>Ga0181612_148676_pt1 | contig 24114 bp, 9 predicted proteins | sample HoacroProtozoa21_FD_119630 | JGI IMG/M metagenome (GOLD analysis project Ga0181612, IMG submission 119630) | Hoatzin crop microbial communities from Cojedes, Venezuel. Combined Assembly of Gp0051906, Gp0051904, Gp0051908
AGAACAAAGAAAAACATTTTTAGTTTAATTTTAATTTGTGCATGATGGGTAAACAATATGCATTTTCTTGTAAAAATTGTGTTGAAATTGGAGCTGTTGAGCTAGGGAGTGTTTTAACTAGTTCTGGATTTCTGTGCAAGTGAATCTAATGCAGTATGGCTTGGGGATGTTTCTTATTGTATTTCATTACAGCTGCTGAGAATTTAAAGCAATTAGCTTTTCATGTTTCTCTCTTTTCTTTTTGTGTAGTGTTCCCCATCCTGGGACTGCTCTTATTATCTTGTATGTTAAAGCTCATCAAATTTGTACCCTTGTTTGTCAGGCAAAAAATAGCTATGAACTATATGAGCCGAGCTTGAGTTATGTACATGTTTCCTGATTTTACAGTATGCTTCTGTTCAAAGATCAGCTCATAGATTATTGGTATGCCTTAGGGCTTAAGCAGATGCTCTCAGTTTCGGTTAGTTCACGCGAATTTGGACACCGAACACTCCTTAACGACTTGTTGCCAAAGTTATTCAAAGAAAGTGCCACACTATAGATTAGGATATGGATTCTAACTGGTGAGTTATGGTTCTAAACTGCACAATACTCATTTTATTTTGCACAAATTGAGCAATTTTTAAAACTTGTATAGAGCTGTTCTAGACGCTGATTGTCCCTGTATTTTGTGACCTTTTTTTGATAATCATTCAGATTTAAACTTACCCGAAAGTGCATGCAACTCCCAGAAACTAAGACAGCCATTTAATTAGTTTAAAACAAACTCCCAAAATCTCTAGCAATGTTTCCTCAGCATACATGAGATTTTTTTTCTGGTTTTCAGGTTTAAAACTAGAGTAGGGAAACCTATTTAAAATGCTAAAAGTGGCAAGAAATTGCTGTTTAATTAGTCCCAGGAGTGCTGCCAATGTGCTGACATAATGTCTCAACAATGCAGTGCTTACTTCCACATTTTAAGCTTGACATGGTGCAAGACTCCAATTCAGGCTCTGAGAGCCTGCATCTGTATAGATTTTCTATTTCTAATGAGGACCATAGACAGAAGGATTTTCAAACACCAAAGTCAAATTAGGTTAGAAGGCACCTAGAGGTATTAACTTCTTCAATAGTTCAAAATCAGGATGAGACAATAAAATCAAAAGCTTTATAAACAGGTCACCCTCTTTGTTACTGTGTCTTTACAGGATATTGAAAGGGCCTTTCTTTCAGCCTTGCTCTCAGTCTAGCAACTCTGACATTGTTACAAGCTCTATTCGTTCTGCTTCAAGTCCCTAAGATGTTTCTGTCTGCTGCCTCTCAGGCCTCCACATCTGTCTGCATGTCGGCTCCCTGCTGGTTGCCTCTAATTCTCAGTGCTTTCTCCCTTTCTTACCTTATGCCAGAGCAACTTGAGAGCGGGATTAGTTGCCCTCTTATATTCAGAGGAGATATGGAATAATTACTGCTCTCTACCCTTCTTACTAGGTGATCCAGTTTGCAGCCAGCAGGCCAAGACAAACAGCAGTCTATACCCACACTTTTTAAAAAGAACATTACAAAATAAAATGCAAACAACTAAAACACTTTGCAAAATAATTCAGGCTTATGCACAGTGGGAAAATGATCGCAAAGTCCCTGGCAGAAAAACTAACAGGTGTGAAGCTCTCACAGTCTATTTTGTTCACACTAGCAGCCTCAGAAAAGGAGGAGAAAGGGGGGAAAAGCCCCAGACAGCTAAGATTCTAAAATTTTTATGAAAACCACTGAACTATTTGAAAGCTTCTCCCGAAAATTTAAATGTGGCTTAAAAATAGTCAAATGAACCTTTCTCCACAATAGACTATAGCCCCACTCACAGTCCCCTGTCTGTGGCACTCCAACACTGTGTGCTTGGCAACGGGTATACAAGGGACACAAACACAGTATCATCATCTCTGGAGAGCTGGATAGGAGCAGGACAGCCTACACAGTCAGAAACATTTCACAGAGATATATCTATCCAGACACTTTAATAGTTCACAGCCTTGGTGTTGATGAGCAGTAAGCTTGCACTTGAATGTCATTCTTGTTTTCTACCACTTTCTGGATGCACAAAAATACATAGGCAATAAAACTAGCATTTGATGAAAAAGTATGACAAAAGCAGCCTGAGAAATGTTTTTGAAATGGAAAACTCTGTTTGTATCCTATTCAATTTTTGCTCTGCCTGCAACAGTTAACAATGAGCACGTTAACTATGGTGCTTTTTTTTATTGCAGACTTTTTCCCTGTAAAAATAAGTTAACTCCCCTTTAATCACAGTATGCTGTAGACAAATGAAGTCTACATAATAATGCAAGTACTACTTCATGCCTTCTGAATGTAAGAGAAACTCAGTCTTACTATCCAAGGAAAAAAGCCTGTAACCAGTCCTTGGTGTTTTTTTCCTGTAAATGGTAGTATGTGGGGACGGGACCTTTCGTACGGCAGAAGTGGCCTTAACCCTAACCCCACCTTGCTGGTGGAGCAGCTGTAGTAGGCACGGTTCTCCAAAGCTCTGGCATAAACAAGATAGTGCAGCCACATCTGCTCCCTTCCTCGTTTTGTTAGAAATTGGAACGGACCCTATTCTTCACACTCTCCTTTCTTCCAGACTCATGTGTCCCTCCCCAAAAAAGTTGAAGACAGTATCTAAGACATTTTCTTACATCTTTTATACTTATCTTCACGCATTCTACTTCTTTTCGTTTGGGGGTGGGTTTTGGGTCCTTTTCTTAAAACTGTCATATGGTTAAAACAGAAAGCTTTTTTTGTGTGGAATATAGTTAATACTTTACATCTAAACCTCTGTTCTGCATTTTGACAGTAAGCTTGAATCTGGTAATCTAAGAGAAGGAAAAAGCAGTCTCAGCAGACATGCTCCAACCTTGTGTTCGACCATATTAAGAATTAATACTTAGTCTTGCCGTACAACCCAGCTTTAATAAAGCTACCTAAATCCTCTTGGCTGCTGCTTTGGCAGGGCAGCATCAATCAGAGTGCTCAACTTTTGTATTTGCTAATTCAATAGGCAGCCTGACAAGGCTTTCAGGTCTGCGTTTATGGGATAATGAGGCTTTTTACATAGTTTCAATTTTTGCTATGTTGACAGAGAAAAAAGCATTTTTGAGAACGATGGATTTAAAAAGTATTTTCATAATAAATGCTTCCTGCATATTGAAAGCTTGTGATAGGGATAACCATTTGACCTTTCTTTTAAAATGTTTAGTACATCTTCAGGAACCTGGGACTTGGGATTTGCCTCCTTTTTGTAACTTCACTGGCCATTTTTGACAGAGGAGAAGCCTGAAATCATCATTAGTTTAGAATGAATATAAATCTAAGATTACAAAATAGGAGAACAGGCTTCTTGTGTCTTTTTTCTTGCATTTTATGTAACTTTTACATCTCTGGAGTAATACTATTACCTTTATTGCCAGTTTCAATTACCTTTTAATATTGTAAAAGCACAAACATGCATGTTTAGCTGAAGGTTTGTGCATCTGAGTGGAAAGTTAGAAGATGGCTTAGTGTCAGTCTGGTTAAACACATTATTGCCCCAAAGAATTTTGTTTCAAATCTGCCTGGATACAGCTCTTTGTTAAACTTCACGATGCAGTAGAGCAGCTCATCTGTATGTTGGCCTGCTCTGGCTTATTGGAAGAGGTGCACTGCATAAATGTTAATTTACTGATCTTTTTAAGACATGTTATGAGAGTGAAAGGACTCCGTTATGCTCTGAGCAATTTTAAAGTAGATTTATAAACTGACACATAGAAAGCTAAATATTGGCAGCAACAATGCATTGTGGCAGGTACAGACAAGATTCACAAATACGGACTTGACTACCGTATCTTGTCTTTAATTGATAGAATAAAATTTGTTCAAGTAGGATGGGGCAAATGACTTCTTTACTCTTTTGGCTCAAATGAATTGGGAATGTGCATTTTTGCAGATAAAATCCAGACTCAAAGTGTCAAGGGCAAAATTCGCACTGATTTGTCAATGCTAAAGTTTTATTTATGATTGGGGAAGATAATTTTCCAAATAGAGTTCTTTAAGCTTTTTTCCCCCACTCCGGAGGATGTACTCTCAGGCCTCTTCTCTTGTATCTTTGAAAGCTTTTGTACTGTTGCATATGTTTTTTTTGTTTATGGAGCTCTTCTGTTCACCTTTTCAGTACATATTTAATTATGTTTGTATCTTTATTGGGAATTTTGACCTCTGAAGTGTTTCAGTTTTAAAAATACCTGTAGTGATCAAAATAGTTCTGATTTAAAACTCATTAACATTTAATATCTAAAATCAAGAGACTTTCAAGCCTAACTACAATCAGCAGTTAGGGACTATGGTAAAACTGTTGACTTTGGGGTATCCTTCCCTTGTATGAATGCAGACCTAACAGTATATGCATGTTGTCCTGAATGCTGCTGTACATTTCTGCTGAGGTTATGTAATAAACAAGTATAGCACATATGCAGATAATGGACAAATAAGCCATGTTATTGGGATTTGCTTACTTAGCTCTTCTGACTTAATCAGAACTACTCATCTAAATAGGTGATACTATGTATCAGCAACACCACCTTTTGATGTATTAGTATTTCTCTAGCAATAAGTCTTTTTAATGTGCTGTATGAACATCAGTTCAGCTTCATGTCTGCCTAGTATCCTCAACGTAAGCTCAGTATCAGCTTCTATAAACTATGCAAACTTGAACTGTTTTGCTTACAAAGATGGTGAGGTGGTTCCCCTGTGACTCTGTACTTTGACACTAAATCCCCAGTAAATACTGTTCTATATAATTTTTTGCTGAAACATCATTTCAGAGACTTTACCCTTTTGTCATCTCTGCAACCAGTTGATGTTTGGGACTGCACAGAACAGTGCTTATTTAAATAAACAAATAACAAAGTTAGGAACTTTTAAATTACACTGGAAATTGAGAGTGTATGAATATACAGCCTCCTCTCTCATTCTTGATTGTTTTTCCTCACCCTGCTGGCAGAGACCTTTGTCTTTGTAACCTGATAATTTACTTGTTTCAAGCTCTGCATCTTTTGACATTTACTAAGGTCCTTTATTGATTCATCTTAGTTAAGTACATTCATAAGTTGACAGCTCTTGATAGTTTATTCTTATCTGCCTAATCATGTCTGTACAATCCAATCTCTCTCAAACTTCAAGGAAAGAAATTACCACAAATCAAAGCCTTTAGGCAACAAAATAGAAAACATAGTGAGCAAACTTTGCAAACTGAATCACCTGTTACCTTTCTAAAGCAGATTTTCCTTACCTCTTCCTTAGTTTTGGAACCAACCTGAAGAGTGCCCTGAATGGATATAGTATGTAATAAGATTCAGTTGTGTTACTAGCTCTATTAATGAGGTTAACTTGTGGAAAAACTTCCATAAACAGATGGATTTGACACTTTGCTCTTTAAGAGCCATCCTCATTACCTGCTCAAGTCATGAATGGTAGTGCTGATGTTTTCAGGCAGTTAGACTTCTGTAATACACAGGTGAATGTAGATGCCTGTTCATATTAAAAACCATTTCCCATGCAATATACAGTTTGCTCAAAATGTGAATTAGTCTCCTGCTGCTGCTGAGCCGTCCCTTCACTTCACATGCTTCTTTTGCCAGGGGCATGCTGGTTTCCATTCATAAAGGCTTCACATCAGTGTCCCACTGCTGCCTAATTGCAGCTAGGAACTCAAAAGAGCAGTACTGTGGCTTTCTCTAATGGGTTGTGGTTAGAAATTCCCATGCATAATATACTGTGGCAGGATATCAGATTCCTGTCACACAACAAAATTCTAGTCACCCATTTGAGTTGTAATTGTGTTAACAGCAAATTGGCTGTTGCTGAATTCTTTTTGTCCAGTAACAATTTGTAAAACTATCAGAGAGTTTTCAAAGTAGAAGAATAATTGCATTTTCACCAAATGTCTCTATATTTTTCCCTGCTCTGGAAGTGCTGTATGCATTGCTGTGTCTAAGCCTCGTAATTCAGTGAGTTACTGACTCCTGCACTCTCACCGCGACTGTAGGTCAGAGATGGTGACAGTTTTGCAGTCTTGGAAAACCTCACTGATCTCTGAAGCCCTGTAATGACAGTAGATTTAGACAATTATCGGCATTTTTAGCTCCAGTCACTATGGGGTTTTTGACTCAGTCATAAAAATAACCAGGCAATGCTGAAACCTGACATACAAGCTCTAACTTGTAGAGCTATTAATATTGGGTTATGCGTTTTAAAAGGAAGTCAACAAAACGTTTTTCACATCATAAGTGTATGACAAAAGAACAAACCAGTGTGGAAGCTGCTATTATTACACCCTTTTATTGTCAGATCTGTTTCCAAAGAAGGTATTTGACAAGGTGAAGCAATATTGATGACTGGTTATTTAATGCAGTATTGTTGTTTTGTTATGTACACACACCTCCCAGCACAATGAAGCTTTGATTGTCCTTGCATTACATACAATCATTGAATAAAACAAAAAATAGAGTACTTAAAACCAAATGTTATACTTTGAACTTTGTTTCTTAATCACTGAATGTCCTAAAGAAGCTGACTGAAAAAAGGCATAATATTGCTTTATACCAGTCTAACTAGGGGCTTAATAAACAGGAGAGATGATGTAAGAAAAGATTACATAAATTATTAAAAATATTTTATATCTTCTGCATTGTAATAACAACACAATATATTGTTATAACTGAATAAATTAGTGCTAAGAGTACAAGTTTCTGTAATATCAGTAAGTGGAAGCTACACCAGCATTGTCCTTTTTAATGAGGCTAATGAAATTAGATTAAAAAACAGGTAGCTTTATTACAGACTTTTATGTTAAAAGTTTGTTTAAAGTTTAACATTTAGAGGATAATCAGACTTTTTAATAGTTTTAATATAATACTAGAGGAGCTCCTAAAAGTATACGTGACCACCGAAGGCCTATTTTTCATGTGCTGGAAAGATCTTTTTTCTATTTTGCCTCCAGCAATTGTTTGCTTATGACCAAAAAGCATTAAACATACTGTGTATAGCAGGAAAATCTAATATAATTAACATCCATATATAATTCACTGAGATAAAATTCTTGATATATCTGGAGCACTTGAAGATTACCTAGCTACACAATCACACGTTAGACATGCTAAACTTAAAATCTTTAATTATAGTTTACATTGGTCTCCTTTAGTTTAACTAGAAAATGTGTGTGTTCTCAAATTCTGTTCCCAAATTTCAATGGGGAAAAAATCTACTTGTAACATTAAGATTCATGTGTGACCTCTTGTCTCCTGTCTTTTAAAGTGAATATGAGCCAGTAAATAAGTTCTACTGATTAACTGGTTGATAGGTACTTGGAGAAACTTCATAATGGCTATCACTGAGATCTATAAATGAAAATATCTAGACTGCAGTAAGCTTATGATCGAGCCTTGTTGATTCCACAGACGGATCTCACATTAGAAGAGGAAGGTAGAAGGACAAAAATAAAGCAACTAGAGAGGCTTCTTTAAATCTCCAAATGCCAGATTTATGGAATTTACAGCATTATTCATTTTTATGCCTATTTTCACATTTCATTGTCTGAACTTGAAAATACTTATTTATCCAGCCTATGTCCACATCCACTTGTAGTGTGAACAGTCTTCATCTGATACCAAAAGAGTCCAGTCTTACCTAGTACAATCATCCATTTCTAAAAAAAGATCTTATTGTTTTAAAAACGATTTTCCTTTTTGCATTTTGACTGCTGAATTCAATACATACCAAGGCATTCATAGAAATTTCAAAGGAAGTACTTCTCCATCAAAATACAGGGTTAAGTGGGACCAATCAATATAAAATATACAGCAGGGATTAAAAAAAATTTTAAAAAGTTCAGGTCAGATACTTTCCGAGCTATAAAATGTCACAGTTAATTTTTCATTCATCTAGACTGGAGAGGGACTACTGAATTATCTATGAAAGTGAACTAAGTTTGATAATTTGACATCAATGCTGCATAACATTATCCGAAAGAGTACAGCCACTCCATTATTTACTATCTTACATGCAGTATCTACTAAGTAATATATACATATGCACAGAATCAGTGAGCCTTCCAAATGACGATATTATAGTACAATATTAATTCTGGTAAATAGAGAAGAAAATGTAAATGGTGGATCCAAAGGATGTATGTACATATACGCTGGGTAGCTGGCTGTCCGCCTGTCTCTCTCTCCGTGATGCCACGCGTGTAATGCTCCCATAAGCCATGCAAAGCTATTTCTATGCTGAGACTAGGTCTGGCCCATTGCAAATTAAATAATTGTTTTCTACAATGTTAATCTTAATTGACTTATTGAAATGAACTTCTGCCAACAGCACTTCCTCTGAACTTTATTCTGCCTGCTCAATTGCCAAATTGTTTTCCTCAGCTTCAGTTGTTCAAGTGATTGTTCTTTAAGAAACAAAAATAGCCCCTTACTTGTTAAAAATCCTTTGAAAGATTTTATTCTGGCTTTGTTCATCTCAAGTATTCACCTTCAGGCTTTTCCAAGCCAAATAAAAATAATTACTAGCCTGTGGTCATGGCTACTCTCACACTGAAATTGCAAACACTTATGCAAATTTGCTTTCCATCAACATTAAATAAGACATGTCTGTAACTCACAATGCAAAAAATCTGAATACTGCCTACAATTTCTAACTATTAGACAATTTTTTGCTGTCTTAGACCCTGCACTAGTGATATTTTTTTCTTTGTTTTTACAGAGACGTTTTTCTAACTTGTCGTGGTGGTAACTATGGTGACAATGATGTCAACGAAGAACAGATCAAAATATATCAGATAAGACAGAAATGATGAGACCCGGAGATGTATAGAGATTGTCTGATTCTTGGTATGTTAATCTGTATTTAATAATTAATCAATCAAATTAGGATTTCACATATAGATATACAAAAATAGTGGTACCTAACTGGCAGCTATCAACTTTCTGCAGCCTTGAAAATGAATTCAGGATTGGATTACACACACACACACAAAAAGCATCAGTCATACTAAGCACCCATCTGGAAATTAAATGTCAAAGATAAATGCAAGAGAGGGGAAAAAAAATCAAATCAGAAAGTCAGTGTGCTTACAGGAAGACACAGACTGTTCTGAACAAAATTACCAAAGAAATGAGATATTTGCTGAATGCCAAACACTTGCTTTGATATTTTTTTTTTAATAGTATGACCACCTAAGTATCTTTTAAAAATACAATCTTTTTTTGAAACTCTCATTAAAAAACTATTCCTGTGATGCCTTTCAAAGGCATTCAGTTCAGGAAAAAAGTACACTTACACTTCTATTTTACAGGTTAGAGATTGCAATTTATTGACAAATCAGGAAAAAATATCTTAATCAATATATCTGTATGTAGATATGTTCTTTCCTTTCTGTTTCAAGTGGATTTCTCCCCTCCACATACATTTTGCAAATGATTACCATTAGATGACTGATCAAAAGGGCCACATAAAATGCAAAACTTCTATGTGCTTTTATGGCATGTAGCAAATTACCAGATTTATACGTGCAATACCAGCAAGCCCATAAATAAATAGATCTGAAAAATAGATAGGTAGAACTATAGCTCAATTTCCTTTAAACTTTGAGGAAAAGTAAGGGTTCTTCACTGCATAATATATTCTAATGGCTTCCTTCAAAGAGACTTTCAAAATTTGCGTCACAACTATTGACAATCTTCATAATTATATATGGGGAGATATTCAAACTTCTGTTGGAAGAAATCACCAAAGCCAGCACATGGGTGGTTGTATGAAACCTGAGCATTAAGGAGGCTGTTGAAAGAGAAATTCTGGCAGGTCTTCCTGTGATAATCTAAGGAGTTACCAGCTGCTCATGCAATGCTTCTCCTGGAAGTTATCACACACAAAGGAGTCGGCAGAAGAACCGTGAGAACAGCTGGTGGCTCCATAGATTCTCACACCCACAGCAGCTGACAAAAGGAAATGTCTGCGTGCATCTTCAGTACTTCAGTGCAAAGTCTGAAAACTGAACTGAAATCAACCTAGTGCTGAGATTCATCGGAGCTTGCTTACTTTGAATACCCTCTGTCACTTGCCAGTATTTTGGTAAGGTGAGATCACCTTTCTTACTGAACTGCTACGAGAAAGCAACAGTTTGCCTGAGAAACAGGGCTAAAATCAGCTCTCAAACATATTTTAATGCACAGCATGCACAGACGTACATCTTTATTTTGGTGGAGTTTGTAGTTGTTAGGCTACTTCTCATTTGTCTCAAATGCGAAGCTGTGAAATCTCGAAAAATTCACATCAAATTCAGGTTTGGGATCTTAATCACCTATGTTTTGTCAGTTTTTATATCAATAGACATGTATGAAACCAATGCAATGAGAAACATACAGTTTTGAAACCATGAATATGCCCTAAAACATTTGTTTATTACTGTAGTCCTTATTTGATTATACACTAGGTCTTGGCAGGATGAATAGAGCTGCTAACAGTGCTTCAATAACTTTCATGATACCTTCCTAAACTTGCAAGTATAAACAAGGTTAAAGTGGCATTGAATTTTATCACACACAAACATCAGAGCACATAACACGACGACTAACCTGAACACTCCCTTATTTAGATTAGGTCCTCATTAATGAATGATTCAGACATAATAAGTCAGATTTGAACTTTTGGGAAATGATCCTTTAATCTGCAAAAATTTCTATTATTTGACACAAAATTAACCATTTTGTACCTTATTGATTTGCCTTTCTCCACAGACCTAAGCCACCTCCTTTTTTCTCACTTTAGAGAAAATTACAGCAGTATTGAATGCAGTCATTTTTATTTCCTGATGGTTGCTGCAAATCAGATGTGAGTTAGCCTTGATCCAGTTCTGGTCCTTTTTTCCATAGAGCCAGAAAACATTCTTATAAATACATTTTGCAAACTAGATTTTTGTAATTCAGTTAATTTCTTGAAAAAACTTGAAGAAAATACGGCTGCTATGATTTTGAAAAAGAAATAGTAAAAAACATAAGTAAGGGTACGCAATTTCTCTGAAACTTTTAGGAGAATGCTTGGAGGTGTTATAGTACAAAGGTGAAGTTCAGATTGCTTTTGCTTTCAGTGATAATGCAGGAAAGAAGAGAAATTTGCTAATTAATTAGCAGGAAATGTCCTGAGATAGCCATTAGGGAGTAATCTCTATGAAAGCACTACCATAATCAATTAGCAGGGATACATTCTTAATTAAGTTCACGCAATGAGAATGGTATATGCTGCAATGCTAGTATTGAGTTAATAATTTGTAATTAGAACTGTGGATAGAAACTGCAATGTACAATTCTTGTAAAGAATCCACTCTAAAAGAAATTATACATCATATTCACTTTAAATGTGGCATTTTATGCCCTTTAACTTTAACTAATTAAACTCAATAATAAGATCAGAAAACACACAGTGTCTGCCCAGTACAAGAAACACTTTAAAAATTACCTTTATTTTAGATGTGACCACCCAAAATTATTAACATGAAGAACATGACGAATCACTAGAATGAAACACTTCTTCAATTTCTGCTGCAGAAATGAAAGCCCTTTTTAAATTATTTTGACCACACACAAGGAAGCAGTAGAAATATAAACATATTTGTCATGCTTCTTCTTGATGCACACAATTCCAGCATTCATCAGCATCCATGTGATTGCTCTATGTTCACTAACAGTACCCTTTCATAAATAACTGGATATGACATTTATTAAAGTTTCACTGCTCTCAAAGTCTTTTTCCAGGAAAATATAATTTATAATCTAAGAATTAGATTCTTTCTAAGACTCTTTCTTACAAGTACAATAGAACAGCTAAGAGCAAGGAGTGACCTATAGCACTCCTATAGACATTGGCTTCGATAGCGATATTGCTGGGCGTCCCCTACTTTGGCTCCTCCACAAAGCACTTCACATAGCTTGCCCTTTCCAGATTGCAGTTAAGACGGCCTTTCCTGTGGCATACAAAAGTACTTACTACTTTTCTCATTCTGTTGGGAAGAAGAATAAGATTTGTCTTGGATTTCCTATATAAATACAGATCAAGAATAAAATCTTTACTTACGAACAGTGTTGTGCTGCTTTTCCAGTGGCATTTCAATTTTCACTCTAGACGACTTCCAGAGGTTCCTTCCAACCCACATGTTTCTGTGGTTCTAGTATTAAATTTGCAATATTTCCTCCAGTATTGGAGAATTTTAACATGTTGGTCATAAACTATAATACAATGATGTGGAGAGTAGAGCTATTGAAAGTGGTACTAGCTTGTTAGTGGACAAGCACAAATGAAAGCATAAAAAGAATTTTGTACAACTCTGACTAGTTTTTATCCAGAGCCATGTCGTCTTGTAGAAGAGAGAGAATGAAATTTTCATGTTAGATTTGTAGTTATTCTCACATATCCAACGACAGGTCTGCAGATGAGTTTTCATATACTGGGCGAGCGGTGTGCAAGGAAGCCATCAGTGCATACTGCTTGCTTTTACTGGCACAGCCTGAAATGGAAGGACGACTCCTGCCTCAGGGTTTATTTATCGTATAACTGAAACAACTAAATAGTCACACATTACTGTCAAGAAAGTTATTATTTAGCCAAATATATCAAGCAATATAAAAATAAGATTTTTTTTTTACTCTGCAATACCCATGCCTGTTAGGATCACAGAGTAATAATGTGATTAAGCACATCAGTAAGTCACTTTCAAGAGTAACTACGCTCTGGGCCTACACCCAGTTACTTCTCCTTGGCTCATGCTTAACACTTCGTGTTTGCTGGGTGAGAGCTTTTCAACATTGTTTTCTCTGACTCTCTGAGAAAAAGCTCTTAAAATATGTATTGGTCTCTAGTTCTGTCAGTATGGCACAACTCTCCAACATTTTCTGCATACAAATTTGTAGCTGTCATCACAGTTCTGGCATAACGCTGTTTGGGTGTCTGTATGTCCCAGTTAGATTTGTGGTGTATGTGACATGCAAACATTCTGTGCAAACATAATAAATCTGATGTGTCCAACATCAGGTTTACTTTGCATGCACAACTTGTCTGCATGGAAAATGTGCCCTTTCTCTGAAAATCTGATGCTGGGCTGGTGGGTCTCGGCAATTCCTTCACTCCAGAGGCTTCAGGCCCTGAGCAGAGACCATATAAACCCAGAATATAAGTAGCTGCAGTTCTAATTTTCTCCAGGTTTTTATGCCTAATCTTGGATTCCTTCTTGTTAATGATGAATTAGGTGGGAGAAGAAAGAGATTGCTCTGAGGCACCCGTAACTTTTGGATCACTATCATAGTTTAGCTACCAATATATATAACAGTGTGCATTTCCAGGAAGAGGAATATAATTATCATCAATCAATTTATTTTTGGAAGGGGAGAAGCCTTCAGCAGTAAATACTAGCCACTAGGCTACAACTGCACTAATTGACAAGTGCCTTACGGAAGGCACCAGAAGAGGTGGATCCCAGGCTGGATGCTTTTGGCAAGATACTGCTTCTTTTTCCACTTAGTTCATGAGGAGGCAGACTGGCAATTTGACAGGATTAGAACTTAATTTTGTTTTAGCTTTTAGTCATCCATTCATTCATTAGTATCTATTTGTCTTATATCTGATCAGCTGAAGAACATGACAAGTTACCAAAAATGACCAAAATACATGGAATATTTTTTAATAAATTCAGCCTTAGATCCTTCCTCTCTCACTTTGCTTTTCAGCACACTCTATATTAAGAAACACAGTTAATAGTGGCCCTCAATAGTGAAGTAATGCATACTTACATGTTAATTTTTAAGTGACTTACTCATTTTCATGAAAGATTGTATACACAATATTGGATATACCTTAGCCAAAGGCATCTATCTTTAGAATATGCCTTGTTAACTTTCCAAGAAAATAGTACCCAAAGATATTACCATAGAGGAAGCATCTAGCGACGGAGTCATTTTTCGAAATGCCTTTGATTGAACTGCATTGCTACAGCAGGTATGCAAGAGTGCACGCTGAATGCATTTTCAAAGTGACCCTGCCAAACTCATAGTGACTGTATCTTCTCTCTCTGAACTTTTGATAAAATGCTCATGATTACATGCCGATTTTGTCAGAAACTCCATCCAGGCGTGAATAGTGTATCTACTGACAGCAAGGTCACGACATAGCAAGTTTCCATCCCACAAAATAACCTACCATTAAAAACTCATTTTTACCAATTTATTGCCAAAGCTCCTGTGGAATGTATCTATAGATGTTCTCCTTTTATACACAGCTTAGCAGATGATCTGGTATCCAGTGAATTCTAATGACTCAGAGAAGTGCAAAGAAATGCTACTTGTGTACAGCCTGTTTTAAAAATGTGTCCGGATAGCACATACGGCACTGAAACAGGAAGCGTTTTCATGCATTGTTGGTAGTTCAGTTTCTCACGCCTCTAGCATTTTAACTACCCATATTATCACTGACTGCATTTATCATAAAAATCAAAATGGTGACAAGCCAACTTCCATATATTTTTACCACTTCTGCACATTGATTTGTTGGAATGCAAATACATGCTATTAACAGGACATCATCTTGTATTCAAATTTGCTATTCCCTTTTAAGCCTAGCTGTTCTTTTTTCAGTTTGTTTTTCTACCACTTCTGCTTTGTTTTTATTCTAGTTCAAATAGAATAGGAGGAAAGGGATAATTTCATTGTATTAAACTTCTGACAGTGAGATATTTTTGAAACGCTGTATTTTGCTTTGCTTTTTTTTTTCCTTACAATCTAAGTGCTTATTCTTTCTCCACTTGAATACCTTCCTTTAACTTCTGTTTCTCCTCCCTTTGGAAAAAACATGAAAGAAGTAAAAACAGACCTCTGTTTCATTCTAGTAGTGCTTCAAATTCATCAACAGAAACCACAAGAACAACCAATCACTACTTGTGAAAGTTGCAAGAATTTCTAAATCATAATACATTCTGTCTAACCAGATTTAAGATGTTCCCCACGAAAGTTCCACTAAATTTATTCTCTGGAACAGGATTTGGTTTGGTTTTTGTTTTGGGTTTGCGTTCCCCCCCAACCCCCTTAAGTTGTAAGTCTTCCCCTCTTTTTCTTCATAGTACTGTCCTAATCCATTACCCTATTCATTGTTCTTCATAAAAGTGTAATTACATAAGTGGAATTGTTTGACACAGATATCAAGAAATGTATAATACACTTTTCACAGAACATGCTTTAGTCCTGAACTGCTTAAAACCAGTAAAACCAGCAAGAATGGATGAAAAATAGCTCATGTGCTTGTCTGTTCATGGATTTGAACCACAACACCACCAGAAACCTCTATGATCCACAGTAGAAACTAGCCTTTACCTATTGAGGCAGAGATGAAAATTGTTACTTGCATTATTTCATAACTGCATAATCTACATTTTTTTTTCTGAATGTGTCAAAACAACTGGCAGTTTCTATAGGCCTACTGAATGCTGAAATCTATGGTTTGCACTTGAACCATCTACCTATCTGCGTCACAGAGCTCTTCAGCTGCACAGTTTTCCCTATTAGTCTGTATTAAGCCATAAGACCATATATGAAAAAAGTTGAACACAACTTTATTGGAAATTAGTAAAGACTGAAGGCAAAGACTTAAAGTTGTCATCACATTTTCTATTAATCACATTTTTCATCCTCTTTTACTGTTTATCTCTTGCCTCTGTTTCCTGAATTTAATGTAGTTTTAGCAGTGTTCTATTTTCTACAGTCTAAATAGTTGTTTCTCCTTGACACTTTGGCAGTTTTACCTGGCAGGGCATTAGGGGGTAAATTCTTTTAATGAGACTCCTTCACCTGTGCTGTGTATTATTTTAACTTGCTTCTCTCTCCCCAGGGAAGAGAGAGTTGTGTACCCTGCAGGGTGTCTTCTGGTTTACCATTGAGCCTCTTTTGCATAACAACAGGCGTCTGGGTACAGTAAGAAAAAAGTACTTGTGCCATTAGTGAGATTTAATACTGCCTTTATGAAGAGTCCTCTTGCTATTTTAGGAAGAAGGTACAAAGGGTTTGTTAAGAATAGAAACAAAACTCATTTGGTAGTAAAGGCATTGGCACTATGCTTTGATCATTTCACAGAATCCCTCGTGTCCTGAAGGGGCTGTTAACGCAGCCCAGTGCAACTCTTTAAAAGAACTGGTACATTTTGGAAAGCATTCAGTCTTTTGCTGCGTAAAGTGAGTAAACTTCTGACAGATGAGTTTCCTTGAGACAACTTTTAGGAAATGCTTAAGAAACCAGTTCTGAGTCATTGAGACCTGAGGAAATACTTAATAAATACTGAGCTTTTTTAAAGTCTTCCCCCTTGGCCCTCCTGTCTTCTCAGAGAAAAATAATTGCTTAAAATTATTTACTTCATAACTTCACAATCCTGCCACAATATACAGTGTAATGACATCAATTCTTTCCTTGTACACTGAAATTGCTGCACTACTTAAGTTGAGAGAAAACTTTTCTGTATGTTCCTAGTGTTAGAGAGTGACAGAACTGTGTTACAATAGTACCTGTCAGGACAGGTCAGATTTGATATAAACATGAATCTTTGCACAGTAGTGGACATGAAGGCCTGTTACTGAATTAGAAATCTATTTTATGTAACATAGTGTTTGATGTACTAAAATATGACATGGGTGACAACATCACTAGTGGAACCAATCAAAGGATGTTAAAATAGCTACTTAGTCATTTCAGAAGTGTGCCCTGACATATGTCTTGCAGTATTGCCAGGGAATCTTTCTGCCATTTCTTAGCGACTTCCAGCACTGACTTTAAGTCAGAAAGCTTTAATACTGCTGCAGCTGTCTGCCTCATATTTCTGCAATAAGATCATTCTTGAATTTTCTCAACCTTGAGACATTCCAAGGGAAAAGCATCTGATCTTTAAATCTCTAGTGATCTCACGCTCGTCGTAGGTTTGAGTGTAACACATAGCTTTGTTTAAAAATTGAGATTCCTCCTAATCATAACAACTGTGAAACATGACAGTTTGGAAATAGGTTTATAGATTCTTCCAAGAGCTCTTCTCTTATCATCCTTTGGTCAGAATTACTACTACTTTTGTTCCTTCAAATGGCATGTATTAACTCCTACTGTGTGATCTTTTAGCGTAGGGGCACGGACAATGACAAATGCAAGAAAATAGGTTTTTCATACTTCTGTACTGGTCAGAGCTGACCTGCGTCTGACCTGCACCAAATAGTATTAGTGTGACAGTAAGACCATCAGTCTTAACTTATCCTTGGCCTAGTTGCCAAAGAGTGAGTTTATAATGGAGCTTTATCTGGATAGCAGGACCTGCATGGCATCCTTAATTTGCAAAGTCCTACCCAACAGTCCTTAGTGGTGGCGTGCAAATGGGTGAACCTGCTTAATAGCTATGTGAATCAAGTTCAGTGTTCAACTACAAAGCACAAGTAATTTACAGATTCTGCTCAAGATCTTGAATATTCAGTTTAGGACTTGCTACATCACTAAGCTCATTTAAAATATTATCAAGGTTTCTATTTCAGAGAAGACATTAGTAGTCCATATATATCTCTGTGTGTGTGTGTGTATAGGATAGATATTATTTTGTGTAACTCTTTGTTACTTTAGTGATATCCTTTATCTTCCAAAAAACTCATTGAAATTCTGCCCTGTCTGAATTTTTTTGTAGCGTTTCGCCTTTTTTACCTCCTGTCTCCCATTCCATCTGGAGAAGATACGTGATAGTGTTATTAATTAACAGCCCCAATTTGTGGTATGTTTTTACATTGAATGAAGCTCTTTGAGTTTATTTCTGTCTATACAACTTCTTTATTTGCAGAATAATTTTTTGGGGTAATTTAAAGCAAACTGTACTTGAATAGTATTTTTTCACGCAACGTAATTAAACTTTGATGACAAGCTTAGAATGAAAATATTTTTTGCTTGTTTAAGGTTTGGTGCCTCTCAAATAGTGGTGTTATAATGGTATAAATCGTATGCAATAAAATGAACAGAAAGTGTCTCAGGTTTTCATGCCATTGACAGTAATAACTTCATTATTTTTATGTAGGGATTCAGCTAGCATTTGCCACTTTTCCAACAATGTGTCATTCTGCAGTACTATCTCAGAAAGCAGTATCCACTATAACTGTCCTACCCCTGTGTTCACTTGCTTTTTGAGGTGTTACATTAGCTGTGAGAATATTCACAATTTCCTGGGGCTACAGCAGAATATTACTGCATACAAGTACGTTTTAAGGTACTCCACATACTCATCAAATGCAACCGACAGCACTCATACATTTAATGACACAGATAATAGAACACAAAAGAATATATATAATAAAAAAAAATTAAAAAAACCTGAGCTTTCTTCCTATTCTTATGAATATTTTATCTTTCAGAAAGCTATATATATGGTACATCTGGGTGATAAAGTATCCAAAAGAACAAAAAATATTTTATTAATTTACTTTTTTTCCCCATTTTCTACCTCAGCTGTATATTGAATTTTTGCCTTATGTTAAATTTAATCACACTGAACAAATTGAAATGTATTTCAACAACCAAGAATGTGTTTGAATGAGAAACATTAACAGTGTTTCCTGACAGACAATAACAAGACTCATGGACTATCGACTTCAGAGAAGAACATCCTCCTGTGTATACTCCTAGTATTACGTCATACTATTGCACACGAATGGCTGCATGTTTTTTGTGAGAAGCTTCCAGCAGTTACCTAGCATGCTAGATTTGAGCAAGAGTTAGAAGCCTGCCAGAATTACAACCATGTGTAAAAAAGTTTTGTAATAAGCAGAGTATTGGGCAATGTTAATAAGGAGACAGAATTATCCTATGGACTTACATAATAGAGATGAAATATTTTCCATTTCATAACAATTTTTTAATGCAGGAATTGACAGAGTAATTTCCTCATGTTATTATCAGACTAATAGGTGAAACACCCAAGAATAAAAATAAATTGTTTGAAAACAGAATATTAGCAAAAAAATGTGAAACTGATTTTCTTTAAACTTACTATTGTTTTTCTTTTTCAGTGACAATTATTAAACACTCCAAAACTGACACTTTAATTTGTAAAGGGTTTTTGGCAGATAAGTACTGAACTTAGAATATATGCCAAAGTTCAGGAGATTTGTATATTTACACAGTTAAAAAACAAATTTCTTTTGGTCACATTTTTTCAGTGCTTCTTTTTTGGCTGACTCTTACCCATAAAAAGTTTCAAATTAAAGAGGCATTTGTTTGACACATTGTCTGCAATAGTGCCTCTGAACACAGTGATTTGCTCAGTATTGACTTAAAGGGCAATTTATTCAATGAAAAGACTCTAAGGAAAACTAGGATGCTTCAGGAATAGCATGTAGTATTGACCTAATCCAACTTGCTTAGACAAACTGGCAATATCGGAATTGAAACAGTACATCTGGAGGCAAGAAGAAAAAAGTCTGGTGCCTCCAATTTACATACTCTTCCAAGTCATGGTATAAAATAAAACCCGAACTGCTTCTGCAAAGCAAACCTTCTGGTTATGTGTAAATTTCTGCATAAAATTCTGGTAGCACATCCTGAGCTGACACAGACTTCAGACACAGTAATTTACATCAGCAGATGATCTAGCTCTGCTCAGTTTTTTAATGCTGCAGTGTGATAGAAAGATCTGGAACCGCATTTCAACCAACCAGCTTATGAAAACCATTTCCCACATAGCTCATTGACTCGAGGAAGGTGACTGCTTGATCTGCAATTGCAGAGCAACATGTTTTGGCCCACAGTGCAAATTTTCACAAGCACAAAAAGACCTTAGGCAATAAGAGGAATTTGGTTTTGTTTGTAAAATGTAAATCACTGCAGATGCCATATTTGCAAAACAGCAACATCACATTATGATCTCTGCTAAAGGTAACTAACATAGAAACTGTAACACTTTCCCTGATGACAACCTCAGAACAATCCACTTCACCTAAGCTATGGTGCAGGAGAACATTTATTGAGTCTGAAATACTAAAATGCTTATTCAAAACAAGAACAGAAGAAAATCCAGAAGTTCTGCCTTGTGAGAAATTTCATTTCACCTCTACTGCAAATGAAATGCAGACACTTCCTAATATTGTTAGTACATACATTTTAGGATTTAAAAAATTTTAATAAATGTCAAAATATTATCCATAAATATTTTGGTACTTTTGAAAACAACCTTGTTTCCTTCATTTGAATTCAGCTCATTGTTTTGTGATTGTTTGATATTAAAGATGATTTCTGATAGGCGTAATGCTTCATAAGAGCAACAGAAAGCTTGGTATCCCCATTCTTTGAAGACCTTTTGCTGACTACATCTCCCATTTGTAGTATTCTCTCACTTATAGAGCTTAAAAAGTTTTGCATGGTTTTATTCTTAAAACATACTCTGCAGTTTACGCTTTCAAAGAGTCATTTTGGTTTCAGGGAAATTGTAGTCTCCCTCTTGCCAACTCACAGATAATACGACCTGAACTGCAGCTTCTCACAGCTGATGGGAGAAGTGAGCTGAGAAACAGTTTCACATTCTTGTGAACTGATTAAAAAGTGAAGTTCAAAATAAATTGCATCAAACTGACATGAAAATTAATTTTTTCCTATTTTATTAATTTAAAAGTTCAGATTTTTAACATAAAAGCCCTTTCTTATTTTCATGTTACAGCAACTTGATTTCCTGTAATGAAACGGTGCCTTTAGCAAATCCTGAAAATAAATCAAATGGAAAAGCCAAGAAGTCCATACATTATTTGGTGCCAGCCTGGAGGGACACCTGTTGATATTCCTACAGTATTGCCTTGATTCTGCAGTTTTTAACGAGGAGTGGCATTTTGTAGCACTAGTACATATTCTCAAAATAAGAAAAGAGTATGAAATCACACACGGGATAATGGTTTCTACCTCCAAGTTTACGCTGACTTGGTGATGTGACTTCACCTTGTCATGTGGAAGGGCTGCAGCACACACGCATACAGATACACACAGCTCTTAAAAGTTCTAATTTATTTAATCCAATCATAAAGTGAAAGGTAGTACTTTACAGATGATTACTGAATCTGCAGTAGCAATCTGTGCTGAATGGCAAATCAAACACCACCACTGCAGATAAGCAGATCTGGTGTTCTTGACAGCAGAGACAGAGTTGGAGGCTGGTATTTCTTTCTATTCTTCCTCTGTTTGTGTGCTTTATAAGGGCTGCACATCCTTTTTTAATACACCTTTTTAATCTTCTTTTCACCATAAGATATTTAAAACATGTTTGGCATGCATACATGTTCTTTGTTGTATCCCCAAACCGGTTCCATTCAGCTTTCATGGTTGCATTTCTCCAGTGAGTAGTAATCGGCCTTTTGTGATCTGTACGTGTACGTCTGGGATTTCTGCTATCATCACGTGCCTGTTCTTTCCATGCGTCTGCTGTCCTCTGTCACTTATACCCTTAGGGACCCTTGCTGTACAGTAAACCACAACACTTAGTTACATGTTATTCGAAAACGTTTGTTGGTCTAGCTCCGTATGCCATATTTTCAGGTATGTAGCCATTCGCTATTTTTTTAAAAGCTGATACAGCAGCAGTTTCGGTTATAAAGGAAATGACAGTAGAATTGTATCACAAAGTCTGTACTCCCCCCACCCCACTGGGCACAGACAACTTTTGTCCTATAATATACAACTGTCCCTAACCTCCTCCTAAGGCTGGGGAACAGGTTGGACCAGGAGGTGCCTTGTGGGGACACTCGCTTCACCCACCCCAGCCCACGAACTCCTGATTCCCCACTGAATATTCCTGCCATTGCAGAGATTTTCTTGAAAGAGAAACAGTGAAATAATGTTCTTCAATGAAGTTTTGAAGGAATAAAATGCAAAACAGTCTGCTTAGTCTGACTGCCCTTGCAATAAAACATTTTTTCCTTCATTGTTCTTGTTACTCCTCTAGATCACAGTGAATCTTTTTTTCTAGGGGAAGGGCTTTTCTTTCTGTTTTCATTTCTAAATCAGTATTAGTTGTGAAAGATAATTGGTTAGTTTCTATCTAAGGTTAAACGAAAAGTAAATTATTGACTATTTCCACCTGAGGTCACATGAAAAACACAGTATTTGAGATTACAGATTCATGAGTTTAATCTTAGACTCCAAGTAAGACATTATTGAATCATATATGGACAATAATAATCAAGATTGCAGAAATTATTATTTGATGCTTAAGAGCATTCTCATTGAAAAATTGAATTACTTTATTGCAATAATCCTACACTTCAGAGTGAGGTTTATGGATATAGCTTTATGAATACGTATTTCATAGCAGTTTTTCTTTTCTAACTTTATACAAAAAGTCTCATATGCTAATTCCCACTGCAAAGAATCTCTGATGAGTTCTGAATTCACTTCTAAATTGTACTCCCATTTATTATGGACTAACCTTAGAAACCTTTTTTCAGTTGTCAAGAATGAAATTTACTGTACTAAAGGTCAAATCTTGTGGAAAAGTCCAAATAAAAACCAGTACACTTGGAATATGCAATGCCATAATGATCCAGTATCCGTTTTTCCTGTAAACAATATTAATTCTAATAATGTTCTAACACTAATATCAGGTGCAAAAATAGTCAGTCTTTCTGATGTGTATTTTGGGTCATTCTGCTTACAAAGCTCACATGCAATAGTTATCTTGTACTCTTGTTGATGGTTTCAGTCAAGACCTTTAAAGACTAGATCAAATTTTCAGATGTCAGTTCAGGAAATACTAGCTTCAAAACCTTATTGTAAACTAGGATGTTTTGAAGACTGCAGTCACCTAAAAGTTTCATGTGCATATGTTAAAAATGACATAGACACCTACCTACTTTGACTAACCCCTCCAATTAGCTACAAATTGCAACTGTCTGCCTTAATGCTATTTCACTGAAAACCACAGAATTGCAGCATGCTTTTCTCATTAAAAAAGCTTAACCTAACCAACAGCAGAAGTCGATGTTTTACAAGCCATTTCATTCCTCTCATGTCATGAAGTGTTTTAGAAACATTTTGTTTACACAATGAGATTCTGTTGTATACAGATTGTATGATATTCCATGGTAGCTTTTCAAAGATGTGTGCTGGATTTCGTGAACAATTCCCAAAGGTATCGGTCAAAAATGTCCACAGACTTCATGTGGTTTTGAAAATCTTGGATTTCTGCCTATGAACTTTGACATAAGTGAATGTTTGGGCTTTTTTTACAAAGTCACTAAAAATACAACATAATTACTTGGAATGACTTGCTATACAATACAGTGTAAGATGAAATATTGTGTTTTGGTTTATTTTTCCTCTCCTATTTTTGCTTATGTGATGAAACATCACTAGTACAATAAGAAGACAATGTAGCATTGTCATTACTGGATAAAATACAGTGCCTCAAGGTAGGTGTGATTGTCACCCTACAGCTAGCCCTAATTTACAGTAATTTATATGCTACTAACTACTTGGAAACATTACCTAGCTTTACACTTTTAGATAATGTCCTAAAATTGTTAATGCTAGCGCCATGTTTCATTTTAACAAATTTAGTTCTGTAAGTGATTTCCGTACATGTTCTCAAATTTCTTTTCTTACTTAAACTTTATTAGCTTCTTTGAATGAAACAGTATAATTTAAGAAAAAACTATGCTCGATTAAAATTTTATTTGTATTATTGCAAAAATAGAAGCCCTAATTATAAAATAAAAAGGTGTGTACTCTTAAAGAACAACATACAGTAAGACAAATGGAAGACAGATACAGACAAAATTCATAATAGGATGGAATAACAAAACACAAGGAATGACAAGATATCAAAAAAAAGAGCATGGCTGACTTGTAAAAGCATCTGATAGCTCAAGTAAGATGACAATGACTTTCAACTAAAAATGTGCGATTAAAAAGTTTGGTAACAATAGTTTTAGGTGAGTGCAGAAGCTGGAGCGGGGTAAGATTGAGAGGAAAAGAGCTTTAGACAGCCTTAATTAGAATATTGAAAAACAAAAGGAAATGGAGA
>Ga0181612_106134_pt1 | contig 24110 bp, 9 predicted proteins | sample HoacroProtozoa21_FD_119630 | JGI IMG/M metagenome (GOLD analysis project Ga0181612, IMG submission 119630) | Hoatzin crop microbial communities from Cojedes, Venezuel. Combined Assembly of Gp0051906, Gp0051904, Gp0051908
GTCTAGCAGATAGGCAAAGATTTTACTCTTGTATAAAATGACAAAATGCTTCCTGAAAGCACACAATACAAACCCTTCTGGGAAGATTCTCATCTTCAAAGCGCAAGTCATGCCTCAAGAGACCCAATGTCACTTCTCTGCCTCCCCGCACACTTTGAGCCTGCTTATTCCTACAGAATAGCCACATATACAGACTTCTTCATGGTAAGAATGGGGCTGGTGTACATAAACTACATGGTAAGTAACTGAACATCCCGGAATTTAGGGCATTTGGGGCCATGTGAACTGAAAAAAGAAAGATCTGTGATATGTGGAAATGGCTGATGCTTAGTCTGTACACATGTAAAAGCAGAAAATGAATTGCTAAGACAACACATACACAAGTTCCCCTCATCTCTGATGAGGGAGAGGGAAACGAAAAATGGATGAGAAGAAAGTTAAATTTGTGATTAAGGCTGACGGAGGTTATCAGAATATGAGACAAAGTGCCAAGAAGAAAAGAAAGAAGAAAAAATTCAGGAGATGGTGGAGGAGGAAAGAGTCAGTGTAAAGCAAGAAATTCTTTACTAGCTGAGATGTCAAGTTACGATGAAAACAAAAAATTACATCCCACACTTTGAAGTCAGTATCCCATAATAACTTATATAGAAGAATTGGGAGATGAGAAAACTATTCCAGTGACCAGACGTTTCTTAAGAATATCTTATGGTAAGAACCAAATTTAGAATCGTGACAAGATTTTTATACTTCACGATTGTTCATTTTCCTTACTAAGCTCTTGTTCTGGAAACTCTAAAGTAAATGGAGTATCTCACATTACCTTTTTCTACCTTCCTATTAGTTTCCTGAGGAATTAAAAGAGGCCAGAAAGATCATCGCCTTTAGATGATACATATAAATTACACTCTTAATTGGTTTCCTAATATGGCAGTAGGATATACTGTTCTGTAATTCTAAGTATCAACACTAGTGTCTTCACTGATGACGACTAATTGGCAGTTTTCTAACTCATATTATCAGATATTGTCTCCAACGATGCAGGCCTTTTAAGTCTATTCAATTTCACTACTTAGATCATTTTGTTATAGTTTTCTTATATTTAAATTTTACACATTTTTGCTTCTTTCCTGTCTCCTGAGAAAATGACACAATTTCTTTGAAGTTATAGACTGAAGTGCATACAGTAACATGACAGCAAGTGAGATGAACTCTTATGTCAGTACTGAGGAATATAGCCATTATTCTAATGTTTAGTATTATGTATTTTTTGAAAAGGTGACTGAATAACTTATTTTTTACTTTTGTTGACAAACTGACAAATCAGCTTTTTAACTTTCATTAACTATTTTAAATATCTGAAAGCATTTTGTTAATTTTTCATTTGAAAATAAAATTTTAAATTCTTAAGTTTTCATGAAAAAATCATTGAAGCTGTATTTCAGCTTTTTGAGAGTAAATATTTTCACTAGAAAATTACAACTTAAATTTGCATTATTAAATTACTGAATTTCGAGCACCATTTTTCAAAGTTTACTATTTCTCATAGAGATTTTTAAAGAGCAAGCTGATTAAGCAAACCTTTCTGCTGTCCTGAATCATTTCTTCTGTGTTACTAAACAGAAAGTGCCATATTCAGTCCTATAAATGTTTAGGAAAGATAACATTGTATGATATTTCATTCCATATGATGCCTTTTACAGAATATTCAGCTGACAAATATGGGAAGTATTTAAATACAGAGTGGACCAGCATTCTTAATCTTTCAGGCACCTTTTAAATTTATTTTTATAATTACATTCTGTTGAAACCTGGATGATTTCATTTATATTCTTATTTTTAAAATTGAATTGTGGCTTAAGAATTTATTTTAGGATCTTTCCACAGTTGTCTCTTACAATAAATTGTTTCATGATCTACCAATCAACCAGACATCTAGAGAGCCTAGTTAACGGTGTTTGTTCTAATCCATGGAATCAAATATGTTGCTATCATTGTATCAAAATATCTCATTTGCAGTACCTGTAAACTCTTTTCTGGTTCATTCTTTGCTAAGGGCGTGGAAAAATTTCATTCTGATTGAACAAGTCAATTGCATTGCTTGCAAAATTTTTAAGGCCAGGATTTGGCTCTAGTGGCCAAACATGTTTCTGAACTACAGGTAACTGATTAAAGAGACTTTGTTCTTACACCACAATCACATTCTACTACGTTGTCGTAGCCTAAATATTTGTAATATGATAAACTCTCACAAAACATCCATTTCCAGGCATTTGTTTTATTTTCTAAGCTTCTGAGACTGACGTAAAATGCATGACAAATCTTAAGGATTGAGAGAGCAATTATAGAAGTCATGAACAAAGACACAATTGTGTTATGTCAATAATCACTCTTTTAGGAATAAAAATATCAATGTCAAGTTCAGTTAAATACTCATTTCAGTCCACGATAAATTCTGTACTTGATATGAAACAGAAATCATCATTTGAATATACTGATATCTTTTATAATCTCCTATGCAAACCTGTTTTGATCAGATGCAAAATTTTTGCAATTTTAAGCGGTCTTACCCATTTTTTGCCAAGAATGACTATATGGAAGAATTGGTGTGAACTCTAAACTTGGATGAATCCCACCATTTATAATACTTTGGTAAATAGAATACAGACCACTTTTTTTTCCGTTTATACTGAAAATCTCTCTTCATGACAAGTGTAGCTCTGTTAGAAAAAATGCTGGAAATAAACACGAAAATACAAGTGTTCCATAAAATGAGAAATGGGAATATGCAGGTCAGGTTGTTCTTACATCTCTAAAATAAATTGTAAAGAAAAAATCAACAGAAGTACAATAACAGTTGATTGAGTGATTCAAGCATTCTAAGACAGGAAATGAGAGGAACATAATTTAGCCGTTAAAATTAATTAGCTAAATCATTTTGTACTTCTCATGCATTCACCAGTCCTTGAAATTGCAAGAAAAGAAGTTGACAACAATAACCCTGATATCCAATTTTATATCCACAAGAAATATTTACGATAAGCATTACAACACCTAAGATTTGTGGGTTACTTTTTCTTTTTGTGCTATTTTCACTTAATTGGTTAGACTTTTGGATCCGTTTAAACATTCGGAAAGTTTAGACATTTTGCTGATGTTTTCCTTTTACATCCGCTTTTCCAGTCTTACTCTTTGCAAGAAGTACTTCTTTTTTTTAGACAGACAGGTTATTTTAACAACTCAGGTAAAGAACACTGCTGTTCTGAAATACTTATTTCAATAAATACCTACTCATTTTACATCCAAAAAGCAGCAGAGAGTCTTCAGTTTCTAGAAAAACAGAAACAGCAGACACAGTTCCATAAAGATCCAAAATCTCGTTCCTTATTTTTGTATTGAATATTGTAATAGATTAAATTCCTCTGCATAAAATCTATAAGCATGTATTGCTAAATGATTTTTTCCATACTCAGTCAAAAACATTGACTTTTTAAAGCCTTATTTTCCTTTGATATGAATATATGTAGTAATTCTGTCTAATTGTATCAATCAACAGCCACATTTAGTGCTCCATAATTTACTCTCTATTATGTGTTACTGTTTATCTATAAAGTGATATTTCATTTTATGTAATTAAGGGAGAGCATAAACAAAACATCCAAACACAGCAGTTTAAAACTATACCGTTAGGCATACAACATTCTATGTTGTAGAACACAAACAAAACTCAATTGAGAGTGCAGGAGATAAAACCAGTCAACTGAAGTCTTTGATCGTATATGTGGTTCTGATAATAGTTTACATTAATATTCTTCATCTGTAGAATGGAGGTAGCAATGCCTAAGGATATTGAGATGCATGCATTAAAAAAATCTTCTATGTAAGACTCACAGTTTTTAAAGTATACATCACAATAACCATGGAAGTGAGATAAGTTTAATAGTATGTTTGACTGTTTCTCCTCGTATTCTCTCTACCCATATTTTCAATAATCAAAACCAACAGTTAAAACAACAACAAATAAAAAAGGAGTTTTCTCTTAAATTAATAGGTTGAAGTGGTGCTTATTAAATTTGTATAGCTAAATCCACAATAACTCTTTGGTTTTGAAGCTGACTTGATTCTTTAATTAAGCCTGAATTTAATTCTTGCTTCTAAATGAGACCAGGAAAAATGCAAGAGTTATACATAATTTAATCTCCTCTTACTTTATTTCTATTCAAAGCTGTTCTTCATTAACAGATCAGCCATTGAATTAACCAGCATGGGACAACCCAAAAATATGCAGACTGAATCTGTCATTTCAACCAAAATGATTCTCTTTGACCTCAGAATCAGGCCTGAAGTCTGAAATCATGTTAGCAAATAACCTGATTCATGAAGTCTATTTATTGTGTTCTTATGTATTTCCATTTGAGGAGTGATTTTAAAACTAGGTTAAAATCAGGTTTGGACTGCCTTAAGAAACAGTTTAGGAGACAGAGTTATAAATAGAAGTCTCTTCATGCCCCACTTGAAACACCGTGTTAAAATTAGGGACTGCTTCAGAAGAATTCTCATGCAACAGCTATTAATTTCTTTAATAGAGATATTAATTACTTCTTTGCAGTTTCTCAAGGTAAGACGACATTCAAATAATACATGACTAATATATACCAAGGGAAGTATTAAAAGAATGAAACGCCCATGTATTTAATACTTCTTAGTTTTTAAACTATTTCTTAACACATGAAAATAATTTTCATTCCAGGGTAAGTGCTTTAATTTTTTCTTCAGTCTGTGTGCATTTACTAATGTAAGGTGAATAAATTTTCCCTGTACAGTGACTGAAAGGGGATTCTTTACTTTAGCCCCTCTGGTGCTTGTGACAAAAGAAGTATCGTTTCTGACACTGATAAACCCATATAATTTATTTTTTTTTCCTTTTTTTCCCCCTTTTTTTATTTGAGTGGTTTTGGAAGAACATGGTTACATTTGGAAACTATATCAAGTGGGGAAGAGATTTTATGTTTTTCAGAGCACACCATGTCTTATACCCCAATCATAAATGAGTTCTCAGATATCCACAGGGATTGCAGTGCAGTGATGGAGGAGCAGTCTGATGTGATGTTTTGTAGAAACAAAAATACCTCCCAAAATTTGTACCTCAATGGTATTTTATGGGTATAATTGCAATTTACACTATATATGTAGTAAGATTATAGATCTGAAATATTGGTCCCTTTTAAGTAATTATAGAAGTAAAATTGATAGACCAATAATGTATTTTCTAAAGACAGGATTCAAGAACATATTTAAACAGACCTTCAGCTATCTGAAGAAACATTAAAGTGAATGGAATAATATCCAAATGTTTGTATGTTTCAAACTTGGCAAGCGTCAGAGAAAGGTAATGTAAACTTCATGTCGCTGGTCCACAGGATTTAATGAAAACTGACTGATAACTACCATCCACCAACTTTTATTGAAGGTATTTCTGAGACTAATTCTGGAATCAAATTTTAAAAAGTTTTATACTGATGGATCACCACAAGGCTGCCCCAACACAACAGAATAACAGGGCAACAGGAATGATCACTTCCATTTTATGTGTTGTTAGAAAAGTTGTAGGGTTTTTTTTGCCAAGAATTGTCACCAAAATGTAAAAAAGTTCAACACAAAACATGTTGTTCTACCAAAAAGGCAAGGTGAACAGGAAAGAAGCATGGCTGAAATAAGACTTTGCATACAAATTACAATATTAGCAAAGTAAATGCTCTGCACTTTAGTTATGAAGTCACACTTCCAATAATTACTGTTCAGTTTTGGTTGTTGTCATTAGACGTGCTAATATATCTAGGGTCTTTCTTCAAAGTAAAATGTTTAAAGTTTAAATACATTGATTTGTGATTAGTTTTCCATGAGATAAAAGTTTAGAAAACTGCTCCCTTCTTAATACCTTCTGCAAATATTGCCTGGTTTCAGTTACATTTGACACAAAGCTAGAAATTTTTTAAGATGAGTGTCCCAGCTATGAAGCAGATTTTGCCATGATCTCCAGCTGTACAGGCTACTAAAAAGAAGACATGATGGCAAAACCATTATAAATTCTGCTGCTTAGTCAGTATTCTTAGATACCAGAAGGTCCAAATGCGAAAGTAAATAGATGGAAGTCTCACCTGTGTTTCTGGCTGTAGAAGCCACTAACACTGTACAATGCTCTACAAGGTCCTTAGCTTGGAAAAAAATGGAGCTACTGAGTGCTTAGCGGCCAAGGAACGAGATTAGTGGTCATAAACTGTACCTGACTGCACATCTATGAGAAGCCCAGCATAGCCCTAAATCCGCAGACTCTCATCTTTGTGCTGCCAACGTAAGCATCTAAGACTTGTCTAGATGAGAAATGTCATTTGAGTTCAGTTGGGTTTAGTCATCTGTTTCTCTAATCTGACTTCTAAATGACTTTCGTCCTATGACACTGAGCTTCTCACATACATTGTTTCTCCCAGAAAATCACCTGGCTTGGAATTATTTCTTTTTTAACTACTCGTGTGTTTTCCTGTGGAACCAAATCTTATATGAAATTCATTCAATATACATGACTTTGTACCTATACTTGAATCTGCTGCTGGATTTCATATTAATCTGGCTATGGCAGATGGTTCAAGTTTCCTAAGACACTGAGAGATAATATTCAAGCATTCAGATCTCCCCAATAATTTTTGATAGCATGGCATATGATGTCTGCAAACAGGAATATGCAGGAAATATTTTAAAAATTAAATTCTCAAGTCACCCAATGAAGAGATATACATCTGAAATTCCAATGCATGCACAACTAATTGGGTTTTTTTATGATTTGCCCAGTATCACTACTAGTGATATAATAATCTCTGCAAGTTCATTTCTTTTCCACAGAACTGAGGAAATTATGCCATTAATAAATAGTGGTAAAATCCAGCTCTTTTCATGGCTAATAACAAAGGGGGGGAAAAGGGTCTCCTTCCTAAAAGTAAGTAAATGTCTTACCCATCAGAAAGAGATGAAAAGGACTGTTTAAAGACACCACTTCAGAGCTACATTTCAAATTTGACAGCTGATTTAGTTGATTAAGCTGTGATCAAAAGGTACCATCACTGACTAAAAATGTTTAATACGGTATTTCAAAGAAAAGAAATTATTTCAATTGGGAGAGACATAGTCAGTGAAAATTTCCATCTCTCTATTATTATTTTATATTGCCTTGCCTTTAGTTTTCATTCCTTTCTCTAAAAACTATTAAATCATTGCTCAGAATTGTTTTTCTCTTTTCACAAAGATACTTTTAAGGAACAGTTCATATATTTTAAATGCTTTTTAAAGGCATTTATAAAAATTATTTTTCAGGATCCCACTACAAGTTAGTCACCTTCAATTCTGGGGATTCCTTCTGTTCCTTTTCTCCGTAATAAATCTAATGCTTACTGAAAAAATACTAAAAAATATATGGTTCTTAAGAGGAAGTAGAGTATATCTATTTTAGCTTGTCAGAAATTAATGGAAAACCTCCCACAAAATCAGTAGAAGCTATATACGGCTCCCTGTTTTTTTTTTAGCCAGCCAGCTCTGCTACAGGAGTAACCTAACAAGGCCATTTCCAGTGCTCTGCTGTCATCAAATACGGTGATGCACAAACAAGGAAGGAAACAAAAAAAAAGCTAATTTTAATATCCATTAGAAAATTCGATGGTGGAAAAAGAAATATTGTTTTCAACTTCCAAATCCTGTTAACTACAAGCAATCACAAAATAATAAATAAACTAAGAAAGTCAGAGGTATTTCTAAAAATAGAACTATCGACAAAAAATTGTTGGTCTTTTTTAATATATAAATAGAAAAATAATGTGCAATTACAGCACTGAAAAGACTGCAGCTAGTTCACACACTCTTATTTTTAGGAACATGAAGCACTGCTATGTTTTAACATTCTTAAGTTTTAACACTCATAAATGCAAATTTGTTTCTTCACAGAGAACCTGCTGTGTGCACATAATATTTGCAGACTTTTTCTATTCCATAAAATATTGGATAATAAAGGACCACAATCAGTTTATAGGTTTTGACAATTATCAGCCTGATGGTGTAAATTAGTGACCTAAGTGAAGCACAGAAAATAATAATTGTCATAAATGACAGTTTTCAACATTAAAATGCATTGCTTTATTATCAATAAAGCATAATCTGAAAATGCTCTCTCCCTCCCAATGGATGGCAGTGGCTGTCGATTAGGACATGATGGTGAAGAGAGGGATTTAAGCACCACCTGCCACATCATTGGGCTGACGTCTGTGAGGGGATACTGTGAAAGGTGACAGGGGCCTCGTCTGCCCTGGTTTCCTTCACAACTCAGTTGCCTTAGTGGACCTCATATAGGGGTTTTGCAGTGCCTTCCACCAAGCCAGACCTTCCCAGTCTTCTCCACCAGCTCCCACGAGGGCTCGCTCATGTGTCCTCTCAGCCTCTGAAAGGTCTCCAAAGTTAAGCCCTGTTCTGCAAAATCTCCAGTGCACCGGTTTCCCAGGCATTTGGTTCATACACACAACATAAACCATAATGCTAATTCACATTCAGATACGTCTTCAGAGCTTTATGGCTCTGCCCTAGTATCCCTGAAAGCACCAAGATGGCCACAGCATTTGCTGTTTTAAATGAAACCACTTTACTCCCACAACTGCCGAGAGTATTATCGGTAAGCATAAGCATCTTGATGAGAACATGAAATGTGTCTTTTTTTCCTGTTTCCTGAATTTCTAGACTACCCTTCCCAGCGCCTGATGATTCAAAATCTTTTGCAATAAAATAATGAATCCTGTCAAGTCAAAGACTATTTAGGCAAAACAAGATAATAGATTAGTTTAATGTACTTTGGCTGAAATTTGGCATGTATATCATCACCTTATTCATGCATATAAATAAAAAAAAACTGAGAAAAATAAAGTTCTTCCCTGACTGCACATTTCTTTGATTGTAAATTCAGTGTTCTCAATCTGAATGTTCTCAGGCCAAATTATAGTCAATTAGTCTTAATCTGATGGGACCCACGGTTCAAAAATTGGTGACGGGGCATGCATAGATCTCTTCCAGCAAGTGTTCACACTCCTTCAACTTGCGTGTTGAAAATGATACAAGCCAGAAGCATGGACTGTATGGGAAAAGATGTTAAACAGAAGAGAGTGGAATGCTCTGGTCATCCTCATTACCCGAACAGACTTAGCAGACTCTCAATTTACAGCATAAACCACAGGCTGGTTGGCAAAAGCAAGCTAATGGTTTCTAAATTTCTCTCCGTTCACATAGTGATTGTTAGAAATCTGCAGAAGAATAATCCTCTGAAAAAGAAACGCCCCACAGCAAGCATTCCTGAAGAACCGTAACTGTATCTAGTGCTTTCACCACCAAGAATAGCATGGAAGAGGATACTGCGCAGAAAATTGAATTATAAATACGTTGGCTTGCTCAGATGAGCAAGAAGGTAAATCCATCTGTGACTACAAATGACAATACAAGCAAAGCCACTAGCAGGATTTTGGGTTAGTCTTTGGTCGTGAAACCCACATTCACCACCAGGGTTACAAATTGGACTGCAGCTGCTGACATGGTCTAGCAGCCAGATATATTTCAGTACTGCTGATAAATAAACTATGACTGTGTAATGTCCAGTCTATTCAGCTCCATGAAATGATCTAAAATCAAATTGAGAGGGAGTGTTGTGATTATTTACATAGCTGTGGTCAAACACAAGGTTGGCCTGAACACAAATGCTTATGTGTTTTGAATAGGAGCATGATTAATCCAGCTAGCATGGAGAGAGAGGAAGAAAATACTTTCTTTGCTATTACATCTTGTTTTGGATGCCATGATCATATGTAAGGATGGTGAGACGCAAGTATTATTATCCAGTTCAGAAATGGTGAAAAGCATGTCTGGTGTGCAAATCTTGGTGTTTCAGAGTCAGCACTCCGATCAGGCAGGGCTGTATAAGGGCTGGAATATGATGTAGAGGAAGGTAAAAAGCTCCAGCACCTGCACGCAGAAAATAGCTGTGAGAATACTGGATGAGCCTGAGAAACCAACACAAACCAGAACATCTGTTTGGCTCTATCTGCTTACTGTTGTGTGTTGGCAGATGAAGTGGAAAAAATTTCTGAACAAAAAGCTTAGACCTAAGAATATACAGCGTAACCTAGGAAGCTAATTATTTCTAGTGCTGGACTTAAATAAGTACTCTATATGTGAAAGATGAGAGTTGGAAAACACTTGCAAGCAAGGCAAGCTTTCTAGCTTGGTACTCATGCCCATAACCACTTCTGCTTTTATTGCAATGTGTATCCTAATCAACAACACTTAAGCATTTTGTAAGATTAAAAAGATGGGTAAGCATTGAGAACCTCAAATAAAGTGGGGAATATGTGCCTTAGAGTAGAGAAGGTGTGGCCTTCACTAGAGGCAGATGATTGCTCTAGGAGATGGAAGACTGTTAGAATCTCATGCTTCCTATAACTGTCAGTAAGAAGGTAAATTATTTGTCATTTGTCATGACAAGTTGTAATATTTAAAGCTTCTTCTGAAAAGCAGAAGTCTCACTGAGAACAGGTGACAAAAACTGTTCAGAAGACTAGAAGAAAGGTCACATTGTGTGGCTCTTTCAGCGAGTGTGGTATGCATGTGTTAAAGAACGATTTTTGCATTTCCAGCTTTTTTGGATTGATGTTTTAGCAGCTGAAACGAGAGAGACATAATGGTAGGGTGAGTAGTGCGGCGTTTAGTCTTCTCTGAAATTTTTTCGAACAGAGAAGAATCTGCTTGTAGGGAACTTCTTTCAAGCAAACACAGCACACCCGTGTTTCTTCTCACTCCTAAGTTAACATATTTAGAAGTTATTTTTAAATGCATGGTTTAGCAAACTATGCCTTTTTGAAAATATTTCAGGAAAAAAATCTGCGCACATAACGTGGTTGCTTTTTTCAGAAATTAAAAAGCTATTCAATGTGTGAAGATCTATAATTACACAAAACTGCATTTTATAAAAAATGTTCAGAATAAAATGCTACATTCTAGATTCCTTTTATAAAACCATCTTACATAAGATAAACTCGCATTTGCCATCTAACTCTCAATTAAACTAATAATAGCTTGAAATTACAAGCAATATAAGAGAAACAGCTATGGCTACTAAGAAAAAGTTGGTAAAATGTAGTAATATTTCACTTGGTTTACGCTAGGAGTAGCAAAAAGAATATTTTTGTTTGGTTTATTTATAAGATTATTTTATGAAAAAATAAGCAAATGGCTTCCATAGATTTCATCATTTTAAATTATTAAGTCGTTTTTGAAAATGGTAGATTGTTTGAAATTTCCCAAAGCACATATGGCTACATTATCTTCCTCGCTAGCTTGGGTCCTTGGTTAAGACTGGGTTTATTAGTATTTAATTATCCAACTTCAGTCTTACCCTGTATAAAATTGAAGTTACCCTCTTAAATCGATGTTTTCTGTTTACACACGTAACTCTAAATCTTTCACAACGTACTTTTTTGATCTGTTCCCCTTCAGAACCATTGTAATATGCAGCTACAATTCACTTACTGAAATTGCTGCTTACAATATCCCTGGTATTCTACATGTCCATCTACTACAGCATACCTAATCTGTACCACCAAATGAAACCCTGTAGCTGTGGTTTGTTTTCTTTCACACAAGCAGCGGTGTGCTTAGTTCAAGAGTAGAACTAATCCTATCCCTTGTCTAGGAAGGATGAGAACTTGGCATATGCTTTTACAGCTCTGTGGCAAGGTTAATGGAGTCTCTGCAGGAGCCTGAATGTTAATATGATTTTTATGATCATCATTGTATTAATATCCTTATTTTTAACTTGTACATAACAAATTAATTAAATACTGTGCACTACTGAGTTTCTGTTCTTGTTATTGTGCTAGAGATGGCATAAGGACTTTTGTTGTAGGTTGTTTATAATTATTACAGCTCCTTATCTATACAGCTGTATTTCTTTAGAACACATACAATCAGATTGTCTCTTTTACCCGGTCACCCTAAAGGTGTAATGTGATGTTACATTCAGATTAAAACACCTTTGCACTCACGTTTTAGGACTGTTAAATTGCTAAGAGAAAGGAGAAAAAAATAATGAGAACTTGAACTATAGATTTTTTTGTTAGTTCAAACTAGAACAGAACAGCTATGCCTGAAGTATATTCTTTATTAAAATATTATGTATAAAATCACTCGTTTTCCAATCCCTTGTACATAGGATAGCCTTCTTTAGAAAGTAAAAGAATTTCCATGGACAGCTGCTCAGCTGCACACTGCCTTTAAGGAAATAATTATATTTTTTTTAATGAAGCTTATTAAAGTTATCATTTCCAATAAAACCTGCTAACCTATCCCTAAAGTAACTAAAGACCTCCATGAATCTTTTTACTTCTGCCACTGGAGACAGCTGTCATTATCACAGAAGTAAAATCATGTTCAAAGAAACGTGAGTGTTCTTACCAAGCTATAACTGATAAATGGAAGCAAGAAAATCAATCATTAAAATTATGGCAATTTGAGATGCCTAAATAAAATTCTCTATTGGCACAGTTCAAAAACAAGCAGTTACAAATTAACTTAGGCTGTCCACCTGTTAGAAACAAGCAGCATTTGTTGCCACAGATCAAACCAAAAAAGGTTTGGTTGGAAATCTATGTTTTGTCTAGCTGAATTCTCTCTTAGCAATGAAAAAGATCATGGACTGTTCTTTTGACTAAGTCAGATCATGTTTTGGAAATAGAGTTGAATTTAAAAATCTGAATTTTTTCATAACTTCAAAATATCACATATAACTGAAGGTGCTACTTTATCTCTTCCATCACTTGCAGCCATTCTAAGTGGAGAAATGTATCATGGTACTAACATTCACAAGACTTACATGAATGACACATTCCTTCCATTACTTTCACAAGCTTACCCAAAAAAGCACTTTTTTTTATTCTGAGATACAATTCCTAAGAAGTATTTAGTCATCTAAATATAAAATAGGTGCTGTTGGAATTCAGAGGAAACACACTCTCCCTAAAAACACGTAGTTACCTGGTTAATTGTTACAGGCATAGTTCCCTCTCTGCACGTGTAGAGCCACCGAACTCTTGTTTCAACTTGCAATAACTCAGACCTGGAATTCTGCAACTGGGAAGCTCACTCAATCTTGGAGGCTTAAGCTAAGTATGAACAGTCATGCCCAGGAGACCTGTCACCCTAGCCAGCTAGCTATTTTGCCTCTTTCGAAAACTGATCCTGTGGAGTTATAAGAGAAAGTCAGATACTACAGCTCTGGGTACAAAGTGTTTGTCCCAAAGAATTTTGACACTAGATTAGATTACCCAGGTCACGAATGAACTCTGATTACTGTAACAGAACTGTGACATTTCTGCCAGCTATATAGTGAACAGTGTAACTAAATACCATATTCATTACTCATTAACTGATTCTAAAGTGCATTCATCAACTCAGACTAATATACAAAATGAGTCATAACAATTAGAAATTAACTGCAATGCAACAAACGCTATCTCTGAATCAATGCTGTATTGTCTATGCTGGATTTCCTCTCTTCTTTGCACTCATCATCAAAACAAAAACACTTCTTCATCTCTATTCATTGATTCTAGATCAGCACTGCAGACTGCAACCATTTGCAAAGCAGTCAGTTCACAGATACAGGCAGCAGGACGAATAACATCCTCCGTAACACAGCTTCCTATCAGTAAATCTCGGTGCAGGCAGCACCACATGGGCTTCTTAAAAATTGGGCAACCCCATTATAATCACTGGGAATTCTGGACAGTGATTAATGGATACAATTTCCATTAAGAATATAATGAAGTGTATGACTATTTATTGAGAATATTACCAATTTTCTGAAGTTCTACAGTTGAAGTAGGAAGACATTGTAGACAACTATCTTGCTTTGGCTCAAAAGGGGTTTGAAAGTAAAAATTTTCCTATGACCTTCTAAAAGAGTCTTGCACTTGAGTGCAAATTGGCAGCATGAAGGGCAAACAAAAAGAAAGCCAAGCAACAAAACCCTCCAGCTGGACATAGTCATCCCTTTTTCAGGTCTAGCTCTAGGCATGGACAATGCCTCTGCTAACGGATCCATCCGTACATCGCAAAATGGTCCCTTTACTGCTGTCACCCAGAAGCTCATTGTCATTACTGTGTATGACAAAATGGAAAACCACTTCTAGCACTAACGTCATCTTTGTAAGAAACCTTCACCCACATGCAGTCAGTGCCTCCCAGCGCACTGGACAAAGTGTAGGCAGATTGTGGAAAGTAAAGGAGTATTAGACTTTCCCGGTAGGTTTACCAGGGGATGGAAGGCTTTGGCTACATTCCAGCACACACAGATGAAGCATCTTCTCTGGCTCACATGGCAGAAAAGGAAGTTGCTACACAGCTCTGTCCAAACCCATACATCAGCTCTCACAGCTCCTACTAAACCTCAAGATAAATGCATAAATCACATAGGTTTTATTTTGGGAAAGAGCAAGATTACAAATAGGCAGTGATCTAACATTTCTTCCCACACTGGAAACCTTAACTCACGAGCTGAGAGCTAATTTTAGTGTCACAAATTCTTTAGAGATTTGTATCATTTTTTCTCTTTGTGGAAAAAGGTACTTGTAAAAAAATGGGTTTATGTAGGCTTTTTTTACTTTAGCTGTAAATGGACTAAAACTGAGACAAAACCCACAAAACAAATTATTGGAACTGGATGATACAGAAACTCATTATTGTCCTCTTGGATCATCTTTTGATCCAATAAATATGAAAGGCTATATTCTAAAGAATAGTTTTTCAAGTTCCATAAATTTCATCTCTCTTTCCACAAGTAATTAACTTCTCATTATACCCTTGGGAGAACTGCAGAGGAACAAACAATGCAATGCAGGAAAAAAAAATAGTTTTGATTTAGAGGAAGGTTGGTGATATTTCAGCACTTCTCTGGATGCCACTCTTGTTGCTGTCACTATCTCTCACTTACTTGAGTTAAAGACTACGTACAGTTCAACTGTGAATATGCATCAGATTTTCAAGAGTGATCCTTGCCCACGTAAAGCCTTTCTGTTTCTGTGCTACACCGAAATTGTACAGATATATTGAAAAGACTAAATGAAAGCTATGCTATGTATCTGTGTCCTTCAATTCTTTACAATATTTTACAAAAAGTTAATTAATGTTTTAAATCCCAAAACTACCGTGAGAAAGAATTTTTTCATATTGGGAAAAAAAAGTTTTGTGATACCTTTCAAGTCACACAAGATTTTAGGGAAGGAATCAGAAATCAATCTCAAATTTCCTGGTTCATAGTTTTTATCTTTACATGCTCCTCTCCTTTCTGCCATTTTTTCCTCTCCTTTCAGTCATTCTTGACAGCTAATGAAAGCAGTAAGCTTTCAGGTATCTTTGAAGATAAAAGATATTCAGCTACAAGTCATTTTCTTCAAATTTGTCTTCCAAAGTCCAGTGAGTCACAAATAGACTATTACATTGATGACACTTCTCCTAGATCTCCAGAGCTGATGTGAGAGAGAAGACTGTCAGACGGCAGTCCTATAAATCTAATGCTAACTGTGACTGACCAAAACAAATGTATTTAATATTTTTAAACTAAGAATAGTTGCAAAAGTTCAATACAAAAGTGAATGAAAACCAGACTGAGAAAAACCACCACATAAACCCACTTGAAGTACAATACAGAAGAATGCTGACACACACATGTCTTCTCGGATATTCTTCCTTTCTATGATGATGTTTTATGGAAGTTAATGGTGTCATAAAAGACTCATATACTAAATGGAAGAGTGGGCTTGTAAAAGAATGATATCTGTCAGGTAAAGAAATTGCTATCAGACATGAAAGATATCAGTCTAGCTTAACTTCAATGTGGTCATGAAATAAAAAAGGGCACTAGGTGTGTGAAACACTGCAAACCATACGTCAGTGAGACCTGATAATCTCTTGCACATTACTAATAAGGAAAACCAAAGCTTTGGGGATCTACCTGTTCTAAAGAGGTAGATTTTAGCATTTACTTCAAAGTAGCTTTGTTTACACTTCAAAGATTTGAAGCAAAACCAAAGGCTTAGGAGAGAAGGTCCTTCTTTTACTCCTTTTTCCACACATGAAGAGAGTGGAGAACAAAAGTTTCCATGTCATATATCACAAAATGAGAATGTAAAGATGGTTAGCAATTCATTTCTGTTCAAAGCACTTCACAGTGATGGATCTGGGACTTCTAAGAGAACTCAGACAAGTCCCTCCACAACAAAGAAGAATTATTAGGAACTGGGGCCTAAAAGTAACGTACTACCACTTACAGCTTGAATGTTTCCCCATCCCTCACTATAGCACGATCTTTCAGTTTCGAGGTAGTCTACTTGTCATATTTTATTTGACTGTGCTGTTTACAAATAACATTAACTTTTCAGAAATCTATGAAGTAAGTTGATACAAACCTTCACAGTAAAGAAATTAAATATAAAAAGGAAAGATCATTAAAATGGCAAATTAAGACATTTTTGTTAACTATGTGATCTGCACCTCTCAGCAGTGGAAACCAATTATCACTTATATTTTTGAGCAAGACCAATGGAATTGTTTGTGTAAGACCAACTGAAATAAACCTGCAAAAGAAATGAATGTACTTCTGGTCTGTAAGGAAATTTAAATTATTCAATTAGATAAAAATTTCTTCAGAAATTAAAATGCAAAAGAATTTTCATTTTCATTTTTAACAACAATGCAGACGTTTTTTCTAACCCAAACAAGCCTATCAAGTAAGGAGAGAATTCAATCTTTTCCTTAATTCTTATTTTTTTTTTATTACAGTATGTAGGGAGGGAAGCTTGTATCGAAGGGATTTCCTGGTATGAGAGTTTGTTCCTTTTGCTTCTGGTTACTGCTTCTTACCAGTACTCATTTTGAAGCTTTGATTATCTTCAAAACAACAGAAATTCTACCTATTTTCTAAAAACTCCCCATCTCACAAGAAAAAAAAACAAACAAGCAACAACTCCCTCTCCCCCCCTTAATAAGGTTGTTGTTGGGAATTAGATTTCCAATATCAATTTCTCCAGTTTTTTACTCACTAATTTCATCAGGTAAGAGCTGTTTGAAAGTTGAAGTATGACTTTTGCCTCAGGTTGTCCTAAAAGAGTATCTTCAAAGGCTGTCTTGGAACCATAGTAGATGTGTAGGAAACCTCTGTTATTTTCCTACAAAGTTCATTTAACAGTCCAATAAATGTATCTTTCAGTATTTTCCAATGAGAATCTGTTTGTCACATAATTTCTGATACTTCTATTCCTTATCCTAATGCCACTTTCTCTGAGTTTATGAGAATGCTAAACATGAAAGCTGATATCGCTGAAGATGAAGGATATGGATTACAGTACGACTGAGCCAGCTAGAATGTTCCTGATAGGGATGGTCTCATAACTCTAATTTCAGCCTACCATGTGATATGTGCTCCTTCCTACCTTACACTGGTAACTGGCATTCTGCTCAATCCATTATAAATTGGTTTAAGTATTTAAACAAAGACAAAAGTATCCCTAAGGGGTTTTGCCAGTGTAGGGAATTACACAGGCTTGTCAGATGCACCACTGTGCTGGTGCAAGGCAGTGTGGCAAAGCGTTCATGTGGCAAATGAGAGCAGATGAGGACCAGGACCACTTTTTCCAGTCTAAGCATAGAGTTATATCAGCTGAACCGTACTATGAAACTATATGCTAAAGACTTATCTACCTGCTGACAAATGCTAACGCACGATAAAATGAAGCACACTAGCTATTCTTCACTGATTTCTCATTCTTACTATAAACCAAATGTTAGATACTGTTTTTTTTCAAGTAGAATAAGTTCCTTTGCCTAAAGGCACTCTGTGGCTATGTCTGTGAAGGTATTTTGCAGACAGATAAGGGCTGTAGTCTGCCCCCACACTCTGAACCAGCGGGAAGCTTTGTAGCAGCACACGGTGCCACGCTGAGCACAACCTAATTGCCCTTGCTGACAAGTCATGTAGAGCAGATTGGACTCTACTCCTCACGTGGGTATCTGATGCTGCCAGCGTTGAAGGTGGGCAGAATGAAATGATACCTTCCATCTCCTGTGAGCAAACCAAGCGTTCTTACCCATCTAGTTAGTACAGACTAGTGAATGCTCTAAATTCACAATGTGATTTACCATACCTTAATTTCTCTGAGGAAATGAGCCCTAATACAATTAATCTCTACCTCTTTTGTGTTCTACTTTGAGCTGGTCAAGGCAGATTTATTGTTTCTATCAGTAAAATTTGAAATTTGCCCCACATAAGAGGAAGCCAAGTGTAAAAGAGATAAATAAATACTTACTATATACTTGGGGCGTAGTTTAGACTCATGTTATTTAAAAGGCAATTTACATACAAGAATAAAAGAACTCAATTACTGCAGAAAGAGCAACAAGCAAAGGAATGAAAGAATGATGAAGATTATGGTAAAATGGATGAAGATGGGAAAGGGGGATTTGCTTTCTTCAAAAAATACACTTTGTTTTCCTGTGTGTAATTTCATGTGCTAAAATTGGACACTTTAAATTTAATTTACTTCATTATTTACCTTACACATGGATTTCACTAAAAAATTAGGATGTAAGCTGTCTTGTTTCCTGCCTCATCAAGGAAATAATCAGCCAGTAAAATCATTGTGGAAATGCTTGTCATTCCAATTAAAGATAAAGCTGTTAGTGTGGTTATTCAATTCACAAACCCTTTGTATTAGTTCTGTGACTCTGTTTGGTGTTTATCCAATTCAGGTAAGAGGCTAAAATCTTAAACTTTTATTGATTTTTGTCTACTAAAAAAGGTAAGTTATGTACTTACAAGAAAATAATTTAAGTACGATGAGTTGAAAAGAATTGGATGCTAACTTTTAGGGAAAAAAACCCATCATGAATCAATAGCTCACTTCTTTGTCACTGCTGTAGTGTTAGAGGAAAGGAACTTGCATCTCAAAATCTGAGTACTGCTTACTGAATTCCTCCAAGAGAACCAAAGACACAACAACTCCCAGGAGTCCATCTGTCCATTTCGGTTATTTCTTGTGCTATTACAATTGAGGTAAATTACTTCCTTCAGTCCATAGTTTAGAGGAGACTAGTGAATTTGGTTTTGTAATTAGTAAATAAGTCTCAACTAATAAAACTTTCATGGAACCAGTATTTTCTTCCCCATTTTGATGGAGAATTTGAAACAGTTTCATAACAGGTGATTAGCAGCAATCAGGTAAATCAAGCAAGGCTAACAGGTGTTGCTAGGAGTTGACCAACACTTTGCTGTCAACTTAATCCTGTATTTTCTCTTTATTACTGCCTTATCCCTCAGACTGCCTTTCCCCTACCCACAATGAAAGAATGCTAGGATCTACCCTTAATCTGCAAGAAATATAAGGCTCCCCTTTCTGCCTGCTGACACAAAGTTCATGCAGAAAATACCAAATAATATTTATTTCTCTGAGAAGGTTTTTGGCTTTGGACTGTTGATTTCTTATTTTATTTGAGGTGGGCGGAGTATTCTGCGTTCTCTAAGCATCTATCAAAAAAAACTGTTAAACTAGAATGCTAGTTTTAACCACCATGGATAGCAGAAATTTGAGTGATTAAACTACCTTATATCTGGAATTTATTTCAGTCTTTACAATTATGCAGTCCAAAAACATAATCCCTGAATCCGATGAGCTTATTGCGTAAATCAGAAAACCTTGGCAGCATTGTGCCATATGCTTGGTGTGCAGTAGTTTCCTTCCTGGTTCAATGCTTGCACAAGCTGCTCTGACAGCTTTTTACCAAGTTTTCCTCAAAACTGTTTCAAACAGATCCACGTTGTCTTCAGCTGTATCAGCTGACTTTGCAGTTCCACTCTGAACTTGCCACTGAAATTCACTCCAGCATAAACTGGGTGTAATTAACTAAAACATGAGCACTTTGCCCTCCTGGGATTACAGAAAATGTACAGGCAATCCCAAAACAGTGGGAGTACATCCAGCATGTCTGAGGGCTCATTCAGTTTCACTGCGTCTCTGTTTCTAATCAGCTGTCTTAGGTGAGACATAAGAAGTACAAATGGTTGTAGTAGTTGTGGTGGAGGAAAAGAGAAACGTGAGATCCAAATATGCACCTATTATACTAATGGCCTCAGAAAATCTGAAAATTTTTGGCTCAGCTGTGAAGTCTTTCTTCCGGTAGTATCAGGGCACTGCTAACGCTAGGAGGTAGTAGGACAGAGCAACATTTCCATGTCTCACTGAGGCAACAGGAAGATATTTTCCAGTGACATGCTTGTCTCTTCATCATCCTATACACAAGGACACATTGCAGCCTGTCCCACCGCCTCTGCTGTATGCATTCATTTACAGTGAGATAATATAGTTACTGCTCTATATCCACTTTATTTCCTCCGTTCAAAGATCCACGAAGTGTTACGTCAAAAGTGTGTCTTTTATTGCCTATAAACGTCACTTTAGTGTTAGTGCAGCTGCCTTCATTAGATCTGTCTTTACAATTACAAACAAAAGACCTGATTTAGCACATACTAGACTGCCTCACTCCTGAGCTGGGGGAGCTCCACGTGTGCTGGCAGCTTGCTTCCCTCGGATTATAGTCCTGGGGCTCTAAAAACCTTTAAGCCTAAACAAAGTTTAAAAATGCTCAGAAAATGCAGATTTGCAGACCTAGCATTTTAAAAGAGTTTTCTGAAAACAACAAAGGAACGTGAACACCCTGGAAACGGAATCGCAGACCACTTCCACCAAAGCAAAACAACTTCAACTTATAGATATGGAAATCGTGATACAGGAACAGTAAAATTAATTTACTTGCCTGTACTAATAAAATTTTATAGTTCTACAGCTTCCACTCAGAGACCCCTGACGATCTTATAAACATTAAAGCATTTAGCAAGAGAATACTTACTAATGAAAACACTATTTTTTCACAAACAGTAAGACAGAGATTAAGTGATATTTTAAAAAGCAGAAAAATCTCTTAGGAAGTCTCCTGCTTCTAAGAGCTGGGTATCTGACAGCTTTTTACTTCAACACAATCACATTGAATTATGATAGAATGAACGTGAAATTTCCATTCTTTGCAGAAAACAATGAGTTAAATTGGGTTAAAATTAACCCACCAAGTATATTTCAAGAAACTTAGATTTAGATTTCTGATGCATGTGCCCTTTTAGGTGCATTCATTAAGTAATGTAGCATGCCCTGCATCATGTACTGGAGTTATTCTCTGCACATTTTTTTTCTCAAATTAAATACAGTTTTATGAACTACTGAAATGCTTGACCTATTAGGTGATTTCAAATATAAAATTTGAAAGAGGTAATACAATAACAAGTGAAGTCTTTTTAATTCAATTCTGCAATGAATAAACTTTATTAAACCTTCATACTAATCAATACAGCATGTAAATACAGCCAGTAAGGACTATTAAAACAGGCAAAGATGTTTTATTGGACTCATCTTTATAGCTGTCCACTTGAAAAATCAAGCATAAGGCCATTATGTAAATTTCTTATTACAATTAAACCTCATATTGTAAATTCAATAACTCAAACTCTGCTCATATCAATATTGTACCAGCATACATCAAAATTCCCTTCCACAATGTGATGTCAAATGCCTCTAGTTATATTAAATATGTAAAGTAAGTAAAATAAGCAATTTTAAAGTCATACATTTATTCCTAAAATATTGTTGCCATGAAAAAAGATTGATAGTTTTAGCTAAAGCTGTAGCTAAGCTTTTTCATTGCTGTTTTTAGGCACTCTTCCTACACATATGCAACACCTCTGAGCATAGGAGGTTAAAGCTTATAGGCAAGAACGTGTTAACACATTCCTCTAAGAAGATACTATCAGCTCTATCTTCTGCTTATAAGCTTGCAAAGACTTACTTAGGGTGCAGAAAAAATCCTCTCTCCATCAGCGACAAGACAGAGGATTTGAAACACAGACGAAAATAATGGAACAGTACTAATAACTAAAGAACGTATAGTATCAAAATAACTTTTCCTTTCTGTGCTCTATATCTTGAAATGTTAAAGTTGACAAGCTTTCCTTCTGGCAAAGCCTTTACGAAAAGAATGAGAAAACCTATGATTAATGGTTGCAGCAACAAAAAAATAAATGAGGACAAGACTATACTGTGAAAGCAAGCCTGAACTGCTAGTAAAAAGCTGCCAAATATGCTGAATAGCTTTGAAAACTTGCTTTCACAAAACAAATCACTGTGCTCCTTATTATAATGTTAGAAATTAGTGCTTTATTTTAAAATTTAACATACTTAATTCAATAATTGCACAAATTATTTATTTGTCTAAATCCATAGGAACTGCATCTCCTCTTTCTAGTTTCTTTAGCATTGTATATTTTTGGTCATCTGTGGTATTACATAGTCCTATGACAACTACAGCATACTGTTCTTCTGTCCCCTGCTCTTTCTCATCTTAGGAGTGGGAGAAGGGCAGCATTTGAAAATGAGGATTTCAGAAGCAGAATTTTATGGGGGATTCAGAATTCCTGGCTGTGGCTTTCCATTTTTATCATGGAATCCTTCTATTATAATTTTGTTTAACATATAAATAGTGTTCTTTAAACACTTTGTGTACTTTACACTAGACCTTCCCTAACATCCACATCAACATATATTAGTATTCATGTTAGTCAATTAACTGTCCCTTTCATATGTGTTTTGTGCTTTTCCATTTCCACCCAGGTGTCACAATTGGAGTAAGCATTTGAAGAAAGATACATTCTGAATGCCTAGTTTGTGAATAAAACACTTTCTTTGTCCTCTAACTCTTTGCAAGACAAATCCTGTGTGTCTACTAAGTTTGTCTGCTTTTCAGTTGTTGAATCCTGGGCTTCTTGGAATGAAAAAAAGAGCGTTGTCATCTATAATTTTCAGAGTTCGCCAGACCTAGCTTGTGTCTACTCAAATGCATTATCTTTCAGTCTTTCTCCAGGTCCACATCTTCTCAATTGCTGACTCACAATACTCATGTTCAAAAGATGCTCTCTCTTAACAAAAAAATGAAAAATCAGTATAAGTGTATAAGACAAGCTTTATTGTAGCATATGTGGGAAGATCACGTGTGGGAAACCTGAAATAAGACCAGGAAAAAAAGATAAGTAAAACATAGAAGGGGTCATCTAAGTCCCAAGTTGAGACAAAAGTAGTTTCTTCAGGTAGATAGGAGACAAAAGCTTCAGGAAACTTTGGATTAAAAAAAGCCAGACACAGACCAACTGTGGAGCTTCTGGACATTGGGCAGACACTGGTTGTATCAGTCACACTGCTCTCTGGGCCTCTGCAGCTTTGGTCGCTACTGTGCAGCCCCTAGCGCAATCCAAAACTGGAGCTGGGAACAGTTCCTTGAAGCCATAGTTTCTACACTTCTTACAAGGTCTTATTTGCACCTCTTCCAAAAGAGCACTGAATATCCACTACCTTAGTCTTTCTTAATAAGATGTTTAACTGATACCAAGTTTAAAATTTAATTTGCTAGACAATTGCATGATTTTGTTTCTATTCATAGATGTCAATGTATGTACTGCTATGTCACTGCGCACTGAATGCCACGATCAACTGCCTTCATTATAAGCAAGGAATTCACGTGCAAACTTCCTGTGCAGAAGCCTAAAACTGGCCCCTTTTCAATCTATATTAGATACTCAATCACTGCTGGAGTGTAATTTTTTTATTTTATATGTAAATAACTTGCTTTTCTTTCCTCACTAGAGAATGTGGAGTTATTCATGCTAATGTATTCTTTCATAATTTTTTTTTCTTAGTGGCAACCTCTTCCAAACTTAGAACATCTCACAGCAAGCAAAGAAACTAACATCTTTTTCACACAGCTTGACACTGGAATATTTGGCTAAAGGCCCTAAAATATTAAAAAGAAACAAACAAAGAAACAAAAAAATCTTATTCATGATCCTTGTGTTTATTTATTGCACTCAATTTGCTCTTTCAGGCTTGTAGCAC
>Ga0181612_141005_pt1 | contig 24098 bp, 13 predicted proteins | sample HoacroProtozoa21_FD_119630 | JGI IMG/M metagenome (GOLD analysis project Ga0181612, IMG submission 119630) | Hoatzin crop microbial communities from Cojedes, Venezuel. Combined Assembly of Gp0051906, Gp0051904, Gp0051908
ATCCCGAAGTGCCACTTCTACACGTTTTTTAAACACCTCCAGGGATGGGGACTCCACCACCTCCCTGGGCAGCCTGTTCCAATGCCTGACCACTCTTTCAGTAAAGACATTTTTCCTAATATCCAATCTAAACCTCCCCTGATGCAACTTGAGGCCATTGCCTCTCGTCCTATCGCTAGACAGGTAGAAGACAGGAGGCCAGGGAGAATCATCTGCTACCCAGCATCAGGAACAGTTAACATAGCAGGGAGGAAAGATAAACCTGTCTATAACTGGACAGACCTGCAATTTAAGCACACAGGAGGGAGAGAGAGTTCAGACTGGTGCAGCTTTGGCACCTTCAGTGCCCTTGGACAACAGCATGGGAGCAACCCCAAGCAACTCCTTCCTACGGTACTGCATCAGAGGGCACGCTGAGGCAGACACATCCACCTACAGCCTGGTGCACACAGGCACTTCACGCCTCTCCCCACGTGGGACCAGGACACCGGTACAGCTGCAGGGTATGGCACACCGGGAACGACAGTCCCATCACCACCCCGGCCCTCCCCAAGAAAAGCTGTCCCTGGCTAGGACATGTCCCAGCCCAGTTCATCCCACGCAGCCAGCCCTGAGACACCGGGGGCTGTAAAGAGCCTCACACCAACCCAACACAGCTTTGAATCTTCTCCCACTAAAGGCAAAAGCAGGAATGGGTCCCAGCGAAATTCTACATTGAATCTATAGCATTAGGAGGAAAACTAGATCTCTCGTCATCTCCCAGGGGCCTTGAGGGACAACATCCTTCACCACAAACGGGAACCACCCAGCTCAGCCACCCCAGCTCTCACCCAGTGCACGCAAAAGGAGCGTGCGAAAGAACACAGCGAGCTAGGCGACGACAGAATTTTTCCAAATGTTTGCTCAGGTTTCTGAAAACCACACACACACACACACACACACTCTTCTTTCTCCTCCCTTCCTCTCCTCTAGGAGCAAGGAAGGAGCAGGACTGACACCTTTTAAGTACAACATGGAATACATACACACAGGCAGAAAACCTCCAGCGTCCCTCCCTCTTACAAAAGCCACTCGAGATGGGTGCTCTCGTGAGCTGCTTCGCTGAACTAGCTCTCTCCCAGCCTCCCAGACCCAGAATTCGGTCATTTACCCCTGTCAGCGTTCACAGCTGGAAAAAGGGGTTATGGCCTCTCCTCTGCACGGCCGAGGGCGAGGAGGGAGCCAATCCGCATGTTTATTTGTTGTCTGTGCAGAATTCCTGCATTCCTTCCCTTGTTTACTCATCTGCTCTCAGGACATACTCAGACCCCAGCAAAGGGCTTTTGGGGCACCACATTCCCCCACGAGCCCGGAGCTCTTGTTGGAACACAGGACAAGCATAAAGCAGGAGGAGAGAAGCCAGCAAATGGGTTATTACAGAAATATGTTTTCAAGGTGGTTGGGTAACAAGTAGCAGAAAGATCAGTTCTCTCCAGATCTGCTCTCCATAGAGACACATCTCCACAGCTGGAGGTCTAAGGCCCTATTAAAGAGCACATTTGAGCTGACTGCCCCTCAGCTCTTCCCAACAGCCATGTTGTTACCCCCACAGCAGCACCAGTAACTCAACCACCCTCTTTGGCACGGGGCATGTCCGCACTCCTCACGTTGTCCCACAGACAGGTACAAGTCAGCCCACAGTCGCTGTGCTGAGCATCAGTGAGGTCCACACGCACCCCAAGAGCATGACACAACCCTATAAACCTCCTCATCTGACCTCTTTTGGGAGCAGACACAAAGACTCCAGAGAGATTAACGTGCGAGGGATACAGGGCTTCACCACAACAAAACAGAAGCACAACTCATCCCCCCCAAAATCACTTAGCTGCTCAGCTTGGTTCTGACTTAGTCATACCTCGGAGAAGCAAGCTTCACCCTCAAGCAGAACTCGGATGGCTTCTTGGATCCTCACAGGAGTCTGCAAAGCTGACTTAGCAAGCGAGGAGGCTCCGAGACAGAGGAAGCTTGGGCTGACTACCAGGAAGGACAGGCCTTCACCACAGGATTAACCCATCAACTTATTAGCTTTAAACCTACAGGAAAATCTAATTCAGGTGTGAGGAGTCTAAATGCCCCGGTAAGTGCCTGCCACACACCTGTGGTAGGACAGGACTTGCATTGGGGATGCTCCCAACCACATCAGACTCATTGCAGAGGGAAATGAGAACCTGCACCAAACCCGGAGCAAAAAATAACAGAATAACTTTGCTTGGCTGTACCTTCGATGCAACCACTGCCTCTGACAACAAGGTCAATGCCTGGCACCGTCCCCGTGATAAGCGAGTCCACAGAGCAGCGCGACTCTACCCCAGACACACGCAGAGCAGCAGGATTGATCCACCTCATCATCAGCAGGCTTTGCCAATCAATCATTTACAAGCTGCTAAGAGCCAACAGAGCCGGGGCTCGGCCACCGAGCGCTCGGAGCACCGGGGCAGAGCCCAGCGCCCACGGTCCAGCCTCACCTTCCACGCAGTGCTCCACCTCCTCCAAGTTGCGCAGCGTTATCCGCATGAGGCTGGAGTTCAGCATCAGCTCGTTGCGGTGGGCCGGCCACATGTACTGCGGGGCAGGGTTGACGAAGAAAATCCGCGTGTCCCCAGTTGAGACTTGGTTGTCGCAGATTAGCGGGCCCCCGAAGCCGCCGATAACCACCTTGTTCCCACCATCCAACAGGATCTCGTGAGTGACGATGTCTTTGCCCTTCAGATAACGCCAGACTCTCACCTTGGACGAGAGGGAGAAAGAGCACGTGAGACCATTTCACAGCTACAAACAATCAGCTCTCCTGGCTGCTCAACTTTTATCACGTTGTCACGAGATGCACAGGAGTGGTCCAGCCCGGCAAAGCCTTCCAGCAGAGCTAATTTCATTAGCTAACCCTCTAAAATCACAAAACGCGTGGGCGACGAAGACTAAAGCACGTACTCCTCTTCCCACCAAGGCTGCACCCAACTCCCCAGCCCAGGTACTTGGCCCTCCTGGCCCCTTCCCCACACACAGCCCCGTGGGGAGCAAAGGGGGACGAGGCCTCGCGTTGCAAGGGGCCCCTCAGCCACGCCGGCTCTCCAGCAAGCGACAGAGACCCCCATCCTCTTGCACACATCTCCTCCTTGCATGGGACGCACCACCTCTGGTGTCGACACCCAGGATCTGCCTTCCCTTCCCACCTCTCCTCCCGTGGTAGCGGGCTCCAGACCCAGCCAAAGCCCAGTCGCTGCTGTTGGAGGCTCAAAGAGCCTGATGAAGAGTTGCCCCGTGCCAAACCCCACCACGAGCTGCCCTGACTCACCTCCCCAGATGCCCCCAAAACCAAAACAGCCCCCTCCTTCCTCTCCTCTCATCACCAACCCCGGGAAGGGCTCGCCTTCCCCATCCCGAGAGGTGGTGGGCTCCCACGGGATGGCAGAGCACAAGCAGCCAGGCAGAGGTGGGGTGGGAGAAGGGGTGAGCAGACCCCGGCAGCAGCACAGCTCAACTCCGACCAGCAAGGCTGCTCAAGAGCTTCCCTGGCAGAAGGAGAAGCCACTGCTGCTGTTTTGCTTCTGCTGGACACGACCAGTAAGACAGAGGATGAGCTTAGTCAACCTTTTCGCTCTGATACAGCTCAAACCTTTATGCCCACAACAGCCATTTCAGTTGCCACACGACTGGCTACGGCAGGGAACGCTGCTCTCCGACAAGGGACACTGCACTTAGCCAGGGGCAGCTGGCAGAGACTCAACCAGGAAAATAATTCATAAAAAAAATAATTCAGAACCAACCCAGTCCAGCCCATTACTAATCAAGAATTCAAATTCATAGCAGGAGATCCACCCCCAGACGAGACAGAAGCGCGATCCAACTCAGTTGCCGCTGACCCTTCCCATGCACAGGAGCTATGAGCTGACCATCTGCAGGCAGAGGCCATGGGGTCAGGGACCAGATTTGAGCCCCAGCCTTGGCAGAGGAACCCCCCCCTCACTCCCAGGCAGCATCGTTCAAGGCGACAGACTCCAGCTGGTACGGCTCTCCCAGAGATATCCTGACTGGCAACAAAATCTCAGCGGTCAAGTGAGAAGAAAACACTTCTGAATGGGAAAAACTCCCAGAGGAACTTTAAATGGCTGGAAGCCCCCTGCCAGGGAAGGCTACACAGCAAAGGAGAGCCCTGTCCATCCACGGGGAAGGCTCTGAAGAAGGGCACGGGAGCCTTAACACAGGGGCAGGAGGCGGCAGGTGGGTCGGGTGAGGGAAGGAAGGGAGTCTTCTGGCTCTGACAAGGCACTGGGACCCTGGGAAGACGAAAGGCAGAGCAGATAAGTTGCCTTTGATATTTCTACGTGGAATGTTATGTTCCTATAAACGACTGAAGAAAACCTTTGCCTTAGCGGATTTGCTAAAACACATGGAGGATTTGGCTGTTTCCCATTTCCCTTTACTCATCCGAACTTCAGGAACAAAAAGCAGTCCTGGCCGCAAGAGTCAGTCCGGCTCTCCCCCCCGCGCTGTTCCAGAGCAGTCTCCCTGGACCTCCCCGCTGGCTCATCCCCCTGCCCAAAAAAGGCGAGATCTGCCCAGAACTGCCAGCCAACCTCTCCCCGGTGCCACGCTCTCCGCAGCGGGCTGCCCAAAAGCAAACACCCGCACAGGAGGGAAGCAGCAGCCCTGAAACGCATCTTTAGCACGCATGGGACGCTGGGGACACGGTCCCCATCCACTCCTGACCTGTCACAAATCCTGCTGCAAGCCTAATGCAGGGGAAAGCTGGCACAGAGCCGAGCTGGCAAGGTCCATGCAACAGGAACAGCTCATCGGAGAAGCTGCCTGAGGTTTCAGCTTGGAGCAAGGGCGGCTGCAGTGCCTGGGTATTGCCGTGACCGCAGGCATCCCCGGCCCAGCACGCTCCGAGCGCGCTTTATCGTGCTCTCCGCCAGCATCTCCCCTCCTTCGGCAGCCTGAGTGCCCAGGCACCGGCATTCTCCAGCTGTCTCCATCGCCCAAAGAGCCCTTCAGCACACGGTGCCAAGCACCACAGCAGTCGGGGAGGTGGTGGCTCGGAGATAAGGGGGTTCTTGAGCCCCTCTCTCAAACAGGCACGCACCTATGTACTTTAGGAGTCCAATTCCGAAGGGAACATGAGGGGCACAGAAAGGGTGCTGCCATGCTTGTGGGGACACGGGTCTCTCCCAAGCGTGGGGGACACCGGGGCTGGCCGGGAGGCAATCAACTGTTTGCCCTGCAGCTCCTGTGCTTGACATAAGGGTTGCGGCAGGGAGACTTGTTACAGCTGAGGAGGAAGGCACAGAGCAGACATCCCACTCTAGAATGATCCATTTTTCAGTTATCTGCAGCTGCAGCCACCGGCCTCTGCCCTGCACGGCCCTTCAAGCGCACTGCGTTCCCGTACGAGCTTCTTTGAGACCATCCAGAGAGAGACTCATGCTCTTTGCCAAATACCTCCATCCCATTGCTCAGTGACCACAGAAGACACAAAGATCTGACACTGCAAAGCTCAAATAAGAGGGTAAAAAGACATTGGGGGCTAGGGAGAACGCAAGTCTCATGACCTTTAATCAATCGTGTAATTTAAAATAAAATAAAAAATAAAGCTCCAGAATTTCAGGGGTGTCAGCTCAGCACTCTCTCATTGCTGATCAAGAGGCTTCAAGGTCCACAACGATCTCAAGCCGAACTCCCACACACTGTCCCTGCCAAGACTAAGAGCTAGAGGGCCAGGGCAAGGGAACAGGGCCATTCCCACCACCACAGCAGCACGCAGGCTGGGGCGAGACCCTCCTGCTCAGCACCAAATTCACCTGTCAAGCAGAAAAAGGGAATGAAGTTAGTGTTGCTGTACTCTACAGGTGCAACTGAAGGTTCAGAACAAAGTTTAGGAGTGTATTTTATTCTCAGATCCTCCTACTTCTCACAGCTTCTCCCAAAGGTGTAATATTTGCCCGCTTTGGAGAAGGACTCTGGCCTCGGTGGGTGCCAGCTCCCACCCAGCCGCTCCTGTGGTCCAAACAGCAGGTGACGGAGCCCTGGCCCAGGCTGCCCAGGGAGGCTGTGGAGTCTCCTTCTCTGGAGATATTCAAGACCCACCTGGACAAGGTCCTCTGCAGCCTGCTGTAGGTGACCCTGCTTCGGCAGGGGGGTTGGACTAGATGACCCACAGAGGTCCCTTCCAACCCTAAACATTCTGTGATTCTGTGAACTGCATAACTCTCCTCTTTTTGTGTTCACCAATTAAGTATTTATAAATTGTTATTATGCCTTTGTAGAGTTTTGGCTGTCCTGTAGCCAAGCTGTGCAAGTTCAATTTTCTATTTTCTCTCTTCCACTTCCAAGCCATTTTTATTGCACTTGTTGTGTATACTCCAACTTGTCAAGATCTTCAGGACACTGCCTCGCCCAGACCTAAACACACTATATCATGTCAAGTTATACCACCAACCCTATGGAACTCTTTTGCTGTTCTGTGTTGTTTCCTCACATATGTCGGGTAATTTCCAGGTCCCTGCAACAGCTTTCACTGAATTTGTCTGTGTGTCACAAGGGTTTCCATCTTGGATCAATAATCCTGTCCTCATAAACCAAGAGTAAAAATACATTAAATTTTGTGGCTCCAGGCCATGGATAAGGAACTCCTAAAATGTGGCATTTAAAAGTGCTCTGCAGGTGAACACATTTAGAGTAACTGACATACTTTTTCTTATCCATTAAACAAATTAATGAGAATATTGTAATATCTCTTTCAAAACTCACCAGATCCACCTAAAATTTGAGAGAATGACAGGATCCCATATTGCACCATTGCAAATTTTAACTATGACTCAGCACTTCACGTTTCCATTAAAATTCCACCTCTGTAAGCCACTGCTGGCTTTATGCCTATTTATTTCTACTGTCATTTTAGTAATAGTACACTAGTTCAATATAATACATAAATGATAGAGGACTTACAAGTTGCATCACAATCTTTGTTATGGACTTTTCCATAGTTTCACATTATTTTACACTGTTCTTACTTGTATATTATTTGGAGTTTTGACTTCTAAACATTTGAGTAATTCCACCGAAATAAATAACCACAACATGATTTTTTTTCAATCCATGAAGCCTAGTATCCCATAGATATGTCTCTCAGGTTTGAGCTCCAATATGGCTTCTCTGATGGCTTTTCAATAAAGAATGCTCTTATGCACAGCCCTTCCTTCAAAGTTGCTCAAGGCACCTCCCCTCCTTGAACATCTTCATTCATGAAACTCGTAGAAAATTACCTCCAAGCTTTCTCCCTTCTCAAATTTGGTTGCAATGGAGCATTAGACCCAAAAGTTTCTTTTGAAGAAAAAGGAAAGTTGAGAGAAGGACACCGAGAAAACATAAATCTCATTTTCCTTTGGAAAGCATCTTGAACAGAGGTTTATAAAGCTATGCACAAGCAAAGCCTAATCTCTTCACAGTTTACAAATCACAGATTGTAACTGGACCGTCTACAGTGTCCCTTACTTGGTCTTTCAAGTATTAACACATGTTCTGTACAAAATCAGTTGCTTTAAACTAGATTCTAGGGAGACTGTATGATATCCCTTCACCAATAGTTAAACATACTAAAATTCCAGCTAGTTTTAAAATTTGAATTAAGGTAATGGACTATAATAGATATTTGACACAATTCTGTTCTTTATGTTCTTTTAAACATAGCCATTGATGGCCCATAAAATAAAAAGGAATGAACTCCAGAAACCAGATTTACAAATTTATCTGCAGATGTTTTGTTGTATCTTCAGATATCAGCCAACAGTTACTTAAAGTTAACAAGAAGAGTGATTTTTTTTATTATTATTATTCTGAAATTAAAAGCCAGATGAAATTGAGATTGAAAAAAAAGAATGGAAAGATGCTTCTTGATAGATTAGGTAAGAAAGATGCAAATGTGTTCTAGCAGAATGTAATTATTTCGAGGAATCTACTGCTCAATAGAAGATAAATGATATGTTAGAAGAATTCTACAAAAATCCAGGTAAGAACTTCTAATGAGGAAATTGATGATTATTTTAACAGATGAGTCTGCTGTCACTTACACATAATGGGAAAAATGTCTTAGGTTTTTTCTTTTTGTCTCACAGGAAATTGAGAAAAGCAATTAAATTTCTCAAATTTGAAAACTTTCTACTAATGACAGGTTTCCAATACTCTTTCACAGACATTACTGACTGCACATACCTCAGCCTTTTACTCAATATGTATTCCTTGTACAAAACAGTTACTTGAGATACTGCTGCACAAACAGAAACAATGTCTGCACTGCTTAAAATAGACAGGGGTCACTTCAACAGTAGTTTGTAAGTCAAAGACCTTTCCTAATACAGGCTGCAGATTAATTTTCAATCCTTTTAACAGCCTATATAACATATATGCTGGCAAAATAAATAATAGTTGTTAGGAAATATGGTTTATTTATCAGGAAAAGAACACACAAAAAGCAAGCTCCAAAACCTGCTCCCCAAACTATATAATGCTAATTACCGAAAACTTCCTTTCTGCAGTGGTTTTCAATGCTCTCAAAAATCCTTTGATTGTACTGAATAGCTGTGCAAAATCCTGAGTCATTTTAGCCTGGAAAGATCTTTACCCAGTGGATTAAGTTAGTGTTAGTGGTGTGAGGTATCCAAAAACATTACATCTGAGAGCCATCACATGAGATCAGTTCTATTCCTTTTTGTTTGGAGACATCTTCTATACTGGGACACCTCTGTATTTATGTAGGTGTATAACATCAAACAGGCTTTTCTCAGTGTCTTTCGCTTTAGCACATGGCATTGTCATCAGGTAAGCAGAGGTTGGAGTCAGACAAACTCAAGCACTTTGAGGAGGACATTAAGACTTACGCACTTATATGACACCCAGAAAAATGCAGCCTATCCTGATCGAAGACTCAGCAATATAAAATAAAACACATTTTATCTTCCTTAAACAATCCCTCTTTAAATTGTCTCTCAGGTTCTTTTTCATCTAGACTGTGGATTGGTAAAAGTATTTTGGATCAGTGACCTAGTGTAACAGTACATGTTTTATGCATAATCTCATTTTGCCATCTAACCATAGGCACGTTGGGGCCATAAATGAAAGAATGCAAAATATGAACTGCCTTATGAAATCGCCTGGTTTGTGTGTAGCAGTGGCAACCACCCTTCACCAAGTCCCACATGAAGAAAACATTGCCCTGTGTCCAGTCAGACCTAATCATATCAGCATGTGGTATTCTGTCAGGAAAACTCAAAACCTGTCTGTGTGGTACTCTGCTGAGTTTTCTGATAGCAATCAAATGCAAGAGCACTACACAGCAGTGTTAGCACTGACCTTCTGGAGGCTTCTCTTCCACTGCCTTAGATAGCCACAGAGGGTGGAAGCAAGGACAGGTAGCCTGGGAGGAATGCAGAGAAACTGTCTGAGCAGCCAGGGATGAGCTTAGGAAAGCTAAAGCCCTGGTTAGAATTAAATCTGGCCAGGGATGTCAAGGGCAACAAGAAAAGCTTTTGCAGGTACATCAGTGATAAAAGGAAGAACAGGGAAAATGTGGGCTCTCTCCAGAAGGAAACAGGAGACCTAGTTACCCCAGATATGGGGAAGGCTGAGGTACTCAATCACTTTTTTGCCTTAGTCTTCACCAGCAAGTGCTCCAGCCACACCACCCAAGTCACAGACGGCAAAGGCAGGGACTGGGACAATGAAGAACCGCTCAGTGTAGGAGAAGATCAGGCTCAAGACCATCTAAGGAACCTGAAGGCGCACAAGTCCATGAGACCTGAGGAGGTGCACCAGCAGGTCCTGAGGGAACTCGCGGATGAAGTTGCTAAGCCACTATCCATTGTATTTGAGAAGTCGTGGCAGTCCGGTGAAGCACCCGCTGCCTGGAAAAGGGGAAACAGCCCCCATTTTTAAAAAGGGAAAAAAGGAAGACCCAAGGAACTACAGGCCAGTCAGTCTCACCTCTGTGACCAGCAAGATCACGGAGCAGATCCTCCTGGAAATTATGCTAAGGCAGCAACACAATAGAGCTCGTCTCACTTTAGACAGAAGCCCTTCTTGAATACAGGTTTTGATAAAAAATGAAATTGCTATATTGTTGCTCAAGTGACAGCTCCTGCCTTTGGGACAGCCTTTTACAGATTGGAAGAGTTCATGTGCTTCCCGTAAGAGTGTTCTTTATATATACAGATATATACATATACGTCTCATCAAACACTATGTACTCCTCACCAAACACATATAGCTAAAGTGCAAGTCAGACACCTAAATGAGAGGGAGAGTTCCCCACTCCCCAGTTCTGCACTGCATTCTACTGTCTCTTACAGGTCACGTTTTCTAAAACGTTTGTATTTGTTGTGGTCCTCTGGATTCTCTCTAAAGGTGTGTTGCCCTGTAGTAGCCTAGTTGATGCCAAGTAGGGTAGATCAGCTACCTCCAGTGCTTTACATATGACATTTATTCAATACACCACAGAATAAGCTTTGCCTTTTCAACAGCAGCATCGTGCTGTCAATCTGAATTGAGTTTGCTGTCCACAGTGGTTTCTGTTTCCTTTTCTGCGTTGTCCCAACCTGCTCAGGAGGAAGGAGGTGGCAAGGGTATTATTCTGACACAGGGATCTGTGGGTTGGATGAGATATTGTGAAGAAAGAGTGACACTGAGATGACAATATGAAATCAAAGCTAAATTAGAAGCTTGACTATTTCACCGAAAACAGAAGTAGATTTTATTTTGGAGGAAAACTGCATAGCTTGGGCAGTGTTTAGTGTTGAAGGCTTTATATTGCCTTTGAATTTTATCCTCATGCATATTCGCATGAAACTACTTGGGAAGTTTTATTATCATATTGAACAATGGAGTCCAGAGCTGGTAGGAACCGAAAGACTATCTAGTCCCCAGGCAGCATCTATCATATCTGACAGATATTTGTCTGACCAGCTCATAAACAAGAAAGCAGAGAAGCCTCTACAGTCCCAGTGCTTTCAATATGCCTAGCAAAAATAATGTAACGATAATATTTAGCCTGAAATTTTCTGATGATTTAAGCCCATTTTATATTTTCCTACTCCCATTAGCCCACAGGACAGGTTATTGTCTTTCTACTTTCAAGTCTTGTAAATGTTTGATATTTCTTATGTCTCCTCAGCATGTTTACTTTTTTATAGTAACACAACACTGTTGACTCATGCTTAACCTAAGTAACACTATCCATTCCTCATACTACATTTCAGATAAGAAATACCATCTAAATAGAGCAGTACTTTAAATTTGTCCCTGAACTGTATCCTGATTTTCTCAGACTATTTCTCCACATCAATATTAAACCTCTCTTGGGTGTATTTCGGTCCTCAGAGCTTTGAATTGTCTGTAAACATAAAATATCCGTAATCAATATTGAGAAACATCACTTATGGATATTATATATCTGCAAGCCATTGCATACAGGATATATTCTGCTGTTTGAGATCACTGTGAGACAAGAGTAGTCACAACAAGCACATTTATTCATAAATGAAAAACAGTGGAGAAGCGATTCATGTAAGCAACACTATCCCTAAGCAATTCTAATTTATGTATCTTACATTTACAGAACGTGGCAGAAATCCACAATTCCCCAGCTTTAATGGTATGCACATCCATATGCAAGCCTAGCCTTACCTATCTTCTTAAATCTCTTTTGTACAAGTGTTTTAGGAATATTCAATATTTTGTACTTTACTGATGTTTAAATTTAATAATTAAGCCACTGGTGTAGTTTTCCAAATACAATCCAGCTAATTATCGTTTCTTGTTGCTTTACTCAAATTGGTAGGTACATGTTCAAAAGATGATACACTAATAAATCACTAAGGCCTGTCCTGTATCTTCCCCAAACCAAGGTCCATCCCATGCTGCACAGTTTAAGGCTTCTATTCATCTCTCCAGCCATACACACACACATAGACTCAGCTATCTGAAAATGCGCTGTTTAGTCCTCAAACACTGTTTTTTAGGTTGCACTTACCCTTTACAAGTTTTTATATAATCATCCCAGAATGCTTTTACTTTTCATTCTGTAAGATAACCATGGAGACCTGAAAGGGTTGACGTTTCTCAGCAAGGAGGAGTAAGGCACCGCTGCAGAGTCTTTGTACAGAAAGTAATCCAAAACTAATCCTGTTTATTGCAGCAATAGTTGTTCTACAGCCTTTACCAGTCAACATTGTTCAGAATTTTTAGCAGATTTTTTTTTTCTTAATCTGGAAGCAGTTCTAAGAAAAAGAAAAAAATAGAAAAAGAACATTTAATTGTTGTGAACAGCGAGCAACATGATCGGCTATGTCAGAAAAACTGCAATAGCAGCTTCATGTGTTGTTCCCAGGCGTGTTAAAGCAAGCTAATTTTAGCAATCCTTCTGTATTCTCAGAACATGTGTTCATTCTTTATGAAATTGCGGGATATCTTAGTAGAGGAATTTCATGTAAATTATTTATGATTAATCCTGTGGCTTGGTTTGGCTTATGTCCACTCCTGGTGAAAGAACTTTAAACTTCTTAAGTGGAAGCACGATGTGAAATATTAAAGAGAAATATTTATATATACATTCTCTTTCTATCTACGGATTTCAGACACGAGATAAAAGGTTTCTATTGTTGATTATTTCAGCTCTCTTGGTACTACTGCAGAGCACTCACTGCCGAGCTCAAAGCTACAGCTTGGGGATTTCAAACTGACAGAGACATGCTCCAAACTAGCAGTCCTCTTTTGATTTGCCAAAAAGTCTTCTGAGCTAAGAACAGCAGTATTCTTCTGGTACGAAAAAGATCAAATATAATGAATCACATTCATCACCCTCTGGAGAAACAATTACATTTCTCTATTAAATAATAGCAGTTTGTATGAGGTAATGATTTCAGGGCTCCACAACTGAGTCCCACCTGCACTATCCACCACTTAAAGTTTTGTCCTAGGTAAGGGAGATGTTAGCTGACAGCACAATCAGGTTTATATTCAAAGTCAGGAAACTTCTCACAGTCCTTTTTTAACAGATGCACTCAGATACAAAACCTGCCACGCTGTCCAGACGGTTGTTATCTTTAAATAAGAGTATGCTTAAAATGAAAATTAATTCAGTAGCTGCTCAAGTAATTTCCATTACCCTGTTTAATGCTCCCTGTTACAGACAAATCTTCTTTATGGAACCATACAGTGACAGATTGGTCTTCCTTGTTATCTGGTATCTAGCAAGTCAGCCTCATCAAACAACTCTGGCGACTATAAATGATGTTCTTGTTCCCCTGGATACACCCTTATGTCCTTTGCAATTTTACCTTCCTTTGCCTTTAAAACAAGAATTACCAAAGAGTAGAACTTGAACTTATCCAACAGATGCAAGGTTGTTTATTGTCTGTGGTGAACGCAGTAACTATCTCTTATGGTTACGACATTAAAGTAATATTGTCGTCTCAACTCCTTCACTGTAAGACAATGCCCAGCATACAGCACTTACAGCTGTCTTTTGTCTTTTGTAACATGCCTCCTTGTCTCCCTGAAAGTCTGGAAACTCCTTCTCTCCCAGGCGGTAACATAACATCCTACATTGTGCTGTTTTCTCTCTGTGTGCAATGAAGACTGATCAAGGCTGGTCTTTGTTCTGTGACTTCTCTTCACCCTTCCCTGATTTTGTGCTTTACCTATAAACTTGGACTTCCATGTTAAAGGAAAGGAAAATTCACGGATCTCAACTTACCATGTCAGTACGTTCCTAAACTCTGTAAATGATTTTTCAGACCGTAGCAAACCGGTTCAACTGCCCGAATTTCTAAGCTCTGAACAATCCACATAAAGCAGTATATAACCAGTTATTGTACTTTCAAAGCTATAGTAGGAGTGCAGTGCTTTAGGTAAAGCAGCTGCTGACCAACAGAAGAATATAAAAATTCATTGGGCTGTTTGATCCAAAGCCTTGCATTCTAACACTCTGAATGCCATGGTAAATGAAGGGGGCCTTGCGGTGTCTGTGCCAGCCAGCAGCTCAGTACCCAAGTCCTTGCAGACACAGGAGAGATAAGAATTGTTTACGATTCAACCAGAGAGCAAACAAAATGAAGGCAAACTTCCTGACTATCCTGATCAGCATTTTGCTGACTATCCTGGGCATGTGGGGGGTGCTCAGTCTATTAGGTTACAAGAGGAAAAAAGTTTAAAAATGACCATACCACTTACATTACATCACAGACTAGTACTACAACTACATTGCATTACATAATGCTACATTAACATTACTGAGCATACTACATACATTAACCATGCAGCAGCCCCTATTAATGCAAACTAAGCCTGACATTAAAAAACATATTCTCAATATATTCAGAAGAATATTCCGCTCCGAGTTGACAACATATTACCAACCTAAAAATAATGGTAGGAAACAATAAGGGAAGTATTCATGTTGCCCACTTTAATGGCGTACAAAACCAGGCTAGGCTTGCTCTACAATAGTTAATATAGAGGGATAAGTATCTCAGAGGTTACTTCAGAGGACTGAAGCCAGGCAGCAGTGTCCTCCGGAGGGCAACTATAGCACTAACTTCCAGCCCACCTTAGCTGCTCTCAATTGTTCCCCAGCGGTGCCAACTCTTCTCCACTGATTACAGAATGTGCCCAGGCTCCTTGTTTAGAAATCTAATTCTGTATCTAAAATCAGATGTTGTGAGTACTTCCTGAACACTCACTGAGACCTCATAATTTTCAAATTAGCCAAGTGACGGGTTTTAATTAAACCTAAATGAGTTTGAAGCTTAATTTTTTTGAGTTCTGCAGAAAAGTGCACCTGAAGCAGTGACCAGTGGACAGTGAAGTTAGTGTCACATACATTCCCATTTGGACTGCAGAACCTCAAAGTTCATGCTGTACTTAGGCAGATACATGCTAACAACCTTTTAGTATATAAATACCAAGCATAATGGATTTTACATTCAGTTCCACTGGTACAAATACAAAGCAATTTCAATAAAAAGCAATTTCAATAACGGACACTGATGCAGAATAAACATCATGCCCGTTGCTTCATATGTCTGTGTAATGAAATAACACATCCCTTTCCAGTGGGATTTTTGAGGTGAAGAAACATCTTCTTTTCCTCACCTTGATATAGATTAATTTAGCAAAAAATAAAATCAACATATTTATGAAAGATATACAGAAAGAGATACAAAAAATAAAATCAACATATTTATGAAAGGTATGTACAGCAGGACAGCAATGCAAGCCCACCTCTTTTCCAGCATATACTGCATGAACAATGGTCTTACAGACTTTTTCAAAATGACTGCATACTATGATTCTATGACTGCATATTCAAGCCCCTTTTCATTAAAAGAAAAAGACATTGGTGCTGAGCTCTCTCTCATACTACCTGCTAGTCTAGAATTTAGCTATCTAGGGTAAGTTAGTCATCTAGGTCTCCCTCTGTCGTCAGTAGAGTGGCAGGTACTTCCAGAGGATGAGTCATCTCGTCTATTTTAGACACGTATCTTAGAACAGTATGAATCACTCTGAAAATCCCTCTCCCCATGGCTTGCAGACAACTAGCTTAGCCAGGACACCAAACTCTTTGCCAGATAAGGCAGGTGTGTTCTTAGTGTTCCTGCAAAAAGGATGTCCGTTAGGAAAGAGCCTTTCTTCGACTGCAAACACCTATCAACTGATGGCAATAGAGATATGTTCGTGCCGAACTATCAGACCATAACAGCATTAAATCAGTATCAGCCTGCCTTGTTTCTGACCTTGAGGTGAAAAATTCCCTATTCCTCTGCCAACTTTTTGTGCTAACTCACTCACATTTGAACACGTTGATGAGGCGGGTGCAGCTGGGCAGATACCCTGGCAAGCACCAAGCCTATGAATTAGTGACTGAGGAGTAAATTTCTCCAGCCAGTTCAGCTAGTCTTTAATCCCTGTTGGTTAATACTACTTATTGTTTTTATATCCTTCTGATTTAAATTCATAGAAGAATGCTTTCATACAAATTGCGTTCAAAATACGCAATGAGATTCAGAAAATAATGAAGTGTTATCACAGTGGTATATGTCTATTCTTTTCTCCCCTTCAAAACGGTCTGGATAGGGAAAAAGAAATCTGCTAATTAAATTACAAGATTTTGAAGAGGTCAAAATAGTGTAGCACACACCAAGCTTTAACTCAAAGAACACAGGAAGCAGTGCGATTCAGATTTGTCACCCTTGGCACAGATTGTAACAATACAGTCAGGAGTTTTAGAGAAACATGCATCTTTTTCATTCTTTCTCTCCCTCTGGGGTCACTGCACTGTGGTCTATTTTTACACAAGGAAAAAAAAAAAGTTTTCATTGTTGAAACAAGTTGGATGCTCCCATATCTCATATTCAATCAAAGAGCGTTTCAGAAAGCCTAGTGTCCTCCTTTCAACCTGCTCTGAAGCACTTCTACTGGTTATAGACATCACTCATCCCTAATATTGTAACCATAATAACCTTTACTTTTTTAAAAGTGGGGAAAAATGGAACTTGCAATGACTTAAGAATAAATGGTATTGAAATATTTTCTTTAAAAATGCAAAAGCTTGAGAAGCAACAAAAGCAGAAGAAAGATAATAAACCTAACTACATGCCCCCAAAATTTTAGGGGTACTCATGTCCAGATGTTAATTACTTTTCCTTTAAATTCTATCTTTAGTAGGGTTTGTCTAAGGAATTCCTCTGCAGAAATAGCTCACCAAGTATGATGAAACTCATACTATCTCATGCTCTTGAATTTTCCATCAACTTGAAATACTAATTCTTCATCGCCAGTTTCTTCATGAAGCCCACTGTATGAAAATGGAAATTCAGAGGGGGAGGGAAGGGAGGTGAGAGAAAGATGAAAAAAAGTGGAAGAAAGAAAAGAAAAAGGGAAGGGACAGCAGTTGGCTTGGAATTGCCGATCTCTTACTGACTACAGCAGGAGACAACTTTGTGTTACCAAACAAAAAGTTTAGTTACAAAAATACAGATCACATTTTATCCCTGGCATCTTAAATAAGGAAGACAACCTACATCACCATTACAGACATTCCTATGCACTCTCAAGGCTCACCGGTGTGTGCTACCTTAGGTCCGTGCCACAACCTCATCCTTCCCATGCACCAGTCTGAGTTCAGCTCCCCGTACGAAGCATCCAGCAGTCGTAGAAGACCGCACTTCGCAGAGTTTCCTCTCCTTACTGGTAACACTAGAAGCTATCCAATATTCAAAATCAGAGCTGTTTCAGTTGGCCTTGCCTCGGCACATCGATCACAAAGTCTGTTCCCGTTCTCTGGACGAATGCGACATTCAGAACTTTTATGCTGAAACCCTGCCCTTGAAAAAATGTCATCCTCTAATCTCCAACAATCTGCTGTTTTCATGAACATACATGCCAGGTAAGTTGTTTATTAGATGTGCAAACACTTGGATCTTTCTTTCCTGTATAGCCCAGCAAAACCCTCAATATAACCTGAACATATGAACACCCTTAGCAGATCTGCTTCATATTGAGCCAGTTAATACCCAACTGAAGATGACTACTGAATGTAAAGATATGCATAAAATTTATTTCAAAGTTGCTTTAATAATATTTTGAGACTATATTATAAAATAATATTGAAATAGGGACTTAGCAGATCAATATCAGAGGCTGTTCACAACTGCATGAACTAAAACAAAAGGAGAATTTGTGGTTCATAAAAGAATTGATTTGCAGTTTTTACAAATCCACCCAAATCTGGCAAAAAAAGCTTTAATACGACGTATCATGTGTGTGTCCACCTCAGTTCTTAGCATTTATTCCAGTGCTGAAATAGTAGAACGGCACCAACAATTTGATCCTTAGCAATGCTCTTTCCTACACTCCATACTCATCTTTAACCAGTCCTAATTACAACTGTTCATTTGTTTGTTCATGTGTTATTAGTACTGCAACAGCTTTAGTCTCTTCAGTGGAATATACTGTGAATCCACTCCCATTCATTTATGCTTCCTTAAAGATCAGTTGACGAATTGCCTCCTTCTGTAAATTTAGAATAACACTTAATCCTGAGTTTTCTTTTCGTATGAGCTTATTTAGGAATTTTCTAGCGCCAGCAGTATGATCAAATCTTCAGGAAGACACCCAGTGTCGCAGGCATCTAGCAGTCCAGCGTAGATGAGTAAGCTGCATTTTTGCTTACTGGAAGGCAAATGAAGTCTGCTGCTCTCAGCACTTTTAGGAAGCTTCCCAGACAATGGTACCAGAGTAAATAATATTCTCCACCTATGATCACCACAAGTGACACTATGGAATTCTCCGTATCTCTGATCTTGAATTCTTCTCCAAGCTCGCACAAAATGATGGCTTTCTGTACTGCAGTTGGGAGTGAAAATTGCTGCTTACGTTCCCGTGATTGAGGAGAAAGTCACCATACTGCTCACACTTTCAACCAGTTCCACTGGTTCCTCCTTCATGCCGCAATCAATTGAAAAGTACTTTTCTTTTCCAGAATCCTTGCATGGCTTACCCCCAAATCTCCCACAAATCTCATCACCTGTTACACTGCATTTACAACACCACCTCTGAGCAATCTGACATCCATTCTCTCTATAACAGATCTATGCCTATGAGGCAGACATCAATTAGCTATCTGATTTAGCATTCCCATTTTAAAGCATACCTTTTCTCTTTTCCCTGCTTGATTTGTTTTCCCTGCCACCAGCCTTACGACTGATGACTTTGATTTATACTGGAGAATTTTCTGTTACCGTACCCTTCATGGCATGCTTTGTGTAGTATTCTCACATTTTATAAATAATTTGGTCAACCTCTTAAAAAATCCAACCTGAAATCAGACTTTTGGATTCATATGCAACAATGTAGTCTTTAGTTACTTCACTAGAATTGGGGTCCTGACTCAGGGATAGAAGAAAAAGAAAAGCTCAAGTTTTCAAAACAAAACCCCTTAGTTTCTAATGCTTCCCTTCTAGTTATTTTCCACAATAAAAGCTACAACCACAATGATGTCTTAACTGAAAGTTTTTCCAGGTTCATTTCCGATCAATTATTATTACAGTATCACAGATACTGTATTAGTTTATATTTAGGTGGAAATGAAGAGAGAGAAATGTAATTCCTTACTATCAAAAAACAAAACCAGATGTTTGCTCAAAACCAGCCTGGCAACAGCAAAGGCATGTGGAAAAAAATGAAATTTTATTAAGAAATAAATTGAGGAAAAACTCTGTGCAATCACCTTTCTAAACGTGCCTTTTGAATCTTGCTTTATGTACACTGCATACATGTTTTCTAAGCATTTCTTAATGACTACATCAAGATATTCTTTTATTGACTACATAAAAAATTTTCATCAAACTACCTTCATCACTTAAATTTTCATGGTTCTGCTACTGTTACATCTCAGCTTTGTACTTCATTACACACAAAAATAATTCTAACAAATACACAAAACATTTGAACTGAGCAAAATTATCATGCCTTCATCTTCCTTTCTAATGGCCACACAAGGTTATTACAATCCTCCTGGTAACAGAATAACTGCTATACATAAGCATACCTGCAATGTAACGCACTTACACCCAGCAAACTTCTAAAGTTTAATTTTTCCCTGCCCGCCTTCCTGCAAAATTAAACCACCTCCACAGGTTCAACTGCCGGCAATGATGATGACCCCCTTGGAGCAGCATTTACTAAGTTTTTATGATTTGAACCCCATTTCAAACCATGAGAGGGAATCTTCGATCCGATACAGGAGCCCCATGATTCTTTCCAATGCCTGGCAACTTGGTTAAGCCTTTAAGTTACTAAAAATTAATTATTTTAATTCCATGACTGTGCCCCAACTCAGTTTCATTTTATTCCTATTTCATCTCTCAAGACTGAAGAGTATCTCAAGTATCTCTCAGGTGTCATACATACATTTGGTATGTATCTGCCATGCTGATGCTCTTTTATTTCCTGTGTTTAGGATCACTATATGTCCAAACATTTGAATGACAAGAAGCTGCAGAGAAAGAAAGAACTTTGACAGATTTTCACTTGTCATTTTATTAATATTCATTCTGCTCCAACTGGGAGACAGGAAAATCCTCTATGAATTATTTTGAACTATTTTGTGCTAACTTTTCTCCTCAAGGCGTTCTATATATTGACAAGGCTGCCTAAAATCTTTACCATGGAAACTTCTATCACCCTCAGTAAGATGACACACATGACAAAATACTTAGAACTAAGCCTTAGTTACTGCTAAAGTGTATTATAATATTTCCCTGGAAATTCCTGGAGTGTTTGTAAGTTTGAGGTCTTATCTCAAGCAATATTTAAGCAAACGTGTCCTAACATATTTTAAAAAGTAAAGATGGTTTTGCCTATAACATGGCCTAAGCTCAAATCTCCGTTTTAATTACAGCATTTAGCATGTTAATTGTATATCATTAAGCACAAAGAGAAATGCATTTTTCCTAATGTAATCAAAATTCAAAGACAAAATAAATGTGAGAGCATGTAAGAGAAACACTTCCTAAATCTTGGGGGTTTAAGTGCTGGCAATTGTGATAGCTCTGGAGTTTGCAAGTGTTTTCAGCTAGGGGCATGGGGCTCAGTCAAAGCAAGTACAACCCTTCCCAGCTCTGAGGGTGCCATCTCCTCTGAATGGATTGATCCAGAAGTCCCCTGCACTTACTGGGAAGCTGTAAACTGGGAAACTGTAAGCTTCTGTCAGACATACAGACAGGCTTTCCAACATGCTGCACATATGTACTACGCAGATTAGCCAAAACAATAATGTCTGATAGAGTTTTACAGAGGGAATGTAAAGCTTGGAATAAACAGAGAACTGAAAATAATCTCAAAAAATTGAACTTGATCTGTCTTCTTTGAAGTTAAAGTGATTAGAATGCAGCAGGCTGGGATTTATAGACTTCACAGGCTCTGGGAGGGACTTCAAAAGCACAGAGGTGATAGATGAACATGTTTTCTCAGCCGTGCAGTGACAAAAACGCAACATGGTTTCAGGGCTTCTTGTAACAACAGGACAAAAAGAAAAGAAAAGGAAAACAAAAAGTTCTAGTTTTAGTCTCTACCAGTCACCCATATTGCAGTTTGATTACCTTGTCCTTAAGACACTCATCCTGAATGCACCTTCAGTAGAGCGCAAGGCTGATACATACTGATAAATTCTCAGTAAATACACATGACACATAGACAGGAACCACCAGGACTATTTTCAGATTTTAGCTTTGAAAACTGGTCAAAGCCACTCTGTGCTTGATTCAAAACCAGGATCTGAACTGGGATTTCCAATGACCAGTACTGCATCATATGCTGCTCCACTTTCTGCCACAGCACACAGGTTTCTCAGAGAGCTGCCTACTTCTGTCTCTCTGGTAGGACCATCCCACTGTGCATGAAATAATTAAATACTGGGAGCAGTAAGATGCTCTTAACTTCTTGTTTGGAACAATCTGCTACGTGAAGGACATCTGCGTTCTAGGTTTAAAATCTCCTCAAAGCAGGAAAATTAACCCATCTCCAGTTTAATCTCACTTCTGGGCTGAAGGGGAGAAAACGTCATTGCCACTGGTGATTCTAGCTGCTCCACCCAAGAAAATATTTCCAACTACACTAGTCAACATGCAACTCATCAATGAATTTGAGTTGATCACATTTGTATTTTAGTGAATACCATACCTATCATCTTCTGTCTTACTGCTGCACATTTCCGATCCTACCCGAAAGCAAGTTTAGAAATACTGCAATTTACATTAAAAAATTGAACTGATTCTCAGAGGAACTGGATTTTCCATCTTCTCTAAATGGTAGCATACTCTTTGCAATAAGAATATGGTAAGAAGTGGTTTACAGACTTAATCGAATTGTGCACGTGAATGAAGTTATTCAACATGCATAAGCTTTTGCAGAACGACCTGAGTATCCTAATGCTGCAGTGATCTCCGGAAGTTCTGCCTACATACAAGATTCAAGTCTGCAGACTTTTAAAATTAATATTGTGTTTCTGCATGCTTATGACACTTGCTCAAGCAGCCTTAGCCTTGATCAACTCTGCATGCTCCTACAATCCAAGTAACAAAATACAGAACACTGCTTTCTGTTCTACATCATGTTTTGAAGATTTTCAAATAGTTTACGGGTAACAGACAAGTTGCTACATAAACACTCAAAAAAAAAAAGATTTATTATGCGTATGTGTTAAAAGAGTTACTTCTACAATGTATCTTACTTTCTTTGCTGGTTCCTACAATTAAATGTTCAGTAAGATTCTAGGGGAATTCTTCCTCTAGAAGCAGGAGGGCATGCCCTTAATTATATGGGTTCTGCAGGGAAACAGAAGGCACAATTATAGCTGTATTTTAGTTATCTGAGATGCAGGATAGACCCTGTGATACTAGGCTGCTCTCACACAAACACACGTGTTCCTTTGCACATGTGGCGAGATCGCTTACTTCCCTGCTTCAGCCCCCTAGCCCTTACTCACACATTCCCACCTCTTTCAGGTATAGTGCATTCAGCTTACAAACAGGAAAGCTAATCTCCGTGAGGCTGCACACTCAAAAGAACACCTTTATTTTGCATACTTTTAAAGTAGCTTCTCCGGCAATTACAATATGCAAAGCTCTCTTAAGAAAATTAGCAAGAATGAAGTCAATAGGTCTCTACAGTAACTATTTAAAACCTACCCTAATGGTTTACACAGCTTTAGGACAGATTTCTGATATGCAATTCAATATGTTGATTTTTAAAAAACCTACATAATAGTTACAAAATTAATACTTTCCAGAAAGTTCTGAGAGGTTTTACAGCATTTGTAGAAGAACATAAAATGACTTCGCCATGATGGCAAAGGCAGTGGCCAAAAAGGGCTTAAAGTAGAAAATTGCTGTAGAAACAGATCATTCCAGCTCTATAAAGTGACACGCTTGTTTTGTTTAATTGTAACAATGTTAGACTAATATTAAAATTTCTATTTAAGGTTACTACATCAATTTAGTGTTCAGTTGTCCATGCAAACAATTTAAATAATTCTTCTAAACGATTTACTCTAACTAGTACCAGTTTCCTGTTTTGACACTACCTCTGAAAGCAAGATAGATCTTCCATAAAAACAAGTGGTGCCCTCAAATAATTCACACAACAAAATTTTAGTTCCTCTTTGTTAATCCTACCAGTGACAATGAAAAACCATCCAGAGCAGTTCCTTTTAGCTAAACGATGCTAATTCATTTATAAACCAGCCTTCGGGATCGAAGCAGCTCTGACGCTGAGCGACCGCACGCCGCCGTCGGCCCTCGGCCTCCCGCGCGCCCGCGTCTCCCGGCTCCCCGCAGCAGGCTGCGCGCGCCCGCCTCCCCGCACCCCTCGCCTGGAGCAACAAAACGGAAAGCCAAGGAGCAAAGACAGGGCGAGCTATGCAGCGATGGTCAAGGAAGAAGGCCGGCTTCTTGCTGGGTAGACTTTGTGTAAATTTAGTAATTTTTTGTTTATACTTTTTACTACAGAAGTAAGGAACTTCGGCGTTATTTTTTTATGAACTCTATAATATTTTTCCTTTTCAGGAAGAACTTTTTTTAGTAGCTTTTTATAGCAAACAACTGTTTGTTCCACCAGCAGCCTATTATTAAAAAAAAAATATTGATACTCAATAGCAAGCTTACTTCTTGCCTTTGCGATCTATTTGCGATGACCGCAGCCACGTTCAGTTAACCTGCGCCCACCTGAGGGCAGAGCGGGACGCGCCATGTCTGCCACAGGCTCAGGGGGGTTGGAAGCCGAGAAGGGCGCGACATGGCGGCATCCCCTGCCAGGCAGCCCGGGGCCGGGCCGCGCCCGCCGGCCCTGAGGCAGCACGCCGCCATCTTCATTGCGGGCAGCCCTCAGCGCGGGCGGGGGGCGCCATGTCTGCTGCGGGCGGCTGCCTGCTGCGGCTGGGCCGGCCGCACCCGCCCCCGGAGCCGCCCGGGGGCGAGGCCTCACTGCCGCGGGGTGCGGGGGGGGCGGGGGGG
>Ga0181612_100021_pt1 | contig 24094 bp, 24 predicted proteins | sample HoacroProtozoa21_FD_119630 | JGI IMG/M metagenome (GOLD analysis project Ga0181612, IMG submission 119630) | Hoatzin crop microbial communities from Cojedes, Venezuel. Combined Assembly of Gp0051906, Gp0051904, Gp0051908
AATGGAAGATGACCTTTAAACGCTGGATGTTCTCCGGAAGCGCAGGTTCCTCTGCCCGGTCTGGACCCCCACCCCAAGCGTTTGGCAAAGTAAATGTGAAATTACTTAGTCCATGCAGGTGAAACTCTCCCAGTGTTGTTCAGGCACTGGTCTGCTGGAGTGGCTTCTCTTCCAGACAAGACAGTGTGAGATGGGATTTGGAAACAAAAACATCACTGGAGGAGCGAAAGCCCCTGCTCAGCGGGGCTGTTTGTACCCTGTCTGCAGCAGACGGCTGCCTCAGCTCCGTTTGAATTGCTCTCAGTGCATTACTCGGTTTTCAATTTCATTCCCTTTCCTAGGAGCAACCTCAGCTTTATGTTTCCCTTTTAAGCTGATTGAAATAAAGTATTTGAGCAAATGTCATGGGCACTTAGAAATCTCTCATCTGTTTACCCTCCCTTGCTTCCATTCTGTCCACCTTCTGCAGTACCAGCTCTTAAAGCCTTGAGTGCTGTCTATCTGAATTAATGCATCTTGTAGGCAGGATACCATACAAATTCATTAATTTTTTGTGTATTGGAAATATGCCTTTATTAAGTCTCCGTTCATGTTTTTCCGATGGTTGAATGGTTGAACTTCTTTATAAGCCATCAGTGAAGAGATGGTGGCTCCCTGAGATCCATTAGGTACATACCTCTGGGAGCATGCTCTTCATCTAACAAACATTTATAGACCGTGCAGAAAACAAGCCCCAAAGAAGTTTTATGTGCTTCCAAACTGCTGTCAAACCATCTGCCGTTGTGTGCATGACTCCTGGAGGTCCAGGTGGGCAAATCTAGGGGGGTTTCCACCTCGGGCAAGTACTCCCACACCCCCGGCTGCCCCAGGGGTTGGACGGTCCCCGGGCAGCTCCATCCCTGGAGCCGGAGCTGATGTTCCTTCTTTCAAGCCATGTTGTCACCATAGCCACACAGCTCACCCTTCTTCCTTCCCCCCCTCCACCCACAGGAGATGCCTGCTCCTGGGGCACAGGGCTACAGCCCCCCCAGTTACGCCTGCTTTGCACGGTGGGCATGGAGTTGGCACCTGCCTGGTGTTGTCATGTTTCTCCAAGCAGAAAAGTCCATAAACCTTTGGTTGAAACCTTTAGTTCCCCTGGGCAACGGGAGAAGTTCCATATATTATCCTTTTCAAAGGTGATTGTCAGGGCTCTGAGGACGCTAATTACCCTTAATGGCCCTGACAAGCCTCACCTGGAGCCTCCACTCACATCCCTGGGCCCAGGAGCTCTATTTAAGCTCAACAATTGGCCTTTAGTGCTCAGCTATGCTGGAAGGGTGCTGGTCTGGTAGCTGCTGAGCCTGGTCCTAACCCTGATCTGAGCGCTGACTCCCAGGGTTGGCCTTAGACCTGCTTCGTTGTGGTGGCATTGCATGATGAGCTGGGCTCTTGGTTGAACCTGGCTGCTGCCTCAGGGTCTGCTCACCTTGCTCCCTGTCCTTTGAGGAGCAGCCCTGCTCTTGCTGCTCCCTCATAGTGACTGGGGTATTTGAGGCTTTGCATGGAGGGCTCAGGAGTAACAGTTTCCATGTTGCCTGTTCCTACCCTGATGCTCCAGATTCCCTGTTGGAGACCTGCTCTGGCTGACCACCCGAGGAGGTCAAGGGCAGCACTACCAGCACAAGCGTAGTCAGGCTGGGTGCTGTGATTTAGCCCCAGCGAGCAACTAGGTCCACGCAGTCTCTGGAGACAACAGTGACAGTTCCCACTCTGAGGGGAGGTTCTCCAGTAAGGTAAGGAGCAGGAAGCCTGGGAGCATGCCCAAGGTCTCATTTCCCACCACCCAACGGTGTGTGTGGAAGTTAGCACGTGCTGTAGACGTGCATCCTGGAGCACCTAGCCCAAGTGAGGGTCCAGGAGCGCCTGAGCTCTCCTGCCGAGGAGGGAGCGAATGTCCATATTTCAGGGCAGGGCTTGAAATTATGCAGCCACATGCTGGATCAGACACGGGATCAGAGTTCCAGCAGGAAGAAATGAGGCTGAATTTTAGTTTGACTCCAGTTTCAGATCTAGTTTATACTATCGATTAGGGAGGGGACAACAGGGGGAGGACAGGCCACTGGGGCTTGAGGGAGGCTGGGAGGACTTCTTTTGGGGATGGTGGTGTGTTACACCAGCAGAGCCTGGATGCAAAGCCAGAAGCCCTGTTCCTGCAAGTGTTGGTGGCACCGGGGATGGGAACGATGTGCCTCTGGGGACCTCTTGGACTGTGTCAGTGAAGAACTGAAGGTATAATGTGTGGCTGCCACGACCTTCCCACTGCCTGTGTGTGGCCTGGGCTTTCAGACATGCTCAGCAGCACACTCCTACCAATGCTTTCCATGCAATTTGATTCTTCTGGGGTGAAACCCCTCACCAAAATGTCATGTTAGGGAAATCCCAGCCTCTTCCAGGCCCACACCACTGCCCAGTGGCACCAGTGTCCCATCCTCTTGCTTCTGCACACACTAAGGGGATGTTTCTGTAGGGACATTGGCACTACACAGTGCTGGTGCTTGGGTCTGTCACGTAAGTCTCTCTGTCCGTCCCCAGAACAGCTCAGCAGAAGGACCACGGGGTGATGCTGATGCCGAGGGCAACAGCAGTTGCAACATGGCTGCTGATGGCTGAAAGGTGGGGTAGGAAAGACCATGCAGGACGCTCTGTGGCACCTTGAGCCACGCTGATACCGGGTGGCTGTGGTGGCACTGCTTGTTGGGCTCTGGGCACCAAGCACCATCTGAAGCAGAAGACTCTGCGCGTTGCTACAATGTCCTTGGCTTGCACACAGGTCATGCTCCAAACTGAAGCCCCGGTCTACATGGCTTCCTCTAGGTGTGATAGTCTTCAGCTCCCATGTAGATGGAAGGGCTGTTTCTGGACTCTGCAAACCGCTCTGGTTGCCCCAGTGAGACACCCACTCCACATTTCCAAGGCTCTGAGCACAGATGTGTTTATTGAACTGATTTTCATAGGTTTCTTCCAGGGATGCAGAGATGGCAAAGAGCTGTGTACATTAAACAAAGGCAGTGTAAGAAAATCAATTTAACTCCCATCTGAGTTGCACAGAGAAGGGAATAAATTGAAAATTATTTTTAAAATGACAATTTTGATTGTTCCCACTGCCAGCTGGACTAGTTCCTTCTGCTGCAGGAACTGCAGCCCTGGCCAGGAATACTTGACCCAGAGACGTCTCTAGCAGCTTCAGAGGACACAAAGACCAGCAGAAATAGTTGAAAAGTGCAAATGTTAATGCAGGCTTCAGGCAGGAGTGAGGAGCACGGGCTGTCCAAGCCCATGGCTTGCAGAGGTATGTGTAGATACACATAAAGTACACGGCTATGCCTTGATAGTCCTTGAGGATGGGCCCATGGGGAGGAGGCTGATGTTCAGCCGGGACCACTTCCCAGCCCCTGGTGCTGGTGGTCACACACTGGGTTAAGGGCAGGTCCTACCCATGGACCAGCTCCACCGCTGTCATGTTTGTCATTGCAATGTCACATCAAAGTAGAACTGGACAGTGCTTCAGGATAGGAGTCTGGTGGCTGGAAAGTATTTGTGGCTTCTTGTCAGCACTGTGGAGCTTTTAATGTGAAACTAAAAAGTAACTCCACAAAGGCTGAGATAATTCTGGTCAGTTTGCTTTTTTGATATGAACTTCTTTGGTTTCAAAACATCTTGAAGGGGCTTTTTTCTTTGTTGAAAAGTTAAATGAAAACACCATCCTTTAATCTGAAAGAAGGGATTGATTTTAGCAAAAGGCTTGAGTTTTCTTTGCAATTTTGGCCCAGAATGTGAGGTATGTTTATTTGTAAGGAAGAGGCCAGTGGCCAAAATGGATGCAGTGCCCAGACTCGGAGGAGCAATGCTGGATGTGGCACCTGGCCATCCTTGTCCTCTTGGGCCACTGGGGGTGGCAAAGAAGCCACTATCCCTGTCACCATGGGGTCCCATGGAGGAACTGCTCACCACGCACCCATGCCAAGAAAGCAGGGGGTGAAGGGTGCTGCTTATGGAGTGTATTGGGGTGGGAGTTTAGGACTGAACAAGAGAACTTGGAGGTTGTCCAGCACTTAATGGGATGCTTAGGGGAAGGGCCAAAGGAAGGGAAAGGATCAAGGTGGATTGGGAAGGAATGAGCATGGGAAAAGGGGGACAAAACCAGCTGGTATTGTGTAAGATGATCTCAGCAGCCTGTCCCATTGAGCAGGAAAGAAGTCTAATGGGACCACTGGGAAAAGGAGAACAGACTGTTGGTGCTGACCTGGCTTTGCTCATGGGAAGGGAAGCTTGGAGATCTGGATGCTTCCCTGGAGACTGCTCATCATCCAGGGTACAGCGGGGAGGGCTGCAGAGCCATGGCCGCAAACACCAGCTGCGGCTGCGTGTCTGAGGAAGCCCACCCAGGGGTCTTCTGCAAGGAGGGTGGCTGTAAATGTGCTTTTCCCGGTGGCCTCACAAGGCAGTGACAAGGTGGGTGAGCTTCAGGTGCATACCTGGCCTTGCCATGTCCATCAGCGGGTTGCTGGGAGGAGGAGGGACTGCAAACAGGAGAGAGGGTAGGAAATGGGAGCCAGAGGGACCCTGGGGACTGGGTGTGGAGGGGACATGGGCGAAGTCGAATGTTCCCCAGCACTCGGCTGCATGCAAAGATTTTAGCTGGAGACCTGAACCCCATGACTTGTCCTGCCTGCTCTGGCTCTGCTGCCCCAGGGACCCCTAGTGCACCCCCCCAACATTGCTGCAAAGCCCAGAGCCTGCCCCAGACCTTCCCAGGCTGCTGTTCGTGTGAGAAAAGGGAAAGCCCTGGGTGAACTTTCTGAGAAACGCAGCGTGTCCCTGATTCTGCTTATTAGCACACCTCTCCCCCAACACCCTGGCCGCAGAAAGTCCGTGTGTCCAGCCTCCGGCCAGCGTGCCAGAGCATCGCGAGGGTGCAGGTGCAGCGAGGGCAGCCCCGCGTGTCTGGGCTGTGTTGTCCCCAGCTCCGGTGACCTGGGCTGCCCTCCGGGCCCAGGCAGTTGCCGGTAGAGCTTGGTAACCCGGACTTGGTGCTGAATGCTCAAAAATCATCATTCATGGCACCCGTTGGGTGGGTGACGAGAGAAATCTGTTTTTAAAATCTTACATCTTGAGTTCTGGGTATTCAGTTTTGCTTTCTGAGCGTGCAGGGTTTCCATTTTCAGGCTTCCCTTTAAAACCAAAAGGCGAGCTTATTTTTTGCCTTCACGTGAGTAGCTGGACACTAGCCAGAGGAGGGGCTTTGCAGCTGTGTGAAAAAAGAAAATGCCGAGCCCTGTAACGCCGAGGGACCAGCAGCCCCGTGTCTGGGGCTGGGTTTAGCCTCAGCCGTTGCAGCAGGAGCGTGGCAGGTCCAGCTCAGCCCTGCTCCTGCCCGGGGCTGTGCTTTGCAGCCTCCCTCCCCTCCAGCCCTGCTGCCTGCAGAGCTGGGGGTGACGTTTTTTCCCCCAGGCCCTGCAGTTTAGGGGTGCAGGCTGCTCCCTGGGCTGCTGGCTGGTTTCCCCAGCTGCGATGTGAACCCATCCCCTTGCCAGGGAGGCTGCAGTAGTGACATGGGTGGCAGGTGGACTTCACTGAAGTGATGCCAGAGTCTGCTTGGGACCTGCCCTCCACACCTGGGGTGCCTTTAGGACAGGAGATGCTTCAGCCCCAAGGCCAATGCTGAAGCACTAACACTTGTTTCCACTTGGTCTCTCCCTCCCATGAAAAGGCTTGGAGAAAACGTCCTACTCGCAGGATCTGTCTCCGATCTAAAGGGTAGGAAGGGGGGATTCGGCTACATTGGGTTGAAGTAGGAGCAGTCAGGGTACCAGATTCTGCTCCGAGCGATGGGCTGACTCCCATCACCCTACCATACCCCGTCCCAGTTAAACCAGCACCTACTCGTGCATCAGCAGCATTTGCACATGACAGCTGAAGCTTTCCTTGGACAGTCAAAGCGTTTCCCATGTCTCAGTCCCCATCCAGCAACCAAGGAGGGGAAGGGCTGTCAAGGCTGGAAAAGGAAGCAGCAAGCTATGTCTCATGGAGGACGTGTTCCTTGCTGGTTCACTCTTTCAAGAGCTTTTGCCTTGGCAGGAGGGGACAGGGTGACAGGTCATGGGGAGGTTTTGGCTGGTGGTTCTGCCCTGTGTCCCAGTGGCTGCCCTGTGGCGTGGCCCAGGGTTGGAGGGGATGAGCCGGCAGGAGCAGAGGTGGAAAACAGGGAGATCTACCGCTGTTTCCCTTCGAAAGCGAAGAACTAGCAATACTGGCATATCTCCAAACAGCAGCTGCAGAAACAAATAAAATATCTCCTTCTCTCGTTGTGAATGGCCCTAAAAAATAGAAAAGTTTTGTAAATAATTGCTAATAGTTATGAAGTCGATCTCATAGTAAGCCCCGCTGGTCTGCCACAAACATGTCTGTCTGGAATTTCCCCTTTTAGGGATTGTCTGTTGCTCTTTTGATCCAGTTCAACGTCTCAGCAGATGTCTTACAAAATGCAGCTCCTGTCTTCCCTTCAGCTGGGCGCCATGATGGCCATCAAAAAACTCACTTGGGCTGGCGTCTGAAGCTGGGCATGAACTCCTGCAGGGTTTTTTTGGGAGAGAAAAGACTATGAGATCCTTCCAGTCAAACCATTCCTCTTGCTCTGTGAGGTAAGAAAAGTGGGACTGATTACCCCTCATCCTGATAGCCTGGGGCTGGCCCATCTCCCCTTGTCCCTCACGTTCACCTACTCCGAGTCTCAGGTGCCTGTGGGATATTTTGGGAGCATTTCTGAGGAGAACCGGACATCTTGTTGCAAACTCCCCCTATGCACCAGCTCCTTCCCACTTCTGCTCCCAGCCCAGCGCCAGTAACGCAGGAAGCCCACAGCGTTGTTTATGGCCATGAGGTATTCACCTGATAATGCACCTTTGCTTATTGAGTTTACATTTTCTCTCTAAAGAGACAAACCTATTTATGTCCTAGAATAAAATCTGCTTGGTGACAGGAAAAAAAAAATGTTTGTAGCAGTTAAGCAAAATTGCTGATGTACCCACAGCAGAAGGCTGCTCCAGGGCATGGTGCTGGTCCAGGGATGTCCTGTCCCTGGGGTGAGATGGTGGCCGGGGTCAGTGCTGGCCAGGCATGGAGAAGCCTGAGCTCAGCCACATTCAAGGGTGGTCTCAAAATCTCCCAAGAAACTCAGATTTCCCCTTGGCTCACATCTGAGGGGAGCATGAGATGTGGCCATGAGCACGGGGATGATGTGGGGAAGACTCTTTCTGTCTCAGCATGTCAGGTCCAACAGCCAGTGAACAGCACAGGTGCCTTTTCAGCATGAGTGCCTTCAACCAAACGTTCCTGTAAAATCTGGCCAAAGTCATTAACTTTCTGGTAGCTGTAGGGGGAAGGGTTCAGCTTTGAAAACTAGAGCATTTTATTTTCGTAACCGAACATTCACACTCTCTACCCAAAACAACACTAAGACCAGCGTATGTCGGAGCTTGTCAGCTCTGCTTTGCTCTCTGTTGTTAAAAAAACGCGCTGCTCCCCGCCTGAAAAATGTCAGAGGGAAATTGAAAAATAATATTTTCTCTTTTTCCTGCTGCCACACCTGCTTTCCTTCAACAGCAACTGGCATTTCTCCAAGCATTTTGACAAGCTCTGCACCATCGGGTGCTGCCGGAGCTGGGTGCAAGTGGCTGGGGGGATGTTGGCGCCTGTAGAGCCCGGGGACACCCAGACATGGTGGGGTGCTGCTTCTCTCCAGGGGTGCGGGCAAAAGCATGGGACCCCATCTCTGATGAGCCCTTCCTCTTTGAAGGGAGCGGGTAAGGAAAAGGAAAGCGTTTGGTACAGGTGTATTACAAAGATGAAGAGACTCAGATATGAATCACAAGCGCCCCAAAAGTACTGGAATAACATCACTGCGATACCGAGAGTAACAGCACAAAGAGTGGCTCGGTGCAGTGGCAGTTGTAGCTGCTTCACCTACTCAACAGCTTAAAAGCGTGGAAATAAGTTAAAAGCTGTCACTCGTGCTTTTTATCACCTTGCTATCAGCTGTGCAGCAGGCGCTGCCACCTCCCCGGCGCTCGGCGGGGTCGGCAGCCTCAGGTTTGCCTGTTTGTGTCGCACGGCTGAGAAACAAGGGCTGCCCAACACCTCCAGAAGTGCCCACCAACAGGGGTGGGACGGGGCACGTACAGGCTGAGCACCTAAAGCTCGTCAGGGTGCAGCCCACCCACCCGGCATCTCCTGTCATGTCACCTCGCTTGTTGGTGGATGCTCAGTGCTGCTGGAGCTGGGATTGCCAAAATAACAGCGTCCGGGCTGGGAACCCACCGAGCTGTCTCGCTGGTGCTTGTGGACCTCTGTGGTACCCAACTGGGTTGCTCTTCCCGCACGTAAAGGTGCATCGCCCAGCCAAAGTGCTTCTGCTCGCGCCCTCGGGGCTGAGCAGAGCGGAGCAGGACCTAGGGAGCGCTTTGCGAGCTGAGGGACAAAATGTTGCGCTAACATCAGGGAAAGCGCAGGCGGCTTGGCAATTACTGCAGAACTGAGCTTGCAAGTCTGCCGGTTTTGTTCGCGTTCATCTGAAAGCCTTTGACACATCCGTGCTGTATGTTTCTTTTATGAATATGCAAATCAAAGCAGTGAAATTACAGATAATGATATGTAGTCAAAACTTTTCAGAAGTTAATACATATTCCTTATTTTGCAGATTTCTATCACGTTTGTATTTGCAAAATAGATGAGATAACGCCGCTCAAGAGAACAGCTTTCCTGTCACCGAAGCAGCAATACACCTTTCCAGTCCCACCCTGGAGAGCTGCCAGCTCCCTTCCCGGCACCGGGGTCCCTCCCGCGGGGACGGGGCTCGCGCCGAGTGCCTGGGCATGGGTGCCCCGGGCCCCCGAAGCGGAGCCGAGCGGCCGTGGGGTTCGGAGGGCTGTGCGGCTGGAGCCCGCTGCGGACCTGGGACAAAACTCTGCGGGGGAAGCTGCATCGGCAGGGAGCCAGGCGTCCCAGGCGGGCTGGGCGCGGGAGAGGGGTGGTCGCCTGCGTGGGGTGCCCGGCACTTTGGAGATCAGCCACAGTGGTCTGTGCAGCCCGGAGGGGTTCCTGTTGGGAAAAAAGATAATACTAGTTTGAGCATTTGTTGCTGTTTTGCTATCAGCCCACCTGGAGACACGCCAGCAACGTAATGCCGATGCAATAAAATACTTTTGAAGATGAGGACATCTTTCCAAAATGTTTTTCCAAAGTGAAGTTTTCAAAATAATGCTGGTCTGGTGGGGTTTCTTGATAAGATGTTAGATATAATATGTTAGAAGATAAGATGTTAGATATAATATGGGGAATTTTACACAAATACTTGTTTCTATTCTGCTTTAGGAGGAATGTCAGAACTCTACCGCGTAGTAGAAATGTGGTGCTTGACCAGAGTGCTCCTGATTCAGACCCATTCGCTGCTGTTCCTGCGACGTTCCCCATTACCAGGTGAGATGCAGTGCTCACCTCTGTTCCTTACTCGGCTTTCCCTCCTTCCTGAGCGCTCAGCGCATGGCAGACAGAATTTCCTGGGACCTACGGAGGCTGCAGTAGCAAGCTGCATCCCTTTGGCCACCAAGTGTTTCGTGGCAAATCCACGGGGGCTGGCCCGCAGCAGCCGGGCTCCTGGCAGCGCCTTGCCCAGGCTCTCCACATGCTGCTGGGCCTCCTGCACTCCTTGGGTGGTTGGCTGGGGGCTGCCTACGCCTGGTCCTGCTCCTGGCCACTCTAATTCCTCAATTCCATCCTGTCTCCGCTGCGTTCCCGGTTCATCCCCAGCAGCAGAGGAACCAGCCTGGGCTGCCATGGAGGATGCCCATCGTCCATGGTTGAGGGTACTCATGAGAGCATCTTTGCCCCTCCCAGACCAGCTCTGGTGGGAACTTGACCCTTTTCTGCTCTGTTCTCCCCCAGATTAATTTCATCACCTTTAATAATGCGCGTGGGCAAGCAGTTTCCAGCAAGTGACACCCGCCGAGAAGCCCTGCAGCGGCTGGCAAGCCTTCCTCCCTCCCCCCTCTTCTTTCTCTTTCTTCTTGCAAACACCTACATCCTTCCTGTATTGTTTCAAACCGCAAGATAATAAACTGAGAAGAAAATGCTGTCAAACTGTGAGTGGAAAGGTCTGCGGGGGGAGGTGGACCTCCGCACCTCAGGGGCTCCTTCTCCCCCTGCAAATCTCACCGGAAACCTCTGTCCTGCGCTTGCATAACTGGGGTTGGGGTGCTGGGCTGCGCACCCCGAAATGGTGGTGCTTGGTCGAGCCTCTGACCATCTCCAGCCTTTTTTGGTCGTTGTGTCCCTCGCCGCCTCTCCCGCAGCCCCAGTGGCCGGAGCCAGCAGCCCAAGGCTTGCGGCATGGGGGTCTTCTGCTTCTGGGAGCTCCTTGCTGGGTTCCCACCAGCAGTTCTCTTAGCAAAGAGCTTTTTTCAAGTTTTTGAATGGCTCTTCTCCTCCCCCCAGCTGTTATTGGGCCATCTCCATCCCAACTCTGTGTTTGCTGGGGGAGAGGGGCTGGATCCCCCGTGCCGGGGCGACAAGGCTGGGGTGAGGGTGCTCCATGTAGCACCCAGGTCCTGTTATGCCTTGGGGATTTCGGAATAAGGGTGCTTGTCCTGGTTCTGGCTGGTACAGAGTTAATTTTCTTCCCAGTATCTGGCTGTATTTTGGATTTAGTATTGGAAGAATGTTGATAATACACTGATGTTTTTAGTTGTTGCTAAGAACTCAAGGACTTTTTTCCAGTTTCCCATGTTCGGCTGATGAGCAGGTGGGCAGGAGCTGGGAGGGAGCACAGGCAGCCAGCCCAAGCTGGCTGGAGGAAATATTCCATACCATAGATGTCATACCCAGTATGTAAATGGGGGCTGGCTTGGGGGCAGGATTCCCTGAGTTGCTAGAGTTGTGTGAGTTGTGCAAGTTCTGTGATCACTGCCTGGGGACAGGCTGTGCCATCGGTCGTGGGGTAATAAGAAAAATTGTGTTGTGTATGGCTCATTTTGCATATTCTTTCTTATCATTATAATTATTATTCCTTCCTTTGGTATCTTCTTAAATGGTATCTCAGCCCATGAGCTTTGCTTTTCGTCCATTCTCCTCCCCATCCCACTGCGGGGAGGAGGAGCGAGCGAGCGGCTGTCTGGTGCTCAGCTGCCAGTGACAGCGCTGAAGTGAGCGAGCGCGGCAGCGCAGCGGCGATGCCGGAGCAGAACGCCGAGGCTGCCGGCACCCCCACCGCGGGCAGCGGAGACGCCTCCAGGCAGGCGCAACCCAACGCTTTGGTGAGGGTGCGAAAATCCAGGGAAAAATCAGGGATGTCTCCCTGAGCCAGCCGAGGTCCCCGGCTCGGGTGTGGGTCTGTGGGCAGAGCCTTGTCCGGCACCGCAGCCGCTGTCTAGAGGGTTTGGCAGCCTGACTACTGACTGTGGTTTACTCCCAGAGAAGTGAATAAACTGAGGCCTGCCCATCTTGCTCCCCATCAAGATGCCTCAAACAGGAGTCCCCCGGTGACGGTGCGCCCCGGAGCTGCCTGCGAGGTGGGGTGACAGCCCTGCCCTGCCTGTCCCCCAGCCCTGCCCCGCTCAGCCCTGTGTGTGCTCGCAGGCATGTTGGCAGTAGATTATATTCACTGCTGCTCAAATCCCCAGAGCAGATTTCATGCCTAAAACATTATAATTAGGAGGAATAGTGAAAAGCTGCGTGAACAGAAGGCTCCTGTGACTCTCCAGGAACTGCCAGCTAAGCACCAGCAGTTCAGGCATGCACCGTATCATCTGGCTTCGAGGAAAACCTTCGCTCAGGTTAGTTTGTCACAGCCAAACAGTTCCTTTGCACCTCTGAGATGGAGGCACCTGGGAAGGTCAAGTCAGTTCCCAGACAGGCAGCATTTAATGGGATTCTGTTCGTGATGTACTTATCCTGGGGCAAATACTTAGGTCCTGATAACACAAGGCAGGGCTTCAAGGGAGCTCAGAGTACCACTGCACCTCTCTGCAACAGATATCCCATGGTGTGCAGGGTCAGAGAGATGGTCCATGTCTCCAGAAGTAGTGGTGGGAGATGGTATTTTGGGAGAGCACATGGGCCTGGCCGTATCCTGCAGTTTGTTCTGCCTGCAATCCACCAGCACCTGCAGCTGTGGCACTGAGCAGGGATGTCCAAATACCTTTGGGCTTCACTTACAGGGTTGTTGTCCGTGAATGTCTCTAAACCCTTTTTAACCCTGATGGTACTGAATGGTACCATCGCTACACCAGCCCCCTTCATGGTAGGTCCTGGGGATGCAGAACTGAGTGGAGCTGCCAGTTTGCAAAGGCAAACTCTTTCTGTTCCCAGAATGAACTGATTTTCTTAAAAAGTTGCGCAGAAACGCACCGGGGAGCTTTGGCAGCTCAGCTCTGTGTGCTCCACTGGTCCCAGTATCGAGGCTGTTCGGCATGCAACGCCCTTGGCCTGCCTTGCGCGCTGGGATGAGCTGATGCTGAGTGGTGCAAGGGCCCAGAACACAGCCATGAAACCAAGCCCTGCCGTGGCAGATACTGCTGTAAACACCAGTACATCTTGGCAGGGTGACCGTGGGTTGACCTCCTGCCTGAGCACGTGAATAAACCTGAACCTTGTGGTCTGTGCCCACCGATGCCGGGGGCTCTCTGCGCCTCTCTGGTGGTTTGGCTTGGTGCAAAGGTGGTGGTTTGAAAATCAGGGTGCTCAAAAACTTTCCATGCTACAGCTTAAAGCTGACCTGAGCGAAAACCCACCAAAAGCAGTGAAGGATCATCTGTTCCTTGCAGTGCATTTTGAATCAGGCCTGTAGTGCTCAGGCTGTGCCGTTACACCCTTAGGCATGAAGTTTCGCATTTTGGGTAGCAGCCCAAGCAATCAGTGGGGCGAACTGCGGGGCAAGTGTGAGCACGACCCAAGGACAGACAGGCTTATGGAGTCTGGACATCATCTGATGATGGTCCTGTATGTTCATCGCAGGGTGTGCCAAAACCAGTGCCGCCGTTATGCTTCACGCCAGTTAAGATCCTCACTTGCTTTTGTCTATGCAGGATCATCAGCAGGCTGGCTGCTCTTACTGAGCCCGGTGAGGGGTGTAGGAGCTGAACTTGCATGTGGATTGAGACTCTGCCATGTTATGTCCTACAGAAAGTCATCTTTCTGGTCTGATGTCAAGCAGAATATGGCTATTTCCACCTACAAAAGGCAATATTACACAGTTCACACTAATGAAGCAACAGTTTCCCCCAGGAGAATATCCAAGCATGGAAGAAATGACCCGTTTTGTGCTCACTCCACTCTTAAAGAGCTGGATTGATTATTTGCCTGGCTGCCCTACCTGGAGCATCCTGCAGAGACCGTATCTCCAGGGTGCGAATGTCTATGCAAATCTAGAACAAGAGACACCCAAAGGGTTTTCAGTCGCTCCCTGGGAGGCTCTGCAGTCCCCTGCCTGGGCTGTGCCTCAGAGGAGCCGAAGAGAAGGAGGCAGTGCATGGGCATTATTGTCTTTTCATGGGAAATTTCTAGATGGAAGAAAAAAATTAAAGTTCATGTCTCATTCTGTATTCGCATTCTCTTTTCATTTTGGGTTTTGAGAAAGAAGAAATTGTTCATGTCTCCAGTTCCTCCCTTCTCTCTCTCTCTCGTTTCTCCTCTTCTCTCCCTCTGTGCCAAAAATGAGAGCACAAAGGAGTGGATGGCAAACGTTTATGGGGAAGAATATAGTTATTCTCTCCAGGCTTTTGAGTCTTTTCGACTCTATAGCTTTAAATAATGCCTGCAACTGTGTAAAAATGGCAACTTGAAAAGGAATAAAGTGAAGTGTCGAGACATTCCAGTGCAGAGAAAAGAAATCAATTCTTGGGTATTTCTTGCTCTAATGCATTCAGTGTTACGAAGGGGTCAAAGGAAAAAAAAAAAAAACCAACCTAGAAACATGAAACTCTTGATTGGGAGTCTTGAATTGCTGAGGGGGTTTAAGAAATCAAAGTTTTCTAATCTGTAAAATGGGAAGCATGTATTTGTTTTGCAACATAACTTTATATTACTTTTCAGTTACTCAGAAGAAGATATTTAGCTATTTCTTCTCTTGATATTTGGAGCCCCAAACCTGATGTAGGCTCTTGTCTGTGAACATTTCCAGTGCAATTACTGACTACTCAGAAAGGCCCTGAGTGCCCATGGTATTTTGGCAGAAACACTCCCCAAAATCTGGGGAGTTTATGCGGGTGGGGTTTTTTTCCTACCTGATTTGAGCCAGCTCTTTCGTGCCAGGGAAGGGGACGGCCCTGGGAAGTACCTAGCTCCCCTGTGAGCACTGCTGAAGCTCCAGTGGGGAAACTGGGACTTGCCCACCTGGGCAACGGTGGTGAGTGGGACTATTCATGGGCTGAAGCCCGTTTTGCCCAGGCTGAGGGCAGTTAGTGTGACTTGCTCTGGGTCTCGTTAATTCAGCCTCACTTTACAGGCTGGCTCTCCCTAGAGAGGGCAGCAAAGCTGTGGTTCCTCACAAGGCTCACCCGGTGATCGAGGTGATGCGAGAAACCCCCAGGGAGATGTGTTTTGAGGGTGGAAAAGGCCTTCAAGGCCGTCCTGTCCCACCTTTTTCCTTTGATAATTTTAGAAGCTGAAAGAGCCTCTCCATGTGCCATTTCCAGAGTGTTGGCAGGGAAACTGGGAGAATGCTTAATGTCTTTTTTTGTCTATATCCACCAGTCATTCAGGTAAGTGGGAGACAGCGTGAGCCCTCTAAAGGGTAGTGCTACGCAAGCCATCTGCCAAAAGACCAGCAACAATTAAAGCAGTCAAATAAGGCTCTAATTATAAAAACTCCCTGCATAACTACAGAAATATTTTGTGTAAATTGCTAGAGAAAAAATTTAGTATAAACTGTGCTCTAAGCCAATAAATCTACTTGCAGCGTAGTGCTTCCGGAGATGGTATCTAGCGAAAGTCTGTGTGTTCCAGAAAAAGAAAAAAGGTTCAATATGTTCTGAAATGCCTTTATCCTGTTTCTCTGCTAACTTCCCCCAAGCCGTTCTGTCTCCTGGAGAAATCCCAAATCCCTGGGACTTCTTCCAGCCCTCCTCTTTATTGCAGGAGTTACAAGCTCCAAATCAGGAGGCAGAAACGACTGCGCGTCAGGTGTGTGCCCCAGCAGCATGGAGAAAGGCAGTCCGACTTTTGACATCCAGCTACCAGCTTCCTGCTGCCGGCGCTGCCTGGCACGCAAGGGGACACTGCGTGAAGCTGACTGCAAGGAGATGGCTCTGAACGCCCGCGGGGCTCTCTCCAGCCAGCCCTCCTCGCTCACGCTTGCTCCCGTCGGATGGCGGGTGCAGGCAGTAGTCCTGGTGCTTCCCACAGGCCCAGAGTGAGGGTTTGAATCAGGGATGGAGGGAGCCACATCCCTGAGATGTGACTATGGTGAGACATCACCAGCCCATGGGGGATCACAAGGAAATCTAGAGGGGAACTGCCATTTCTGCCTAGATATAGGAGACCTGCTCGTCTCATAGACCAACAGGCCTGATGGATTTTCTGCTATTTATCGCTAACAGGTGGTGTTTTTGTTTCCCCCTTTGTCGGGAGCGTTCGGAGGGGCTGAGGAGCAGAGCAACCCTGGTGGCAGAGCAGCTGCCCGGCGTCCAGCAGTGCGGGTGCCGCGGGGCAGGGATGCTCAGCCACGGGGCGAATGAGTGTGAGAAGAAGACAAGGACACGCCAAGCTGCAGAAGACCTGCTAGGACAGACGTATCTCGGGCTCTGTGGCCCGGCTATTTCTCTGCTGTTAAATTGTCACCAGGCTGGCGGTGCCTCTAACAGCTGGGCTGATTCTGCTCGTTTCCTCCGGGCTAAGCCTGCCAACTGCTTCAAACCCAGGACGTCTATCAGTGGGGTGTTGCTGCCTTGCCTGCAGATCGCCGTGCCAGAGCCGGGTGCTGCACTCTCCGTCTGCCCTCTGCTCGCAAGCACCAGCCCCGCGGGGACGGGTGGCCCAGGGCACCCACACTTGGCCTCTCTTGGCTTTGCAGAAGACACTGACCTATGGTCTTTATCCCATCAAAAGTAACTGTCATTTTATAGTCATAACTATCTCCCGTGACCAAAAGTTCATCTGGAAAGCAATGAAACGTATTTTAATTACATATTGAAGAGCAGTAAAAGTGTTACTCTTTCCCACAGGCTTGCAGTGCAAGAGGCTTCGTCAATAATAAAATTTTAATGTGATTAGAGGTGGAGGAATTGCATTCTGCCGCTGTCACTGAGTGCTGGCAGTGACTTCAGGCAGCAGCAGGTGCCCGACCTGGCTGACCTTAAAAGTGAGGCCATGGGGGGGGACAGCACTGCAGCATCTCTTGGTCCTTGCTCCTGTCTCTGGGTGAGGCTCCTGGAGTGGAGGGATGGGGACGTGCCAAGTGACTGGGGGGATGTTCAGGATCCCACCGAGGGATGTATTCGTCCCCTGTGTTCCTTCTCTGTGGGTGAGTTTGCAGTCGGTGCTGGAGTGACGGATGGCTCAGAGCGCAACAAAGACGCTCTCACACCCCACACGCTGTCACACCATGGTGCAAGTGGGCCAGGGCTTGGCCTTTCCTTGAATTACCTCCTCATTTATCCCTGTCCTAAAGCTGGCCTAGGTGTCTCCATCCATTGTGGCCTCAACCACTGCAGAGCCATGGTGGCAGAGGTGTGGTACTGGTGGTGAACCGTGGAGGGGGTTGGGGGGACCTCTAAGCCGGGAGCTGTGGGAATGAGGGCTCCGAGTTGTGATATGGTGAGGGAGTCAGGGCAGGAGGGAAGCGGGGGGAGTCCCCTCTGGCAGAGGCATGAAGACCCTGAGGATCTTGGCAAGGGTGGGGGACTTTGAGACCCCAGGCTTTCCATGCCAACGGGGCATGGGATAGTGAGCAGCGCCTGCCCACCTCCCACAGGGACCTGGCTGGGAGGAGGCAGAAGAGCACACAGCCCCACAGCATCTCTTTTGGCTTTAGGAAATCTGGTCATCCCACTCAGGCAAATAAGGAGCAATAGGTAAGGAGCTACCTAGGGAAATAATTAAACAAAATCCTGGGCAGAGAGTCCCTAGTGGGTTCCCAGCCTTTTGCTGCCTTGGAGTCATGATGGGAGCATGAATGTGTGCAGAAGAGCAAAGCAGCATGTTGGCAGGAGCCATGGGGGTGCTGGGATGGAGAGGCTGAGCAACAAGTCATTCAGCCGCACTAATACCTGCAAACGAGCTCACCAGTATCATCTGCAAAAATACCACCTAGTAAGTTCTGCATTATTTGACCTTCTGTCCCCACAAATAATAATGGCAGAGCAACAGGAATCGCTCTAATGTGCTTGCAGTGTAATATAGTAACCCCACTAGGAATAAAATCTACAGCAATTACTGTTCCAGGTATTATGCTGATTTATCAAATTGCAGTTGAATGTCAAGAAGAGTTGAGGATACAGTGATAAAAAATTTGTTCTCAAATCTGACTCTAAATTGCCCTTCTGGCCAGCACAGTATTTCATCCAGAAGAATTGTTATTCCCCCCATCTCTCTTCTTCAAAAATCATTGTTTGAACCAGCGATTTTGCACTCCTTGTGTGTTGGAGTAAGTACTTTGCCTGCACTCTGCGCTGTGTGATTAGCCACTAAGATGCTGCTGCGTATTTCGGACCAGGCCACACAAACGCCCCACTGCAGGGTGGAGCGTATGAAATGGAAGCAAACTGACTGTAGTTCATCACCGCAAGACACAGCCTCCCTTTTGGGCCTTTCTGTCCTCTGGAAGATGGCGAAGATGCCTCATGTCATGTTTGCTTGATGGGTAGAGCCTTTCCACCACGTGGTGACAGCGGTGGGCAGAGGGCAGGCAAAGCGCAGCAGCTCCTGTTGATGAGACTCGTAGCCCAACTACTTCAGCCACTTGCACCGTGCAGCACGGATGCCATTGACCCCTCGCCTGTGCTGATGGGCTGGGTCATGACACAGGTGGAAGTGCTTGATGGTGGCCACCACCTTTGTGAAGCACAGGGGCTATGAGCTGGAGGTGCTGAGCAGCCAGCGCTGGGTCCAACATACAAATTCTTTGCCTGGTTGCTTGGCATTGCTGAGCATGAGCTTGAGGGTCCCAGGGCTGTACGTGGGGGCTGTCCCAGGAGGTGGGTCCCAGTGCTGGTGCGTGTTTCCTTCACCACGGACCCGCTCTATGTCTGACCACTGTGCTTCCAGCAGGAGCACAGCGAGGACTGCCACTCTCACCACCAGCACCGCACAGCAGCCCTAACCCTGATGGCACCTCTGGGGAATGGCAACACTTGGCGAGGTGCACATCTGCCCTTGGTGGAGGACCATGACTTTGCTGGGGCTGGCACAAGACTTCTGCTCCCAGCACATGCTGCTGTTGTCAGGGTGCTGGGATTTGTCAAATGAAGTCCTTTCCTTTGATCCTTCTTGCATAAAGTTTTCAATATTGCTTGTCAGGACTGTTTTCCCTTCCATTCCATCAGCTTAATAATAATAACACACATGTAACAAAGACAAACTCTCCTCCCAGTGCTGCTGGGGCACCTGTGGCCATGGCCCTGCGTTGTGGGCACAGCTCAGGGTGGTGCCCAAGGCGAAACCACAGGCAAAGACCAGGCCCTTTCTGCATGCCACCAGCCCAGGGGACACCCCAGGCTGTGTTCTGCTGGGGCAGGGGGATGCTGGTGGGTACCCCTGTTTCCGTGAGAGCCGGGCATCACTGCCTGCAGGCACCCCATCCCATCCCATGCCGACCAGGGCTGCGTGGGCTAGCCCGGAGGGCTGAGTCCCTGTGCTCGAAGGGTTAACACCGCCAAGGTCCCGCTGATGAGGTTTGTTCAACTCCCCATTGCATCCTACAGCGCTGCTAATTATGTCTTCATAAACCAATTAGCCAGGTCTCTCCCTGCCGTGCCTCTTCACTTCCCTCTCCATCGTCAGCCCGGTGCCGGGGAACACCTGCCCGGGACCCTGCCTCCCCCGGGTGAGCCCCCTGCCCCAAAGCTGTTTCGGAGCCTTCTGAGGATCTGCTTCGTGCTCGTTGGTGAAAAATGGAAGCGCTGCAGCTCGTCCTGCCCAGGAACACAACATCCACAACTGCAGCTGCTCCGGAGGGAGGTGAGGAGGTGGGGGCAAGCCAATATCCTTCTTCAAATATGGAAAAAAAATTACCACACCAAGGAAGGCAATAAATTCTTCCCTACGTTCAAAAGCAAGGGATTTGCTTTGTAGGGAGAGAGATTTAGGTGATCTGCTTGGAATTTGAAGGTTTTTAAAGGGAGGTTAGGCACACAGGCAGGGTTCAGGAAGAGCTGACCCTGCCCCAAGGCACGAGAGGGGATCGGATGCATCCTGAGACCCAGCTACCACATTTTCTGCTAACACCAGTAACCGCCCGAGGAGTCAGACCAAGCAGAGGCTCACCCGGCCACCCCATCGCTGCCTGGCCCGTTGCCCCCGGGTTCCTGCCCTTGCCTGCTCATGGGGCTGGGGCTGAACCTGCTAAAGGGGATTGGGCTTGTTTTGCGAGCCAGCCATGATGGTGGACGGGAGGCTTGGCTCCAAGCCGCTTCCCTGGAGCGATTCCAGGTCCATGACAATTAGCCAACAGCTGGAATACCATTTAAGCACAGCTGCAATCATGCGAATTTAGAGATTAGCAGGGATTAAAGCAGTCTGGAACTTCTCACCATTTGTCATTAATGCCCTGGGCTCTATAATAGCCAACTGCCGTGCATCCCCGAGGCGGCTCCCAGGTCACCACGGCTGGAGACGGGTCGCTGCGCCCTGCACGGCTGCCCCACGGCAGCCACCAGCCCTTTGCCACCGCCTGCCTGCAGACAAGCAGAGCCAGCCCACAGTCACGTAGGTAGGCTGGCTAGAAAGTCGTTCAAAACATGGGTGTTGCTTTGCACAGCCCGTCCTGAATTGGCAAGGTCACCTTGCCACCAAGGAGACCTTCTCGGTGGAGGCTTTTGAATGGCTTCAAAACCACTGTCACAGCAATTCAAGGATGACGCAGCTGGGGGCTGCCTGCTGGGGTGCAGGTCCACGGGGCTGCTGGGCTTCGTGGACGGGCACCTTCCTTCAGAAAAGGCAAAGCGCTGGGACCCGGAGTAATGCGATGCTTCCAGTGAAGACCTCTTTCAGATCTCCTCCCTGGGCTGGAAGCAGCTTCCCTGGGATTTCAGAGTCTCCAGGCCACTTACCTGCTACACACAAAAAAATTTACATTTCAACAACTCTCCCTGGAATAAGTCCCGTCTCCTTGCTGAGAGAATTCAAGGTAGGTTTTTCATCTTCATGCCCTCTTTTTCCCCTCCTATTTTAATAATTGCATATTTGGATGAAATCTCCTGGCTCCGATATTGCAGAGTAATTATCTGCTCACCACAAGCTAGCCAAGCTGGGCTGAGCTGTTCTTGCTCATGCTGCTCCTCAGGAAGTTTTCTTATGTGCCATGTTTTTCTCCTCAAATGGCTGAAGATCACAGCGATACAAGTGGAGCTTCACGGCCTGAAGCTGGGCACCAGCAAGGAAGCGTCCCACATTTATAGCTTTATCCAGCTGCTCTCCTCGCTTGCCCATCTCCGCAACCATTGTGCCGTGCTGGTAAGAGTTTGCTGTGCTTACACCAGAATAAAATACAGATTCACCGTGGGCAACAGGACAAGGAACAGGCACTTCTTCTGTTTGTACTTGCAGAGCGGGCAGCTTAGGGTTAAAAGTGTAACTGCTCTAATGACAGTTGATTCACAGAGTTACGTCTCCATTCCACACCTCTCATGCCCAGAAAGCATGTTCTCAGCAGACAGGAGTGCCACGCGACTGCCTTGCAATGATGCCGTGACAGCCTCAGAAGTGGAGGAGAACTTAGATTTTGGTTTTTTTTGTCAGGCTGATTGCAGGAGGAGTTTGTGACCTGCCTGGGTTTCTGCAAGTCTCTGCAGGGTCCTGCAGCTCCAGGGACTTGCTGGCCCTTGCCACGGTGCCTTTATCCCCACCTCTCTCAGCATCCAGGGTGGTCTGCTGGGCACTGCTTGGTTCAAACCCACCGTGCCCCCAACCACTCCCTCTCAGAAGGCCTTCCCCATTGCCAAATGGGGCCAAAGCTGGCAGCTTCCGGGTGGCAAAGGGTGGGATTTTGGGGTCGGTCTTACTTGATGTGCTGGCGGGGTGTGTGGGATGATGCTACAGCAGATCTCAACTAGAGGACACAGCAGTACAACGCCCGTCCCGTGTTCCTTGCCCTGTCCAGTGGCCTGTGGGCCAGCAAGCACTAAGGCTCGGTATTCTAATGAGGACTTCTTGCAATAGGCACAGGGCATGGCAGCAAGTTCTTGTGGCACATAGAAAACCATTAGGCAATGAAAATGACCATTTACTTCATCAAAAAACCCCTTAACACTGAAGGGTGAGCTCTTCCCTGGTTTATTAAAATAGTCTGAAAGCTTAAAAAAGTTATTTCAAGTCATTGGACAACACAAACGTTAAGGTCACTTTCATCATAGACAGGCAGCGGTGGGGAAAAACAGGATCTGAGCTGTGGCATTTGGACCTGAAGGAGACCGGGTGCCCCACACTGCGTGAGGAACACAGCCGTGCCCCAGCTTCACATTTTGCCATTGAAATGCACACTGGAAGAAATGACAGTAACTTGTGTGCCAGTGACACAACGCGGTGAGACTCCTACAGCCAAGCTGCGCCTACAAACGGGCTTAAAACGGTACACGAATTACCAGGGTTCCTCCGGGCAGGTGGCCTGGGGTGTGAAATCCCACGTCGCATTAGCCTTTACGCCATTTAAATTTTCCATCCTTGCTACGGAAGGATCGAAATGCCAGTTCCATCCTTAAGCCATTTGAATTTTCCATCCTTTTCATGTCCTCATCCATGCTTCTTAGGCAAAGTTGGAAATGGGGCTCTCGCGGGCATCTGCCGGCGGCCACCAGGCAGCTTGGTGACCCCCACATCTGTGAGGACATCTTCTGTCTGCTCCAGGGCTGGCGGAAAGGAGGAGCGTCGGCAGGGCTGGGGCACGGGATAGCTGTGTAAGCAAACGCATACGGCAAGAAGTTATCGCTTGAGAAAGGAAAGCGTCCTCTGCGGAGCGTAAAGCTGGCGTTCTCCAGGCAAACGAAAGAGAAATGCTCGTCTGTCTCCCATCGCTCGGTGATGGCTTTCATTGCTGGGGGTGGTCACAGATATATTTAATTAAGTAGTGTTGGCCCAGAGCCAGGCAGGAGAAAGAGAAAGCAAGTGAGGATGTGATGGGAGAGGAGCGAGGGATGGGGAAGCTGAGGAGGACAAGGACAAGGCACAGACCTTGCCGGCCAGGACATTTCCAGGGTGAGCCCCCAGAATAAGGAGAGACTGCTTCAGTTCTACTTTTCAGACGTTTTATTATAAAGAAAGGTAAGATAAGCATTGTGAACCGAATGTGCCGGGTGCGGCGAAAGCAGCACCGTCAAACAAAATAAAAAATAAAAAAAACCCAAAAATGCACCTTATGAGAAACTGTAATTATGGTCTCTAATCTTTCATAAATAGACAAAAATCATTGTCAGCAATTTTTAAATAGATGGACATATGGCAGAAAAAATATAATAATGCCATACAACATGGATATAAATTGTCCATTTCTTGCTGTACAAATAATAGAAACAAGTTTGGCGGGCTTTTTTTGTTGGTTTTTTTATACACATCTCCCTTCTATGTATAACTAAAAAATGTGCTACAATTAATATAAAATGCTTTTACTATAAAGTAAACTACTAATTTTTTTCACAAAAAAATCTTAAAGATGTCTTTAGCACAGCTCTAAAACACTTAGTAAACTACTTACAACTATCCAACAAATTATATTTTCATGATCTTTTTCACATTTTCCCTCTCATATTTTGCCTTCTTCTCTCTCCCCCACCTACCTAGCAATAGTTTTTATTTATTTTTTGTATTTTTTTTCGCCAGACATCCAAGGCCTTTGCATGTACAATATTCACACAAACTTCACATTTTCTTGCACAAAGTTTAGTGCTGTTAGCAAGTCGAAAGAGTGCGTCCTCCTACTGAGCTGGCCTAAAGCTGTCGGACACCAGACCGGGGCCTATGCTGCGTCTAAAAGCAGTTCACTAGGAAAACAGTCTGTAGCTAAGCTGATGGCAAGCAGAAAAACGGTGTCCTTCGTCTATTTTTTTTTTGTTGATTTTGTATATTTATTTTATTTTTAATTTTTTTTAATTTTTTTTTTTTTGTTCTTCACGATTTAATGAGGTGTTGGGCTTCCACGGAAAGTAGGCTTTAGAGTTCAAAAATCAGAAAAGAAAACTGCTCTTAGAGCCTGGAAACGAAGCCAGCGACGAGGTGCAGTGGTAGCTCTCTCGCCCTCATGACTTGCTCGGTGCCCCTCCGGGTAGTCTGTAAGATAGACCCTCTCGAGTGTCCTTCGTCTGAGCCTCCTCGAAAAGAGATGGGGAGTTTTAGGTGAGGTAGAGTGCCTTGTCCCTTGGCAGCATGCTGTAAGAGAAACGAGAGGCAGAAGGTGAGGCGGGCAGGGAAACAGCCGGCAAGTCGCCCGGGCAGCCGATATGAGCATTTGCGTGCCCGGTCGCACACCCGGCTTCAGCCGTGCCGTGGTTTTTATGGCACCCGTCATGCAAAACATGAAGTGGTCTGCACCAAGGGGCGGGTGCACGGAGATGGACCAAGCAGAAGGCGCTTAAAAGTCAGAGTCTGGGGCAATTTTAGTTCTTCCTGAATTTCAACAATATGGGCTAAGACATAAATTCATATGTCATGAGACCTAAATCCAAAATCACAGCCAGGTCGGATGGGGCTCTCAGCAGCCTGTGCTGGTGGAAGATCTCCCTGCTCATGGGAGGGGGGTTGGAACCAGATGATCTTTAAGGTCCTTTCCAACCCAAACCATTCTATGATTCCAAATTCCTCCTTGCGGCTTAAGTTTTGCTCTTTGGGGCTGCAGGGGAGGGCCAGCTCCAGATTTCCC
>Ga0181612_175156_pt1 | contig 24090 bp, 9 predicted proteins | sample HoacroProtozoa21_FD_119630 | JGI IMG/M metagenome (GOLD analysis project Ga0181612, IMG submission 119630) | Hoatzin crop microbial communities from Cojedes, Venezuel. Combined Assembly of Gp0051906, Gp0051904, Gp0051908
CATCGTTATTGTAATTGCAACATAATTTACTCCATCAATCACATAGTTGTGTGGGGTTTTTTTTCTAAAAAAAAAAAAAGGAAGGATAAATGGTTAGAAAGCCATGCAAAAACAAAATAAAACAAACAAACAAACAAAAAAAACCCCTCATGAATTTTTAGCCAAATGTTTGTCTGTTGTTAATTATAAGAATCTGAATTTGCTGGCTGACTTATGGCTATCTTTCCACAGAGAATAGCAAACCATATGCCTCTTAACTAGTACTAACCTGCCAAAGTTATGTTTTTTGCTGAAAGCAATCTGGAGTGGCTAGTGCACTCGCTGCATCTGTTTTGCAGATTAAGGGAGAGGAACACAAAGAAAATGATTGTACTCCTGCTTTTTTACTGGCATGTCATGTAATAGCCTGGAGGAATATCACAATAGTTAAAAACTGAGATGAAAGTGATGGGAACCTGGTAAGACTATTTTTGTTAAAGAAGTGTGCTAATTATAAGCCTATTAAACCAGGTACAAATGTATGAAAAATATGGGACTTTTATATTCCTTTTAGTCTTTTCTCCAGCCTGATTTTGTACCTGGTTGACATTCCTACAAAATGTTATATGTATGTGTACAACTGAGAGTACGTCAGGTTCCAACTCTTGTACTTGTGCTCCTTAACAAAGGGCAAAAATGTATTTTTTGCAAATTTTGTTACTTTACTAGTAACAAGGTAGTTCAACTACCTTGTATAAGGCTTGACTTTTCATCTGTAACACAATTCTTGCAAGAAATTATGCTGTCTCACTAAGAAATATTCCTTAGTCTGTTAGATTTGTCCAAGGGGGAAATTGCAACACCACTTTTAAAAAAAAAAAAAAAATTCTGTTAACTTCATTTTATAAAACTGCTGCTAAGCATCATCAGTTCATGACAACTCAAAGAGAATAGCCCTGGAACCTAAGCCTGCAACGTTATTCATGTGAGTGATCCTCCCTCACATGTCCATGGGACAGCAGAGCCCTGCTTATCTGAACAGTCAGATCTGCAGGACTGAGTGTGAGTCCCCACTGTGACGCCGGAGTGGTCTTTTTTTACACAAGTAGCCTTATGAAAGCCAGCCACCTCTTCAGATAAAGGAGCTCTGCACAGAAATGAAGGGCTTCACCTTTCTTTGGTCCAGGGACGTACCCTGTATTTAGGTCACAGCGGTTCTGCTCACCCAAATTTCAGCCACTCGGTAACGTTTTGCTAAAAATTGAATTCCATTCTTAACTAGCAGTCAGTCTTGTTTTTTAGGTAACCAGTGCTGTCCTGGTTTTAAGCTTTTTTGAATCTTTTACTCTTCTATCCTCCCATGTAGGTTAGGGGAGCACTTACAGACTTGTGTGCTTTAAGCACTCCGACATGCTTACAGTTCAACTCCTGGTAATGTGCTCCGCTGGATAGATTTTTCAAGCTTGTATCAGTGAAAGGAGAGTCAAAGCTAAGTTTCCCCTGACAGGTTTAAAACAAAAGGCTAGCTCTTTGGGTACAGGCGTTTTCTTTATTTTAGTACCATCTTTCCAAGTTTTTTGTGTTCCTCCTTGTATTGATACTTCAGCACTGCATGAATTTATGTGATTGAGCACCAGGCAACAGAATAAAGAGTTTCTCGCCTCCAGTCCCTTCTGTCTCTTCATTGAGACTGTGAGGGGCTAGGAGATACACTTTTGAGAAGCTTCTTCAATTTTAGTGAAGAGCTTCTTTCCTGCTACTTGTTTCTGCATGGCAGATTGGAGGGTGTCCTGCCTACAGCAAGTATCCATGCATTTCTGCAGCAACATCTCACAACGGTTAGTAAGTTGCAGAGGAACACTTTTGTACACTGTTTTCTCCTGGAGTGAGCAGGGGCCCAAGAAATTCTTTGGGTGCCTCTACATGAAGCGGCCACTGTCCTGTGAGTCCCAGCTCCTGAGAGCCTTCTGCCTGAAGCAAAGGAATACCTGTCCTCGTCTGGTTTGCTGCATCACCTCACAGCCTTCTCCTGTGGTCTCTCTTACCCTCTTTCCTCTGATCTTTCGTGTTCTCTCTCTTATAATTCCTTCTTTCTTGTAAATACTGTGTTTTATTTTTGAGAAGGATGTTGCAGGGCAAGGGTTATTTTTGTTGTTGCCATCTTTACTATCTGATGAGCATCCTCTCTTCCAGTCAGGGTCCAACATTTCAGTATATAAACACAGACACTTCAACAAACATAACAAGAAGCCTCTTCTCCAAAAGAGTTAACAACTAAAAGCAATACTAGAAACTCCAAATGGCAACTGGAGGAACAGGTCAAAGGAGCTCAAGGTTGTGCTAAGGCAATCTTAAACAACATTAAGGGCTGATGACCTTAAATCTGTTTGTTGTTGTTAGCAGCCTGACTAAAGCAGATGGGGAACCCTCTCCTGTGCTCATAAGCTCACAAACTCTTTGTTAGATTACCTGTCATTAAGAGTTCATCACACTCACAAGCTCCCACTGGGCTAAACACTACTTGAGAAGATTCCCGTCATTATGATAAGCATGACTTCAGTGTGCCAGGTGCCTAAACTCTGTCATGCTTTAATCAAGGACCTTTTAGCTAGGAGGATGTTGGAATTAAGCCTGATTTTACTTTTTTTTTTTTTAAACAAGGATTTCACACACTAATCCGTGCTGGACAATTACACTGCTCTGCCCAGGGGCCCTTGGCAAGCCCAAGGAGAGGAGCAGAGGGGGACTGTAAAGCAGCAGGGAGGTGGTCTGGTGAGGAGGGTAGCTTGTGCTATTCCAGCATTTACCCAGCTCCTGCAGTCTAACAGGAATAATTTCATTTCCTTCTCACTTTGAGAGAAACAATGAAAAACTTTGATAAGTTGTTGTTGGAGCACAGTAATGTACTTTTCAAAGACAGACATGTACAAGGACATTAGGGTATGTTTCTGCTCTGCAAACAAAGAAAAAAGAGAATTGTGGAGAGACACAAACAAGTGGTTATTTGACCTACTAAACAGAGGAGGAATTGTTTTCTCTGAGCCATCTTTTTTTTGTGTGGTTTCTCTGGTGTCTAGTAATACCTTGTAGTAATTTGCACTAATTTGAATGTCTCCTTCACTAGCCTGTCCATTTCTATGAAATACTGGGTGAGTTTGGTATCTTTGAAACTTCTGTGAAGTTTTGTGAATTGGCCAATGGCTTCAAAAGGTGTCAGTGAGAATGGGTAGTTTGTATGAATACGTAAGCCTGGTTTTCTTAGAAAATCAGGATAAAAATCTCTTTAAAAAAATGACCTCACTACTTGCAGCAGAGCAATTGCAGTGAGAATGATTTACCAGTTTAGAATCAGACCTGATGTAAACACAGTGTTTTATGGCTTATGTATTATCCACACTTCTTTACAAAGTGGTTCACCTATCCCTAGTTCCTAACATAATATTTCCTAGCTGTAAATTGATTGCTGTAATCATTTTCAGAAAATGTAATGATACCTTGTAGACCAGGGGGACATTTACAGGAAGCTTTGTAAATTTAAGATATATCTTGAATTTCCTCCCCTAAGGCAAAAAAAGCATAGTCCAAGAAATTTGCAAAATCATGAACTTGAAGTTTGTCCTGTCTTTGCAAAATGTCTCAACTCTTTTGAGTATGAGGCAGACAGCATCAACTTCTGCTTGAGAATATTTTACACTAATGCTTCACACAAAAAAATAATTACAGAGAAGTATTTTAACACATTTTTGGTGGAGGGGAAGAACAGGTTTAAAACCATGTTTTTTTATTGCATCAACTGATTGAGATTATTCTAATTAATACTCATCACAGGTAAGAAATAACTGCTTCATTTTGTCTTGCAGACTGCAAACAACCCTTCTAAATACTAGTTCAGCAGGAGACATGCATGTATGTCTGGCTCTAAGTATCTGACAATTTCTAGTGAAGTCACTCATGTTCTGAAAGGTCAGCTCATTTCTTTTATATTTTTAAACTGGGTCGTCACAATTACAAGACCCTCACAGTTAAACCATACAAAACTCTTAGAGCTGTGATATTCTTCGTAACAGTCATGTTACAAAAGGATTTAGCCAATTAACAGGCAAATTAAGCAATGTACAGTTTCAGCCAACCTGATCTTTATATTTTTCACTTTCTAACTACTGTGCACAAGTTTATGAACTCTCTAGGACAGAAGAAGCAAAACCTGTCTTCTAAAATTGGACTTACATCACCACATGCCTCTCATTGAAGGCTCTGTATACAGTTCATATCTTCTATTCCACTTTGATTATTATTTTAAATAGGGATTGTTTCCATTTTCATTTTAGCTTCAGAAAAAAATGTAGCAACTAAGTCTTCTTAGAATTTTGCCCCTCAGGCTACACATTTTGCAGCTTTAGTGACATCTTTATTTAAGCAATTTACAGCTCGCACCATGAATTGTCTGAATACCTGCTGAATAACAGAAAGGGCTGTGATCAAAAGGGGCACGGGTGTAAGGCTGCATGAGGGATGAGGATCAGTCTTGATCGGTATGAACTTGCTTGAGTCAGAATGATTTGCGTTGCTGCTGAAAATGCTACATTTACACACTGGCTAGGCCACTGTTTGGGGACTGAAACCTAATTCAACTTTTATACCATGAGTGCTTTTCATGAGCATTATTTCTCCCAAGGCCGATGCCGCTGCCTCACAGGCTGTATCACTGGTACATTTTGTTCTTCATCTATCCGTGAGGGAACGAGCGCGTTCCAGCAGCATCCTGAGCCTGCGCCAGCTGGTCACGGAGGGTTGTAGCTAGCACCACTTGCCCTGCATGGCAGCTCCCCTTCCAGCTCCCCTCCCCTCCTCCCAGTTCCCTCCAGTCAGTTTGGTGCCAGGCTGCCTGACACAAGGTGCGCTGTCTAAATTAACTAGGGTAACTTCAGCTCCATTATCCTAGCTGAAAAATTGGTTTGCAAAACATCATCTTTTACAGAGGGTCAGAGAAGTCCTTGGAAGGGGAGAAAGATTTTTATATGTGCCTAGGGAAAAAACCAGGAGGAAACATAAAAGGATCATTTCCTTTTACACAAAATAATGAACTCCATTTAACCTGTCGCTTAGAAGTACAGTTGTAATCGTGTATTGAATTATGTAACGTGCAGTGCAAATGAGAACTCGTAATGCCTGGCCTGATAAAGCCCAGAAAGGCTGCAAGCAGAGGGATTCCAGTTTCCCTTTGAGAGACATGGATCCTGCAGACGCCTCATTGCCTTATATTACACAATTCTCCAGAGACAGATGCTCGAAGACAAACATTGTGCCGCAGGGGGATAAGGAATACGCTGTCACATGAGATCTTCGTCTGCCTTAACCCTTGGGCCGTAGCTACAGGGTCAGAGCTTGCTGGCATGTTTTGCGCAGATTCTCAGGCTGTATTTTTTTATTTTTTATTCTCATGAGTTTATCATATAAACACTTTTGATAAAGAAAAACAAGAAGCCAGAGGAACTGTAGCTAAGAGCTATCGAAAAGACCAGTTATGGTCTGTTGAATTGGTGTCTCATCACCTCAAAAGTAGCTGAGTCCCCACAGAAGTAAGAGTCTAAAAACTCATTGAAAGCAAAGGTGGATCTGCTTGGTGCGGCTCTGAGGAGAGCTAATGATGGTTAAGCACCATACCATGCCTGTGTGTTTGTGTGTGTTTTTTTAAATATGGAGGGTAAGCAAACTCCCAGCCTGTGGAAAACCATAGACGAGAACAAAAATACCTTTCTGTAATGTGAGTGGGAAGGATATAATGGTGCGAGGAGTATTACTTTACAAATAACACAGACACAAATGGACAGAATTAAAATTTAAAAAAGAATAGGTTACTTTGAGTGTAATTATGTTTCTACAGCTGCAGCTTGAGAGTCACCGGAGACCTATCTTGTCCTGCTAAAGAGGACAGAGGGCTTCGGCAGTTTAAGCCTGAATACAGGGACGAGCTAATTCCATTGCAGCATGAGTAGCCTACTGCACACATTTTATTATCACTGTTAGTGCAAAAGCATAGCTGTATTGTATTTACCCTGCCTCTTCTGGGGACTAAAAGAGGCCTCTCACACAGCAGAGAAAATCTGTATGAGCTGTATCTGAAAGAACGGGGGAAGACCACGAAAAGATGTACTGGTGTGTGATTAACAACAGACGAACCTCTGAGAGCCGTGGTGTTTGTTAGCAGTAGGCTGCAGTTTCTCAGCAAGAGTTCCAACTAGTTCAGGAAAAAAAGTCAGGTTCACGCAGTACAATTACAAACAAATATTAAGAAGATAAAAACATTGGTCTTGTGATTTTTGGCTTCTTTCCCTTCCTTTTTCTGCCTCTTCTCCCAATTCTCAGATATGTTTCTGGTCACTGTCCAGCAATTCATCCTTTGCATCTGTTCGTTGTTCATTTGCTTGCTTGGTGATTCTGCATTCATTTATCTTTCCTTTTTCTCTTACATTCCTTTCTCTTTTTGTTTTTTGCTCTTTTTCCCCCTCAATTTCTGATTTTGCTTCAGTTTAATTGCCTTTCTGCCTCTGTATTTCTTCTTCCTTTTTTCCCAGGCTTGGTTCTGCTCTCTCAATTCTTTCCTCACGTGTTAGCTGAAGGCAGACTTCCAGCTGGTATAAATTGCCATAGCGTGCCTTCCATTTACAAAATTCTTCTCTCACTCTTCCTGAGAAGTCAGATTTTCAAATTCCTTAGAAGCATCAAGGAATTCTCCTTTGCCGAGATGTGTTCAGCCACCTCACCCAAAAATGTGATCTGCTGTCATTGTTGGATCCACTGGAAATCCAGCATCTCATGCTCACGAGGAATGCCTCACACTTCATAAGATTATGAATCACTATTTTGCAAAGAATAATTTAGGAGATGATTGCAATTATTTGACAAGTCCTTCTGATAAATCTGCAATTGTAGTGTGATCTCAGCTGCTTTCAAAAGCAGAGGAGCCAGACTATCTGCCCTTTTTGCCTATTTTCATGCTATCTTCCACCTGAACACCAGAACGCCAAAGGACATGGCTGAGAAGAAAATCGTGTTTCTGCAGAGTACGTGTGTGGACATGCAAAATGCCCCAGTGTTCAGTGGAAATCTCACTGGGATGTGAGAAGTGATAACTTTGTAACTCTGTACACAGCCAGTAAGTACTGATTCTACCCTGTGTTTCAGAGAAAGAAAATCTAACAGTGAGCGGTTTGCACTTGTTTCTTATTCCGCGTGAGATGAGCAGCATGAGGTCTGATAAATTCACGGCTACATTTTACTTGCATATTTTGCTTTGCCAAATTCCGTAGTAGTTTCAGAGTGAAAAAAAAATTGTTCAGTACTTCAAGTAGTATTTATCTTCCTTCTGCATCATCATTTAAATGCTAGCAATCCAGCCTAAGCTCATTGCTTAGGAACTCTCTGGGGGTCCATATAGAGAGACAATTCTGTTCTTGAATGTGTCCAGCTGGCTGTTGGAATGGTCTTTCTTTCCCTGCGAATTGTACAGGCAACTTAAATAACTCAGTCTATACTACAGAGGCTTTTTTCCCAAGTGAGGTACGATGAATCAAGTTGTCTGCAGAGCTACTTCCCGCTCACCTGATACAGACGTGTCTGTAAGTGGAATGGTTTCTATGGCACCTGAATTGATGCCTATGCACAGACTGAATCAATTATACAAATGTTGTCAGCAGGGTTCTTGAGAAATAATTTCAAAACCCAGGAGCAGCTGATCTACTGTACAACTGGGTGCTAAAGAAAGTTAGATAAAACCAGACAAACTCTAATACAAAATAATTCAGTGTTAGGTTAACCTTTAATTTGGCTTTCAGTCCTCACAGTTTTACAGTACTTTCCAGTGTTTTCCAGTCTTTTATTTTTCAAAATATATAATTAACGAAGTCACTGTTGATACCAGCTGAATTTTAGGCCCATTGTTCTTCAGTGTTATTGGTCCCCTTTTCTAGGTCATTTCTTTGAAGGAATTATTATGGGGCTAAGTAATAGCTCATCCAGCAGGTCAGTTTTTGGATGGTACAAAAACTATAGGAATACCCGTTGCCTTACTTACTGGTCTCACAAGTAGTTCCCAGAGGCACTGAGTAGGTTTGAAAAAAATATCAACCTAGCTAAAGTTTTTTAATAAAACCAAAGCAAACTTAGCAAGGTGTTACATTAGAAAGCAGTCGTTCTGTGCAGTATGGACAATCGATTTCTCCATATTTCTTTCACTGGAACTTAAAGTTAATGGTACATTGTACAATGGTGAATTCACATAATGATATCACCAAGCCTTTTTGCAATTAATCACACACTTTTCCAAACACATTTCAATATAACTTTCTGGACATTGTCTCGCAAGCCATTCTGCTGACACATTGCTAACTGCTAACCAGCCTCCTGGCCGCTGTCCCACCTGGTGCCAACCCAGTGAGTATCAGGACTGTGCTGCACGGATGGCTTTGGGCAGCTCCCTGGGATGATGAGCTTGTGCTACTTTCACCAGATTACTCTCCACCACAAGGATTTATCCTTTTGGTTTTGCAAACTAGTGTTTAGCTAGCATATAGTGCTAAAGTGTACCCAGCTTTTACCTCCTGGGAGTCCTCTTTAAATGAGATAGGTTTAAGAGGTGTGATTTACAGCTGACTGTAATGCAATAGCCTCCTTTCACTCCGTGCTCCTCTCCACACCTGTGCCCACGATCAACAACAACAGCAAGCTGTGCCTACATGCTCAAGGCTCAGCTGCCTTCGAAGCCTAAATCAGTTTTCCTGATCTTTCCCTTATATAAAGAGGTGAAATAGCTGGTACTTCTGTGGGTGGGGCTACACTGGTGTACACAAACTAACAAAGCTGTGATATAGGAACACTGCGTGCCTGCAACAAAAATGCCTGTGTTTGGGGAAGAGCCTGGGCTTCAGTCTGTCCTCAAAAGAGTTATTCTCAGGATAAATGGCGTGGAAGAGGAGTCTGAACAGAGACTTAAATGTTGCCTTCCCATCATCTGGCATGGGAGAGACTGTGCAGTCCTCAGTGCTTCCCTAGGAGGACATGTTGACTCCCTGGAGGGAAGGTTTGTTGCTGTGTTTCTTTGACATGGACAGGTTTATTGGGACTAAGATTTGTCACTATTTGTTTTGTATGCAGAAAATAAGAAATGTTATCCTGAAACTGCAGATTCCCTTTTGATGATTGATTTATATTGGAAGATGGACTTCCAATATATAGTTAATGAATATATGCTGGTATCACTGCTGATGAAACTCCTTCTTTGGAAATGAAGACTTTTTCTTGTTGTTGTTGAGTTCTGATTGTGCTAATTAAGACTGTAAAGGGTTTCCATCTATTTCCTGTTCAGAGCATCTAGACTCTGAGCAAGTGTATATTGGCTTGTTTACTAGATATTTCTAAAGGTTTTTTGAACCAGAGGTGAACCAGGGCTAGATTCTGCTCATTCCTGTGCCTTTATGCCTGCTGTAGTGGGGTTGCTCTTGTGTAACTCAGAGCAGAATTTGGCCTCACAGATGGGCGTAACTGCATTATAAATTAGAACATGATACAATATGTAACCATGACAAATGCTCTATTAGGAGACCAGACAAGACTCTGGTGCCAAACTTGTAACAATTTACCATCTGGCTGGTCACCTCAGGCTTCTTTGCAGCAAATTAAAAAAATGAAAAACTGAGATTGTATATTTGATGCTAAGTATTGGACTGCTGTATTTCTGTAGAAGTGCTTGTGTGGGGCTGACTGACAGCTGGGGCCTTGCTCTATAGACATCAAGGCAACATTTTTGTGGAGGCTCTATTCCATGATGATTAAGGGGAAAGAATAGCCTTCCAGCTCTCAAGTTTATTTTAAAGTCCTTTCCTTACCTGCTGACCAGTCCTGCTGGGAAAGGGAGGACTCCATTAGTGAAGGATGGGCTTCAGAAGAAGGAGGCTCAGGTCACGTAAGCACCCATTTCTGGTGTTCACACTTTAAATGCTGACCCTGTTTGGTCTGAAGGATCTTACTGGGAAGCCCAGAGCATCAGTTAAAAAAAGAGCTTCTATCCATGGGTAAACTTGGAATGGAATTATCCCATCTACTATACAGGTGATTTCTATAGTGGGTAGAAATCTATGTTTTTCTGTCACTGATTTGTTCTTTGTGGTCTGTTTAACTGATCATAACAGTCCCTTTGGTGTAAAAGAGAGAGAGAGATCTCTGAAAACTTTAAAGTGGACTTGCGTTCCCTGGAAAACAAAGAACTTTTTGAGGGAGATTAAAGAAATACAAAGAATTCTTTTGGCAAACAAGCCAACAAAACAACCCCAGCATTGCAGGTGGCCTGGCTGCAGCTCTGCATGCACTCCCAGCAATCCTCTGTAAGTCCACAGAAACTGCTGAGCTCCATCCCAATGCTACAGCAGGAACCAGGGTACTTCCAAAGGTAAGAATCATTATTTTCTGTGAAAGCTTTACACATTCTTCATGTAGCAAATGAGGGTTCAGCAGTTTCAGCTGTGTGTTCCAAGTTCCTGCCTCTAATCTTATGCAGAGTTGGGACAGCATGTGTGCACAGGAGAAATGAAAAACAGGAAAAAAAGCAAGTTAGAAGAGATGTTATGAAGTATCCAGTGTGAGACTCTTTGTTGGCCTTAAACTGCTCTGATATAGAGAAGGCTTCCCTGGTGATGACTTATCTGTCTAGGGAGGAATTTCTTGCAGCAAAGCAAGAAGTACCCTGAGTGAGGGGTTTGGGTTTGGTGGCCTCCAGGTGTGAGCAGCTGGGTGCTGCCGTGGGCCTGTGCAGGAATTCACTGGACTTAACGTGGGCTGGAACAGGGCTTGAGTCTGGACAGGAGTATATCAGAAAAAACATTTCAGGCTGATTCAGGTGCAGTTGGGGGATATATGGAATTATGTTTCTGTCAGTCTGAATTAGCAGTGTTTTGGAGGTAGTAGCCTTTATTTTTTTTTTTTAATCTGGGAGATCTTCCTGATGAGATCCAGCAGTGTAATGGCTGAACCAGACAGGTAACACCTTCTCAAAGTGGCAAGTAACAGTTTGTTCACACAGTTCGGTGCCTGAGTTCTCAACAGTAATGAGGTACCACAATTTCCTTTACGTCACCAGGGCATTGCTCTGCTTTACGACGTTGTATTGTACTGACCCTTGTTCTAGTTGTGTTGGGGTTTTTTTATGCGTGTTCATTTAAAAAGTATTAAGAGCAACTTGGCAAAATGATTTGGCTCATCTAAGAACTACAATAGCTTAATCCAAATTTTATTATGCTGAGACTTCATTATATGAGGTGAGTCACTATGGAGTAAGAAGTGAACCTCGAGGAGTTTGAGGTTTTGTGAATCACAAACTACTCTGGGATTTGTGAATAGTGAACCTCTTACCACTGTGGTATTCACCCATTTATTTCTGCAAGGGAGTGGTGAATTAAAAACTCTGTGGCTAAGGCGAGCCCTACGTGTGAGGGGGAAAACTCTTCCCCAGAGCTATGCTGGCAGAAATGCACACCCTGCACATGGCAGGTACACTGTGTTTTCAGATGGGAAGTTCTGTTTCTTGCTCCCTCATCTTCTTTTCTTTCACATGCATTGATTTTTGTTATGCCACTTCTTGTTCCATTTTCAGCATGCTTTTTTGTTTCCAGTGGCTTTCTATTTCTCCCACCTTTCTTCCAGTGAAACACAAATTTAATAACATTCAAGTTCATCACTTAATACCTGAGCACTCACATGAGTTCCAAAAGAAGGAAAGTGGATTTACTTAGTCTGACATCAGAGGAAGAACATGATGTAGGACCCTATTCAGCAAAAGTCAGGCACAAGGCACGTGGCCACAGGAATAATCCTGTGCTAGAAACTGGGCAGATGCTTCAACATATTCCTGAACCATACAAATCATGGCCATGTCTAACTAGGAGTAAAAGCACAACACAAGCTGTTCCAACAGGTGCAAGATTTCATCCTTACTTCTGCAAGGGTCACACCAACATGGAGGGAGGGATGCTGGTGAACTTGGGCAGGGACTCGGGCAGAGTGAGTGCCAGCATGCTGTGGGCAGGTAGAAGCTGCCTCAGTGCTGGGGCTGAGAAAATCAAGCCGCTGCCGGCCAAGCCCTGGCTTGGGCCATTTTGTTATGCCTGCCTGGGGCTCCTTGAGTCCTGGGGCTCCCCAGGATTTCCTGAACCGTTCCTGACCATCCTGAACCATGAATGCTTCTGTCTCTTTGGCAACAAGGATTAAATGACTGGGTTATATCACTGCCTATCAATCTTCCCTTTGCATGAGCTGGATAGCACGAGGTCCCAAAGCTCGCCATTGCAAGAGCTATTTGCCAACCACTTGATCGTTCTCAGGCCCTCTTTTTACTTCTGTTTAGCATTCCCACATCCTTCATGAAGTGTCATGTCATATTCACCCAGTTCCTTTAGTCAAAACCACAAACAAACCCCAAATACGAAAAAAAAGAAAAAGGAACATTTAATTTTGACTGTCCTAAGGTGAAACTCTTCCATATTTAAAATTCATAGTAACAAACAGTTCAGAGTTTGCCTGAATTTTATTTAAAAGAAAATGAAGTTGTTTCCCTTTTGGTAAAATTAAACATCTCACTTGGTCTACGATGTTTTCCATCCTCAGTCTTCTGGTTTACTACAAATAAATAAAGGAAAACATTACTATTTCAGCTTGTTTTGAAGCGATATGAGGACTTTATTATGACCTGTTAGCTAACCGAACTGTCAAGAATATGCTGCCATTCTTGCTTGGAGTCCCAGAGGATCAGGCATTGCATAGTCATAAGGAACTAAGAAAAAATCCCCTTTATTTCAGTCAAGCGCCAAAGCAACCTAACATTCCTAGCTATACGGACATTATCTCTTTAAGTTTGCAGAGAATATATTTTATTTTCTATGTTGCTACCAAATGAGCTTCAATTTTTGTTCTTCACTGGTCTACCCATCTTACTTTAGTAAAAAGCAAGGAACTTTCCTGGCTGAGAACTGCTTATGTTAGTGTAAATAATCTTATGTATTTCACATAATACAGATTAATTAAAGAAATGCTTTCAAGTGTTCACATGAGGAAGAAAGCCATAGGGCACTGGTCAGTCATATGTTTTGGTACTTTATTTTTAGAAACTCCCATAAATGAAATTATTAATAAATAGAGGGTAGACTGACATGGCTTCTTTTTTTTTAATTATTTTTTTATAACAGTGGGATTTTCCCTTCAGGGCGAGAAGGCACTGGGGTTTGCACCCTTTTCTGGAAAGTTTTCTTCCTCAAGTCCCTATTGCAAGAGATAGCTCTACCCTGCTCACACACTGTCCAGATCTTTGAGGATGCCCATTCCAGGTCTGTGCGAGAATGGTTTGTTCTTTACAGTGCAATTACGAGAGTTTTGTCTCTCCTATTTTTAAATGGTCCAATTAGTAGGAATTTGTGCTAATTCCTCTTGGCGGTTACTTGCAAAATCCACAGCAGAATTTTCTTGCTTTTGCAGGTGCTAGATGTCTTCAGACCTTCTTTTGCATCCTTGCATAGACAAAAGATTTCTCAGTAGGTAATGCAACCTGATGATAATAAAAGGCCTCCAAGAGTAACTGCAGTTAAGTTCAGCGACTGCTGGCTGTGCCAACAGCTGAACACATGCTCAAGTGTTTTCCTGTGCTGTGGGCTAGCTCTGGGTGGATTTATTGCTGGTAGCCTGAGGAAGGCAATATAAGCGAGAGGTAAGGTAACACCAGATTGAATTCCTTATGTGTGAATTTATCCTTCCAGGTCATGATGAGAAAGTTTAAACTATTATGCAAAAATTCAGAAGCTATTTGAATTTATAGGGTGAGAGAATAAATAGCTCCCTCATTCCCTTTCTCCTTCCTGAACCTCAGCTCCAGACAATGAAAATATCAACACAGAGCAATATATTTCTGGGAAATCTCATATGCTATTACAATGAGAGTAAAGGAAAGATTTAAATGGCACAGAACAAAATACTCTTCAAAAAAGCATATGGTCTAACACTGACCTCTTAGGTATTGCTAGCCCTGTATTTTAACTGATGCTAGCTAGTATTTTTCTTTCCTATCCTTTAGCACCTCTGATCTTCATATCATTTATTGCAAAAAAAAGTTAATTTCACTTTATTTAAAAATATAAAAGATTTTGTTTGGCACTGGAACAAATGTTTTACTGAGAGGCTAATGTAGCTGAAATGCACATATTGCTTTCAGTATACTGCAGTCATTTTTAAAACTGTGTCAAAAAAGGCAGCCATATCTTTTTTGACCAGATTTTTTGTGCTGCTTGTTGCTCAATAGTCTGTTATTTTCCAGATGTTTAGTAATTAATTTTTCTTAATATTTGTTCCATTGCTACTAGATACAGCAGTCACTTATGAGGGGGTAATTTCTGGGACCATTGAATTTCTTGTTAATTGCTACTCATTTTTGTTATTATTATTATCAAAGCATCTAAAAGCCCCACCATGATCAGGGCCCATTGTGCAAAGCACAATGTGTACATTTAAAAGGACACAAGATCAAGCAGCCCAGCATAATAATACAACCTCCCCTTTTATTGAAAATTGGTATTTTGCTTTCCTCTAGCACTGTAGTTCCCCCAGTCTCTCACAATGAAGGAAGAATTATTGGCATGGCAAATACATTGAGTAACTCCTTTGATACACTAGCATGAACACCAAGCAGCTAAGAAAATGTGTTTGTATCTCACATAATCCCTCTCACATTCTTTCACAATCGTTTTTATTGATTGGTGAGCCTATAAATGGATTTTCTTAATGTTTCTAGTTAAATGTGAATGTTAGACAGGGGAAAAGCACCTTTTGGGAAGGTTTACAAACACAGACCTACCCCCTCAGCTGTTGGTAGTGTATTTTCTGCAATATGTCTTCACCATGCTCAAGTTGTTGGTTTTTCTGTTTGCTCCTGACTTTGCTATCTTCAACAGCGTATGAGAGGATCTTGTTTCTGACAGCTTGTTTAAGGCTCTCTAAAAGCCTGAAATGCAGGGCACTGAAGGAGAACATAGCTGCCCTAGCTGTGAGCCACAGGGTGCTGGTAACAAATCAATGGCAGCGGAACACTGAAGCTACCTCTGGGTGAGCTTTGTTCTGCCAGTCCCAAAGCTGGGTTGTTTTGGGTTATTCAGGCATCACTACAGCGAATTGTGATCTGCAGGGCAGACAAACCCTTTGTCTCTACCACCTCTCTTTAGTTTTGCCTTTGTTTTTGCTTGCTGTTATGCCACTTCCATAGGCTGCTTGTGTCACCTACCTGAGGAACATCTCCAGACAACCACAACTGACAACTAAGCTGGACCCTGAGCAACTATCTCTGACACATACAAGGGGAGTTTTTTCACTGTGACCTTCAGTGCCTTAAATTAGAGCTAGTACCTCGGGATCCCATGGGGGAGCCTTTGGAGTAAAGATGCTGCTGTCTTTTTCTCTTAAACTCATGTTTTGAAGCTATAACACATTTTGAGATGAGGAAGGAGCTCTGAATTGTGCCTCCCCAGTCAGCTGCACAATGGGAGATGCCCAGACTTGGCATGAACACCAGGCAGACAACTTAGCTTTGCTGCCAGCCCACAGAGCTTTTGATCATTGCTCTTTTAGCTCTATCAGTGGCACCCAACCTGTTCCGCCTGGCAGGCCACAATAACCTTAAGCTACTCAATAAGCTGTAGCTTGCAATAACCAGAACAGTTTTAATACTCATGGACAGCTCTTGGGTAGCTCATGCATTACTAAGCCCATGCATCCAGGCAAGTCCACGTGTCCTCAGCAGCATCTAGGAAAGTAGGAAGCTGTGAGCATGTGGCTGCCTGAAATAACTGCCTTCGGTCTGCTTCTGCTGGAGCAGACTGCAAGAAGTATTCTCATGGCAGAGGCCTGTGTTGGCTTCCCTCCTTCTCCTAAGAGCTTCTTGGAGTCAGCACCCGGGTACATTGTGAGCCAGATGAATTTCTCTAGCAGTGATGGTAACTCAAGAGATTTCCTAGATGCTCTGTGCCCTGTGTGTCCCTAGGAGGATGGGATGGGAGAGGCTAGCAAATATTCCAGAAAGAAGCTGTGTAAATCTCCCAGGAGCTGACCACAAATGTTCAGAATTATTCTGGTGGGCCATAGATCTTCATATTCCTGTACCAATACCCCTGTTTGCCATATATTTCAAGCCCGCAATGCCAACAATGTGGGAAAAAAAATAATATTCCTGGATAAATCTGGTGTGTGTTGACTATTGCTTGGCTATGTAATTGCCAGGGAGAGCATCACCAAAAACTAATGGCTGTCTTGATATTTCATTACTAAGGCAATTTCCTTGGAGGCAATGTAGCAAGCTCCTTCAATAAAAGTGTCTCCATCTCTGCTTGTGCAGTTGGACCCAACATTCAGCTCATTCTGGCATGGCAGCTGAAGTTTCTTTGCAAAATCTCTTGACTTGCCGTGTTAAACAAGATGGCAAATGTATGGTTCTTCTCCAGTTGCTTTTTGTGAATGGAACCCGGTAGTAAGAGTTTCTTGTGGTCCAAGGCATGTATTTTCCACATCTGTAAATTTCACACAAGAAACGGTGCAGTCATATAGCAGCACAAGTTTTGTTCCCCACAACTTCTTAGCCGTGGTTTTGCATCCATAATTAAGATGTCTGTTCCTACCATGTAACTTGTTATATTATCTGCTAATGACCCAAATGTTTCATTTTTCTGGCATGGAACCCAAGGATATCAGCATTATTTCTTACCAGTTGTACAAAACCGTGTGTCAGGCCTCAGAAATACGTGGGATTTGCCTCTAGGTTAGGCCTGTGTTCCAAAGCTAAGATGGACCACTTTCCTGTGTTGTTGTCGGGACCATAAATAAGACCGGCTGAATCCCAGGGCTAAGAAAGGCTGCTGTTCGTTATCGGACCCAGGTGGGTGGTAACTTGCATTTTCAGAGAGTCTGGCTGAGGTGCTTTCACTTTGGTGAAAGAGCTGTGGACAGATTCACAGTGCCCATGAGCGGCAGAGTTGAATCTCAACTAGCAGAAGTCAAAAACAACAGCAGGGAATATTAAAACTGTAAGTAGGTGAAAGGGTACTACTCTGTTTATTCCAGGACCTGAAAACATTGATCACACGGGAATAACGGCATGTTACTTCTGAAATGGGACTTGCTTTCTGATGTTTTGCCTCCAGCATGGTCTGTGACCATTTAGGCGTCATTCCTGCTGTACTGTTGAAAGTGAGGTCTGCTCCCAGGGTTACCTCTTGTATTTTCAAAGAGCTGGTTTTGGCTAATAGCTTTCTCTAGGAAATGTGCTTTACAGCGTGGGATCCTTTCAGCTGACCCTCTCTGGGCAGTGGGTATTTTTGCTTGCTAGGAGATCTGGAAATGCTTTCAAGTGTATGTTCCTTGTTTTGTAGCACACTGCTCAGCGCCAAATGCTGCGTGCTTTACTTGTCTCAAGCTGTTGCATGTTGCTCTCTAAGGGTTTGGACTAATGCTAGTTTTTAATTCCCTCTCCTTTTCATTCTTTCTTTCTCCTTTCTAAAAAAATATTTTTAACCTGGAAGCACAACAAAATGGTTAGAAGCATTCTAGACCTTTTTTATTGAGTTACCCAGTCTCTGCGCACAGCTCTTATACAAAAGATTTTCAAATAATTGGTGATGAGGTCAAGAATGGATTTATACATTTAGTCACCTCGGCTAGACGTTGGCAGCAGCAGCTAATTGGGACACTGCAAGGATATGACAAATACTATCAAGAGGTCATCTGTGTACTAAAATCAACTCAAATTATTGTAAAATCACATAATGAAATTGTAGTTTGCTTTGTTGACATGAATCCCACTCTGGCTTGGTATTCACCTACTATTTGCCTGGCTTTGTACTTTTGATGGTTTGTAACATTTCTTCTCCTTCCTCAGATTACCTGCTATTTTTCCAGGACTCTAAAAGCCGCTGAAAACTGTAACAATTTTTTATGTCCTGGGTTTTCTTGGTCTTGAGTTGGGGTTTTTTGTTGGTTTGTTTTAAAATGGTTTCAAACCTATCTGACTGTAGCTGAAGAATCCAGATTTCAGAGTAATTCTCTCCAGGATGCTATAGCCCTTTGACAAAAGCTTTTACATGTAACTCAGCCCAAGACATGAAGCACAGACAAATTCATTACTTAATGTGTGGAACAATTCTTCAAGCGCTGCCCATGTGCACTTTCGTACCCTGTGATGAGGAGGGGTGGTTTCCCTGCCTCTCAGTGGAGACAGGGCCAGCTAGCCTGTGCTGGCTGTGGGAAAGGCTCAGTGTGTGTGTGCAAGCCCTACTCAGAGAGCAGCTAACTGGCTGGAAATACGTACATGTTACATCGTGGTAACTATTCGTGTACAAGTCCCCCTAGGTGTTTTTGGGATTGCGCTTTTCCCTGGTTCCTTCTGTGGGGCTCTTGTGGCTGAGATTCATTTCTTGGCCAGCTGCAGAGATCTCCCACCCCCTCTCCTCTTCACCAGCACCTCATCTGTGTTGACATCCTCAGCCTCTTCTGTTTCTCCCGTGTCCCAGGCAGCTGACTTCTCTTAGTTCCCTTCCCACTCTGACCACTGGCTGCCTTCCTCGCCTCCCCTGCAGCGCAGTGCTGCTGTGGTTGCTCTCCCCTGCTCCCTGCCCAGGAGAGGTGGTGGTCTCTGAGGGAGCACGGTGGATATGCTAGCACAGCCTGGACCCTGTGCAGTGCCACTCCATCTTAATGCCTTACAGCCGTGCTGCTGCGGAGTCTGGAAAAACCATACATCACTTTGTCTTTCTCCTTTGTTCAGCAGCTGTCTTCTGACAGAAAAGCAACAGCTTTCTCCGTGCTGCAAACCCACTGAACTAGCAGTAACTGTGTTATAGTTTTGCTGCCCTTGCTGTTAACGAAGAAGTGTTAAGTGTCTGTGTATTCTTACTTGGCTGCTGGCCACCCTTTCAATTCCTAGTGCAATTTTTCTTTTGACATTCACAGCTGCTCGCTGTAAAAACAGACCAGGTATGTTGCAAGCTTTGGGGTAGCTTCAAATCTTATTGTGACTTTTAGGGTATTTCAGCCTTTGCTGATGGACTTACTGTTTCTTTCCATTGCAGATGGTTCTTTCTAGTCTGATTCTGCCAGTAGCCAGTCAGCCCTGTGCAACTCTCCAGCCTCAAAAGGGGCTTGGTAGGTGTTCTCTGGAAAGGACTGAGAAGCAGGAACGGGGTGACAAGAAGGACATGCAGGGTGAAAGGGACAGGCAGGAGAACCTGAAGTAGGTGGGTGGCAGGGAAGTTGCTTCTGAAGGTAGTTGTCTTGTGTGGGAAAGAAAATATTTTGTTTGATTGTTCATCTATGCTGCCTGCTGATATTTCAGTCATGTCAGTGGATACCTTCTCATGGTGGCAACATGATGTGTGGGCCTACATGTGGCAGAGTCTGGGGAGGCGACTGACCTTTGAAATCAAGACGGAGGAAGAAGACTGCTGTACTATCTGTTAATGTGAGCATAGAACCATATTGGCCAACCCAGCCTTACAGCTGTTTGAGACTCAGATGGTTCTGGGACCTTCTTCTTCTGCCTTTGAGAGTATTGCTAGTAACACAGGATTGGAGGGGCCATTGGGAATGGCTAGAATAACCCTGTTTTGTGTAAGAATAGCCCAGGCAGTTCATAAACCTTTCAGCAAAGAGGGACAGAAGTTTTCAAAAGCCTGGAGGTAACTCTGGGATGGGCTGATCCCATGGAGATCATGATATGTCCAGCTGGCCATGATGTCCACCCCCATTTCCCAAGCTCTTGCCCAGGGACTCCAGGAGAGGAAAGGTTTAAAGAGAAGAGGATTAGGTTGTCTCAGCAAAAGAATAACTCCCTTTCCCAAGTCCCAGGTACGTTTGAAGCTCCAAGGACTTCACTTTCATCTCAAAAGCTGTATTGGTTGACTACCTTGCTGTAGAGCTTTCATAAGACTGTAGGTGGGATTTGGAGTCTCTGGTGAGTCACTATGCAAATTCAACAGAAGAAATGATCCATTAAGGTACTGCTTACAGCACTGTCCACTTTCCTATGTCCTACAGGGAGCTTGTGGCAAGCAAGGACCAAGTGGGCTCTGCCAGGTTCCTTACGTCCAAGCGGACCGAGTCAAACTGCTCTCAGCACTCCTGTGGAAGGACTGTTGGGAGGCTTCAGCTGCTCCCACTCAAAGGGGCTGGGTGAAGCAGTACTGAGATTTCACTAGCCAGCTAACTAAGTAGCTAATCTCTTGTTTCATTTGTGTATTAGCTGGTTGTTTAGCTGGTCTGACAGATAAGCAGGAAATAACTGAGTAGCGACACTCCTTAATGTACAAAGTATTTGCCGCTCTAACACAGCCCAGAGGATGGCAAGCACTAGAATACTCCACCTAATGCTGCTCATTCTTAGACGGTAAACGGATATGTCTGCTTATCCTGCTATGCAAAATCTCTCACAGGAGATAAATGTTTGCTCTTAGCAGGGTTTACTATGAAAAATGGATATTGCTTGCAATAAGCTAAGCTTTTTATTCTTTTGCTTAAATTTCTCGTACTTATTTTAGACCTTTGTTAATGAGATGCATATTGAGAATTTCAGTGGTGTTAAATATGCTCAGTTACCACTAGCTATGCATGAATGTGCATACCTCAAGCTTTTAAAGTTCAGCCCTCAAAGGAGCATGTGTGTAAGCAAACACATGCAGTAATAAACAGTGAAAAAGAAGTAAGCGAAAACTGGCTTGACTTCTGTTCTCAAGATCTGCATGCAGTGGAAGTGTTGGCCTCTAAAATTATTGGTACCTGGAAAGCTCATGCAAGAGATCAGCTGGGTGACTTTCCTAATCTCTCCTATTCCAAGATTAGATGCATTGGACTGTTGCAATGCAGCTGGAGGTGATAAATTTGTGCGTCACTGACTAATTCTTCAGTGAGAAGGACAAAGGGACTTAGGACAGAAGCATTTTTAAACATGAGTCACCCAGACACAGTGAGGATTTTTGTTCATGCTGTGCAGGATCTACTTTCTTCTAGAAAACACAAACATGTAAACCATAGATCTATCTCTGTAAGAATTCATTTTTGCAAGTTCTAATAGCTTTACTTTTCCAATACCAGGTGTTCCAATATTACTGAATTGTTTGAATATTTAAATATTGATATATTCAAATATATTCAAATATTCAAATATTCAAATATATTCAAATATATTCAAATATTTCAGTATCTGAAAAATGGTAAATTTCTGATATATTAAAATAGTTCTTACATTACTGAATGATTTGGGCCACTAGCTTTAACAACAAAACCAAAAGACCTGTGGTTCCACCTGGATAATTCAAGTTAATCTAATGGAAGTCATGCAGTCAACATGTTGTAAGACAAGAATACTCCCTAATACTCCCCTTATCTGTCAGGATGGCAGAGGAGAAAGCACTTAACTGACCCAGGCGTTCGACTGATGAAGCTTGCATTGGGACAGCTCTTAAAGACCCAAGGTTGTAGTGTGAGGTATCATGAAGTCAAAAGTCAGTTTGCTTCCTGTTGCAGTGAATAGAACTGGACTGGAAGATTCCTCCCACAGTTGCTTTCAGGGTTGGTTGGCTCATGGACAAGACCTGTGTGATCCAAAGCCTGATGGCTGAGTTACTGGCTTGGCATGTAGGAAATTTGGTTTCAAGTTCCTGCTTTGCCCAAAGCAGACTTGATATTTTTCATGCCAAACTGTGCTTCAGTCTGGGTGATTTGAATTTAGGACTCCACATGCCAAACGTGGTACCACAACCATAAGGGTGTGGAGCATTTGTCTTGAAATGGAAGCATTTCCATTAAAACCCTAGCACTGCTGACAAAGCGACCTACTTAGATGAAATGGTGTTCACTAATGAAGGTAATGGCTTAGATGGAATGACTTTATTGAGAATAGAGCTGTTCTGGACCTGGTGCTAGCTGAAATACAAATGCCATGCGGGAAGCTGGGAAGAGTCAGTGAAGACCCATGCAGGAACAGCTCTTGACCCCTGAGATCAGTTTTTAAGAGGAGAAGCACCAAGCAGCTGCAAGTTGAGTGATAATCTGTCCCTTGGTGCAGTGCATTAACGCAGTCCTTCCTTTGCGCAAAAGAACAGGCCACCTCACCTTTTATACCTGTGCAGACTGCCCAATCTGCTATAGGTGGCCTACTGAAGTGGCAGATAGATCAATCCGAAGCCACGCTATTTTGTGATGAAATTCATTAGTATGAATACTAATTGGACATTTTCTGTCCTAAGAATAAATAATCTCTGGACAGATCCTGAAGTCCTCTCTCAGTCTGTTTTTGTTCAGCTTTTAGTGAGGCAAAACCACTGCTGAAGCCAAGATAATTTTCTTCTCTCAGTGGAAAATGGCAATGATGTCAGGATTTGGCCTGGTAAAATAATGATAATTCTCTGCATTTACAATATCTGTTTATACGATGATCTCAATCTATTTAAAAGATGTTAATCAGGCTTCAGTACCTGTGTGTGAGCTGGATGGCAAGTGGACGTTTTTGCAGGCTAAGGCAGAAGGAAGCTAAGGGCTACATTTGTGGTCATGTCATATGCTGACAACCTTTCACTCATTTTTGCCAATGGTTGGTCTGTTGACTTCAATTGACTCTCCACAATATCGACAAGCCAAGGGAGAAAACATGAGGAGGTGTGTAGATACATATTACATTTGTACATTTATATATAAAATGGTGGCTCAGCACATCCACGTACAGGCAGGTTTTAGAGAAAAATGTAATGATTCAAAGGGCCAATTTTAACTTTGCTAAAAGCAGCTAAATGATGCCCCTGCCTTACTTACATTAAACTATGCTGCGATCAAAGAGGGCAGATGCCAAGTACTTGTGGTTTTACAGCTTTCAAATAAATATTGCTCAACCTCATAAAAAAGAGCATGAGAACAGCGAGTGTATGTTTCCTTTTTTGTTTTTTTTTCGTTATTTATTTATTTCCAATATGCTTTACAGGTAAAGTGGATATTGCTACTGCTCCTTCTCAGGGTGTCTGCAGAGTATTCAGCTGTGAATGCCGCTTGACCTCAAATCCAGTTAATTTAGGTTGGCACGCTCAATCGCAAAATGTTTTATGGGCTGGCAGATAGAGCACCCTGGCAGATCTGCCATGGAGCTGCAAAGTTCCATACCCAGCTGAAACTTTTTTTAATTCAACACTGTCATTTTTAAATAACAGTGCAATTGCAAAACAAATTGGCAGGTACTTATGAACTGAATACTGCCTGGGGCTCTGTCTTTTCATTTTGCTGACCAGTGTGCCTGGTCTTCAATTTAGAAGAGCACCCAGTAGTTAAAAAGCACTGGGGAAACCTTGCAATGCAGAGCTAACCGCATTGTTCATGGAGAGGGAGATGCTTGCTCTGACCTGTTGATCCTTACAAACCGGTTAGCTTCATGGTGGAGGGCAACATTTAAAAATAAAAGTGCTCCAAAGCATCTGTTACAGCAGACACCTAAGCATGAACCTTCTTTGCAAAGTTAAAGTGTTCTGCCCCAGGTCCTATGTGAATCTTCAAGGAACTGCTTTCCTGGTTGATAGATTGCATCAGATATGTGTGGGCCATCTCCTGTAAATCAACATAGCTCTGCTGACGCTGATCTGTGAAGCTCCAACTTTTGCTGCATGTTTTTGTAAAAGTTCTTGCTGCTTTACCTATACATTCGCAGGCTGGCCACTGTTGTAAGGGATAATAAATAATGTTTTTATAAATACATCAACAACAAAAAGAGATCCAAGGAGAATCTTCATCTCTTACTGGATATGGGGGGGAACATTGCCACCAAGGATGAGGAAAAGACTGAGGTACTTAATGCCTTCTTCGCCTTAGTCTTTAATAGTCAGACTGGTTATTCCCAAGCTATTCAGCCCCAAGTGCTAGAAGACAGGGACGGAGTGCAGAATAAACTTCCCATAATCCAGAAGCAAGCAGTTAATGACCTGCTATGCCACCTGGACACTTACAAGTCTATGGGGCCAGATGGGATGCACCCAAGAGTGCTGAGGGAGCTGGCAGATGAGCTGG
>Ga0181612_183089_pt1 | contig 24089 bp, 12 predicted proteins | sample HoacroProtozoa21_FD_119630 | JGI IMG/M metagenome (GOLD analysis project Ga0181612, IMG submission 119630) | Hoatzin crop microbial communities from Cojedes, Venezuel. Combined Assembly of Gp0051906, Gp0051904, Gp0051908
CAGGCCGCCGCGGGCCTCACCCGCAGCCCGCCGCCCCCGCCGTCGCTCCCCGGTGCCGGTGTTGGGCTGGGGGATGCGGGCCGCGGCGGGGCCTTGTCGTACGTGGTCACCCGTGGGGTGCTCGGCCGCGGCGGGGGCCTTGGCACGCGTGGGGGGCAGCGTGGCTTGTGCTGGCCGTGTCACCCGTGGGCTTGGGCAGGGCCTTGGCACGCGTAGGGGGCAGCAGGGCCTGTGCCGGCTGTGGGCTTTGACGGGGCCTTGGCACGTGTGGCCGGGCTTGGCGCTAAGCCACGGTGCCTCGACGCAGGAGCGTCGCCCCTCTTCACGCCCCTCGGGCGGCGGGCACAGCCCTCGCCACGCTGCTGGGGTGGGCAGCACATGGGACAGAGCCGGGGGGCGGGGGCTGCCAGCCAGCCTCCCTACTGAAGGTCACGGAGGAGCCCCACTGCCTCGCCCACGCCGCGCGGCCCAGCGGCGGGTTGGCAGGCGGGCATCTCGGCGGGGGCTGCAGTGTGCGAGGGGCGCGCTGAGGCACAGGGGGGTTGTTCAGGCTGAGCTCTGGGGGCAAGGTCTTGATCATCTGAACGCTTGGTGAAGGGACTCGCCTATTTTAGAGGCTAAACAAAAAGTAAGTACTGCGGGGCTGGAGAGGCCGTGCACACGTTGGAGTTACACCTTGCGAGTTCAGTGTGGAATGACTGGACTAGACAGGGGGAAAAGGACTGCTGGGAAATAGTATGAAAATCAAGCGAAGTGAGAGTCAGATTTTCAGATTTATCAAATAGTGACTTAAAAAGAAATGGTGGCCTCCGCGGTTTATGCTGGGGGAGACCTGCCTCGCTGTGGCTTAGTCTGCTCAATTTTTTTGGCAGGTGCTGAAATGTTTTACTCTATTTGTAGGTCTAAGCAAACAAACAGGCCCCTCAGATATCCATTGAGGTCAGTACCTCAGGTGGGGAAAAGACCTGAGATCAGACTTTTGGAAATGTTGTGCTTAATATAGTGGTGTTAAAGGCTTTTGAACCACTCTTAGTTTCGCATTTGACCCAAGAGATGTTTCCAGGGTGGAGGCAGCAGTTCTAATGCCTTCGTATGGTTCCAGCGTGAGAGGGGGTGAAGAGCTCAAAAACTGAGAAACACAGAGCATTGCTGATTTCAGAGCATTTCAAAGGCTTCTTGCTTGCATTCCGGTTTTGTTTATAAAAGCAGTAGCTTTTTTCTGATTTCTTTGGCTAAGTTTGTGTAACATTTTCACCTTCTGATTTGGTTTGCTTGTGGCCAAAATAGTATGAGCTTTTCTTCTTTTTTTGAAGAAAAGTTGAGAACAAGGAGGTGTTTGAACACTGCAGTGAAGATGGTGAAGAGCCTGAACTGAGCAGAGCTTTTGTCAAAATGAGACGGGGACGTGTTTATATATTACCACAGCAGCACGATACCTTTGAAGGCAATATTGTTTGTAATTTGTAGTGACTTCTTCAAATACGTATTTTCTTTTCTCATCTGCAGTCATGATAACTGCAAATGATGTTCTGCAATTCTATTACTATAACCTGTTAAAGGCCTATCTGCTCTTTAATCCATTGAGTTTTTATGAAGACTTTAATTTAAAAAGTGGATTTTTATGTTTGTGGACATTGGCACTACCAGCAAATGCAATTGCCTTCTGGTGTTATTTGTCAGCAGAATGTTTCCATTTTAAAGTTGGAATGAATGGATTTTAGTAGGAGACTGAGAACAGTCACGCTTTTTGTAGCTTCATCCAAAAAAAACCCCAAAAACGTTTCACCCACTTAGGCTGTCCCAACATTTATTTTCCAAAAATGTTTACTCATCTGCTAGGATATTACAGCTCTCTTCGAGGCTGCAGACTCATCTGCATTAGAGAACTCCTAGATCACTGTGGTTGTATTTGCTAATTTGGTATAGACAGTCAAATGAGTGCAACTACTTTGTCTATAAAAGGCCTGTGCTAATACAGTTAATTTTAATTTCATTTCTCATTTGTTGAATCTTGGCAATGCTATCATTGCAGTCTTCATAGCAGAACATAATCCTCCGGTGCTTGCTTTTGTGTAATTTACATTTTGAGTTTGATGCTCCCTCTCCTCTCAGAACAGGCTTTAGGCTTAGAGTCATTGCTGCTGCATTCCTAATCACACATTTAGTTTTATTACAGTAGTGTCCAAAGTGGCCATTATAGTTAATTGTACTTTTTCTGTCTTAAAAGATGATTGCATCCATCCACCATAATGCCTGTGGGCTGGAATTATGTGCAGTAATTTTCCGTGTAGAAGTAACAAGCCCTTGGAAATCCCATGTACCACAACCTTTGAATTATATGCAGAAGCAATTCGCTCTTCTGGATTTGGAACAACTGTTCCAAATCTAGCAATAATGATTTCCTTCTAGAAATGGTTCTTTAAACACATTTGGTGGGGAACTGCAGAAACCTTGTCGTTATTCAGAAAGCAGCCTATGTGTTAAAATACATAAGTCTGAAGTGGCCTGCAGGGAGAGGTTGCTTGTAATGCATCGCTTATCTCCCTGACTGAAACTTCATAACGGAAAATAACGCGTGGCATGGCATCTGCCCGCTGGAGGGAATACACAAAGAAAGTATCTCCCTCATAATACCCTGTGAGGGGTGAGTTGGCATTCTGCAGCATTTCACAAGGTTTGAGCAACCTGCTGGATTTCCAGTGTGTCCAATGCATTCGTGTTGTTCATTGGAACTTGTTTAGCCTAAACAGAAAGAGCTTTTTTTAGTGTGATATCACTTATCTACTCCTTTCATATAGTTTGTGAGTCAGTATTTAAAAAATACTAATGCTAATTTAAAATTCATCAGCATTAAAAAAAACCAGTCCAGGCTACAGTGCCACTGTAAACTCACACAGTGTAGGCTGTGCACTCCAGCAACTTTCACATCCTTTAGAAAGGAAAAGCTCCTTTTCAAGCAGAAGCAACTGCTGAGCAGCGCACGTCCCAGCTGGTGCTCTTTAACCCAAGTGTTTGGCTGGAGATGGGTTTGCATTGTTGTGAGCCGGCTGTTTGCATGAGGTTCCTGGTGCTGCTATTCATTCTGTGGAGGAGGATCAAGACAGGTGGAAAAAGGAGGAGGAGTGGTGAAAGTTGAATGAGATAGATACCCAGAAGCCAAACTTTTTTTTTTTGTTTTGCATTTTATTCCATGAAATGGACTGTTGTATCTTTTGTGCTCCTGTGAATACATGCCCATCTGCTCTAGCATGCTCGTAGTTACTCCTGGTGCCTGTTCAGCTGTTGGCATGTTCAGCACAACTGAAATTCTCCCTCAGCTGCCCCATCCTCCTCCAAAGACAAATAAAGGTCAAGCTAAATTTCAAAAGCAGCTAGGCATGCAACGGTCAATCAGGTCTTGAACTTGATGAAGCTTTCATGCGCTTTGCTATAAAAGCAAGTTTAATTTTAGTGCTTTTTAAATTTTATTGATACTTGGCAATTGTGCTGTACCTTCAAATTCTGCCCACAGCTGTTTTGATTTAGCTTAGCTTCAAAAAGTAACTGTCTAAGGAGTCTCCTGGAGCCGTTCTTCCTTAAAGTGATTGCTGCAGCGGAGCATGCCTCAAAAAGATCAGTTCCGAGCAAAATGAGAAGGAAGAAGCTGTAAATGAGCTGAAAGCTTTTACTGAAGTTATATAAGCATATTTATAGAAATACTTGAACTCTTGTGGTTATTGCTGTGCAACATTTATAAAGAAAACTTATGGTGATGTTCAAACTCAACTATTTAGCACACTGGTTAAAAATCAGGTATTTTTTGAGGTATATCTAACGTATTCCTGAACAGTACTGAAAGATAAAGACGGCTTTCAGTAGACAATAGGTGAGCCTTGGGTTGTGTGCAATTCGGGAGGCCTCTGAGAAAATTGTGAGTTCACCTAGCAGTGAGTCCTTGTGAAAACAGCTGTAATACAAGGTGCATCAGATTTATGGTTTTGTAGTTGACAGCCACGTGGAGCAGTAACTGTTGGATTAATTTTATTCAGTTATATATATTCTGTATGCTTTATTTTATGAGCTTAGTTAGTGGGAGAAGCTAGGGAATACGAGCTGGTATCTTGCAAGTGTTGGGTTGGCCCTGATTTCATCTTACTGGATTCAATAAAATGTCTTTGGCCTGGGAAGTGCTACATTGTGTGTTGAGATTCTTCTTATTGAGGTGTATTGAAAACACTGATGCAGCTAAGAAAAACAGGGAGGCTTTAGTTATTTTAAAAATCAGTAGATTGTATTACACTTGAGGATAGAAATGAATAGCAAATGAGAATCGACTGACGGCTGGATTTTTGTGCCATTGGAAGCTGTCGGAGTTCTGTTGTTGATTTCTGTGGGACACAGAGTAATCCATCAGCTGAAAAATGAAAGATATCTTTGTTTTCAGACTGGGAATCTGCAATTAGAATTGGCGTGCTGGATTGTGGGGAAGAAGAGAACTATGAGACGTGCAAAGAATACGGTATTCACTATTACCCAACTGTTAGGGTAAGTGTCTTAATATATTGCCTTAGGTAAAGGGTGCATGCTTTATAGTAACTAAAACCGTAACAAACTTACTCGTGCAGAGTGTTACGTGTAACTAGTTGTTCTTCAGCTGGACTTTTTCTTTGCTTTTGATGAGGAAGCTGTGGGGTTGATAAAAGATTAGAGTTCTTCTTGCTGAATGCAATAGCTGATGCAGTTATTTATAGCAGTAATTCAGTCCTCAGTTCTGAATGTGAACAGTTCTTATTGAAAGATGATGCCATTCTGGAAAGTACTATGTTGATACATTTATATAACAACTAGCTGTGGTCTATTTGTTAGATAATAACAATTTGTATAAATATTTTTCAAATTCAAATATTCATGATTATTAATAGGATTTTTAGTTTTGTTATGTAAAAGTAAAGGTAATACATTGAAATTGCATCATGAAATCTGATTTCATGACCAGGGGTCCAACTTAAAATTTACCCTTAATTCATCCATCACTGTTTTTCTAATTAATTTCATAATTTGCTTAAACTGGCTTTTAAGAGGGATCTTGTGTGTGCCAAAAGTATCTACTGTTGTTCATCTTCAGGACTTAAGTGCAATTTTTAACTTCTCTGTCAATGTGTATACTCACATTATTAACCATGAGTGTAAGCAGAATGTGATGGATGGAGAGGACTGAATAAACTGTGTTTGTTATGACAGGAGACATTTTACTGTAGAATTTGTGATGTTCTACCCTGATAGAAAGAAAAATATTCTGTTTTTTGTAATCTTTCAAGTTTTGGGTGTAAATTGGAATGCGCTGTTTGTTAGACAGTGAATCTCTTCTATTTCATTTTTTTATAGCAGAAGGCAGTCAAGCTCCATTATATATCCTGTTTAACCACTGGAGGGAGTTGAGAAAATGTGAATAGTGTTCTAAGTATGTACACAGTTGGTAGGACTGATTTGGTTATCAGTTAATTAGTGTTTGGGTTAATGTTTGCAGTCGTGGATCAATATACAGTACTGAATTATGCATTGTGAAATTTTTCTTCTAAAAGTTGGCCTTACTGTATATCAAAGTTTCAACTGGTGCCTATGATCTGCCCTCGTATAGTTGAGAAGCAGGTCTTTGGAGCTCATAGGCTAAGAGGGAAAACTGTCTTCTGAACAGATAGTTAAAAATGTTTTGTAATTGGAGCTGTAAAAAGTAAAAAATCTTGGAAGCCGTGTTTGTTCCTAAACTGAGCTTTCATCTTACACAGTGAGTTATTTTCAAAGCGATAATACTTTTTTTTTTCTCTCACATAGTACTTCAAAGCATTCACAAAACAGTTTACCACTGGAGAAAATTACAAAGGTAAGAATATCCTGCTGTAAGAAATCCCCAAAGCAGTTATCCTCTCAGCCAGGAATGTGTCACACAAGAAGCAAAATCCCTTTGCCTGTCAGTTAGTTTAGACAGATAGAGATGGGGTGGACACTAAATAGCTCTTTCAGATGTGATATTACAAGTACTGTATGAACATGGAATGTTGGGCAGAATTTAGACAGGCAAAACACTTGTTCAAGAACTTAGGGCTCACGCTCTTAATTTTGACAAACGGCTAGATAATTTTTTTAAATTCCTTTTTTCCACTGCACACACACCTCATCAGCGTGAGATCCAATTTGCTCAGTCCTCACTGATGCTTTTTGATCTGTCGGGCTGCTTTCCAGGCATCCTGAATCTCACCCAGAGAACCCCTATTCAGATGCTGACTAACTGAAAGTGGGCTTATGCTGTGTGTCTGACAGGATCACAGCTTGAGGTGGTTTGTCTGGGGACAAAAGTAATGTTGTCTTTTTCAATGGATTAGCATTTAAAAGGCCAGAGGTCAGAAGAGAGACCACCTGCACCATTAACCCTTCATGTAGAAGTAGACTGTAGTTGTACCTGTTACTTTTTGGCATTTGTGAGATTTTGCAATTTTTGGCATTCTGCTTTTTATTTTATTTCTTTTAAAGCAAATAAAATGTTCTCACACTTCATATACTTCCTCATATTGTTACATGGCTTTGTAACCTCAAATGGTACACCTTTGCAGTTTTTAATGCATGATGAGTATCCTTATTGCAAAAAAGCTACTGAAGTTGTCTGCACCAACTATTGCAAAAATGAGCATGGATTTAGCATGAAGCCTTGTTTGAAGAGAAAATCAGCAAGGCAGGCAGATGGTTAGATCTGGAAAAGTCTTGAGGTTTTATTAATTTTGGGGTGGGATGACAGCTTTTAAATATGATCTCATCTCAACATTAAAATGAAATCCTGCAACTAAATCCTAAGTCCCTGTTCTTCAGCCAAGTAGTGTTCTGTTTAAGTCCAAATTTAAAACAAACTGACACAGAAAAGCAGGAGAATGTATGAAAACCTGCATGTGAGTAATTTTTTCCCAGTTTTCTAAAGTGTTGTTTGGGTTTTTTTAACTTGTACTCAGCAGGAGCAGATCGAGAGCTGCAAACAGTTCGTCAGATGATGATTGACTTCTTACAGAACCATTCCCAAGAGCTGAGACCGCCTGCTTGCCCGCCATTGGATCCAGTTTCGTAAGTTCCTTGTTTAAAATACAGCTGATGTGTGCTTACTGTGTTGATTAAATAAAATGTAGAAGGTCCTATTAAAGATGAAGTAAGCTTTCTTATTATCAGTTCTGCTACAAGATTTTAAAAGGAAACTCTATCAATAACAGTGGCTGTATTGCATTCTGCCTGTGCTAAATAGCTTTTCTTTTCTTAAAAGGTCCAGTGATATTGCTTCACTTTTTGACAAGAACAGCCACCATTACACTGCCATTGTGTTTGAGAGTAATAATTCCTATGTTGGACGAGAGGTAATGTATGACTTATGACTGTAATAATGAATATGAATGAATGTTGGCATAACACAGTTTAATTTTATGTTATTTATCGAAGCAACAAATTTTTTGATTATAGGACGAATTAAAGGGTCATAAAGGGCAGGTCATGCATATATGAGATATCACAAAGTCAACGGATTATACAGTGCTGTTGTATTTAGTCACACAGAGGAACTTTCTTATAAATGAATGTGATGTCATGTTCTTCCATTCACATTTTAGTGGAAGATTAATTTATTAGTGTCATTGTTAGGGTAATTTGTCTTTCAAGATTTGGAAGATCACAACAAAAATATTGTCAGATTATGTTATTGGTCTGTTGCAGCTAGAGAACCATTCAGAATATTCATTCCTCTGGGCAGCTTTTGTGATTTCGGCTGTTTATAATAATCTAAATTCTCTGGTTCTCTGTCTTCATGTATGGCTTTTAGGAAATTATGTTATAAATTAAGATGATAGCATAAAATTATTTTCACAGCTCTGAGGCACTGAAGAAGTGGAAGTCTTTGGTTTTTTGCTGCCCCCACCCCCCCAATAAAATATTTGATTTGGCATCATTTCACCACCTAATGAGCCTGCTGTTTGCTTAGACAACTGTTACTTTTCTCTTCCTGCCAAGATCTAGGATAAGTAAAGAAAATAAATTGCATAATTATCTAGGCATAATCTGCGCAGAAACATCCAATGTCTGTGGAATGTTTCTAATTAGATTTGATGCTGAGATGGCCCAGTTGTCTAAGTGGAGGAGGGTGGGCTGCCAAAAGCAAGAATCACTTTGAGAAGCAGGCTGCTTCCAGTCGTTTGTTTTCTGGAAGCTGCTGTGTTGAAACAAGTGGGCTTTACCAAAGAGAAGAAAGGTGATGATTGTGAAGTTCTTCAGCATTTTGTCACGCTCAGTACCTGCTGCTATAGGGAAAGACTGAGTGTCACCTGATTAACACAAAGTGGAGTCTGCTTTCAGAAGAAAAAGTATTTGCTAATGTTATGTAGTATTTTAGCTTTATAGAATAGTTTAGTGAAATAAAAAACAACGTTGTTTTCAAGTTTACAGTATAAGACACAATGGGCAAATGGGCAAACCTAATAGAAGTTGCAACAGCTGAAGAAAGGAAGGCCATGCGTTTGCCACTGATGGAAGGAGGAAAGGAAGGGTCTCTTAAATTACAAGTTTGAAAGTGAAGGAAAACATGGCAAAGATAATATTCACCTTAGAGGGAAAAGTGTCGTGGAAACTGTGAAACTAACAACATGAAAAAGAAATAGAAGAGACAGAGAGGGGTATAAGTAAAAGAATGACAAGTAGAAATGTAAGGAGAGTCAGAAGGATGAAAGGTTTTGTAGGTAAGAATGAAACATTAGAAATGGTAGTAGAAGAGCATAGGCTAATGGAAGGATGTAAAGAGTGTGGTCATTAGAATGGCAAAAGAGTTTAGCAGTGGGATCTTGAAGGACGTAAGAAGGGAAGAAAAGAGTATTTAAGCTTTTTTTAAAGGGCAAATTTTCATTACTTATAATTGACTCATCATATTTGTAGGTGCAACGTTGGCTGTAGCTGGCAAAGAACTTTGCTGGTTGAGTCCTGGCAAATCTTTGAGGCATCCTGATGTTACCATCCTTTTCTGCCTCCTTCACCCTTCACTGAATTTCACGCCTTGCAAAGAAATTTGTGCCCACTCCCAGCTGCTCTAAGGCAAAAGCCCAGCATCAGATTTAAACAGCTGAGGAAGATTGGTTTGAGCTCAGATGTTGGACTGTGAACTGGAACTCTTGAGATATAGGCACCTACCCCTCTATGGAGTCTCTGCTGTGGGGCTGGTAAACAAAAAGAGCTGAACAGACGGCTGGGTGCTGTGACACCACAGACTACACAGCTTGATTTGGCAGGGCTTGCCAAGAAAAGTCTTAAATCCTGTGGAGCCCTTAATTGTTTTCGAGGTCATGGACTTTGACATCAGAATGCCACAAATTGGTGGGACCGAGATTTCTTCACTACCTGAAAATTTGCCTTTGGACTCTTACATATATAACATGAAAGATAAACCTGTTCGTGCCTGTGGAATATCCTCTGGGCTATTTTGAGCTTTCTGAGGGCATTTTATCATACATTTTCATGTTTTCTTCAGATGTTAGACTTCAAAGGGAAAAGATCAGGATAGAGCAAGAAAAAAAAAATGGAGGATAGGGGCAATAATTTCCAGAGAAGTGTAAATCTTCTTTAACTTGAGTTGTTAGTGTCCACAGAATACTCGTAGATGTGCTTTCTTGGTGAAGAGCTTAATGATACCCTTAAAGGATGATGCGCTTCACCTATTTATATGTCTTGTCCTACAAGATTGGATATGCCTTGAACAATGTATAATTCATGTCATCTTTTCATTACCCAGGTTATCTTAGACTTGATCCAGTATGAAAACATCATTGTAAAGAGAGCGTTGAATTTTGATAAGCCTTTTATTGAGAAACTTGGTATTACCTCAGTCCCTTCATGCTATCTCGTGCATCCAAATGGGTCCCATGGCTTAATTAACATGTAAGTAGTTATCTACTATGGAATATGGGGAGGTTCACTCAGACTATAAAAACAGTTTCCATAGCTTCCTTTCATACAAAGTAAATTATTCTGTAAATCCATAAATGCTCTCTAGCAATTATTAAGTAATCTAGCAGTCTTGTTATACGATTTACTCTTTGTGAATGCTTGTAATACACAAATGTGGGTTATGCCAGTGGAAGTTAGACTGCATCTTTTAGGAGGAGAAAGGTAGCTGAAATGGTGTGGCGGCTAATTATACCCCTTGTGTAGTTTGACAGCAATAACAAGTTTATACTGGTGGCTTCACTTGCGAAGTGGATGGTTTGAAGTAGTGTTTCTAACTGGAAATAAAAGCTCTAGGCCAATGTTTGTTGCTTGGAGTTTTGTATGCTCAGAGCAATGAGCTGGTTGTTCTTAATGAACCATTTAATATTGTTCCCTGTATGTTTTAACGAGAGACCTAATATTACTTTTGCTTACAACTGTTGCCTATTTATAGCTTTAACCTATTATTGTGATACTTCCTAAAACACTTTGGAATAAAAGTGGAAAAAAATTAACGAGGCATCAAAGTTCTTAAACTTGCCTCTAAGTCAAAATACTTGTTCTATGGGAACACTGCCTGTGCAAGGTGAACAGACATTTTGATTAATATGATGTGTTCTTATTTTGAATGGAATTTCAAACCACTAATCCAAATGTTTGTTATTACTATTCTGAAGTTGAACATTATTTAGTTTCACTTTATATCAAAACATAACATGTTGCTAGGACTGCAAAGCATAAAACAATATGAACATCTTGTTTTATAAATATGCTAATTTGCTTTGGATATTCACTTAGTCTAAGATTAAAAGTAATCTTTCCTTTGTCCATTTCTATGCAGTTTGAAGCCTCTACGGTCTTTCTTTTCTTCGTATTTAAAGTCACTACCAGGTGTAAGAAAAAAACTTCTTTTGCCACTTCAGCTACCTGTTCAAGAAAACAAAGAGGAGGGTACAGAAATCAAGGTGTGGAAGGAGTTTGATAAGTGAGTGATACCCTCGATTTTCAGATCAATGCTTGGTTATTAAAATTTGCTTGCAGTTTTTACTTGCCATGTGGGAAGCTGTGCTGTAATTTATTATAAAATCCTTGTGCAGTGAAAAATTTTACTTCGTTTCATCCCAGATGATGCACGTTGAGTTGAATAGGTTGGTCACTACTGAATGATCTGCATTCTTCTGCTAGAGTAAAATTAAAGACGTTCATGCTTGATGCTGGAGAAATTATAGCATCAAAGCTGAGAGCAAAGCTTTCAGTTGTTGCTTCAACTTCATCTCTTTCTCAGTGTATTCAGGTAACACTTGTGAGTTAGTTCAATTCTAGCATGAAGGTTACAACTTCTTTACGATTGTGAGCAGTGTTTCAAACAATTCAGAGGTGAAATTATTGGGGACTTTTAGTATTTAGTTTTTAGCAGCAAGCATCTGCACTGCTAATGTTTTTTTCTAAAGGTATGGCTAAATACTTAATTGACATAAAAATGCCAAGGACTTGGCACCCATTACCTGAGGTATATGGATCACTGATCTGAACTGTGGGTAAACTTCAGCAAGTAATCAGTGTCCCTTAAAAATAAGTAATAAAATAACAAGCTCTAGCATTACTATAGAAAACAAGAATTCTGTATGTGTATAATAGTGAAGCAATACCCACTAAAAACTGCTTGTCAAATGCAAGTATAATAGAAAATATGAAAGTCACTGTAAAAGATGTTTTAGCATACTAAATCCAGTAAGGTTTATCTTCACCCTCTTTCCCTCTTTGTCTGTTTGAGAAAAAGATGCAAAGGCTTTGCAAAGAGATAATCCCTCAGCATCTTTAGATGGAAAAGATGTAGGACTGAGTGCTTTCATTTTGTACTTACTTCCCTTTCGTGGACACTATTAGTGTCATCTTCTTTCAATTCCTATTATGAAATGTTTTATATGAAACATGATGTTATCAAAACAACCGAGTTAAATTGAGCTGCTTTCCAGCAAGACAAAATCTTGTTGATGTGAATCTCAAGTCAAAGTATCTTCTAAATAGGATTCTTTGGGGGAACCTCATGCGTTCACATGGATGTCTTTTTATTTAAGAAACTGAAGCAGAATTTTGCTGCTGTTTTAAATTTAAGTGAGTATGTTATTAATTAAGGAGATAAATTCAGAGCGAGTCTGTAGTTTGAGTTCTTAAGAATATAGATTATTCTGTGCTTTAATATGTTATTTCCTGCATGTTATTTAAGAGGTGGGTCCAGCCAGTTTCTTGAATGATTGTTCTTTTAATTCTATTTGGTTTTAGAAATGTGCTGCTGAACGCTTACAAGAAGTGTTTAACTATTAACTATTTGAACTTCTGTTTGTTTGGTTACGTTGCTCTGTATGATACTGTCTAGAGTTTGTACTCTGAAAGCATTGAAGGATAAAGTGCTTTACTTGGTCTATTTGTACTTTGTAAACTGTTTTTTGCTGTTATGAAGGTATTTGGTTGTGAGAACGAAATCTTAAAATCTTGGATTTGCTTTACGTGCTTTACTTGTACCTGTTAGAAGGTACCTAATTCTGTCTTGAGAGCTGGTGTGATTAAAATTAACTGTTAAACTTGTATGCGAAGAACCTACAGTAAAACTACTGCGTTTGGGAGAGGATTTCTAGATTCAGTCCTTTCCGACTGAACTTTTTCAGTCTTGTTTGCGCTCCTGCTTTGGATATAATCTACTTCTGTTCAACAAAAGTCTCCCTTTTTTCATAACATGTCATTTTTCTGTTTGTGGTCAATCCTGAAGAGAAGCTGTAATTTCTTTACACTAGCTATTTCCTTGCTGACAATGTCAGGGTTATAATTTCATTACAAGGTAAAGCTGGCTGAGAGGCAAAAAGTTTAGTCAAATATAAGAGAAATTCTTGTGTGTGGTTATGCTTCATCTGTCTAAACTCTGAACAAAATGACATAAAATTTCTGTTTTAAGAGAGTACAGTGAAACTCATTGAACTTGACATTCACCATACCGAGCACCTGAAGTAACTGCTGTGTCTTCCCATACTGGTGTAGGGTATACTGCAATCACTGTGGAGTGGCAAAAGTTGAGGTTTTAATGACACCTGCTATATATCAATTTTACCTTCATGACTGGTGAGAAAATGAGCGAAAGAAACCTGCCACTTTATAACATTATATATGTGTGTTTCAGATCTAAGCTGTACATGGCTGACCTTGAGTCAGGATTGCATTACCTGCTCAGGGTAGAGCTTGCTACGCACAGGACACTTGAGGGAGCTGAGCTAAAGACCTTCAAGGATTTTGTTACCGTCTCTGCCAAGGTATACACTTCTAGTCTTTGATTATTTGTAAGAATAAAGTGACGCTAACGTAAAATTTATTATGTGGCATAAGTCTCTCAAAATGTCTTTCAGAATGTTGAAGTATATGCTTCCTTACTAGCTTAAATAATAGTTTTGTGGGTTTCTTTAAATATTATTTTTGAGTTATTTTATGCGACTGGCATACTTTTAGAGTTGAAATGCATTTTAATTTAGAGGGCTCAAAATTAAAGAAAGCTTAAGTAGTCTGCAGCATATTGAACAAACACTGTAAGTGTAGTCCATTTGTCATATTTTCAGGATAAGTAGCTATTGTAACTGAGTGGGATTAAAAAAACTCTTTTGTTATTAATTTTTGACTTTTCGATGTTGTTACTGCATACTTGGAAAATGGTGTTCTATTAGAGTTATTAGTAACTCTGTCTAAATTTTGAATATAATTGAAGTATTGCATTTAATTGGGTGTGTCAAAATAATTGAGATATTGAATATAATTGAATATTTAAAAAATAAAGTTGTTTACATATTACATTTGAGTGAAGGTACAATATGTGTAATAGAACGTGGTATGACGTGAAAAAAATGGAAATAACTTTACAATGTCAGCCTACTGAAATGACCAACGTCTCTATATTTACTTACCGAGCAGCTAACACTTTGTTTTATTTTAAAGAAAGTGAATCAATATCTATTTAAGGGAATAATAAGGCCTATACGAACTATTTCCAAATATCTGGATTTATCTGAAAATCAGACAGACAGTTTCTTGCCCCCCCGCGGCCATCAGCGGTCAGAAATCTCTAGCTGGCCTCATTTCTTAAAGAAAGTGTAGGGGTAATCTTTCCATCATATTATCCCTCAAACATCCTCTGTTCTTTGTGATGGCTCTCGGCCAGCTGATGTCATTTACTTCCCTGGCTATTAGTGCATAAATGGGGAATGCTCTCTTTTAGTTGCACGCTCGTCTCCAGACTGCCGTTGTACAAGTGGAGACTGCTGTCCTTTATGTGCATTCTCTTGTCGTGTAACACTTTCCTCGTAGTTCTCATTCATGATTCTCAGGTGTTTCCATTAGGAAACTGCTTATACTGTCCTCCTGTGTAATGCATTTATAGTGATGATAAATCCAAAGTCACAGAGGTCTCCGGTTCCCTACTTGGGGAATTTTCATTGTTGTAGAATTAGCTTTTTTGGCAATCAGTGCAGAAGTCCATTGTTTTTTGAATCCTTGGTGAGTCTGATACCTACGTCAGATACTATTGTCTTTTAGGTAGTAATGCATGATATTCTGGGGCTCCTACGGGAGTAAATGTAATTGTAGTATGCAGTCAGTAGTTAAGAGGTATGCTGTTTTTTTACAGACTATTTAAGAGTTACCTTTGAACTCTAATAATGCACATGGCCCCTTGTGTTAGATACAATACAGGCAATTAGCAAAAGGGAGTCCCTGCTCATAAGATTTACATGGTATCAAGTAAGTGGTCTATGAATTGGAGATATTATCGATAGCTGGACAACGGCTGCAGAGTGACTAGCATATGTATAGCATGTTCTGTCATAAATTGCTTTATGTATTTAATGTAGCAGATACAGGGACTTTATTTCTCCATCTGTTGAAATACTGCTCCCTCTGGAAGGGTAGTTAGAGGATGGTATGCATACTCTACTTAATTCTATAGTAATGACAACCATCACTAAAGCACGATACCATTTCTAGTGTAGAATAATGGCATTATCTCTGATTTACAGTTCCTCACGCTCATCTGCCAGACTCTGACTTCTTTAAGTTGCAAGTTAAGGAAGTCACTATTTCCAAATCACTTTGGAAATCACTGTTACACACATGAAAAGGAAAATGCTATTTTAGGTAACCAACATTGTCTGCATTTGCAGAAATTTGAACAAATACTTTATAAGAACTAATTTTTGTGGTTAATCTTCTGAGAGTGAGAAGCATTTCAGCCTCTCTGGTTCACTTAGGTCTTATGCTCCTTCCTGAGCTCTACACTGAGCTGAGTTACCTTGACGTGAATCTGTCATAAGTTGTTCTGTAGCATTTCTGCCTGCTCTGAAGTAGCTTCGTTTTACTGGTTAACATTTTGTGCATGCAACTTGTTAAATTTTGTGAGCAAAAGTTAGTGTGAGGTGGCTCTTTATTGAAAGCAGAGCAAATATTTAATTTGCTTATAACAAAAGAAAATCTGAAGCATTGAAAGACAGCAATACCACATTTAGATAAAGATGAAAGTGTCTTGCTGATAATGAGATTTGGATTCAAAATATGGTGGGTTTTTTTGGTTTTTTTGTTTTTTTTCCCCTCAGCTTTTTCCTGGCCGTCAGCCTGTGGTGAAGTTGCTAGAGACCTTGCAAGAGTGGCTGGTGAGCCTTCCATTAGACAAAATCCCTTATGATGCTATCCTAGATCTGGTCAACAACAAAATGCGGGTAAGCTGTTGCTAGTTTCCAGCATAAAATACAGCATTAGTAAAAGATAAGATTCTATATAAATCTAAGACATCACTTACTGATGGTCCCTCAGTCATAATGGAGTTATAAGAAGGTTAAAATGAAAACAAAGTGAAATCATTACCAGAAAAAAAAATCCACATGAAGGAATTGAAATGAGAGAATTGAAATACGCAGTGCGGTTTCAGTTTTATAATGAGCGGTCGCTATCATACACACGTTCCCTACCGTCCGCTTCAAACGATGCAAGATTCCCAGCGGATGTTTTTGAGTTGCCTTTTCTTGCTGCACCTGCTGTCAGCAGGATTCTCTTGAAGGTCAGAGTTTAAGTAATTGGAAATTTATCCACTGAAATGGGCATTGTTCCTGAAGAGTTTCACAAAATACTCTTTAATTTCCTGGCACAGTAAAGGCCTTGCTAGGCATTCCGTCTCACTTTGGTGGTGCAAAACCCTGTAACAGGGCCATCTTTCTACACAAGTTAGTATGAGTCTTGCTTCCCGTGAAATGGAATTGCTGTCTGAAGTTTGGAAACCTCCTGTGTGTTTCAGGAAGCAGAAAGATGAGTCTCGGAAACTAAAATCTTACACTGGATTTTAGGTATAATGAATAAGTAGTGTTTTTGTGTTAAGAAGGAGTGATAATGAATTCTACACACAGCCTGTTAAAACTTTACCACTGTCAGTCATGTGGATCTTGCGAGTAATATGGGATTTTTAACGTGCCCAGAGAAGCTCTAGCTCTCCATTTACAGCAGTATTTGTGTGTGCTGTGTTCATACTGCGCTTGAAAAAAAAACTTTAGAAGTTAAGCTACTTAATATATTCTGTCAGACTAATTAGACATTTGTGACGTGCATTTTAGTAGGTTTGACATCAGGGACTGTACGCTGTAAATCAAGAAATATGTTTGCAAGAGGGGTGAGTTTTATAATGGTGCATCAGAGTATCTCAGACTTAAGGATTGTTATAAGTTTAAAATTTGTTTGCCTTAAGCGTGGTTTCATTAGCAACAAGTGCAGAGTCATTTACTATTATTTGTCCGTGGATCACCTCAATTTCAAGGTAGGCTCAACTGCAACTACTGTTATGTTCAGTAGTGAATTTAGGTCCCAGAGCTGCATATATCTTAAATTTTTTTTTCCTTCCCCAGATTTCTGGGATATTTCTCGCTAAGAAAGTTCAGTGGGTCGGATGTCAGGGCAGCAGACCTGAGCTGCGAGGCTATAGCTGTTCCCTTTGGAAGCTGTTTCATACCCTCACTGTTCAAGCTGCGCTGCGACCAAAAGCTTTGGTAAATACAGGTAAGCAGCAGTCATCTGGGGCACTTAAAGGACAAGACAAATATGTGCAGCAGTTCTGCTATGCGACAGAACAAGTAACAGATTACAGCAAATATTTTTGTGTGTAAATACTCTACTAATACCTTGGCTTTGGAGGCTTAGCTTTCAGGTTTGTACCAGCAGAGGTCAGAGCGTAGCCTTACTGCAGCAGGAGGGTTCCGAAGGAAAGCGTGTCAGTTTGTCCTTGCTTTGAAATGTGGTAAATAAAGTATGTGGCGATAAAGCAGAAAAAGGAGAGAATTTCAAACAAAGAAATTTTCAACTACCTGAAAAGGGATGAAGATTGTTCAGGTTACCTGAGGCTGCACTATTAATTTAATTTGAGAAGAATGAGATTTAACCATGCAGTTTAGTAGCTATAAAAGCTGTACAAACATTAGCTAGTCCCATAATTTTATTTCTCAAATACCGGATGTTATGACTGGGTGTTTTTCAGCTGAATGTACCTTGTGTCCATTAATCTGTTCAGTGATACACTACTTTGCAAGCACTCTGTAAAATTGCATATTTTTAGACTAGCAGCATCTTGTGAAGCAGAGTGTTGATATTCTGGTGATGATTCCTATTCAAGAAACATGCTGGATATATAATCTGTTTTCCTCGCACAATGGAAACAGAATTACTGATGCTAAAATATTGGCCTTCGTGTTTTTATTCTTGCCAAGACAGTGCTTTGTTTGATTGTAGCTCTATTTAGTTTTCATTTAAACCTTTTTAATGTCTTTACCAAGGAATATAAGATGGAACGTTACTAGATTATAAAACTCAGAAATTTGCAATTTGTCAGTTCTTGACTGTATGTTAAAAAAAAAATTTGATTATTTCAAATTATGGGTGCATACAGATGTCCTGCATCATTTGCAATCACGGTGAAAATCTCTCAATTCTTAATACTGAACCTCCTGCAGAATAGGGATATTTTGGGATAGCTAATCATCCTGTTGTTGATTTCTTTCTCTCTTTGTTTTGTCTTGTTTTGTGTGTTATTCATGGGACAGTGGGTTGAATCCCTTTAATTTAGTACTTTGCTCTGCCTGGTGAGTTTGGGGCATTTTTCTACTGGATGATACATTATCTGTTCAACAGGATCATGCATAAGTTAAATTTCCCCTTTTGTCCCAATTGCCAAAAGTGTTCCAATTAAAAGTAAAAATATTCTTGAACTGTACAAAATTGCATCTTAAATTGCTCCCATGCTTCAAGCGTGAGCTCTAGTCAATCTGAAGTTAAAAATACATTGTAGAACCTAAAAACTCTTTGGCACACTTAACCATTGATTTAAATCGGGACAGATATGTGATGATCACTTCTTATGGTGAAAGAATTGGGTCAGTCTGAGACTGTCGGATTATGTCTTGGGAGGTTTTCCTCTCCTTATTGCTTGTTTAAATCCCATCTACTAAAAAGCATGATGTACTCCCTAATCCTTCCCACCACAGGTAGGGTTTTATGGTTCTTGTCCACTTTAAAGATTAGGGTTACCCTGAATTGCAGTAGTTTGGGAGGAAAGAGAAAAGGAGGATTACACGATGATACATGGCAGATGTTAATAGAAGATTCATCTCTGGGCTGATAAAAGAAAAACAAACAAAATGAGCCATTTTGCAATTGTTTGTTTTCTTTTTCAAGCAGATGTATTTTTCTTGATAGTTTCCTCTACTTGCAGAGTCTGGCAGGCGGTGTGAACTTGCGGTGGCTTCCTCGATATAATGTTTTTATTGGTTTATATTTGACACGTTTTAATGTTGAACGGTGTCATTTGAACCTGCAGTAGGATCAGCATAAGGGAATCCAAAGGAACTCTGAACAGAACTGCTCACACCCAAGGATGTATAAAATCATTGCAGAAGTCTAGTCCTGAGCATGCCTAATTAGATGAAATGTGTTTTTAGGTAATAGGATCTATTGGCGTGAAGAAGACAGGCTTGTGGATTTTATAAAAAAAATATTATCTGGATTCTTTTTAATCTGTTGCTGAATTTGAAAGACCTGCCCACAAAATGAATTTGCAACAGCGTAACATTACACAGGAGAACAGATATAATTAAATTTGTGTATGAATCTCTGTTCCTCCCTAAAGAGCTTATTTGCTAGTAGTTCATTTTCTTACGTTTGTTGTTGTTCTTTTTTAAATATATATCTTAGTATATATGGTAAAACTGTTCTGCCTGAAATTCGTTTCAACTTTCCAAAATTATTTTTCAGCCTTTCTTTTAATACTGTAATTTAATCTGCTTTAATCTCATAGCTTTTATTTATACATGCCTATTCAATCACAGATATTGAATGTCTGAGTAGAGATTGTTTGCTGTGTATGATTTCTTTTTGGCTTTAAAGACTTTTTTTTGCTGCTGTGTTTAAGAACAGAATGTTATTGTTCTGAATAAAGGTGTTTATGACCGTCTTCGTACATTCCTCATATGCATAACAGAGAAGTACTCTGACAGTTTTGCTGAGGATTTTTTTCCCAAAAAACAATGCATGTACAGAGGGCATATGTGCTACCAAACTGTTTGTTATTCACTACCAGAACAGGACAGTGAGCAAAGCACTGTAGCCCTTTACTACAGAACCTACAAGACCTGCATTGTAAATTACTCGTGGTAGAGTGTTCAACTGCAGGAGTCGGTAATTTGATCAATCTGCATCATAAAATGTGTTTCGTTTGACAAGTGTGTGTTTGTGGTGACATATAGTACATTTGTAAGTACATTTTGGCATAATTTACTAGGTCAATTAAGCATGAATCAGAAAATCTGTGAGACAGAGATGAAACCATTGGGATTTTTAATGAATTATATCAGGTTTTCAAGCCACTTAAAGATGTACCTGTGGTCACAGTAACAATGCAGGACAAAGTTCTCAATCTGTAAAGACCTTGGCTTACTTCTGAATAAAACAATTTTTTTTTCATGATCTTTAGTGTAGAAGTATGAAAGTTATAGAAAGAATAATGTGTTTGTATTTTTTTTTTTTAGGAGGAATTCCTGAGTTACTCTTGAAAGTTCAAATGTTGCTAAGTAGCTATTATGTGTATACGTCAGTGCCTGCCAAAAAAGCTGTGGCATTAATAACTGCAATGAGGTTCTGGTATTCTGTAATACCTCAGAGTTACGGAGTAACAAACAGATCACAGGCACCTTGTGAAATATTTATCAGAGGGTTTTGGACTCTTGGTTTTCCAGTAGCAAGGTCACCATAACTTAGTGCCTGAGCCTAAATGTAACGGTGAATGCGTAACGTAAATATTCATTTAGTTATTGGGCAAAATACTGGAGGAAGTATGTGCTTCCGGAGGAATTGTGTGAGGTATAGACAGTGTGGACTTTGCATGTTTTAACAGTTTCAAAATGTACTCTCATAATTGGCTTCTGAAAAAAAAATTTTAATGTCTGAATTTCATTTAGCTAAATTGGTTCCCTCATCAAATTGTAAGATATTCTTTGAAAGGAGAAATTTCACTGTAAAGAACCCTTGACCTTAAACACTTATTTTAATGTGTTGTTCAGGGTAACACTGAACATAATTGTATAGACTAAATGTGTTAGTATGTATTGGTCTAAATAGCTTCTTTGCATTTTTAATAACACTGTTGCTCACCTAGCATTTTTTGAACCTTAGAGTGTTTGAAATAATTCCCTTGTAGTTGTGTCTAATATCCCAGGCAACCTTTCAAAACAGTGTATTTTGAAATGTACTGTTTGAGATCACTTTAAACTTTACATTAGAAACCAAAGTATTTGGCAATGAATAAATAAATGTCTCACCTCAACTACTTAGGGACAATATGAATTATGTATTTTGTTGGGGAGAGGTATGTCTTCTAAGAGCTGTGTGAAGCTGTTCACCCCCCCTGATATCTCTGTGACTTACTGAGGTATAGGCTCTGTGTCCTGGCACATGTGCTACGGATATCTTTAAATTATATAAGTGGCAAGTTGCTTATCTCTGAAGTGGAGGTGTAAATTTGCGTGGAACAAGAAGGTAGCAACATTTCCTTTCCTTTTCCCACAGTTCACTCTGATGTACGCTAAAGTGCACACGTTGAAGCCGTGTTTGTCCAGATGGTGCTAAATGCATCGATCATCTGTCTTCCTAGGTCTCGAAGACAATCCCCAAGTAGTACTCCAGATCATGCGGAGATACATTCACCACTTTTTTGGATGCAAGGCTTGTGCTCAGCATTTTGAAGAAATGGCTAAAGAGTCCATGGATTCCGTTCAAACCTTAGACAAGGCTGTGCTCTGGCTCTGGGAGAAGCACAACGTCGTGAATAACAGGCTTGCAGGTATGGAAGACCTCGCTTAGGGAAACCCGCCAAGGGTAGCTGTGTCTGAAAGACAAGGCTATGGCACTTTATACACCATGGTTTATATGTGAACAGAGATACTAAAAAATAAAGTAAATTAGGCTCTAACATGAGTTTAAAACAACAATAACTGTTGTTCCAGCTTGACATTCCTTTATTCAATACTTATTTATTAAATACTGACTTCAAAAGGCTAACTCCACATTTACATTGTTGTACAAGAAAGGGTACTTGTGTATAGAGCAAAACCTAGAGCATCCCAGTCAACTATAACTCTAAAGCCCAACATGTGAACCTTTGCACGAGTGAGAAGTGCACACCTGAGATAGAATGTCCTCTAGTAACATAGTTATCTCGTATGATATATAATGAAAAAACCTCATCATTCTCCAAGATACTGTTTCTTCTGAGATTTCACCTGTTGCTGGATGAGAGGATCTTTCTGGAGTACAAATCAAAGCCTTTTCAGAAAGGAGCAATAAAGTTCAGCTACTTATCAGTGGATAAAAAAACAACTAAATTTCTTTCCGTAACAGTTTAAATAGATGTTCAAACCTGTCTTCATTTTCTTTTGGAGAGATACTGTATAGAAAATGATGATAGCTGAACAGGAGACTTTCCCAGGATAAAAGAGCCTGAACTGTTAACAGATCAGCAACGGAATAAAATAAAATTACTGTATGAAGAAAATCTGTTCCCCCACTAGATTGCTATGTTTTCAGTTAGACTAAAGGTACCATTAACCATACTGGTTGTATTTAATCCGTTCTGTTATGGGGATATCAAGTAACTAAAGCACTAAAGAAAATTGGTTTCTTTTTGCACTTAATCCCTGTCTGCTGTTATGGATCTGTGTAATGTAGCATTAGTTACAATTTAAATGTGCTGTATTGTGTTTATATTATGGTTATGCTGAATTCCCAAGATTTATGAAGTATTAAATACTGTTGTGAGTATAAACAGTTTGTCTCCTTTTCTCCAAGGAGCAAAAAAGTAGATGACGAGGTATTCAATAAAACCATCTCCTGCTGTTTGTTAGTATTGCCGGGTTGAACACAGTAGAAGGCAGTCCTGTTGACTTGAAGTTGCTAAGTAGTGGAGCAATATACTTACTGAGAACATTTAAGTTATTGGAAAACTCACATGGATATTGATTTAGGTGATGCAACAGCCAGCTAAAATAACCTTTTAGTAAGAGGTGTAAACATACTGGAATAAATAATAATGTTAAATTATGCTTTTTAAGTTTGCTAAAATTTCTCTTTGGGACAGTGACTTATTTTACTCCCTAAAAGCTGCATCTGTATTTCTGGTAATGTATATAGATTTCAATGAGAAATAGTGTTTGACTGGTCAATGAAAACACCTTGGCACAGCCTTCAAGTGCGGGTCATGAGATTGTTATATATGGCGCTGCCCTATTTAATTCTTTCCTGCAGCTTTAGAACCTACAGAATTTATAGCATTCTTCTTTTTGGCAGGAAAACATGAAGTACAGCAAGTTTTCTGTTTGTAATCTCACCATAAGATGTTTTGTTTCTACTTTCTCTACTAAAACAAATTGATTGCTGAGTGATCTTTATTTAAAGATATGTGAAATGCAAGCTTGCTGTCTTACTTGTAAATATTAAGGAGACAAATATTTTTAAGCATTCTTTGAATCCCTGAACAATATTTTGCTCAAAATCATGGGGAAGTTTCCTGCTTTAAAGAAGGATAAAATAATAAAATAAGAATCTATATATATTTCTGAAATATTTTAAGCGTTAGTGTATGAATCACAATTGATAAATAAATTGGCTTTTTTATCAAGTAGAGATTTTTGTTTTAAATTGATTGACATCCACATTTTAATTTTACTATTTTTTAGAGCAAAGTGCAACACTAGCTACAATGGTCAGCTCTTTGCCATCAAGAGAGAAAGGTGGCCGGAACTATGAGCAACTAAAACGTTAAAATTTGATCTAGTTCAAGACTGTGTTGTATGTTTAAATGCTAAAAAGCAAGCTGAAAAATACATCTTAAATATGATAATGGTTTTTAAAGTACTGAAAATAATTTGCTATAGTAATAAAACAAGCTATGAAAAAGCAAGCTTAGGATGGAATAGTGCACAATATTGAGACATGAAAATATCTGCAAGTCGTTGGCCTTGAAGCTGCTTGCTGCAAACCAAGCGTCAGGATTAAAGAGCATCGTGTGCAGAAGAGCAGTTTGTTTTCAACCATAATTCAAATTAACCCCTGAAAGGCCCAGATGGTGGTGTGTTCATGCCTTCTAAAAACGTAGCAATGGTAGTATCTTGTATTAGAATTTGAATGCTACAGCTTTTACTGAGAGAAAAGGAAAATAATTATGATAGAGTGTTTGTATTTTGAAAGAGGAAGCAATAGCTGGGAACATAATTGATGCATCCATAAGGAAACGTAGGAATTTCCAAATTCATTCATGATTGTCTTCAGTTTAATACAAACATTATTGTGCTGTGGGCTTTTTTGCCAGCCTTGCTGTTTGGAAGTGGAAAACGCTCTCTGCGATTTCCAGTGAAGTGTCTGATGGTTCAGCTTTCCTGCTTCATTCGCTTCTGATATTTTTTTTTCCTCCTCCCAATTAGGGGATTTAACTGAAGATCCAAAATTTCCCAAAGTGCAGTGGCCAACTCCAGACATTTGTCCTGCGTGTCATGAAGAAATTA
>Ga0181612_121406_pt1 | contig 24088 bp, 22 predicted proteins | sample HoacroProtozoa21_FD_119630 | JGI IMG/M metagenome (GOLD analysis project Ga0181612, IMG submission 119630) | Hoatzin crop microbial communities from Cojedes, Venezuel. Combined Assembly of Gp0051906, Gp0051904, Gp0051908
CCTGAGCGCGCCGTCGCCGGGGGAGGGGGCCCGGGGGGGGCGAAGGGCCCGCGGGGGGGCCTCTTGCACCGCAACGGACTTATCGCCCCTAGTTTTTATTAAAGACAGGATGGTTTCGAACTGTCTATGCTGTTGTTTTTTTACTGACGAAGGGATGCTTCTGTCAGCGGCACCGACATTGCTTCCGCCAGTTCTTCCCTAGGGAGGAAGGGCGCCATGTCTTCTAGCGGCGCGGAGACCATGCTTCCGTCCGCAAGGCGCCTGGAGGACGACTTCGGCTGGGTGGTCTGCTGCTTCGACACGAGGATGCGGCAGATTGTCGGCTCGGACGATTGTAATACTGTTTCTATCGTCTCCGCAAGTTTTTTAGTGTCCCCGCATTCCGCGTAGGCGAAGCCGAAGGCGGGCACGAGTTTTGAGAGGTCGGGGAAGCTGATGTCGCCGCTCTCCGGACCCACGCCGACGAGCGAGGTCGCAAAGAACCCCGACTGGGTCTGACGCACCGACTGATAGCCTTCGTTGTCCACTACGAAGAGCTTGAAGGGCACTTTCGCGTGGCGGAGGGTCTGCAGCTCCTGGAGGTTCATCATCAGGCTGCCTTCGCCCGTGACCCCTATTATTTCCTTGTCGGGCGCCGCCCTGTGGAGGCCCATTATCGCGGGGAGGTCGAAGCCCATGGCGGCGGTGTTGGAGTTGGTGACCATCCGCTGCCCTTTTTTCGCGCGGAAGGCCTGGGCGCCGACCACGCGGCTAGTCCCGACCGAGACCGACAGCGCCGCCCCTTCGGGCAGGGCGTCCGAGAGCGCGTCGTAGAAGGCGTAGATGTTGCTCCGCCCTTCTTCGAGCGTCTTGAAGTGCTCCGCCGTCACAGCGGGGTACTTCTTCCTGAGGGCGCGGCAGCGCTCCGTCCAGCCGTTTCCCGCAAAGAGCGGCGAGGCCGCGGTGCATCCGCGCCCGTCGAGGGCCCGCCCCAGCTCCGTGAGCAGTTCGGCGGCATCCGCCTGCACTTTCATGTCGGGGCGTATTCCGGTCTTGTCCATTTCCGCGGCGTCGGCGTCGCTCATTATGAGGAAGGCCGCGCGGGCCCAGGTCTTTTCGTCGAAGCCCGTGACGGAGTATGAGAGCCTGCCGCCTATGGAAATGATAAGGTCCGCGCTCTGGACTGAGATGTTGGCCGCCCTTTCGCCGGTGGGTCCTGTCCTGCCTATGTAGAGCGGATGGCTTTCCGGCATGAAGTCCACCGTGCTGACCGTCGTCGCGACGGGCACGCCCGCTTTCTCCGCGAACTCCATGAACTTTTCGTAAGCTCCCGCGATCCTTATGCCCATGCCCGGGATTATCACGGGGCGCTTTGCCTCTTTTATTTTCCTTATTATCGCTTCGACGGCTTCGCCCGAAACCGCCGGCGCGTCGGCATCCGCGTCTTCTGACGGGTCATAGCCCCTAAGGGCCTCCGTCTCGACAGACGCGCCCTGGACGTCTAGAGGGACGTCGATCCACACCGGGCCCGGCCTTCCGGACCTGGCAAGGCGCACTGCCCGCTCAAGGTGGTACCTTATGTCCTCTTTATTTTCCACGAAGGCGGCGTATTTCGTTATCGGCCGCACGACTGAGATTATGTCGCACTCCTGCGTGCCGCGGCACCTAAGGCCGGCTCCCGAGGCGCGGACCGAGGTGGGTATGCGGCACTCTCCTGAAAATACTATGAGCGGAAGGCTGCTCATGAACGGCCCGAGCGCGCCGGAGACCATGTTCGCGGCCGCGGGGCCCGCGGTTACGCAGACCGCTGCCATTTTCCCCGTGTACCTCGCGTAGGCTTCGGCCGCCATGCCGCAGGCCTGCTCGTGGTGGTTGTACGTGCAGTTGAGCCCTTCTTTGTGCCCGAAGGAATCGTTCATGTGCATGGCGAGGCCGCCCGGCACGGTGAAAAGCTCGCTGACCCCCGCCGAGACGAGGAAATCCGCTATGTAATCGCTTACTTTCTGAAGCATTTCTATCTTCCTCTTAAGGCTCCGCTTACTTCCAGTTGTTCACGCACACGAGCCTCTTGCCCGAGGCCTGGACGGGGACTTCGTCGACGTGCTTTACCCTGATCTCCGCGTCGTCGCCGAGGTAGGGCCGGTAAATGTCCGCGACCTCCTCGGGCGTTATTTTCGTCTCTTCGTAGTTGGCGAGGACTTCGTATTCTTTTTCGCCCCACTGGATGCACTGCGCCTGGTGGACGACGCCCTCGCGCTTTAGGAGCACGTTCATGAACACGTGCATCGAGAGCGGCTCGCCCTTCGTGTTGTAGAGGATGCTGCCGCGGCGCCCGTATATTTCCGTGAACGTGCCGAACACCCTTCCGTCCTCGTCGGTCTTCTCGACGTACTTTCCCGTGTCGCCCGTGTCGTACCTTATCATCGGGAAGGCGCGGTTGTAGTAGTCCGTCACCACGATGCGGCCGAGTTCGCCTGCTTCGGCCGGCTCGTCGGAGTCGAGCTTTAAGATCTCGATGTAGTAGTTGTAAAGGTCTACCGCGTACTCCTTCGAATCCTTCAGCGCGATCGCGATGAAGCCGTTCTCGTTGTTGCCGTAGGAGCGGACGGGTCCGAAGCCGAAGAGCTTTTCGAGCTTCTCGGCGGTCGCGTCGGGCATCGCCTCGCCCATCGAATATATCATCTCGACGGACCACTTCGCGGGGGAGATTCCATTTTTGAGCATGTAGTCGGCAAGCGCGGTCAGCGCGCTCGAATATGCCACGATTACCTGGATTTTCTCCTTCTCAAGCCGCCTGCAGATCTCCTTGAGCGCGTCGTCGCCCATGTTGGAAATGTCATACATCTTCAGGTTGTTCTTGAAGCTCTTCCACTTGGAGATCGTGTTCTTTCCCTCGATCCAGGCGCGGAACTCGCCGCGCTTCATGCCGAAGCGGAAGCCGTTCAGCCCGTACACGGCGAGCATGTTCGAGAAGATGTGCTCCATCTTCAGCGGATCCGCGGGCACGGTGAAGGGCACGCCCGTCGAGCCCGAGGTCGAAAGCACGGCCAGCTCCGAGAGGCGGTCCTTGTAAACCCTGCTCGTGACCGCGTCCCTGTTGGCGTTGTAGTCCATCTTCTGCATGACGGGGAAATCCGAGAGCTCCCCGCCCGCGCCCGCGTAAAATTCACAGTTCGCCCTGGCGTAGTCCATTATCGCCTTGAGGCGCCTCTTCCTGTACGCCTCGGTCGTCCCGAGCACGATTTCGAGCATATTGACCTTTATGAGCTTATTCATGCGGCCGCCCTTTAGGGCGTCAAGCGCGTTGTACGCCTTGCGGCGAATGACCTCTCCCGCCTGCATTTTTATTCCTCCTTTTATTCTTAAAAGCCTCCGGCTTCTCATGAAAATGATCCCGCCGGCGCTGCTTTGTTTCCCGCTTCTTTCTTCCGGCCGTCCTTTTTAAGAGCCGTCGCCTGCGGCCTGCCTTTGGCCGGCTGCGGCTTCAATCCGCCTGCCATGCCTCACTCCCGCGCCTTTTCGCCTCCGCCGGCCTTCAGCGCCCCGAAGGCGGTGACTGCCGCCACGCGCAGGGCGTTCGCCGCCAGCACCGCGGCCGAAAATCCCATAAGATGATATCGTCCGCTGAATGAAAAGACAAGGACGAGGACCGCCGCAAGGTGCGCCAGCTGGAGGATCATCTGCCACTTCTCCTCCGTGAAGGTGAGTATCAGTATGAAAATGTATGCCGAAAGGAGCCCCAGGATCTGGCTGGCGTTGACGACCGTCATGTAGGGCCGCAGCTCGTCGTAGAGCCCGCCGTAGAAGAGCTTTACGAAGATCGGGGTGCCGACCTGCGCCGCCAGGAAGAAAAGGAGGGCGACGGCTGCGCCGGCGGCGGTCATTTTCAGGAACTGGCTCCTGGTCAGGCGGGTGTTCTCCTTCGTGAGGTACGAAATCACTATCGTATTTATCGGCGCGATCAGGAGGATCATGGTCTTCCCGACGAGCGAGAGGACGTAATAATACGTGACCGCCGTGCTGTCGATCAGGAACACGAGCAGGATGCGGTCGATGTTGAGCGTGAGGTTCGTCACCGTGTACGAGATTATGATAAGCCCGCCGCGGCGCGCCGCCTCCGAAAAGAAGCGGCTCCTGTCAAAGAAGCCTCGAAACACCGAGCCGGTCGCCGCGAGGAATACAAGGGCCGCCGCCTCCCCGATCAGGAAAATGAAAAGCCAAAGCCCGGTCGCCCTGTAAATGGCGAACCCCGCGACGTACCCCGCCGTGAGCACCGCGTAATACGCGAAGTACCTGCTGTAGCTGAGCCTCAAGCGGTATTCGACGTCGCCGTAGTAGCGGAAAATCATCAGCATGAAGAGCACGAGCACGGCCGCCGCCTCTAAGGCCCCGCCAAGGTAGTCCTTCGCGGCCGCCAGCCCTATGAGCGAGGCCGCCGCGCCGAAGGCAAGGAGAAGGATGTCGTAGTCGCCGTTCTTCACCTCGAAGTCGCGGCGCATGACGAGGCGCGAGTTGTTCAGGGCCTGGCCGACCGCCGGCCCGATTATGCCGCCGATGCCCATTATGAAAAGGAGCGCGCCCAAGGCCTCCGCCCCCATGGTCCTGTTGAGCTGCGGGTACACGAATAGCTGAAGGACGCCGTTCATCAGAAGCCCGGCGCCCATCGTATACGCTGTATTTCCCAGGATTTTTTTGCCTGAATGCTTTCCCACGCGCACCTCCGCGCCGATTTAACGCCCGGCCGGCAGCTGCTTACCTTCGCCCGCCGACGTACTTTTCGCAGCGGTTCTCGACGTGCTTCCGCTTGCCCGAGGCGAGGACGGGGATCTCGTCGACGTAAACTATGTCGATCTTCGCGCCCTCCCCGAAATACTTTAAGATGCGCCCGAGGATTTCATTTTCATCGGCCTTCTTACCGCCGGTGTTGAGACGGAGCTCGTAGTGGGTCTCGTCGAGCTGGATGAAGCGGTACTGCTTTACGCCCTCGATGTTCCAAAGGTTGTTGGTTATGACGTAGGACGAGAGCGCGTTGCCGTTGACGTCGTAAATAGTATCGCTCCTGCGCCCGAATATCTCCGAAAGGTAGAGGCGGTAGCGCTCGCCGCTCACCTGAAGGTGCTCCCTGGCCATGTCGCCGGTGTCGTAGCGGAGCATCGGGAAGGCCTTGTTGTTGAGGTCGGTTATTACTACCCTTCCGACTTCGCCAGGCTTTACGGGGACGTCCTCGTCGGGCTTTAGGATTTCATAGACGTAGCTTGAGGTGTCGATGTAATACTCCTCGCTCCCCGGCCGCTGGACGCCCATGATGCCGTTCTCTTCGTTCGAGTACCATGACATTACCGGGCAGCCGAACTGCTCCTGCAGCTTCTCCCTGACGGCCGAAGGCATGCTCTCGGAAATCGGTATTATCGCGCAGAGGCCGAGCGGCGTGCCGTCGGCGCCGGTGCGCTCCATGTAGCGGCTTATCTCCGTGAGGGCAGAGGCGTATCCGACCACGGCCTTCACGCCTTCGTCCCTGAACATGGCGAGGAGCTTCTTTATCCCTTCGTCCGAGAGGTCGGAAGTGTCCGCCATTATCATATTTTCGGCGAAGAGGCGCAGGCGGCTCTTCTTGACGTTGCTCACCCACACCCTCAGGAAGGCCATCCTCATGCCTATGCGGTAGCCCGCCAGGGCGCCGAGGAAGGCTCCGCCCGCCTGGTCGCAGGCGATCTTCCCGGGATCCTGCACGACCGAGAACGGCGTCCCGGTCGAGCCGCTCGTCGACATTACGCGGCAGCCCTTTTTATTTTCATATGCCTTGGAAAGGAATTCATCGTACCTTTCGCGGTAAATGTCCTTGTTGACGACCGGCAGGTCCTCCAAAGCCGCGTCCGCCGGGAACTTCGAGTAAAAGCCCGTGTTCTTCACGGCCTCGCCGATGATCGCGCGGAGCTTTTTTTCAGTATCGTGCCTGCTCGTCCCGTAGCGGTAGGCTTCGTCCATAGAGCGGTAAGCCTTTAGCGCCTTACCGCCTTTTAAGGCGTCAAGGGCAAAGAACCCCTTCCACCTTGCCTCTTCCAAAAAGCTCATATCACTGCCATACCTTCCACGGCGCGTCGCCGCTGTCCCAGAGGCTCTCCAGGAGATGCTTTTCGCGCACCGTATCCATGCACTGCCAGAAGCCGTTATGGCGGTAGCCCGCCAGTTCGCCCCTCCGCGCCGCCTCGACGAGCGGGTATTCCTCGAGCACCGTGTCGTCGCCCTCTATCAGGTCGAAGATGCCCGGCTCGAAGACCATGAAGCCGCCGTTTATATACGCGCTGTCCTCGGGCTTCTTTTCGCGGAAGTTGGTTATCGTGCCGTCCCCTTCCATGTCGAGCGCGCCGAAGCGCCCCTGCGGCTGGACTGCCGTCAAAGTAGCCATCTTCCCGCTCTTGACGTGGAAATCAAGCAGCGCGCGGATGTCGATGTCGGCTACGCCGTCGCCGTAGGTGAGGAAGAACCTCTCTTCGCCTATAAAGGAGCGGGCGCGCTTGACCCTGCCGCCGGTCATCGTGTGGAGGCCGGTGTCGATCAAGGTCACCTTCCAAGGTTCGAGCGCCTTGTTGTGGACGATCATATTGTTCTCGCCGCCCGAGAAGTCGAAGGTGATGTCGCTGTTGTGGAGGTAGTAGTCGGCGAACCACTCCTTGATGATGTGCTGCTTATAGCCGCAGCAGATCACGAAATCGTTGTAGCCGTAGGCGCTGTACATTTTCATGATGTGCCAGAGTATCGGCTTGTCCCCGATTTCGATCATGGGCTTCGGCTTTAGGACGCTCTCTTCGCTGATGCGCGTCCCGAAGCCCCCGGCTAGAATGACTGCCTTCATGTGTTGTCGTCTCCATCGTAGTCGTCATAAGAGTCGTCGTAGCGTCGCTCCGCCTGCCTGCGGTCGGTACTGCGCATGCGCTTTATGCGGCGCAGGCGCTGCATGCGTTCTTCCCTCTTCTTGCCTATAAGAAGCATAGTGACGAAAACGACCACCAGAATTGCCGCGATCACCGCTATTGCCGACATCGCGATAATGAAGATCTTGGTCATGTCCTCTTTCTCCTCCTGAGTAACGACCCTGGTTCCGCCCGCTTCAGGCGTCGGCGTGGCCGTCGGCCCGTAAAGCTGCGCGCGGTAGGCTTCGGCGCCCTCGGCCGTCATCACGACCGAGCCGACTACCTTGCCCTGATAGCTGTAGTCCCACCTCACGTAGGACGCCTCGCCCTGCTCATAGGGCGCGTTCTCCGTGATCACAAGGTCCGACGCCTCGGCTCCGATCGGTATCGTCGCCTTGCCGCCGCTTACAGTATACTGCGAATCGCCGATGTCGACCGTCTTGAAATTGCTGAAGCCGAAGTCGAGCATCCTTATCGTGTCGTCGGCCGCCGTCAGAGTGTCGCCCTCGTGCATGACGACCGCGATGAGATCCATCCCGTCGCGCTCGGCCGCCTCTACGAGCGTGTGCTGCGCGGCGTCCGTGTATCCGGTCTTGCCGGCGACTAGCCCGCTGTAGCTCCGCTCTTCGTCCACGAGGAGCAGGTTGTGGCTCGCGAACATCCTCGTCTCGGTGTTGAGGTTAGTCGGCGGGATCGCGTACTCGCGCGCGACTCCCAGCTGCCTGAAGAAGGGCTGCTTGATCGCCGCCGCCATTATCAGGCACATGTCGTAGGCGCAGGTGTAATGCTGCTCGTCCGGCATCCCGCAGGCACTGTGCCAGTTGGAGTTGACGCAGCCGAGCTCGCTGCACTTGGCGTTGGCCATCGCGTAGAAGTTGTCTAGCGAGTCTCCGCCGACGTGGTACCCGACCTGCGTCGCCATGTCGTTCGCCGACTTAAGGAAGGTTCCGTAAATGAGCTGCTCCAGCGTGAACACTTCGCCGATCTGGGTGTAGAGGTTCGACGAGCCCACCACCGCGTACTGCGTGCCCTCGGCCGTCATGGCGACCGAATCGGTGAGCTGGCAGTTCTCCAGCGCGAGCAGAATCGTCATTATCTTCGTTATCGACGCGGGATACATCTGCTGCGTCGAAAGCTTGTCGTAGAGCACAATGCCCGTGTTGGCGTCGATGAGGCAGGCGGTGTCCGCGTAGTTGAGCCCGGTAAATGTCTGCCAGGTCTTTGCCGCCTCGGCCGCTGCCTGCGCCTCCGCTTCCGCCTGCGCCGCCGCTGCCGCTTCAGCTTCCGCCTGGGCCTGGGCTTCCGCCGCTGCCTGCGCCTCTGCTTCCGCCTGTGCCGCCGCTGCCGCTGCAGCATCGGCTTCCGCCTGAGCCTGGGCTGCCGCCTCTTCCGTCGCAACCGCGTCGGATTCGGCGAAGACCGCCGCCGGGGCGGCCGTCCCGAACGCAAGCACCGCGGCCGCCGCTATGGCGGCGAACCTGCGGGTTTTCATTTTCCAAAAATGCATGAAGTTCCTCTTTTCAGATTTCCGTATGTTCTCCGGCCGGCTCCTTTTCATCGCCCAATCCGCTTTCGACTGCGGCTATAAGCGCCGCCAGCGCCTCCTCCTCGTCCTCGCCCTCGCAGACGATTTCGATCTCGTCGCCGCACTTGACGCAGGCGCCCAGGACCGAAAGCACGCTCTTGGCGTTGGCGATAGTATTGTCGCAGGTGAAGGTCACGAGCGACTTGAAGGCGAGCGCCTTCTTGCAGAAATTGGCCGCCGGCTTAAGGTGCAGCCCCGACTCATTCTTAACGACAACTGTTCCTGAGACCATATTCCACCTCCTTATGCCCCTAAAGGGCGGAACTTTTATTTCTTCATCTCGGAGCACGGCTCCGTTTTTTGCGGCAGGCGCCGCCTTGCTTTCCCGCAGCGGCGTCATCCGCCATGCTTATCGGGCAGGGATCCCGGCCGCCGCGCCCTCATGGGCTCCCGCGCGCATCCGGCTTTCTCCTTTATGCCGCTTCAATCCGACGTCGACGATGAAGACGACGATGAAGACGACGCCCCGTCCGACTCCTCGGACGATACGCTGTCGATTTCCGTCAGCGTCAAAGCGACCTTCACGCTCTCAACAAGCGTGCACCCTTCGGGCAGCGTCACCGAAACGGGCACGTTGCTGTAGCTTCCGGCCGTGTACCCCCTGAGGTCGACCGTCGCCGTCACGCCGTCGGCGTCAACGCTTTCGAGCACCGACTCCTCGGCCGATATCTTCATCTGGATCTCGCTGACGTCGAACACGCTCCTTAAGCCGCTGGCGATTCCCTTCACCTTAATATTTTTCGTGGAGAAGGTTATCGTCTTGCTGTTGTAGGGCAGGATGACGACCTCGAACCTTACCGACGTCACCGAATCCTTCGCGAGCGAGATTCCCTCGGGGAGGTAGGAGGTGATGTCGACGTCGAAGATCTCGTCGTCCGAAAGCCCCGTGACGTCGAGGATGCCTTCGTCCGAAACCGTGATGAGGTTTCCGTTCGCCTCAAGGGTCTTGAGTGCTTTGCTGTCGCCGACGACGGCGAGCGAGGACGGCGTCGCCTCCACGTAAGAGACCTCGTATCCGGAAGCCGGCGTGCCGCTCGTCTCACCCTCGACGCTGACCGTGACCACCTTGTAGAGCGTGACGTGCACGTTCAGGGACTTTTCGGACACGCTGAACGTCAGGTAGCCTAAGTCGCTCTCGCCGAAGGCCTCGCCGTTCTTGTCGTAGACCACGTACTGCGCCGCGAGGTCCGCGTCAGCCGTTAAGTTCGACACGTCGACGCTGGCGACGATGCGCTCTATCTTCTCGATCAGCGATTCAGGCCCCTTTACCGTAACAGTGGACGGTTCGACGGACAGCCCGCCGACCTCGTATCCGCTGGACGGGGACGTCGTCCCTGCCGACGGCACGATGACCATCTCGCGGGTCTTCATGTCCTCCAGTTCGATCTGAATGTTGCGCGGGTTCAGCGTCACGAGTTCCGATGAGATCCCCGTCACCGACACTGAAAGCGGGACCATGACGGGCGAGGACGAGGTGTCGATTATCTGCGTCAGGTCAGCCGTGACCGTGACGTCGTCCGCCGTTAGGTTTTCGACCACCGAACGGTTCGACTGCACCGCAACGGACACCGTCGACTGGCCGCCCGCAAGCTTATAGGACATCCCCAGGCTTTCGACGTATGACTGGTTCTTGATCGTAACGGGTATGTCCCTTATCGTCCTCGTCATCACGGGGTTCGAAATATTGACTATCAAAAGCCAGATTCCGAATGCCAAGAGCACCGAGAGCACCTTGAGGATCGGATGGGACAAGAACCATTTCTTGAATCTCTTCATTCCTTGTTCCGTCCTTTCCAGATGCGGAAGCGGCTCTCAGAGCGCTCCTGCATCGTATTGTTCTGGACATGGTGCAGCTGGTCGCGCAGCTCCGAGGCCGTGACGCCCGTCTTGAGCTTTCCCAGGTAGGAATAGGACACGCGCCCCGTCTCCTCGGACACGATCACCGTGAACGCGTCCGACACCTCGCTTATGCCAAGGCCCGCCCTGTGGCGCGTCCCGTACTTTTTATTTATCGAGGCGTTCTCCGAAAGCGGCAGGTAGCACGTCGCGGCCACGATGCGGTTGCCGCGTATAATAACGGCGCCGTCGTGGAGCGGCGTGTTGTGTTCGAAAATATTCACGATGAGCTGCGAAGATATAAGCGAGTCCAGGTTTATGCCGGTTTCGATGTACTCCGTCAGCAGGATGTTCTGCTCTATAACGATGAGCGCGCCCGTGCGCACCTCGCTCATTTCATTTACGGCCCTTATGATTTCATTTATGACGGCGTCAGAGAACCTTTCCTTTCCCTTGTTCGACTCGATCCCGAAAAAGTCGCGCAGGATGTTCCTCGTTCCCAGCGACTCCAGAGCCTTGCGGAGCTCGGGCTGGAAAATGATAACGAGCGCGATGAGGGCGACCGACGCGACCCTCTGGCTTATCCACAGTATCGTCGTCAGCTGCAGGAACCAGGCCAGCAGGACGAAAATCGCGAGGATCAGCATGCCCTTCAGCAGGGTGTAGGCGCGCGTCCTCTGGATCCAGGCCATGACCACGTAGAGGACGACGGCGATGATGGCTATCTCGATTACGTCGTTGACCTGAAGCTTCGGAAAATAAAGCCCCGCGAAAAAGCTCTTAAGCTGCTCTAAGACGTTAGTCACCGCGCCCTCCTTTCCGCTTTATTTTTGAAAATGCCTTTCTTTTTCGCCGCTTCGCCCGCTCAGGCCCCCTTCGTGCCGTCCTTGGGCTTCTTGTCCGCGGCTTTCTTGTCCGGAGCCTTCTTGTCCGAGACCTTCTTGTCCGAGACCTTCTTGATATTCTTAAGCTCGCTGTAGGAGTGCAGGCGCGGCACCGCCTTTACGTAGTAGCGGAAGTCGTCGTCCTCGAACTCAAGGAGCTGGGTCCTGGCGAAGTCGGTCGGGAACTCAAGGAAGGCGTAAATGCCCGCGATTACTCCGGCCGCCACGGCTCCGATGATAACCGCGAAGACATTGAAGCCGGCGTCAGCCGCGAAATTGCCGAAAATGCAGAATACCGCGTACACGGCGCAGCCGAGCACGATCCCGATCGCCGGCGCGAAGTTGATTCCGCTCTTCTGGATTCCCGTCGTCAGCGCGAACGCCGCAAGGCAGGCAAGGAGCGTGACTATGAGCTTCGGGTCCTTGAGCGCGTCGCCGAAAATCAAGCCGGCGCGCGTGATATATTCATTTTCAGGAATGGCGGCGATAGCCTCCTTGTTCGCCCCGAGCTTGTCGGCGAAGCTGTAGGCGAAGCAGCCCGCGCAGATCGAAAGCGCGGCCGAGACGTTCTGCCGGAGCCCTAAGGCCACCGGCGTCGCGGCGGGCACGCCCAGCCCTTCGAAAACGGGCGTCAGCACCACGGCCGCGGGGTCTTTCCTGACGTTGTGGAGGAAGAGGCCGTAGAGCGCGGCGCAGATCACGAGCGCGTATACGCCGGCGTCGGTTCCCACGCAGAAGGCGTGGCCGACGAGGAAAGCCGCCGCGATCACGGGCAGCGCCGCGATGGGCACTATCCCCGCCAGAACGGCGGCAGGTATTATCAGGAAAAGGTTGGAGAACACGTCCTCTCCCGGGAACGCGCGCGCCATCATAAAGAGCGCCGCGAACGCAAGGAGCGCCTTCGCCGCGAAATCAACATATACCCCGCTTGAGGAATACCATTTGCGGAAGCCCTCACGCATCTCCAGCAGCTTTTCCATCTCTCTCTCCTGTATTTCCTTTGCCTAAAAAGCGCCGCTCAGTGCTTTTTGTCTATTATCCATTCCTCTCCCGTCGGGAGCGCGGCAGCTGCCCCGGCAGGCGCCGGCCTCTTAAGTGCCTTTTATCCGTCATCCATTCCCCTTGCCGGCCTGTCCTTTTGCATCGGCGCGGTCCTTTGAACCCTCCGCTCCGGCCGTTGCGTCCTTTTGGGCGCCGCCTTCCGAGCCTTCCTCGAAAGCTCCTGAGCCTTCTTCGGCTTCGTCGTCGGACAGCTCGACTTCTATATAGTCGCTCAGCTCGTCGCCGTCCTCGCCGCCTTGCCGCTCCGCCGCCCTGGCCTTTCTCTTCATGGCCCTCTCCTCGGCGGCGGCAGCCTTGGCCGCCTTCTTTTTCCTTCTTTCGTCGGCCTCGTCGAAGAGCCGCAGCTCGTCGAGCTCGTAACGCACGTACTCTGCGGAATCCTCGGACTCGTCGTACTCCTTAGCGGCCAAGTACCACGCAAAGAGCAGCTCCGCCGCAATCACCGCCACGTAGGCAAGTCCCGCAAGGAGCATTCCTTTTCCGGAAAATAAAAGGGCCGCATCGCTGAATATCAGCTCCGCGTTAGCGGCAGCCAAAAGCAGCAGTGCAGCCAAAAAGCCGACTGTCGCAAGGACGAACGTCCGAAGCAGCCGGGAAAGCACATATTCTTTCTTAGTATACTTAAGCGCGGTCTCAGAGCCCGGCTTTTCGCTTACGGCCAGGCGTATCATTCCGCCAATGCGTTCTTCTTCCATCTTCCACGCATCTCCCGCCCTAGGCGCGGTGCTAGCCGCCCGGCAGCTCATTTTCCTCCCGAACGGCACAAAAACCTTATTCGTCGCGCGGGAACTCGGCCCCGCGCCGCATAAAACGCGAACCCCCGGCCCGCTTTCATGCCCCGCGCACCGAAAAAATCCTTCCGATGCCCGCACGCAATTCGTCCGATAATTGTATCAAATCGGCAAAGGCGGGGCAAGTACCGCAAAAGCCGCCCGCTGCCCGCCTTTTATTTTTTCAGTATTGCCGCAAATACCCCGCCCCGATGCACACCGTAAGGAAATAGACTTCAGGCGCGCCCGCCCGCTTCAAGGCGTCGGCGGCCGCGTCCACTGTCGCCCCCGAGGTGAAAATGTCGTCCACTACGAGGACCGGCTCCTTCGGCGCTCCGCAGGCCGCCTCCAGCGCCTCCGAGAGTTCCCTGTACCGCTCCCGGGAATGGAGGTTCTTGAGAGCGGCGGTCTGCGTCTTGCGCACCAACAGCCCTTCGACCGGCTTTCCGAGCGCCCTGCCCGCCGCCCGCGCTATCAGCTCGGCCTGATTGTATCCGCGCTCCCGAAGGCGCGAGGCGTGTATCGGCACCGGCACGAGCACGCCGCACCTCTCTATGAAAGGCACTCCCGACGCCGCTTCGCCCGCCAGTTCCCCGAGCACGCCGCAGTACTCCCGCCTGCCGCGGTACTTCATATAGGAGACCGCCTCCTTCATCCTTTCTTCGTAAATGAAGACCCCCAAGCCCCTGTCGAACACGTGCCGGCGCTCCCTGCAGCCGTCGCAGAGCTCCTCGTCCTCCTCGACCGGCTGACTGCACTTCGCGCACCTTTTGCCCGTGACGTAGGGCAGTTTTCCAACGCACCCCGGGCAGAGCCTTTTCCCAAAAGGAACGGCGTCATGGCACATCGGGCACCTCCTCGGGAAAACCATGTCCTCCGCCAGCGCGCCCGCCTTAATTAGCGCCTTCTCCGCCCTGTAAATGAAATTCCGCCGCGCCCCGCCGCGGCCCCGCCCGCTTTCTCCCAAAGCCCCGCCTCCTTTCGTCCATGCCTTTTTCCGATACTGCGCCGCCTTCCGCCCGCGCCCCGCCCCATCCGCCGGCGTCTGCGGCCACGCTTCCTTCCCCCGATGATACGCTGCCTTCCGCCCGCGCCTCGCCCCATCCTCCGGCGCCTGCGGCCACGCTTCCTTCCCCCGATGATGCGCCGCCTTCCGCCCGCGCCTCTTTCCACTGATATTACGCCGCCTTCCGCCCCATCGCACCGAAATCGGCGAAAGATGGACACATGCCCCTCAAAGTCGGATACATAGCGGCCGCCTTTATTCCCACTTTACAGCTAGGATTTTGTTGTTCGGCATCCCGCCGTGCGCTATAATTGTCTAACCAAACAGGCATCAGAAAGGAGGCTCTTCCATGCTTGTCTCTACCAAGGGCCGCTACGCCCTGCGCGTTATGATCGACCTCGCGCAGCACGAAGGCGAGGCTCCCGTCGCGCTGCGCGACATCGCCGAAAGGCAGAGCATCTCCGAAAAGTACCTCGAAGCCATCCTGAAGAACCTCGTCGCGGCCGGCCTGGTCGTCGGAAGCCGCGGCAAGAAGGGCGGCTACCGCCTGACGCGCACCCCCGCGGAGTATACCGCCTGGGATATCATAAGCGCCGCCGAAAATTCATTTTACGCCGTGGAATGCCTAAGCCCAGGCGCGCCCGAATGCCCGCGGGCTGAGCATTGCGCCACCCTCCCCATGTGGAAGGACTTTTCGGAAAATGTCAGGGACTTCTTCGGCAAGTACACCCTCGACCGGCTCTCGCGCCCTTAAAGCCAATCGGCCATCGGCGCCCTTTCCCGCTTGCGAAGGGAAACCGCCCTTGCGCGAACATGCAGAAAACCCATAATCGCTGGGGCGGCCTCCTTCCTGCTCCCGGGCGAGAGGAAACCGCCCTTGCGCGAACCTGCAGAAAACAGCTCCATTTGCTTACAGCCGCTAATCGTGGCAAAGCCGCCCGGCGCACCTAGTATTCTGATTCCCGCCCACACAGTCACGGCGGCCATCGGTTCTGCCGTCCGCAGAAAGACGGACTTCGCGTCCTACGCCTTCAACAAGTCGCACAGTCACGGCGGCCATCGGCCCTGCCGTCCGCAGAAAGGCCCGCGCAAAAAAGCGCGGGCCCTGCAATTTCAATATTTACGCATTTCACGAGAAAAGCGGCGTCGAATAATACCTGTCGCCGCCGTCCGGCAGCACCGCGACTATCGTCTTCCCCGCGTTTTCTTCCCTCTTTGCGAGCGCGAACGCGGCCGTGAGCGCGGCTCCCGAGGATATGCCGACCTGGATCCCTTCCGCCTTCGCGAGGTACTTGGCAGCCTCGAAGGCCGCTTCATTTTCAACGGGGAAGACCTCGTCGTAGATGCCCGTATCGAGCGTGTCGGGCACGAAGCCCGCGCCGATGCCCTGGATCTTGTGCGGGCCCGGCTTGCCGCCCGAGAGCACCGCCGACGAGGCGGGCTCGACCGCCACGACCTTGACTTCCGCCTTCTTTTCCTTGAGGAACCTTCCCGTTCCGGTGATCGTCCCGCCGGTGCCGACGCTCGACACGAGGACGTCGACCTCGCCGTCGGTGTCGCGCCAGATCTCGGGGCCCGTCGTCTCGTAATGCGCCTTCGGGTTGACCGGGTTCGCAAACTGCCCCGCGATGAAGCTCCCGGGCGTCTCGGCTGCGAGCTCCTCCGCCTTCGCGATCGCGCCCGCCATGCCCTTTGCGCCCTCGGTCAGCACGATTTCCGCGCCGTAGGCTTTTAGGATGTTCCGCCTCTCGACGCTCATCGTCTCGGGCATCGTCAAGATCACGCGGTAGCCCCTCGCCGCCGCGATCGCCGCGAGCCCGATCCCCGTATTTCCTGAGGTCGGCTCGATTATAACGGAGCCTTCTTTGAGCTTCCCGGCCGCCTCGGCGTCCTCGATCATCGCCTTCGCCACGCGGTCCTTCACGCTCCCGGCGGGATTAAGGTACTCGAGCTTGACCAGAACGCGGGCCGCAAGCCCCTTCTCTTTCTCGACGTTCGTAATTTCCACCAGCGGAGTGTTCCCCACCAGTTCAACTGCGCTTTTGTAAATGTTGGCCATCTGCGTTACCTCCGTTCTCCCGCGCTGCACAAAAGCCGCGTTTTGACTAAAGCGTCGCCGCCGGCATAAGGCTCCGCGTCACAACGCCTTCTTCCCCTCGGGTTCCGGCGCCGCGCGCCCCTTCTTCCGCGAAAAGAACTTACCGTGTTATTCCTATCTTGTCAATAGGTTTATCCTTATTCCGCCCTTTTCCGCGAAATAAATGCCTTCAGCTCTTCCAGTTTCCCCTCCATCGTCTCCCTGCCTATTTGGTACACCCGCTCAAGCTCCTCGGGGTCGCGGCAGACGCGTTCTATCTCAAGGCTCTTCGGCGGACATATGGCGAAGGCCGCCCCCGCCTCCACCCGCTCCTTGACGTAAGCGGTCTCGGCATTGTACATCTCGGGGCGGTTCTTGAGCGCTTCGACGAGCTTCGGGTACTTCCTTAGCATGAGCTTGACCGCCCCGAAGTGCTTCGCCATTTCCTTCCTGAACCCCTCGGGCTGCGTAAGGATCACGACGTTTGCCTGATACCCCTTCTCCTCCATGAACTTAAGCGGTATGGAGTCCGATGTGCCGCCGTCCGAGAGCTTCTGCCCGTCGATCACGACGGGGCGCGAGACCACAGGCATCGAGGCCGAGGCGCGGATCCAGTCGAGGTCTTCCGTCCCGCCGTCCGGGCAGAGGCGGTATACCGGAAGCCCCGTGTCCATGTCCGTGGCCACGACGTAGAACTCCATGGGGTTCGACCTGTAGGCTTCGATATCGAAAATGTCGAGTTCAAGCGGTATCTTCCTGTACGCGAAGTCCACCCCATAGAGGTCGCCCGTAAATATGAGCGAGCGAAGGCTCACGAATTCCTTGTCCCTGCAGTACTTTTTGTTGTAGCGGATGACCCTTCCGATCTGGCGCGACTTGTAATTGCAGCCGAACGCCGCGCCCGCCGACACGCCCACGGCTCCGTCATACTCAATGCCGTTCTCCATCATCACGTCGATAACGCCCGCCGTGAACATGCCGCGCATCGCGCCGCCCTCCATGACAAGACCGATCCTCATCGCATTCGCCTCCCTGTAAAATATTCCCCCGCCCGCTTTTAACGGACGGGGGACTTGAAGCCCTTATTCTATCACATTTTCAGCGAAATTTCATTCCGCCTTCGGTGCAAGCCACTTCCAGATGAGGCCAGCCACCGCGCCGCCGACGAGCGGGGCGACGATGAATACCCAAAGTCCGTCGGCCTTGCCCGCAAGGAGCATCGGGGCGAGCGAACGCGCCGGGTTGACGCTGGTTCCAGTGAAATGGATGCCTACGAGGTGGACGAGCGTGAGGGCGCCCGCGATCGCAAGGCCCGCGCTCGATCCGTTCGAGGAAGCGGCGCCGAGCACTGCGAGGATGAAGATCGCCGTGAGGACGGCTTCGATCCCGAAGGAAAGCGCGACGTTGCCGTTATAGAGCGCGTTGCTTCCGAGTCCGGAATCCTTGCCGACGAAAGCCATGAGGCAGGCGGCTCCGGCGAAAGCGCCGACGACCTGGCCCGCGACGTAGACGGCGAGCTCGACCGCGTTGATGCCGCCGTTGATGAATACGGCGAGCGAAACGGCCGGGTTGACATGTCCGCCGCTGACGCGTCCGACGCTGTAGGCGATGGCAACGATCGAAAGACCGAAGGCAAGCGCCGTTCCGACGTAAGCCGCGTCGCCCTTCGTTCCGTCGCAGCCGAGCGCGACAGCCGCGCCGCAGCCGCAGAATACGAGGATGAAGGTTCCGATGAGTTCTGCTGCAAACTTCTTGAGGTTCTGCATTTTCTTTTCCCCTTTCTTCAGAAGTCCCCAAATACCTCTGCTTCAGGGGGGATTTTACCTCCGGAAAAATACCCTTCCCCGTCGCAGTAACTGCCTTTAAATGATAACAGAAACAGAGGAAAACCTCACCATCTCTTTTTCATTTTGCGCATAAAAACGGCCGCTTTCAGCAAGGCGCCGGCCGCTGCCGTAAGTCCTGCCGCAAGCAGGACGCGCTGCCTGCCCTAGCGCCGCGCTTTTATCCGCGGCCAGCCGCTCAGTCAGCCTCTTCGTCCCTGCCGATCTTCTCCATAAAGTAAAGCCTTGAGTCGAAGTCGCTGAACTTCCTTACCCCTTCCCTGAAGCCCGTGCCGCCGAAGGCCGGGCGCAGGTGGACGCCTCCGCTCATGATCGCCGCGCCGAAAGCGGTAAAGTCCTCTCTCTCCTGCGGAGTCCTCTCGATTTCCTCCACGGCCCCGCCGGCGGCATCTTTCTTAAAATGAATGCCGGAAAGCACGCCCTGGCGCTGCCCCCCGGCGGCGCCTTGAGCCTTCGCCTCTCCTTTTTTGATCCCGAGCCTTGCCATGAAGCCTTTTTTCCCGGCTTCCGTCCCGCCGCTAAGAAGCGCGGCCTTGTTCCTGAAGCGGTAGCGGGCCTCACCTATCAGCCCCTTCGCGAAGAAGCGCTGCTGCCTGACGTTCGGCACCGCGAGCTTCTGCATGAAGAGGCCGACGGCCCTTTCCCCGCCCGGCGACACGCAGGTCCACTCGAGGACGTCGCCCCCGCAGGCCGCCAGCGCGCCCGCCGTGCCGTAGGTCCTGCCGCGGTAGAAGCTGCCGCCGAAGAACACGCTCCGCCACTTTTTATAGAGGGCGATTTCGCTTTTCATTTCCGCAAGCTCCTCTTCGGACATGGCCGTCAGGTCGCATTCGTAGCCGAAGCTTCCGAAGGCGGCTACGTTGAAGCGCGTCGCGTGCGGGATGCGGCGGAGGGTCTGGTGGTTCGGCGACGCCGAAACGTGCGCGCTGACGGCGGACATGGGGTAGCCGTAGCTGCAGCCCGTCTGTATCTCCGAGCGCTCGAACGCGTCGGTGTCGTCGCTGGCCCAGATCTGCGGGAAGAAGCACAGCATCCCGAGGTCGAAGCGGTTGCCGCCCGCCGAGCAGCCCTCGAAGAGTATCTCGGGGAAGGCCTCCGTCAGCTCCTTCAGGCAGCCGTACAGGGCGCAGATGTACCTGTGCGCCGTCTCGCCCTGGCGCCCGGCCGGCAGGTACTTCGAGTAGACGTCGGTGAACGGCCGGTTCATGTCCCACTTCACATAGGAAATGTCCGCCGACGAGAATACTTCCTTCATCGCCTCCGTCACCGCGGCCGCCGCCTCGGGGTTCGCGAGGTCTATTACCCTCTGGTTGCGCCCCTCCGAGTGCGCCCGCCCCGGCACGTCCATAGTCCAGTCGGGATGCGCCCTGTAGAAGTCGGAGTCGACGTTGCACATCTCGGGCTCGACCCAGATCCCGAAGTCCAGCCCCAAAGCCTTCACCTTGTCGGCCAGGCCTTTCAAGCCGTGCGGCAGCTTCTTCCTGTTCGCCTTCCAGTCGCCAAGGCCCGCCCTGTCCGAATTCCTCTCTCCGAACCAGCCGTCGTCCATGACGAAAAGCTCCACGCCGACGCCAGCGGCCGCCTTCGCGAGGCGCAGGAGCTTCGCCTCGTTTATGTCCATGTATGCCGCCTCCCAGCTGTTTAGGAGGACGGGGCGTTCCCTGTCGCGCCATTTTCCGCGGACGATATGCCTCCTCGCGAAGGCATGCATGTTCTGCGAAAGGCCGTTGAAGCCGCTGCCCGACCAGCTCATCACCGCCTCCGGCGCCTCGAAGGCCCCGCCTTCGCCGAGCGTCCACTCAAAGCCCTGCGGGTTGATGCCGCTTACGAGCCTCACCTTGCCGTAGGGGCTGACCTCCGCGCACTCATAGTGGTTCCCGCTGTAAATGAGGTTGAACCCATAGGCCCAGCCCACGTCCTGCCCCGTTCCCTGCGGGTGGATCATACAGAACGGGTTCGACCTGTTCGACGAGGCCCCGGTGCAGCTGCCCGACACGAATCTGCCGGCCTTCAAAGGCACTTCCCGCCTCTCCATCTCGCGCGCCCAGGCTCCGCCGAATGCGGAAAATGCCAATTCCTCCGCGTCGAAATCGAGCTGGAGGCTCATAAGCCGCCTTATGCGCACCGCATTTTCCGAAGACGGCTTCAGGCAGGATCCTCCCGCCCCTGCGTCCATGCCTTCCGCTTCACTTGGGACTGTATCGGGCGATGGGCCGAGCCCCTCCTCCGCGTCCGCGCTTTCCGCTCCACCCGGGACTGTATCGGGCGATGGGCCCGGCCCTTCCTCCGCGCCAACGCCTTCCGCTGCTCTTGCCTTCGCTGCCGGAGCTTCCCTTGCCGGGTTGACCAGCCTGCTGCTCCGCGTGATCACGTCACAATCCTCGTACACGTAATAGTGGAGTTCGAGCAGAAGCCCCGTCTCCTTCTCGCGCATCAGCAGGCACAGATGGTCCACTTTATCGCCGTATGACCCGGGAAGAGTTTCAAAGGGAGGCTTCCCCTCGGAAATATCCGCGCCCGCGAACACGAAGTCGCTCGTCGCCGAGCCGTCGGGATAAATTATTTCGACGAAGGGCTCCCTGAAGTCGCCCTTCCCGAGCGAGCTCATCTCAAGCCTCATGTCGTCGAGGCTGTACTTTCCGTGCTCTGGGTCGTAGGTGCAGCTCGTTCCCGGCGGGAACTCGTGCTGCTCGCAGAGCGCGTCAAGGTCCTCTATCCTCTCGACGGGTATCCGCCTGCCGTAATAGAGGTGCTCTATCTGCCCGGTTTCAAGAAGCCGCATCGCGTAAGTCGTTCCAGGGGTCTCAAGAACCCAGGCCCTGTTGAAAAAACTTCTGATCATCCTCTGCCTCCGCTTCTTTAGTTCCGCTTCCAAAAAGCCGCTTTGATCCGATCAGCCCCGCTCGTTCCTGCCGACGCAGCCAGCGCCGTCATCTCCATCTTCGCAATCCGGTCCGATCCTCGCGCTAAACTGCCTGCAGCCAAGCGCCTCCATGGCGGGATTTTTGTTTTGAGCCGTGCGTCCGCCCCTTCACCGGCTCCTGCGTCCGCGGCGTCCTTTTGTCCTCGCGTCAGGCCAAGCTCTCCTTAGTCCGCGATCCATCGCCTGCGGCTCCTCATTTTCCGATGACGGGCTCAACCTTTAAGGTCGTCCGGCGTAGTTATCTTTTTATTTTCATAAGAGCCCTCGATCACCTTCACGCGCCCGAGCCCGGCCGCTTCGTACACCATCGAATCGTCGGTGAACGCCGAGAGGTCTTCTCCCGCGGCTTCGTAAGCCTTCACGATCGCATCGTACTTAAAGGCCTGGGGCGTCTGCACCATGAAGCAGTTCTTCCGCGCCGGAGTCTCGACGACGAAGCCTTCCTCGTCGACGATTTTGACCGTGTCCTTCGAAGGCACGGCGACGATCACCGCTTCATTTTCAACAAGAGCCTCCGCCGTCCTTGCGATGATGTCCTGCGACACGAAAGGCCTCGCGCCGTCGTGGACCATCACCGCGTCGGCCCCGCCGCAGCACAAAAGCCCCGCGCGCACCGACTCCCCGCGGCAGTCTCCGCCGGGCACTACCGCTTTCATTTTTGAAAATGCCCCGCCACGCGTGTACTCTTCCCTGCACTTTCCGAGGTAGTCCGTCGGCACGACGAGCACGATCCCGCCGACCGACGGAGCCTTTTCGAAGGCCTCCACGGTGCGCCGGAGTATGCTCTTTCCCCCTATTTCAAGGAACTGCTTCGGAACCTTTCCCCCTATCCTCGACCCGCTGCCGCCGGCCACGATAACCGCGTAAACCATAACCGCCCCTTTCATATCCGCCGCCCCGCACTTCCCGGCGCAAATAAACCTGCCGGTGCTTCCGCGAAGAGCCGAAAAACCGTGCGCCGCGGCCCGCTTGCCGCCCGCGCCGGCTCAAAACCTTTTGCCTTAAAGCTATTATACCAACTCGGTGCGCCCCAGGCATACCGTAAGCGGAAGGCAGTACATTTATATACAAACAGCATTCCATATTGACTGGCAAAAAAACAAGTGTTACGCTTTGTGTGGGAAATCCCACCGATAACGTGAGGTGCAAAAATGAAAATCATAAAGGATTACAACGCCCATATCGACTCGAAAAGCAGAATTACACTTAGGGAAGCGGCTTATGAATACTACAACGTCAAAGTTTATGAAAACGGCTGCATGCTGCTTGAGCCCCGCGAGCTAGTAACGCCGCACCAAATCTCTTCCCGTACTCTAAAAGACATGGACGAGGCCATAAATAACTTTAAATCCGGAAAAGTCTCTGACGCAATCGACCTTTCAGATTTTTAATCAGCTAAGGAAATCAAATGGATTTCATTATACGAATGGGAATCCCCGAGATGAAAGAGCGCTGGAATCATCTGGTTGCCGGGCACAAATGCGGCACTCTTTCAAAGGGAGAAGAGCAGCTTTATCAAAAATGGGGCAAGGCTATGAGGCTGCTCTCTCTAAATCCGCTGCACCCCAGCCTCCATTCACATGAAATCCCCCCTTTGAGCAACAGATACGGGCAAAAGGTATGGCAGTCTTACCTCGAAAACAGGACAAGCACGGCAAAGAGAATGTATTGGGTTTACGGCTCCGGGCGCGGCGAAATCACAGTAATCGGTCTTGAACCGCACCCCGAGGACGCTAAAAATGGCGGCTATGATAAGGTCACTCTTTCTGAAACAGGTGAAATCATTTAATTCGGCCGTTTCACAGACTATTCACGCTTTGAACGGATTTTAAACGGATATTTAGCGGATACTCCCTCTAAAGCAGCCATGGCAAAAGCGGCTGCGTTCCGATACGCCGCAGGTGCGGCAAAGGAGGGAGTATGGAAAGATTCGCATTGATCCCGGCCTTAGAGCCCGACGAAAAAATGCTTAAAACGGCCAAGGGCCTAAAAGAGCTCGGCTTTGAAATAATCTTCATAGACGACGGGAGCGGCAGCGCCTACGCGCCGGCCTTCGCGCAGGCGCAAGAGCTCGGGACCGTCCTGCGGCACTCAAAGAACCTCGGCAAGGGCGCGGCGATAAAGACCGGCCTTGCCTACCTCGCCGCGCGCACGGCTCCCTGCGTCGCCGTAACGGTCGACGCCGACGGCCAGCACCTTCCCTGCGACGCCCTCCGCGCCGCCAAAGAAGCGGAAAAGCGCCCCGATTCGCTAATCCTCGGCTCGCGCCGCTTCACGGGCCGCGTGCCGCTCAAAAGCCGTTTCGGCAACACGGTTACCAGGGCAGTGTTCCGCCTGGCCTCGGGAGCTTCGGTATACGACACGCAGACGGGCCTTCGGGCGTTCGCGTCCGATCATTTTCAAAAAATGCTGGAAATAAAGGGCGACCGCTACGAGTACGAGATGAACGTCCTGCTTGAGTACGGGCGCGGCGGCCTTCCGATCCGCGAAATCCCGATCGAGACGGTCTACATCGAGGGGAACGCCTCCTCGCACTTCAGGGCTCTTTCGGACTCCGCCCGCATCTACGGCGAGATCCTTAAGTTCTCGCTGTCCTCGCTCCTCAGCTTTTTCATCGACTACGCGCTCTTTGCGCTGCTGTCCGCCGCGACAGCCGCGCTCGGAGCCTTTAGCGCGCCCGTTTCGAACGTCGGCGCAAGGCTCGTCTCGGCGGCGTTCAACTTCACCGTCAACCGCCGGGTCGTGTTCAAGAGCGACAAAAGCCTCCCTAGGACCGCGGTGGAATACTTCGCGCTGGCCCTTTTCATACTTATGGGCAATACGTGCCTCCTGACGGTCCTCGTCAACACCGCGGGCGTAAGCCGCTACCTCGCCAAGCTCCTCACGGAAGCCACCTTCTTCTTCCTGAGCTTCTTCGCGCAGAAGCATTTCATTTTCAGGAAAAAGCGGACGGGCGAGGGCGCCGCGGCGGCAAAGGATATCCGCGCGGCAAGCGAATAATCCCCGCGGCCGGCTTCAATCGATTTCAACAGGCGGCGCCCCCGCACGATTCCAAGGGATTCCGTACATACAAAACGAGCCGGGCAGCTTCAGCCTTTCGCTGACGCCGCCCGGCTCTTTAAGAGCGGAGAGGATGGGATTCGAACCCATGCGCCCTTGCGGACAAACGGTTTTCAAGACCGCCTCGTTATGACCACTTCGATACCTCTCC
>Ga0181612_117401_pt1 | contig 24080 bp, 22 predicted proteins | sample HoacroProtozoa21_FD_119630 | JGI IMG/M metagenome (GOLD analysis project Ga0181612, IMG submission 119630) | Hoatzin crop microbial communities from Cojedes, Venezuel. Combined Assembly of Gp0051906, Gp0051904, Gp0051908
ACAAACAGGGTGAAGGGGATTCTCGGTGTACGAATCTGCCCGGAAAAGGGCGTGGAAAAGGCAGACCCTACCCGGTTGTGCAGAGTATAACCGACGAACGTTTCAGAAATGTTAAACAGAGACGGAAAAATAAAAAATACCGCAGCCGGAAAATTTTCCGGTCTGCGGTATCGGTCGTTTTAGAAATACCTCAGGCGATCTGCTGCTCGGACTCGTAGTCCAGCACCTTGCGGAACTGGGTCTCATAGAGCTCGCGGTAAATGCCGCCTTTGGCCAGCAGCTCCTCGTGGCTGCCCTGCTCGGCGATGCCTCCGTCGCTGACCACCAGAATTCGGTCGGCTTTCAGGATCGTGGACAGACGGTGGGCGATGACGATGCTGGTCCGTCCTTCCATCAGCGTTTCCAGCGCATCCTGGATCGCGTTTTCGGAGATGGAGTCCAGGGCCGAGGTGGCCTCGTCCAGGATCAGGATCTCGGGATCTTTCAGAATGACCCTTGCGATGCTAAGCCTCTGCTTTTCTCCGCCGGAGAGCTTGAGGCCCCGATTGCCCACCATCGTTTCGTAGCCGTCCGGCTGACGGGCGATAAAGTCGTGGAGATTGGCGATGCGGCAGGCGTTCTCGATCTCCTCCTGAGTGGCATCCTCCTTGGCGTACAGGAGATTCTCCCGAATGGTGCCGTTAAAGAGATAGGTGTCCTGAGTCACGACGCCGATGCGCTGCCTCAGATAGGCCAGGTCGAAGTCCCGGACATCGGTATCCGCAATGCGGACGCTTCCTCCCGTAACGTCGTACAGACGGGGAATCAGATTGACCACCGTGCTCTTTCCGGCACCGGAGGGGCCGACGACGGCATACATCTTTCCGCCGGGGACCGTGAAGCTCAGGTCGCTCAGCAGCGGCTTGTCCTCAGAATAGGCAAAGGAGACATGGTCGTAAACGATATCCTTGTTATGCACATCGGGGCAGGCCCCGTCTTCCTTTTCCACGATGGGATTGGTCATGTCGAAATATTCGAAGATGCGGGTGAACAGAGCCAGGGACCGGGTAAAGTCCACATGGATGTTCAGCAGCGATTCGATGGGCCGGTAAAGCCTTGAGATCAGGGAGACCGTCGCGGTGACGGTGCCCACCGTCAGGGCACTGTCGGCCCGGGCGATGATCAGCCAGCCTCCGGCAAAGTAGATCAGAAGCGGTCCAAGCTGGGTGAAGATGCCCATGACCACCCGGAACCAGGATCCGCTGCGCTGCTCCCGCAGCTGAAGACGGGTGACCTCCTCGTTGATGCCGACGAAACGCTCGTACTCTTTGTCCTCCCGGGTGAACAGCTTCACCAGCAGGGAACCGCTGACCGACAGCGTCTCGTTGATCATCTGGTTCATCTCGTCGTTTTTCTCCTGGCTCTCGGACAGGATCTTCCAGCGGGTCCGGCTCACGGTCTTGGTGGGCAGGACCAGCAGCGGGATGACCACGATCCCCACGATGGCAAGACGCCAGCTCATGGTGAACAGGGCTACCAGCGTCGTGACGACGGTCGCCAGGTTGCTGACGATGCTGGAGAGCGTGCCCGAGATGACGGAGGAGACTCCGCTGATATCCGTATTCATACGGGTGATGATGTCGCCCTGCTTCTCCGAGGTGAAGAAGGCATGGGGCATATGCTGCAGATGATCGTACATCTGGTTTTTCATGTCGAAAATAATGCGCTGGGAGATCCAGGCGTTGATATAGCTTTCCAGCACGCCCACGATCTCGGAAGCCGCCAGGGTGGCAAAGGCCATCAAAAGAAGCTCGACAAGGAGCTTCATGTCCTTGCCGAGCAGTGCTTCGTCTACGATCTTTCCGGTGATGATGCTGGGCAGCAGCCCGATCACCGAGGACAGAAGGATGGCGGCAAAAACAAAAGCAAACTGGATCCAGTAGGGTTTCAGATAGGACAGGATCCTTTTTAGGAGAGCCGAAGAGACCTTCGGCATGTTCTTCTTTTCTTCGTCCGTGAGGAAGCCTCGCGGACCCATCGGTCTGTTACGTGGCGGCAATCCGCCTCACCGTTCCTTTCTCTAAAGCCGGCATACGCATGCCGGTCCTCTCCGGGTTCCCGGTCAGCGGCCGGGTCCCCTACCACCGCCGCCGGGGCCTCCGCCGCCGCGCGGTCCTCCTCCGGGTCCGCCTCCGAATCCGCCTCCGAATCCTCCGCGGGGTTCCGGATGACGTTCCACGTGCCGGATCGGTTCCGGATCCGGCTCTCTGCTCCACAGAGACAAAAAGCGGCGTTTATGTCTCGGCGGTTTGGGTTCATAATAACGAAGCGTAAACAGGCGCGGGGAACTCAGCGACCGGCGCACGAAGCGGGTCAGCCGGTTGGCCACCGTGATGCCGCCCAGGATCTTCAGGGCATCCTCGACGAAGGAGCCGTCGTCGTCATAGACGGAAGATTTGGCTTCCAGATCCAGATCGACATAGCCGTCATCGTTCATGACGACGACTTCCATGCCGTACTCGGTCAGGGCCTGGGCAATGGTCAGAGCCTGGATACGGGTCAGATTCTCTGCGATCTCCGTGGGGAGAGAAGCCACGATGGCCTTGGCGTCGGAATTGCTGTATCCCATGATGTCTTCCAGAAGATCATCGGCCTGGGAGGTCTTGCAGGTGCCGACGGAGTACAGAAGTACCCGGTAATCGTCGCGTGCAGAGCTGGATGTTGTTTTCTTGTATGTATAGCTGGTATCGCCGGTGTCATCACTGACATAGGTGCTCAGGTCTCTGGCAGAAGAGGTGCTTCTCAGATCCTGGCCGCAGTTGGGGCAGAAGTTCACCGAACCTTCCACGGGACTTCCGCAGTTGGGACAATAAGGCATGTCATGTTCCTCCTACACTTTCAGAATATTTTGAATTTCACCTTTCTCTGCGAGTCTAATTATACTAAAAACAGGGAAGGCAATTGTGTACGATTCCTGACGTTATTTTGAACGAATTGTAAATTATAACAGGTACCTTCTGAAAATCGCTTCTCGCAGGAAAGCAAGTATATTATTTCATACCTTATTTAAATCTACTTAAAAGAATGACGGCGTAAAAAGACCGGAACGGGATTGCTCCCGTTCCGGTCATGGACTGTATATGTAAGGATCTCAGAAGATGGCGACCACGGCGCCGTCGTAGGTAGCGTCGATGTAGCTGCGGATTTCCTCCGTTTCCAGAGCGGCGATGAGAGCCTGGATCTTCGCGCTGTTCTCCTCGCCGTTTCTTACGGCGATGATGTTGGAGTAGGTCTGAGCGGCTTCGCCGGAGGCATCCTCCACGGCCAGGGCGCTCCAGAAGATTGATGCACCGTACCAGCGTGCTCTTGCCGGCGCCGGACAGACCGATGATGCCGAAGATCTCGCCGTCCTCGACGGTCAGGTCGATCTGCTTCAAGGCGGTGACGGGCCCGTCGGCAGTGGTATAGATCTTGGTGAGGTTTTTCAGTTCGATCATATATTTCTCAGACTCCTTTGCGGTGAGTAAATAAAAAACGGCCGGAGGCTCACAATGCCTCCGGCCGGTAAAATCATGATGATGTTATCCGATCAGACTGCAGGCGGGCCATATTTCTGAGCGCGACGAGGCATGCACATGGGGCACATGTACATCATCATATCCATATTCATAACGAACGCGCTTCTGGACATATGGCGGGCTCCTTTCCAAGTTTGATCGCTCTCGAGTCTAACAAATCCCGCAGAGGCTGTCAACAAAATAACGATCTCTTTTGCGGGTATAAGTTTCTTATTGCCTTTGGAGATCAGGTGTTGGCAAACCAGTTGTCGTTCTCCTTGGTGGCAACGGGCTCTTCGGAGAATTTCTCGCCCTTCTTCCGGATGGCATACTCCTGGGTCTTGTTGCTGATGCGGGTATCGGCGGGGATGGAAGAGGTGATGAACACGTTCGATCCCACCACGGAGCCGTGGCCGATGACCGTTTCGCCGCCCAGGATGGAGGCGCCGGCATAGATGGTGACGTTGTCTTCGATGGTGGGGTGACGGCGCTTGCCGCGCAGGCTCTGGCCGCCGCGGGTGGACAGGCCGCCCAGAGTGACGCCCTGGTAGATCTTCACGTGCTCACCGATGACGGCGGTCTCGCCGATGACGATGCCGGTGCCGTGGTCCATGCACAGATAGTTTCCGATGGTGGCGCCGGGGTGGATGTCGATGCCGGAGCGGGAGTGGGCGTATTCCGTCATCATGCGGGGGATCAGGGGGACCTGAAGCACGAACAGCTCGTGGGCATGACGGTAGATGGTGCTGGCCATGATGCCGGGGTAGGAGAGGATGACCTCATCCTTGCCGCAGGCGGCCGGGTCTCCGTCGAAGGTAGCCTGAAGGTCCGTGTCCACCGCCGCGCGGATCGCGGGGATCTTGCGCATGTATTCGCGGCAGAGGCGGTCGGCGGTCTCGCGGATCTCCTCGTCGCTCATGCCCCGGTACTGCTCTCCGCTGGGCAGGGCGATCTCCATCTGGCTGCGGAGATTATAGAAGATGTCTTCGATCAGGAGCACCATGCGGTTTGCTACGCTGGTGCTGCGGTAGGTCTTCTCATAGTAATAGCCGGGGAAGGTGATGTTTAAAAGCTTGCTGATGACGTCGGCGATGACTTCCATGTCCGGCTTGTTAAAAAGCTGCATCCGGTCGATGTCGCGCCCGTTGTCGTAGTCTTTGAGAATCTCATCGGTCAGGGCCTTGAGATCACTGTCGGTGGTGTTCTGAATATTCACGATTGCTTCCTCCCGTAATATATAGTTGAGATCATGCGATGAGTTTGCTCATTTACGGCTTCCGGGGGATCAGAGAGATCCCGATGTCGGATTTCCAAAGAGAGAAGATCCCCCGGGTGCCCTGTGCCGTGGTCGCGCCGTCTGCCCGGAGCGTGTCCGGTGTGGATGCATTCAGAGCGGGAGAGGCACAGAATGGGTCCGGCCGCAGGAGTTGCACCTGCCGCGTGCTGTGTGCCGGCATGAAAAAAGCGGAGCCTTTAGCGGCTCCGCGGTCGTTTCAATTCTTCCTGTCTTCCGGTGCTTACCGGAGAGAGAAAAAAGCGCATGACGAAACGGACGGACCCGCTGGATTTTTGCAGGACCGACAACAACATGCTGCGTATGCAGTTTTCATGGCTGTGTTCGTCATATCTGTTCTCACTCATTTCATAGACTGCTCAAATTATAGTTCGTCCGGAGGAACTTGTCAACAGTCTGACAATCCTCTTTTTCCCGGAAGCGGCGGTGTTTTTGCGGCGAAGGATGTTGACGCCGCGGGGTCCTCGATGGTACGCTCTATTTAGAAAAGATCAAAAGGAAACGAAGGGGCTACGGGAGAGAAAATGAGCAGGTATTCCGCCAAAAACCGCATCGGCTATGTTCTGGTACTGCTGCTGACAGTGCTGGCCCTTGCCGCCTTTGCCTGGCTCACCAGAGACCGTCAGGAAGAGAATTCTCAGACGGTGACGGCGGGGATCCTGCCTTCCGCTTTCGATTATTCCGCCCTTCCGGCCTATTCCGGCTCCCCGGCAGTGACGGTGAACGGAAACGAGCCGTATTTTACCGACGAGGAGCGGTCCGACTACTCCTGGATCTCTCTGGGCGAACCGGACTCCCTGGGAAGGTGTACGGCGGTGATCGCCTGTCTGGGAGAGGACCTGATGCCGGCGGAGGGGGAAGAGCGCCAGGATGTGACAAGCGTCCGTCCCACCGGGCTGTCCCAGGCCTGGTTTGACTGCGTGGAGCAGGGGGCGCTGTACAACCGCTGCCACATGGTGGGCTGGAAGCTCAGCGGACTCAACGCCGAACCGAAGAACCTCATTGCAGGGACCCGGTATCTGAATCTGGAGATGCGGGAGTACGAGAGCCGCATAGCGCAGTATCTGTGGAAGACCGGCGGCCATGTGATGTACCGGTGCAGTCCGGTGTTCGTGGGGCAGGAGCTGCTTTGCCGGGGCCTGCTGCTGGAAGCCGAGAGCGTGGAGGACCGGGGCGAAAGCGTCCGATTCTGCGCCTTCCTGTACAATGTCCAGCCGGGCATCGGCCTCGACTACGCCGACGGGGACAGCTGGTATACCGGCGTTTTTCAGGATACGAAGTCCGAAGCCGTGGCGCTGGGAGAAAACGTCGAACAGGCCGACGAGCAGGGAAGACTTCATTATGTCGTCAGCGAATACAAGGATCAGTTCCACCTGCCCGGGTGCGAGAAGACCGAAAGCATCTGGGAGGAGAGCCGTTCCGAATACTATACCAACCGGCAGGAACTGCTGGATCAGGGGTACGAACCCTGTCCGGCCTGCCATCCGTGATCAAAAGGAGAATAGTCCATGAAAAACTACAAGGGCGAATACGAAAAGAAGAATCCGGGGGAGACCCTGGGACTGGTGCTGGTGCTGCTGGGCGTGTTCTGCGCGGTGGTGCTGATGTTCGTACGGGATTACTTTGCCACCATCGGCATCATCCTCTTTCTGGCGGGACTGCTGCTGTTAAAGTATTCGAAAAAGAAGATCGTCGCGGAGCCGGCGGACTATGAGGAGATCCCGGAGGAGATCCGGGAATATGAGTTTGAGATCGTGGACCTGAGAGACCAGGAAGTGATGACCCAAGCCGTGCCGGATCCGGACTACGACCGGAGCGCACAGGACCTGGAGCAGGCACAGCTGTACAATACCCGGATCTACCGGTATACCTTCCCGGTGATCGAGGTGACGCTGGCCCAGGAATCCGACGAGGATCCTCCCGCCCGGGAGATCGCCGTCTTCGGCGAAGGAAAGCTTCTGGGCCATGTGGAAGACGAGGATGCGGTGGCGCTGCGGCGTCTGTCCCGGGATGAGGACGCGGAGCTTCGCGTCATCGTGCAGGGCGGCCCGTACAAGGTGCTGATCCGCCAGCAGGACGGAGCCTTCGAATCCTGGCAGACCACGCTGGAGCAGGGCGAAGAGCCGTTTTCCGGCGTCATAAAGGTCTTAAAGAAAGTGCAGGCCGACTGACGGATCCGGGCAGGAAAAAGTGACAATTGTGAACGAGCTTTTAATTTTTGGCATCGCCGGAACACAAAGGCGAAAATGTTCTTGACATGCCGTTCAAAAACAATAAAATTTGAATCGGAAGTATTGTAATTTTCTTACGGAAAGGCGGGACGAAGTTTGCTCAAAGGGAAACACGTCGTACTGGGAGTCACCGGAAGCATCGCGGCCTACAAGGCGGCGTATCTTGCCAGCGCACTGAAAAAGCAGGGCGCCGAAGTGCATGTTCTGATGACCCGGAATGCCGTAAATTTCATTCACCCGACGACTTTTGAGACGCTGACGGGAAACAAGTGCATCACGGACACCTTTGACCGGGAGTTCGAATTCGATGTGGCCCACGTGGAGCTGGCGAAAAGCGCCGATGTCTTCATGGTGGCTCCGGCCAGCGCGGACGTGATCGGGAAACTGGCCCACGGCATCGCCGACGATATGGTGACGACCACGGCTCTGGCCTGCCGCTGCCCGCGCATCGTGGCACCGGCCATGAATACGGCCATGTATGAAAATCCCGCCGTACAGGAAAATCTTCAGACGCTGGAGAGATACGGCTACGAGGTCGTGACTCCGGCCACCGGGTATCTGGCCTGCGGAGACACCGGGATCGGCAAGATGCCGGAACCGGAGGAGCTGATGCAGTGGATCCTGCGGGATATCGGGCACGAAAAGGATATGAAGGGGCTGAAAGTGCTGGTCACGGCAGGGCCTACTCAGGAAGCCATCGATCCCGTCCGGTATCTGACCAACCATTCCTCGGGAAAGATGGGATACGCCATCGCCCGGGCGGCCATGCTCCGGGGCGCCGAGGTAACGCTGGTGAGCGGACAGACTTCCATCGACCCGCCGCCCTTCGTGGAATTGGTCCGCATCGTGTCGGCGGAGGATATGTTCCGTGAGGTCACTTCCCGAAGCGGCCAGCAGGATATCATCATCAAGGCGGCTGCCGTGGCGGATTACCGGCCGGCCACCGTCAGTGAAGATAAAGTAAAGAAATCCGACAGCGATCTGTCCATCGCACTGGAGAGGACCTCGGATATCCTCCAGTACCTGGGAGATCACAAGAAAGAAGGCCAGTTCCTCTGCGGATTTTCCATGGAGACCAGGGATATGATGGAAAACTCCAAGAAGAAGCTGGAGAAGAAGAACCTGGATCTGATCGCCGCCAACAACCTGAAGGTGGAAGGTGCGGGATTCCAGAAGGACACCAACGTCCTCACTCTCATAACCAGGGAAGATGCCGAGGCACTTCCACTGATGAGCAAAGACGAGGCCGCCATGGCGCTTCTGGACAGGATCCTCTCCCTGCGGGGAGAATAAGGAGCGGAAGACCGCCGGAAAAGGTCCGGCGTTCCGGATAAATTGTATTGCATCCCGGTCTCGGGAGCGACAACAAGGAGGAAAAAATGAATAAAAAGAAGAAATCGATTCAGTGGATGGCCGGCGTTGCACTTATGGCCGGAATCGTGATCCTGCTGGCGAATACGCCTCTGGGAATGATCCAGCTGCCTATCATCAAGGCGACAACCGTCCATATCCCCGTTATTCTCGGCGCCATCATCTTCGGGCCCCTGGCCGGAGGGATCCTGGGAGGGATCTTCGGGATCTGCTCCATGATCAGCAACACCTATGCCCCGACGCTTCTGTCCTTTGCCTTTTCACCGTTTCTCGCAGCGGATCTGCTGGGTGCGGTCAAGGCTCTGTGGATCGCCGTGGGCTGCCGGATCCTCATCGGGGTCGTGGCGGGCTGGCTGTGGATCGGACTGAAGAAGGCCCGGGTCAATTCCTGGGTGGCGCTGCCTATCTGCGGATTCGTGGGATCGATCACCAACACGATCCTGGTCATGGGCAGCATCTATGTGCTGCTGGCGGCGGAATACGCGGCCGCGAAGAACGTGGGCATCACCGCCGTGTTCGGACTGGTCATGGGCACTGTTGCCGCTTCGGGCATTCCCGAGGCGATCGCCGCGGCGATCCTGGTGACGGTGATCGGAAAGGCGCTGCTGGCGTCCAAATACGTAAACCTGAACGGAGAAAAGGGTATACAGACATGATTCTTGCCATAGATATCGGAAACAGCAATATCGTCGCGGGATGCGTCGATCACGATGAGATCCTGTTCGTGGAGCGCATCGCTACCGTGAGAACGAAGACGGAACTGGAGTACGCCGTGGACATCAAGACCCTGTTCGATCTTCACGACATCGACCGAAAACAGGTGGAGGGCTGCATGATCGCCTCGGTCGTGCCTCAGATCACCTGGATCCTGAAAGAGGCGGCGGAAAAGCTGGGCATCGAGGATGTGAAGGTCCTGGGCCCCGGTATGAAGACGGGCCTTAATATCATGGTGGATGAGCCGGGATCCGTGGGTGCGGACCTGGTGGCCGGCGCCGTGGGCGGTGTGGCAAACTATCCCGTGCCGCTGATCATCATCGACATGGGCACGGCGACCACTCTGTGCGCCATCGACGGAAATAAAAACTACATCGGCGGCATGATCATCCCCGGTGTCGGAACCTCTCTGGATGCGCTGACCGGACGGGCGGCGCTGCTGGGCAGCGTCAGTCTGGATGCGCCCAAGAGAGTCATCGGAAAGAACACCGCGGAATGCATGCAGAGCGGTATCCTCTACAGCAACGCCAGCGCCATGGACGGATGCATCCAGCGCATGGAAGAGGAGCTGGGAGAAAAGGCCACGGTGGTGGCGACCGGCGGACTGGCGGGCAAGGTCATCCCGCTGTGCCGCAGAGAGATCATCCTGGACGATGAGCTGCTGCTCAAGGGCCTGAACATCATCTATCACAAAAACAAAGACTGAAGACAAAGAAAAAATTCCGGAGGAATCATTCCTCCGGAATTTTTTTATCCTGAATTTTCGAAATCAGTTCTCCGCATTGGTGCCGGCTTTGCGCAGTTCCAGCTCCTTGCAGATCCTCTCGTATTCCTTTTCGTCCAGTTTGTATTTCCGGACATACAGGAAGTAGGAGGCCAGCATCAGCAGGCAGGGCAGCACGGTCATGCAGAACAGCAGACCGATGGACTGGCCGCGGGTAACGCCGCTGAGGACGCTGCTGATCTGAGTGAGCTTGTCGGCTTCGCTCAGAAGTCCCTGAGAGGCCTGAGTCTCCAGATCGGAGACCTGATTGGTGTAGCTGGTGATCCGGAAGACCATGTAGCTTGCGGATACGATGATGGCGGTCAGAGCGGAGGCGAGCTTTGTGATGAACGGACGCAGGGAGGCGATGATGGCCTCGTCGCGGGTGCCGTGCTTGAGCTCGTTATACTCCACGGTGTTCAGGATCGAGATCATCATGACCAGGTAGTAGCAGTACTGGCCGAAGTTTGCAAAGACGTAGCCGATGACAAGGATCCAGAACTTGACCATGCTGGAGGCCATGAACAGACCCGGAACCAGCATGATGATATAGCCGATGGTGGCGATGATGGCCATGATGCCCATCAGTTTCTTCCGTTCGATCCGCTTGGAGATCGCCGGATAGAAGATCATCAGGAACGCGGTGGGCAGCATGCCGACCGTGGTGAACAGAGAATACAGTCCGCCGGCATAGCCGTATTCCACGTAGATGTAAGTGGAGCCGAGGCCGGCGATGACGATGCCGTTGCCGACTTCCTGGAGAAGGAAGATGATGGCGATCCACACGAGCTGGTCGTTGCCGCTGATGGTGGTCCAGATCTTTTTCAGACTGATGGGAGGAGCCTTTTCTCCGTAGTCGCGGTTTTCACGGACACCGAAGATGGTGAAGCACAGAAACAGCGGGGAGAGGATGCAGGCCGCCAGGGCTACGCGTCCGTAGGCGATGTTTGCGCTGCCGCCGATGGTGTAGGCGCCGGTGGTCAGAATGGGGATCAGGATGCTGGCAAGCGTGCCGCCGATGCCCGCACACAGGGTCGCCATGGACGTGAATTTGTCGCGGTCATGAGCATCCGAGCCCAGCGCCGGGATCATGCCCCAGTAGGAAATGTCGTGCATCGTATAGGTGATGCTGTACAGGAAATAGAACACACCGAACAGCCAGATGAAGGGCCAGCCCTTCAGGTTGGTGTTGAAGACGGTATAGACCACGACGGACGTTGACAGAATGCCGATGACGAGCCAGGGCTTGAATTTGCCCCAGCGGGTACGGGTCCGTTCGATGATGTTGCCCATGATGGGATCGTTCAGAGCATCAAATACTCTGGCGGCCACCATGATGGCGGTGACGGCGGCCAGCTGTGCGTTGGTAAGACCTTTGGTAAACAAAATAAAGGTCAAAAGGAAGTTGGTCACCAGGCAGTAGATCATATCCCTTCCGATGGTTCCGGGAGGGAACATGAGCATATTTCTTTTTCTTCTCTCAGCTTCTGTCAAGATTACTCCGCTCCTGTCTTTTAATAGATTTCGCTGGGGTAGGATGTGCCGTGCCGGGAATTATTTGAATTTGTAATTTTCGTAAAGACGGTTGCACTTCCAGGCGTGGAAGTTGTCACCGGTGATCCCGTAGTATTTCTTTCCGCAGGTGAAAAGAAGGGTCTGTCCGTAATACAGCATGGCCATGACGGAAATATCGTCGAACAGGAAAGTCCTGTTGCCGAGGCAGAGCCGGTCTTCGTAGACCAGAAGCTTTCCTTCCGCCAGATCCCACTGGGTGTGCTCCGTGGCATCGATGGTGAACAGCCGGATATTGTCTTCCTGGAACAGCAGTTCACCGGGCTCTTTCTTTTCCATGTCTTCGTCAAAACGCCCTTCAATCCATTTTCCCCAGTCGTAGACGCTGTCGAAGCGGACCTTGTCGCCGTGCAGGAAACCGTATTCGTTGTAGCGCCCCTTCATGCCGCAGTTCCGGCAGCGGAAGGTGTCGCAGCTTGTTTCCAGAGTGTCATAGCTTCCGCACTCGGGGCAGATCACCAGATAGTTTTCCATCCCTTCCGCGGGAGTATCGCATTCATAGCGGCGCATCTCTTTGCGCTGATTGTCGTAGGCGTTGACGTACAGATCGCGGTTGATGAGATCCGTAATCTCCTGCGCCGTCATCTTTTTAAGTTCCTCGGAGGAGTAGACGCCCATCACTTTTCCGTCCACGGGGCCTTTCCGGGATTTATAGGCCCAGCGGGGAGCGGTGAAATAGCCGCCGTTGGTGCGGTAGGTGACCAGCCCGCAGTGAGCGGTCTTTACCAGCTTGCCCGTGGCCAGCTCCACCGGGATCGTCTCGCCGTGGAAGTTCCGGCTTCCTTCGGGGAAGATCATGATGCTGTGCCCGTCCTTGATGCGGCTGAGCATCTCCTTGACCGGCGCCATGGAGGGATAGCCCTTGGGCATCGGGATGGGGTTGATCAGATAGGCCAGCGGCTTTCCGAACCAGGTGCGGAAAAGGTGCTCTCCGGCTACATAGTAGATGTGCCTCCGGTTGGCGATGCCTACCATGAACATGTCCAGTTCCGTGGTGTGGTTGGCCATCAGGATATAAGGTTCTTTCTGTTTTGGAACGTAGTCTGTTTTGAAATCGTATTTTTTCAGCATTACGCGCCCGATGGGACGGGCCAGCTGAAAGCAGATTTTGTTGCGAAGGACTTCGGATTTCTTCATCGTTCTGACTTCTTACCTCTAATCTATATTAATCATAGGATACTAAAAAATATCTTTACTATTTTATCATATTTAATAAACACTGTACAACTAAAAAAGAGAGAGGAAATTCAAACAAAATACTCCATCTGTGATATAATGCGCTCATCAGAGGAAACTACGCTTTTCAGGAGGCAGATCATATGGCTTACAGTCCCTGGTACAAGGAAATGGCCGTCTATCAGATATGGCCCCGAAGCTTCTGCGACGGAAACGGTGACGGGATCGGAGATCTCTGGGGTGTGCTGGAAAAACTGGACTATATCAAAAGTCTGAACGTGGACGCCATCTGGTTCAGTCCGCTCTATCCGTCTCCCAACGCGGATTTCGGGTATGATATCTCGGACTACATGAACATAAACCCCGACTACGGGGATCTGGACGTGTTCCGGCAGGTGCTGGACGGAGCCCACCGCAGAGGAATGAAGGTGTTCATGGATCTGGTGGTCAATCACACCTCCGACGAACACCCCTGGTTCAAAGAGAGCCGGAAGAGCCGGGACAACCCCTATCACGACTACTACATCTGGCGCGAGGGAAAAAGGAAGGGAGACCGGTGCCTCCCGCCCAACAATTGGACCAGCATGTTCGAAGGCGGCGCCTGGGAATACGTGCCGGAACTGGACGAGTACTATCTTCATCTCTATGCCGTCAAGCAGCCGGACCTGAACATGGAAAACCCGAAGGTTCGGGAAGAAGTGAAAAAGATCATGCGCTTCTGGCTGGACATGGGGGTGGACGGATTCCGGGAGGACGTGATCACCCAGATCGCCAAGACCCCGGGACTGCCCAGCGCCTATCCCAAGCTTCCGGTGGCCAACGGCATGAAGCATTTTACCAATCGCCCGGAAGTGCGGGACTATCTCCGGGAGTTTAAAAGAGACGTCCTGTCGAAATACGACTGCTTCGTGGTGGGAGAAAGCCCCCTGACGGATGCGGATACGGCAATAAGGTATGTCACGGAAGGGGAAGACCAGCTTCTCGATGAGATGATTGGATTTTCCCACATGGAAGCCGACTGCTTCATGACGGATATGATCCGGATGCCCTTCAGCCTCCGGAAGATGAAGAGGGCCTTCACCTCTTGGCAGATGAAGCTGCAGGGGAAGGGCTGGAATGCGCTTTACATCGAAAATCACGACCATCCCCGGGTCATCAGCCGCTACGGCAGCGAAAAGTATCACGACGAGAGCGGAAAGATGCTGGCGGCCATGTATATGCTGCAGCGGGGAACGCCGTTTATCTATCAGGGACAGGAGATCGGCATGCTCAATCTCCGCCTTCCCAGGGTCGACCTGTATGAGGACGTCATGACGGCAAACGGAGTGAGAGTCGCGTCCAAAGTTCTGCCGAAGAAGGTCGTGCTGAAAATGGCCCAGGAGGGAAGCCGGGACAGCGCCCGGACTCCGGTTCAGTGGTCTTCGGAGGAGAACGCGGGATTTACCACCGGCACGCCCTGGTTCTTTGTCAACGGAAACTTTCGGACCATCAATGTCGCCGCGCAGGAAAACGATCCGGATTCGCTGCTGAACTTCTATCGCCGGCTGGTGAAATTCCGGAAGGAGAACGAGACCGTACTGTACGGAGAATACAAAGAGTACCGGAAGAGAGACCGCCATGTCTACCTCTACGAGAGAAGCTATAAGAACGAAAAGCTGCTGGTGTTCTGCGTGTTTACGGACCGGGCCGTGACCTGCCGGGCGCCGGAGGGATTCGACCTTGAAAAGGGAGAGCTGGTCCTCTCCAATTACGAGGGAGGTACCGTTTCCGATAACGGATTTGCTGCCCGCCCCTATGAACTGAGAGTCTATCGATTCAATTCGAAAGCAGGTGATGGCCATGCCGTTTAAATATGCGCTGTTCGATCTGGATGGGACCCTGTCGGAGTCGGCTCCCGGGATCGTCAAATGCGTGCAGTATGCGCTGCACAAGGTGGGGATCGAAGAGCCGGATCTTACCCGGCTGGAAGCTTTTGTGGGACCGCCGCTGAACGTGGAATTCAAGGAAATGTACGATCTGGATCCGGAGACCATCGAAAAGGCGGTGGACTACTTCAGGGAGCGCTATGCCGTGGACGGCATCTTCGACTGCAATGTCTACGACGGGATCCCGGAGATGCTGAAAAAATGCCGGGAAAGCGGAATGACCCTGGCGGTGGCATCCAACAAGCCGGAGCCCTATGTCCGGCAGATCCTGGAGCATTTCGGGATCGTACAGGAATTTGAGGTGATCTGCGGAAGCCGCATGGAGGATGAACGGGCCAGCGCGGGAAACGACGCCAAGGCGATTATCGTCAAACGTGCCCTGCAGGGGCTGCTGCCGCAGGAGGAGCAGAGCGGCCGGAAAGAACTCTGCGCCATGGTGGGAGACCGGCGGTACGATATCGAAGGAGCGCTGGCAAACGGCGTTGCGGCCGTGGGGGTCACCTTCGGCTACGGCACCGAGCAGGAGCTGCTGGAGGCCGGCGCCGACCGGATCGCTCACACGCCGGAGCAGCTGGCGGAGATCCTGCTGGAAGACTGAATATAAAAATTCCCTCTTCGAAGGCCGATCCTTCGAAGAGGGAATTTTCTGTTCTGTATGAATTTACTCGTTGGCTCCGTCGTCCACCTCGTCGAGGAACTTCAGGATCCCGTCCACGACGTCGTCCTGGATGGCCTTGTAGTTGTGGATCTCGTGGCGGTAGCCGGTGTACAGCTTCGTCCGGACTTTGTGCCCGGTGTCCGTCAGCCAGTTGGAGACCTGGTAGACGCCGGTGCCGTACTGTCCCACCGGGTCCTGGTCGCCGGCGATGTTGTAGAACGGAAGATTTTCCGGGACCTTTTCGGCCCATTCGGTGCCGGTGATGCAGTCGATCATCTCGCAGAAATAGAGAAAGGCGCGGTTGGTGGTGGGCTTGGTAAAGGCATCGAAGGGATCCTCGGCGTGGTCATGCTGGACATAGGGATCGGAGCAGATCCATTCGTTGCCCAGCTTGGCACCTTCTTCGCACCGCCCGAACATCCAGCCCAGGATCACATTGGCGCCCTCGGCGTCCGATTCCAGGGCCTTTCCGTCCTCGATATCCTTTTTGAAGATCTCGATGCCTTCCTGCAGGTGGGGAAACTCCCCCGAGGTTCCGCACAGAACGACGCCGGTAAGTTCACTGCCGTATTTTGCGGCATAGTCTCTGGCGATGAAAGAGCCCATGCTGTGTCCGAACAGGAAATAGGGAAGATCCGAATATTTGGTGGAAGCGATCTCATAGAGCTTATGCTCGTCTTCCATCATGGTGTGGCATCCCTTGTCGCCCCAGTCGCCCCAGCTTTCGCCGTTTACGATGGCGGTCTTTCCGTGGCCGACATGGTCGTCGGCGGCCACGATGTATCCGGCATCCAGAAAACGCATGATCATGCGAAGATATCTCCGGGAGTGTTCCCCGAATCCGTGCACCACCTGGATGACGCCCTTGGCTTTCGAGGCCGGCACATAGATCCAGCCCTGGACCTCGTCTCTTTCGTTAAAAGATTTGAAACTGACTTCATGAAGCATGAGTGATCCCTCCTATGTGATGATCCTTTTCACGGCCCGAAGAAGCATCTCGATCTCGATGTTGTGGACCTTGCAGGCTTCTCCGAGAGTCTCTCCGGCGGCGGCGTCGCAGCCCACGCAGTGCATTCCGCAGGCGGTGAGCGCGTATGCTGCCCGCTTGTCGTATTCGAGCAGGTCTGAGATCAGCGTATCCTCGGTGATCTCCATCTTCTCCTTTTCGCTCATGGCTACTCCTTTTCTTCTGTTCTTCTTTTAAAAGTTCCTCTGCTCTAATCATATCAGAAGGGAGGCGTAAATGCGAGAAGAACCGAAAATGTCAATTATATTTTACATTCCTGCGAAAAAGATCCGCAGAGCGTTTTCTACTCTGCGGATGAGATGTTAAAAGGTGCGAAGCTGACGGTGCGCCTCCAGAAAATCGGTGCAGTCCTTCCGGGAGATCTCTTCGTTTTCCAGCATGAGCCCGGTGAGCCGGCGGCCCAGGGAGGAAGAGGAGATCTTCGGCAGAGGGATCGCCTCGCCGTTGATGGCACTGCTGGAAAAGACGCGGACGGGGATGCGTTCCAGAGAAGTCAGTTCCTCTTGGGAAAGCACGTCTTTGAGGATCAGTTCCAGGGTGCCGAATTCTTTTTTGAAAGTCTCCATCAGATGATCGCGGAAGATCATGGGACGGAAATGAAGGGTACGCGGAAGGTTGCAGCCGAAGGAGGAGTAACTGTGGGTCTTGAAAAGGGCCATCAGGATCGTGGGCGTCAGGGGGATATCCAGACAGTACATGCACAGCAGGGCAAGATCCGAAGAGTACTGCGTGCGGATATCCACGGGGATCTGCTGCAGATACCGCAGCGCTTCCTCCCGCTTCTGATGGATCACGGAAGTGAACATGATGGAATTGGCGGTGCTCTCCTGCAACTGTTTGTCTCCGTAGAGATTTCTCAGCTGCAGAACGGACTGATGTGCCGTTTCATAATCGCCGATCAGCAGATGACGCTCCAGTCCCTGAAGATAGATGCAGGCATACTGGATCAGCATCAGGAAACTGTACGGCGCCTCCAGAAAGCGCCAGTAGTTGGCGCGTTCGTAGGGCGTAAGCTGTGTATACGGAGTTTTCCGGATGCTCATAAAGTCACGGGTAGAGCTTCCGCTGCCCCAGTAGACGGGAAGATCCGGATAAATGAGACTGGGCTCCTTTGCCGACAGCTCCAGCGAGACCGGGATCCCACCCAGATCATAGGTCGTGGAGACGGCTTCCGGCGTATAGTTTTTATGGGGACCGTTCGCAATCCAGACCACGGGACGGATCTCCGGTACGATCCTTTCGAAATTTTCTTCGGTAACGGGGAAACCTGCCTGAGCCGCATCGGCGGAATCATGAGTATTATGTCGGAATAGTTCCATGATCTTTTCTCCCTAATTCGTTACTTTGTGCGCCGGAATTCCGGCGATACATCCAGAAAGTCTTCGATGTCCTTGCGGGTCTTTTCCTGAAGATCGAAGGAACCGTCCAGCCGGACCCAGTCGAAGAGGATGGCCTTGGCCAGGTTTACCTGCATGGGGATCAGAAGAGCGGCGTTGCCCTGATTTCGGACGATGCCGTTTTTCTGACAGTTTTCCACCAGCTGGATGAGCCATTCGTTGAAGCTCTCGATGATATCCACCAGGTGGCAGCTGCCCTGCATCTCCAGAATGAAGCAGGCCTTGCAGAATTCGGGGCCGGCATCCACGGCCCGCTGCAGGAACTCGTCCGTCAGAAGCCAGATGCGCTCCAGATCGTTCGAGGCCTGAATGAAGCGGGGAAGGATCTGCTCGAAATCCGCCTTGGCGCTGCCCAGGTAATAGACGATGATATCCGCCTTGTCGGAGAAGATCGTATAGAAGGAGGAACGGGCGACTCCGGCTTCTTCGCAGATCTGCCGGACGGTGGCCTGCTCATAGCCCTCCCGGCGGAAGACTTCGATGGCCGCATGCAGGATCTTTTCCGTATTTTTTGCCGTTTCGGACATTGCTTTTCGAGCCATTTCATCACCTCGGACACGTGTCTAATGTTTTGGACATTTTAACATGAGTGTCCCGCCTTGTAAACACCGGAAAGGAGTCTGTTGTGTATGAAAGCTTCAATTTTTTGTAGGAAACGGAGAAAAGCCCCGGAGACGATTGACACGGCAAAGACGAAAACGTTACATTAGCCTCAGAGAAAAGAATCAATATTCGGACAAATATTGGCAGAGCCTGGAGATCCCCTCCCCAGACCCCAATCCTTTGTATCCCCGCGGTCGGCCGACCGTGGGGAATTTTCTTGCTTCGGGATGCCATAAGAATTTGTTAACACTATATAAATAAATACACGAACGGAGAGGGGAAAAACGTCGTTTTGGCTGTTGCCATGGAAAAAACACAATGTTATAATATTAACAGAAATAGTTAAAAGATTAACAAATTCCTGAAAGGAGGCCATTATGGTATACGCAGGATTTACGGTTAGTGAAGATAAGATGGCTGTCCCTTCGGAGAACCGGTACGGAGCAAGCAGGTGGGATGTGATCTACAGCCGGGGATATGCGGAGTTTGCGGAGTTTGTCCGTGACAACAAGGACCGGATCCTCAAGATCGTGGTAGATGATATCCGGGGCTGCGTACGGGTGGAGTACAGCCTTTCGGAAGGACCGTTTTTCTATCTGGATCACGAGACAAACAGCATGGAGATCCGGCCGGACATTCAGGTCGAGAGCCGGGAGTTCATGTCGTCGCTGTTTGAGACGGGAAGCAGAGTCAGCCGGGATTCCAGATCCAATTCCGCGATCGTCGAAGTGGTCTCGGAGCTCATGGAAAACTTCAGCTCGGACTTTTACTGCCGGGGAGTCAACGACTCCACTGCCGAGAATGACGGTGTTCCCGCGACATTTATCCGATTTTACAGAAGAAAAAATACGTTCTGACCATTCATATATTCTCTCAACTGCCAGAATGACCGCCTCAGAGTTTCTGAGGCGGTTATTCAATTTCAACATAATTTCGCAGGAAAAATGATCGAATTCAACAAATCGTGTCGGAAAGGAAATAAAATGAGGGCCGAAACCGTTAATTAGACAGAGAAACAACTCAATAAGCAGAAAAGCTCCGTCATTTTTCAGTTCATCTGCGTTCCTTCCAGGACGGGACTCCGCACAGGCAGCGGACCTGTCCACTCCATTCAGGTGTGATTTGACGGTGCTTTTTTGCGGCCGAAATCCCGAAAAAACGACTTTTCCGAACAAAATTCCCAGAATATAAGAAAACCAAATAACCAGAAAAGAGAGTCAAGGTATAACGAACAGTTATACCAACATGCCGTTTTGTTAATTCATTGACAACCGGCCATTTTTCACTCATAGTAGGTATTGGAAGTTTAACTTTCGTAAGAGACAAAGCAAAAAACCAATGTTTTTTCTAGAAGTGAAAGAGGGCAAAAAAATGAATAAGAAAACATCAAAGATGGCTCCGATCGTATTGGGGCTGGCTCTGTTTTCAATGTTTTTCGGAGCCGGTAACCTGATCTTTCCGCCTTATTTAGGTTTACAGTGCGGTACCAAATGGCTTTTGGGATTCATCTGTTTCCTTATAGCAGATATCGGACTGGCGTTTATGGCGATCGCCGCAATGGTGGGCGGGGACGGCAGCATTTCCGGTGTCACGGGAAAGATCGGAAAGATCCCGTCTTTGATCCTGAATACCGCTGTTGTCGTATGCATCGGACCGCTTCTGGCGATCCCGAGAACCGCGGCCACGACTTTTGAGACCAGCATTCAGCCGATCCTTCCCCATGCAAGTCTGCTGATCTTCTCCATTATCTTTTTCGGCATTACCATTGCACTGACCATCCGTCCCAGCTCGGTCATCGATATCCTGGGCAAGGTCCTGACTCCGCTGCTGGTGCTGATCCTCGCCATTGTCATTGCGGCGGGAATCATTCATCCGCTGGGAGAGATCCAGGCTCCCACCACACAGTATGTCGTCCGTGAGGGCATCCTCAACGGCTATCAGGCCATGGACGTTCTGGGCGCCCTGGGCTTTGCCATCATCATCATCAACAGTATCAAATCCCAGGGAATCACGGAAACGAAAGAGCGGAACAAATTCATGCTGATGGCCTGCGGACTGGCGGGAACCCTGCTTCTGCTGGTTTACGGCGGACTGTCCTATCTCGGAGCGACCGCTGGCACCCTGTATTCCATCGAGGATGTATCCCAGGCACAGCTGATCGTTCTGCTGGTGCAGGATCTGTTCGGATTTACCGGCGTGGTTCTTCTGGGCATCGTGGTAGGCCTGGCCTGCCTGACCACTGCGATCGGTCTGACATCCGCCACCGCGGAGTATTTTGAAAATATCACCCACGGCAAGGTAAGCTACAAGACCATGGTCATCATCATCGGCGTGTTTAGCATGCTGGTATCCAACGTGGGCCTGACTCAGATCATCGGAATCGCGTCTCCGATCCTCTCCGTCGTCTATCCGACGGTGGTTGCGCTGATCGTTCTTTCCCTGCTGAAAAAATGGATCAAGAATCCCAACGTTCACAAGGGAGCGGCCATCGCTTCGCTGATCGTCAGCATCGGCACCGTCCTGTACGGATACGGTGTAAACGTTCCGCTGGTCAGCAGCCTGCCGCTGTTTGCGGAAGGGCTCAACTGGATCATTCCCACCCTTATCGGCGGCGTCATCGGCAGCTTCTTCAAGTCGGAAGACTACAAGGTGCTCAGCGAAGCAGCCGAGACTACGGAAACGGAAGAAAAGCAGCGGGTCGAGCGCGGAGCCTGATCTGCAGCTTACACAACATGAGTATAATGTCCTCCCTGTGCAGACGGGGAGGACATTTTTGTTCGGGCATGATATTATTGAGAAAAAGGCGAAAAGGAGGGATTTGATGAAGACCGTCTATCTGGCGGGAGGCTGCTTCTGGGGACTGCAGAAGTTTCTGGATCAGTTCGAAGGAGTCGAGGAAACGGAAGTGGGGTATGCCAACGGTCCGGACGATCAGACGGATTACCAGCGGGTATGCGCCGGTTCCGGACACGCGGAGACCGTTAAGGTCCGCTACGACGAAACGGTCCTCGATACCGGGAAACTCATCGATTTTTACTTTATGGTGATCGATCCCATGAGCTATCACCGACAAGGCATGGATATGGGGATCCAGTACCGGACGGGGATCTACTATGAGGACGAGTCGATCCTTCCGGACCTGAAGGAAGCCTACGGCCGTGAGCAGGAAAAGCATTTCCGGCCCATGGAGGTCGAACTTCTGCCGCTGAAAAATTTCTGCAGCGCGGAAGAATACCATCAGAAGTATCTGGATAAGAATCCCGGGGGATACTGCCATATTCCGACACAGTACTTTCATCTGGAAAAGAAGAGCTGAATGTTCCGAACCAGATAATAAAAAAGAGCCCGCCCGTAAAAGCCGGCTCTTGTCATAACTGTATATTTTTTACGCTGCCGTTATGCAGCGCTGCTGGTAGAGCTGTTGGGCATCTCCGGAGGAGTCTGCCCGTCGCCGGGCATTTCGGGCGGGGTCTGTCCGTCGCCGGGGGCTGTGCCGTTGCCCGGCATCTGTCCGTTGCCCGGCATACCCGGATTCTGTGCGTCCTTGCCGAAGGCGGAGTACAGGATCTGAGCGAACTGTGCGCGGGTGGCGGTGCCCTTCGGATTGAGGATGCCGTTGCCCATACCGGACAGCAGTCCTTCACCGACGGCCCATTTCACATAGGTCTGTGCCCAGTTGGATACCGAGGAGGCATCCGTGAACTGTGACAGATCCGAAGTGGCGGAGACGTCCTCTCCGTTGGATTTCAGATACTGATAAAGCACGGTGACCAACTGCTCGCGGGTAATGCTCTGGTTCGGACGGAAGGTTCCGTCGCCGTAACCGGCAAAGATGCCGTTTTCATAGGCCCAGGTCACTGCGGTGCAGTACCAGGAACCGCTGGAAACATCCGAGAAGCTGCTCGAGGCGGAAGAACTGACGGAGGGGCTTCCGGCCATACGGTAGAGGACCTGCGCGACCATGGCGCGGGTGATCTCTGAGTTCGGGCTGAACTTGGAATTTCCGGTGCCCACCATCAGATTGTTGGAAGAAACATAGGCCACCGCTTCGGAATACCATGCGTCTTCGGATACATCGGTGTACTGGCTCAGAACGGAGGTGTCCACGCCGCCCTGACCGGGCTGCTGTCCGCCGGGCATGCCGCTGGACTGGGAGCCTTCGGTGGTGGCGGTGCAGGTACCGGATTCCGTGCCGCCCACGGACAGAGTATAGGTCTCGCCTTCCGTCAGGTCGGGGGAAGTATAAAAGACAAATGTCGCATTTCTAAGAGCCGTCTCCGTGGCTACGGTATTGCCGCTGGCATCGGTGATGGTGATGGTGTCTCCCTTGGAGATGGAGACGCCGGAAGAAGTGCTGCTGTTCTGACCGGGCTGTCCGCCCATGCCGCCCATGCCGTTTGCACCGTATCCGTAGTAGACGTAAGCCTGGGTGGTGCTGTTGGGCAGCTGTGCCATGCCGGACTGGCCGACGCCGAGAACGGTGCCGCCGCTGATGGTGATGGTGCCGTCGGCATCAAGAGGAGCGTTGTCCGCGGCGGATCCGCAGAAGACGACGATGTTGCCGCCGGAGATCGTCAGGGTGCCGTTGGAGTCAAGACCGTCGTCCTGGCCGTCGATGTACAGATCTCCGCCGTAGATGTTCATGGCAAAGTCGTAATCGGTCAGATCGGAATTTGCTGCGTTGAGTCCGTCGTCGGAGGAATGAATGGTGATGTCTCCGCTGTAGACGTTCAGCGTGGCGGCTTCCAGACCTTCATAGCAGGTGTTGACGGTGATTTTCAGACTGCTGTTGTCGGCTCCGGATTCGCCGATGTTCAGAGTGTAGTCGGAATGGATCGCGTCGTCTCCGGCGCTGATGGTATAGGTTCCGGAGAGAATGGAGAGGGTACTCTCCACGTTAAAGCCGTCCCCGTAGGTATCGCCGTCGCCGGGATCATAGGCATTGGTGGTGTCGATGTTCATGGTAATGCCGGAAACGGTCAGGGAAGCGGTGCCTTCGTCGGTGGTGGTCGCGCCGCCCTTCACACCGTTTTTGGCGTTGGCGGTGACGTTCAGTGTACCGGTGCCGCTGATGGTGACCTGAGAGCCGTCTTTCAGTTTAATAACGGCGTTCTCCGCATCTTCCAGTTCCTCGGCGTCCTCGGCGTATCCGTAGGTGGCCATCAGGTAGTCTTCGCTGTTGGCTTTACTGTCTTCCAGCGAGACCGTTCCTTCGATGATGATATCGACCTGGGTGCTCTTGTTGCAGGCCAGGGGAGCGGTGGTGGAGCTGGTCAGGGACAGGTCATCCAGCACCAGCGTCACGCCGGTGGTCCCTTTCTTCACCTTGATGCTTCCGTCACTGCAGGATCCGGTGACGATATACGTACCGGACTCGTTAATGGTAAGCGTCGTTCCGTCGATCTTATAACCCGTGTAGTTTCCTTCGCTTACCGTGATGGAACTGTCGGTAAACGTGAAGGTGGTGGCTCCGGAAGAATCGTAGGAGCCTGCGGCGCTGGCGGTGATGCTGCCTGCGCTCAGGGCAATGCCCACCAGCGAGATCATCAGTGCGGCGTTTAAGATCAGGGAAAGGACCCTGCGGGCGCTGCTTTTACTGTAGTTCATGTTCATTGTTTCCTTTCCGGCGCGAAGTGCGCCTGTCCACAAGTAAGAAATGTTTCAAGAACAAATTTCAGTATTCATTAAAACAACATTACTTTAAAGTTAGTTAAAAGTGAACTACCCACCACCCAAGGGTAGTAGGCTTCATGAGAAGTTTGGCATTTAAGTTTCCACCTGACGATTCAGGCCACCCTTATTCTCACAGGCGT
>Ga0181612_129903_pt1 | contig 24074 bp, 9 predicted proteins | sample HoacroProtozoa21_FD_119630 | JGI IMG/M metagenome (GOLD analysis project Ga0181612, IMG submission 119630) | Hoatzin crop microbial communities from Cojedes, Venezuel. Combined Assembly of Gp0051906, Gp0051904, Gp0051908
TCCACAACCTCCCTGGGCAGCCTGTTCCAGTGCTCCGTCACCCTCAGAGGGAAGAAGTTCTTCCTCATGTTCAGACGGAACTTCCTGTGCCTCAGTTTGTGCCCATTGCCCCTTGTCCTGTTGCTGGGCACTACTGAAAAGAGCTTGGCCCCATCCTCCTGACACCCACCCTTGAGATATTTGTAAGAATTTATTAGGTCCCCTCTGAGCCTTCACTTCTTCAGGCTAAACAAGTCCACCTCCCTCAGCCTTTCCTCATAGGACAGATGCTCCACTCCCCTCACCATCCTCGTAGCCCTCCGCTGGACTCTCTCCAGTAGCTCTTCATCTTTCTTGTTAATAAAACCACAGTAAGATTGTGAGAAGGCATAATGACTTGCTCATAAAGGCATTTTTAATTCAGCTTTGTATAAAAAAGTATTTTATGAAAACAAAGGCAGAATGCAAGCAGTTTGAAAGATGGAGAAGCCATCTTCTAAAATTTAGATGCAGGAATTCATACAAACATAGCAAAATACATACTTTTTTAAACTACATGCAAGATACAGACCCAATTTCTACCTGATTATTAAGGAGAAGGCAAAAATACACATGCATGTGAGAACCAAGGGATACTAAGTGGGACAGTACAGTGATGTCAATTCAGTGCCCCATCGTCTGCAGAATGTGAAAAAATATTCCAGTATCTGTATATTTATATCCCCATAATGCAGGCAATCAAAACAGGAAAATTCAAGTCATGAATGAACTTACAAGGTCTAGCCTCAAACTATACAAATATGTTTATAAATCAAACTTACAAAGGCAATGCCAGACAGCAAAACATCCCAATGGTGTTACCAGGTGTTATAGAGAAGCAAAGTAATTCCAGATAGAAAAAGCTGTATATTATTTTTCAAAAGTAGATACAATGGCAAATGTCCCATGCCTTGAAACTTTGACGTCACTAATGAAATTGTCATAAGTGGTACTGAAATTCGGCGTAGGGATTTCTATTTGATACCGAGCAGAAGTAAAAAATTTTCCAAGGAGGACAGGTAGTGAAACAATGGGTAATGATGCTGGACCACTATCAGACCATGACTCTACACTAAGTGTGAGACACTGTCAGTGTCCAGCTGGACAACAGCTTCAGCAGGAGTGCACTACAAGATGGAGAAAGTTACCAGTGCTGTAAGTTTGCATATTTGGTGACATCTGTAGCATCTCAGCACTATTTGGAAGAAGTATAAGGGCCCTCTAAAAGTCTTCTAGAATAGAAACAAGCCACAATATACCCCCATAATAATAATCATCATAATCTAATACATCTAGAAGAAATACAAAGCAAAAGAGTATTTACTAAAGACTTAAACAAGTCTAGTCAAGGTCACACATTCTAGGGATTATATTTAACATAAAGAAGTTACATAACATTATTCCTTTGTAGTTTCAAACTTGTATCTCCAAAGTGATATGCCGAATTTCCTCTGAATGTCCCTAGCACAGTTCCCTGCTGGCACAGGACTTGCGGACGACCATTTTCAGCCACACTGGTCTCATTTCAGCAGTGCTAGAGTAAGGGTCAAAATAGGTTATATACTGGAAAACTAGTCACAGCAACTGCTTTTTTTTTTCCCTCTGCTTTTCCATAAACAGCAGAGAAATTTGGCATTAAGCCAAATATTTATTTATAGACAACATTTATTTTTAGGTATTTATTTTAGTCACAGGAGAACAATTGCAGCTAAATGTACTTGTAACTATCTGGAAATCTATTTTTTAAAATATCCTCTGTGAATGTAAATTTTTTTGTCACTGTCTAACTGCATTTTGCCCTTTATGCACATGCTGTGTGTATTAATCGCATACATTTCCACCACACCTGGAAGCTGAGTGATTTTCCCAAGTAAAAGACACAATGCTGAAGTCCCCCCTCAGGTTTTATGTAGAAAACCCTAATTGCTCTACATACTGGTTTTCTTAAATACATGCCAGAATAAGAATCAAGTCTCAGGGTTTTGCAGTATGACTTCAGTGAGCTGGTCTTTGCTAGTAGAACCAGGTTTCTTACAAACCCTGTGCATAGTAACCTCGACCTACACTTTCAATTTAGAGCCACCCATTTCCACTGCCGAATGAGAAAGGCTGTGGCTTCAACACCATCTTTGTTGCTTACATAGGCAAAACAGCATAAAATGAAAAAAGTGCACCCTCTTTTCATAGACCAGAGCTCCTCTACTGAATTCACACTTAAAATGTCATGCTTCTGTCAAGGATTTGTCTCTTACTTTACAAAGCAGTAACTCCTCCTCTTTACATTTTCTGCATCTTTCCCCTTGCCCTCTTTTGTCTGACTGATTTGTCCCAGCCTCAGGACAAGGCCTGAACTGACCTTAGTCTCCATATGTTTGCCAGTTATTTATTGACATATGTTCAGGTCAACCTCTGCAAGGTAAGAAATTTTTATTTACTCCATTTTGCAGACTGATAATGGAGCCGGAGATTAGATGATTCATATAATACAAGCGACTGTACTTGTAAACTCCATAACACCAGTGCAATGTATTTCAGCCAGCTCTTACATTTCAGCTATCAGCAGAGATTTTCAGATGTTTCTGTGCTGCTTACAGGGCTCAGAGGGATGCAGCCATTGCATTGAACACAGGCCTGAAGAGGCACACAACCATAGGCACATGCACAAAATCAGCTTAACGCTCATGACTCCTCACAAAACCTTCCCGACTCATTTTCCTCTACAGAAAAGAGGGAATCATAAGGACAACAAAACAGAAAAACAATTCGGAGATCAGCAGTTAAAATCACTGAGTATGCAGAATGCCAGACATCTATACCAGCTTTCTTGGGTTCAGAGTGCTGATGCAGTAGGTGAGAAGTGAGCTACCACACAGCTTCTCATTTTCTTGTTCAACAGTTGATATGACTTTCTATTGAAAAGGTGACAATTCCTCACCTTGTGATCCACTGATTTTACAATATTTCAAACTACGCAGTGAACACCAGTGTCTTAAATTGTACAAAGCTTGCCTACATATTCTCCCCTGCAAACACCATAATGGCTTTTCCATTATTAATGATAACTTAGAATGTTCCAAGATGTTGTAAGGTGGTTACTGGACCCATACTCTACCTGGGCCATTAACTGTTTCTCTGATTATATCAAAATGCATCTCAACTCCCCATCTACCTCCCCGCTACAATTACTTCATCAATATTCATAAGATCCAAGAGCTTGATATTGATTACCACATCTAATGGACTCATTATGCAAAGTCATCGTGACCTCTGAAGCAATTCTACTTTTGTGACTTATCTAGATGCTTGCTCAAAATGTTTTCAGACATGTACCGATGCAGGAGCAAGCACAGCAGGACAAAACCCACCACAGCATCTTTAACTGACGATACTGATAGGACAGACCATTTTCCACGTCTGTGTGCGATGCCATGCCACACTACAAGCTCTGTCACATTATCTCCAACTTAACAGGAGGCCTTGTTACCACACAGCAGAAAGAAGCAGTTAATATTAACTGATGATTATTAACATTCATTACGGAAAATCAATCTGATTGTGCTGTAACCTCCCGCTGCAGTCAGCCGGGTTATTCTGATATTTACATAATACGGAGTTCCTGCTAACTAAAATGATGGCGGTTATATAACACATTTCAATGTCATGGTGATTCCGCAAAAAAAATCTATTCTGTTTGTCAGCACCAAGGTACAGTCTAAATGCATTCTGCAAACAGTTTCTAATGGCAAATCTTTTACTGTTTGTTATGTCCAACATTAACAGTGACAAGCATTCTTCCTTGGAAAGATAAGAATAAAACAGTACAACTACAGGGTGAGTTCATCTTCTATTCTCAAAATCTAACTGTCTCTGGAAGAATGATATTCAGTAAGAACTCACTTTTAAAAAAACACAATTCTCTTATGCTAAGAAATCGAAAGAGTGAAAACAAAAGTTAGACAAATTCTAGAGTAGAAATGAGGAATAATGTGTTAAACTAAGTAAAATAAGCCACAAGAATGAACGACCTAGAAAGGTAAGTACATCATCACTTGGATTCTTACAAAACATCTCTAACTCAGAAACTGTCATCTGGATTCAAGAATAATTTAGTAAAATATTATTGGTACAGCTGCAGTTGTTCCATTATAGTCAACTATGAAATGATTATCGGGATGTTTTCTGCTAACTACATCTGATTAAATCAAGATGGAAAAGAATTAGTACACATACTTTTTCAGGGTCGCGTCCCCTCTTCCCCCTTCAAATATTTTTTTGTGGATCAGTTACTATATGTGTCAAAGTATAGGATGATTTTCAGCTTAGTTCTCTTCTACGCTCTCCAATAATGTTCTCAGTCAAAAAATTAGTTTTCATTCAGATTTTAACATTCAATCCAAATTTACTTTGAAGACTCCCAAAATGAATCTAAATATATTATAAATATTAAATAAATATATTTACACAAAAGATTAGCACATTATTCTGTCCTTTAATGTGAACATAGGATAAAGACTTTTAGAATATAACTGCATACTGGTTTTGGACTTTTCCATTACGAGTGTGTTAAAGCAGAACAGCTTTTGATTACATCATTTTAATCTTCTTTATTGAAAATTAATCTAAATATAAGGTCCATATACTTCAAATAATTTACACACATCTAACTGAAAATTTGAATATCTTGAAAAGGTGAAACATTTTTATCCATCTGAAATAAATTCAAATGATAAGACTGAAGAAAAATTGTCAGCTGTAGTCAGAAAGTAGAAGCAATACATTAATCTACCTGAGCACACTTAGCAAGTGTATCTATAGATAATCTCCTTGGTTTAAAACCTGACTCGTGTCGCATTTTCATCTTTAGCAGGAACATACAGCAGAAGGTAGGCATCTTTTACTCAGGTTTGACTTCTGCTACATCTGAGACTTCCTAAGTAAAGATGGAGCAACATTAGAGCCACATCTGGCCTATTTTATGCAGTATTATTGCTGGTTGCTTCAGAATTAGCCAAAACACATCTAAAAATGATACAAACCAAAATATAGCTTGCCATAAAGTCTGTATTATTTTCATTCCTCACACAAAGTAAATCTATATTATGCTGCAGGATAACCTTAAAACATGACTCCAAAAAAGTGATTGTTTAATTAGAGCGATTCATAGGTACACCATTCATGTTTGGGCATGGTGTAAAAGTCCAAATTTTATCTTCATTCAGAAATTTCTATTTTTTTGAGCAACACGATCTAAAACAACCACATTTTTCTCCAGACAGAACCAAAATTAAAAATTCAAAGCACATACTCTCACTCTGTTTCACAGCTGAACTATCTGCCAATTAGCAACTCTGTCAGCAAAAACTTAACATTGCAAAAATTTCAAAGGTAGAACTAATTAGAAAGCAAGCATAATGAACCCAAATGAGATGACTTTAAAACTCTCAACCTTCAGTGAGTATTTAGATGTATGTTTGAATCGAGAGCATTTATGCGTACGAACTAGCACCTCTGATTTACAGAACTGCAAAAAATCATTTCCCAAATATAAACAATATAGAGGTGTTTGCTATCTGTCATTACTGTCACTATTCATACTTCTATACAAGAACACTAGTGGATATAAATTAATGGATTAGCTTAGTCCTGGTATCACAGTTACAAAGAATCTGCTGAGAGTACGTAGAGGGTTTCATAGGCAAACCCTCAGCACGTGCTGTAGCAGGGATCACAGGGGACTGAACAAATTAGCAGCTATAGACAGGGAGAGGGTGGGACCTTGCTCTTGAAGCCAGTCCAAGGGAGGAAACAGCAGACCGTGACTACGTAGCGTAACTATGCACTGCCTTCTAAATAGGGCAGCCTTGGAGGAGTGCGGCCAGCCCAGGGGAAGGTGCTGCTCACTCTTAAAGCACTCAGATCTTACCCTCAAGAATTAAACTTCACTACACACAAACAGGCAAGTAGAGTTTATTAATTTATTTTTAAATTAAGTTCCTTACTGTATGTTTTCTATTAGTCAATTTTTCCCCCAGCAGTTAGGCAGGCCTATTTATTGATTATCCTTCCTACCAATACTTTCTAACATCTGAATCCAAGGCACTTCATTTATGTTATAAACGTGTGCTAAAAATCTGAATAGCTGCCATGTTTATTTCTAAATACAAACCCACTCTACGTCTGCTTACAACGCTACCATACCTTTGGGCAGAAGGGCTCCAAATGTTTCAGAAACTGGAATGTCAAATGCTACAAAACCCAGTAGCTTTGTGAATGAAGTTGCCTGACTTGACTTTGCACCCGCTATAAAGCTATCAGACTCTCGGACATCTCTTTCAGATGCTCCATGACTACCAGCAGAATAAAAAAAGATAGACATACTGTTATCATCAAGGCCTTAGTACAGTTAGAGTAGCAGGACTTTGTTGCTTATTTAGGATAAGATTTAGGAATGCGTTTGAAACCTTTGCCTTCAAGCTGCCCAGAAGAGCCTTTAAACCAAGGGGAACTGTCCTTGAAGGAGATAAGCACACCATGAGAACACTGCTTGTTAACGCTTGGCTAGTTTTGGCTGGTTCTGGCCAAAAAGTAGTGTCCGAAAGTAACCTATCCTTCATTATAACACATTATAATACTAAAAATCACAACCCCTGGGGGCAGGTCCCCCGGAGCCTTACTCACTGAATATGGGCAGTGTGAAAATGCTGACTGAGTGTTATGTAAATGATGCAACCAGTCAGCAACATGGGACTGCCCCACAGGCTGAAACTTTTCGGTAAGAAATTGAATACAGGAATCCTGCTTTGACACATGGTCTGCACGTTAGGAGGAACTATGCCCCGTGCATCCGGCGCCGTAATAAAGAATGCTTGCTTTCTAGAATTCCCAAATGAGTTTTAGAGAGTCTTTGTTTTTGCTGACTTATGGCATCAATATACACATTCCATGAATGGTACTAACGAAAATCAAGAGAAATTACAGTATACTTCACGTTACAGTAAAAATGTTACTGAATTTTGCCCCTGCCTATGATGACTGCTGTTGTGGTGGTCCTGTTTAACAATTAGGCAATCACTGATCAACCTGTAACTTTTATTTTCTTGCCTCCCTCTGGGAAGCCACATACCAGACACAAGTAATAAAGGCAACTGATGGCGAAGTGACGTCCTGTTTCACAAAACCTCACCAGCCTGCAACATTAGTTCTGCACTTCATCCCCTGTAGAGGTGCTCTACACCTGTATGATCAAGTTACACAGATTCAGTTCTAAAACCCTGCCTACAAAAGCACCACAGTAATGAGCAGCCAAGGTCTAAAAACCAGGCTCTGAAAGTCAGCGTAAAACCAAACAGGATCAATGGAAAATTTTCCAATGGCAACAACAGACTTTGAAAAGTGATCTACACGGCCAAGATCTTTCATCCACCTAAAACCAGATACTGTTGCTGTTAAGTACCATCTACAGTCTGAATATAACAATCAAAAAATAGAACTTATAAGTGTGTGACATAATATAAATTTATCCTGTTACCTTTAGTATGACAGCTTCTAGACATCAAAATCATTTGGTCCCTTCAGTAAAGGAGTTGTTCATAAGAAAAAGTAAAATCTAATAAAAATATTAATATAAGTCATGGAAATTCAGATGAAGTTGACTGTGCAATCAGCACAACTGTGACACTGGCACAATGAATCTGACTGAAAGAAATTAATTTTGCATGGATGCTTTTCAGTATACATTCAACTGATCAGTTAAATTTATACTGTGATAATCTTGTTAATCTTAATCCGTTAGGGTACCACAGAAAATTCATCCTGCTTCAAATACTTTTTTTTTTTTTAATCACAATATGCATGTACCAAAGTAATAAATACTGTTACAAAAAAAAAAAAAAAAAAGAATCAGGAATCAGCTAAACTTCAGTAGGCAGTAATCCAAAACCCCCTCAGGGCTGAAGGTTTAAAGAACAGATTCGGTGGTCTTGCTGGATGAATGCTCCATAAAGAACAGACTGGGTTTGGTCCCTAAATGTGGTTTTTTTCATGAGATGGACAGGCCAAAGCTCTAGCAACAGACCTGCTTCCTAAAGCTCTCAGTTATCTTCTGCTAGGAATCACAAGTGCAGATGAGATATTTGTATCTTATGAGACAGGATAATTTATAGAGTTTATGTGAGGTCTTCAAGATGGGGGTGGTGGATCACTCAGTGTCAAAGACTGGAATATTATGCTGAAATATGCATTCTCCGTTCAGTGAAGTATGGCAAACTCTCAGACTATTAAGCTCCTCGGATAGCAGTGTGCTCAACAGGGGCACAAGCTTAGCTTCAGGCCACAGGCAAGAGGGCAAACTGTCTAACCACCGGATCCACCTCCGACAGTGAAGTGATGAATCAACAGCTAGCTGGTGCACAGAAGGGGACTGCTACAAATACCCTGTGCGTTTAAATTACATCTGTTTTGACAAACTTGTGGTCAAAGTAATGAGCATTTTTTCAACAGCTCCTCTAAAGAAAGAAAGGGAAAAAAAAGACCTGGAAAAACAACAGGTGAAATAATTGGAGATGCCCATGACAGAGAAAAGTACTTCTATAAACCCTGGAATTAATGAAGTCTGTTTGAGATGAGCTCTCTCTAAGCACTTCTCAACCCTCCATGAAGGTCCTCCCTTCTCCACCAAGCCATTTATTTTTCACTGAGCTTGCAGCAGCATAATTAACTTTTGACACTTTTGCCCCATCACATTTGAAATAAGCCAGCAGATTCCCAGAAAGAATAGTATCTTCTTCATTAGGAAGAAAGGGACACAGACACAGAAAGATGGAATAGCTTTGAAGCTGTTTCCAGTGCGAGTGTATGCTGGGGCACGGAGCATAAAAATCCTGAGAAGCAACAGGCCCAAACAATATGGACCTTCCACAGAATTTTTGTTTTTCAATCCATCCTTCAAGTTTTAACAGATTGTTATCACAGTGTTTCTGAAAAGTATGTACCTGAGCATGAAATGTTTCAGATCTCCTCTTAGTTCCCACATTTAGAACAGCACCTCCTAACAAACCGGGAAGTTTCTGTTCTAAAGCTATTTTGTCAAAATGCAAAGCCGAGCAGAAACACTATTTACAAGAAATTCAGTTATAAAAGCCCCATGCTACTTAAGGAGGTTTAGTTAAGATCATGGGTTTATTTATTTATTTATTCAGGAAAAATGGCTGTGAGAAGATGGGAAATAAGATTTCTGACAAAACTTTGCATTATTTTCAGAAGCTTCTATGCAAGACATATTTTTGTCAAAAAACTCTCACAGAAAGAAAAAAATACTTCCTGTGCAGTTCTGGCATCTTGCCTTTCAGTGGACAACAATAACAGCCCAGTAAAAACAGAGCGCAACACACAGGATCCAAGTGTTTCCTCCAGATGCACCTGCAGACGTCCCTTTGCCTCGTATAAGAAAGTGCACTGTCTCTCCTGAATCTCGTCTTTATAGAATGATAATCTGAAAGAAAAAAGTCCCATCAACTCGATCTGATTTTCTCAGTGTTTCTATTCCCTTCTATAGGTTATTCCACAAGGAAGAGTGTTCTGCATTGAAATAATTGAAGACAAGGAAGCATTGTTTTATTCACAGCTTGTGTATGAAATTTAAGGTAAGCCTAACAAAATTACACATTTCCGAAACTGAAATGAAAACAGGAATACAAATGAGCAAGCCAGCTTAGACTAAACATGTAAAGGTTCTGCATTTGCTGTTAAGCGTGCAATAGAAACACTGTTACGTTTCCGCTTTTACTATTGCTAAATTTCACTGTTACTGAAAATTTCTTCAGTGAACACTAAAAATGTCTTTGGCTATCACAGGAAACATTGCAACATGCCAATAATTAATTTTATTACATTTAATCACAGTGATGCTTGCTGAAGATGTACAGGGGAAGGTGTCAGTCAAACTATGCTAGAACTTCTTGCACTGGACTTATACAAGTGGCTTTGGAGAGCATGAAGAGGAAGCGCGCAGACTTTCGGCTGCATGACTGCTCGGCTAGGGCACCTCCCGTTCCTGATTCCTGGTTTGCAGAATACTGGGAAACAACAGGAGCAGAAACATGAATGGTTTGTTTAAAGTAAAACATCCTCCAACAAGAAACTCCATTGGGTTATTCGGCTCAGCAAACAGCTGAGGACTACACTTTTCGCACACAAAAGGATGAGACAGAAAAGCTCTCAGTCCAACACGAGAGGGGCATACAGCACCGCGAAACTACTGCAGTACAGAGAGCCCTCATCTTCCACAAACACAATCTCTGAAACATTCTTACAATGATGACAGACACAAAGGTTTGGGTGAATACTTTGTGTTCTGCTCTAACACTGCACAGCTGTTTGTGTACAGTTGTCCAGCGAGGCACCTTTAAAAGCAGCACCACCAAGAACATGAAATGTTGTAGCCACTGAAATCAGACCATCTCCTGCATTCCTAGCCGCCTCAACAGGTTTAGCTGGTGGCCACAGATAACAGCGCCTCTGGATGTAGGTGCAAAACAGTATTACTCATAGTCTGCAGTTTCTGAAACTTCACACATACAAGAACCAGGCTATTTCGTGTCAAAAAAGTCACACTGTCTTTGTTACCTTTCTTTCTTGTGTCTATTTTATGCAATCTAACAGTTCTACTATCTATTATTTCTGCTTTTTCTGCAAAAGTACACCAACAGCTAAGGATACTTACTCAGTACAGCGTTTACTTACACAATACCATTTCTCAGTAAACAGGATCATACTGAAAAAAGCTAAATATAAACTTACCTGGCAGAGATCCACATGTAAACCAAATGACAGAAACTACTTTATAATTCTACAGACAGTTAAAATTATTAATACTACCATTTGGAATGAAAAAAAATTAGTTATAACTTCCCCTGCTCATCCCCAAGGAATCCTTCTAAGAAACATTTGCATAAGATAGCCATTTGTAGACTTTATTAACACCTTCCTCTGTATATCAAATTCATTTAACAAGTTGTGAAATAGGTTGCTACAACATTGATGCAACCCTAATATACCCCTTCAGAGCACCTGGTAAATTAATAAGTTTCACACAGCATCTAGAGGCTCAAGGTTTATAAATTCTGTGTCGTGTTATTCACATCCAAGATAATTTAAGCAATAACTTCGCAGTAATAATAAAAGTCTGTTTTTTAATACAGGCTGTACTTTTCTCACATGATTTTTTGTAAGTCATTATAGATAGATATAGGCAAAATAAAAATGATCACCATTGCACATGACATCATTGCTGTTCCTTAAAGAACACATTTCATATTGAAGAAAGTGACAGGCTTATCTCCAGATATCAGTAATAAACAATCACAAATAATATACCTTCTCCATTTATATTTGTATGTAGTTGGCTATAATCTAATGGTGCTGTGTATGAGAGTTCTCAGTTATCTCACCAAGAAGCTAATTTATTTGGCTCCCATCAACAGTACGTGCATTTCCTCAGCCACGCCCAACAGGAGCCAGCGTTAGTGAGTGGAGTTCAGTGCTACACTCGCTCCTTTCTCTTCTTTTGACTGACAGTGAAGAGCGCACTGAACTGCAAAAATGCAACCTTATACGCAGAATCACAAATCATATCAAATTTATCAGTTCTTAAGTTTAATTAGTAGGTATCCAAATACAAATATATTTCTATGGCTAACTTCCTCTACTTGCTCAGAAATGAGCAAACAGTGGACAGAGCTCCCTTCTTAGACTGTATCCACAGGATGATTTAAGGAAACTGAAATCCAGCAAGGAAATAACACAGTGAGCAGTATGCAATTTTGTCTACCAATATGGACAGTGTTCCAGGAGAAGTTGCATCTAAAGGTCACAGAAAATTTCGTGCCTCCACAGCTCAGTTCTTGTTCCATGCTGAATGTATCAGCAAGGGTATTGTTTATAACAGAGGGGTTTTTTGTTTGGTTTTGATGTATCCATGAGGAGTTAGAGCTAGACCACCAACTGATTTCATGCAGGCCACCCAAGTATTCCCTCAATATCAAAAGCAGGAAGATTCCTTTTCAAAATTTTAAGATTTTGCTTTTGTCTGTAGTACCGATTATAATCTAACACAGCAAAACACCACCACAGATAGAAGATTTTTACTGTAAATCAAAACAGAGGAGTTCTGCATAAAAGCAAGGACTATTTAAAGACAGGACAAAGGGGGAGCCATGACGGAATCCATGCATTGCAAACAACATTGACATCATGGTACAGTTCACCCTGGAGAGTCAGTTTTCCATGCCCTAGGCAAACGCTCAACTGCCTTTTATCAGCACTATTAGTCATTATCCTGACAGCAATATAGTATGAAATCAGCATCCGTTACATTGCATAGTTACCTTAAATGCCATCCAGCCACTGAAACACAGAAGGCTGGAAAATTACTTGGAGCAATATTGCAATTTTGCTTGTGCTAGTGCATTTTTCAATTGATGCAAACGCATTAAGACAGTTAATCAATTACAAATCAAAATCCATTCTCTGTACTATTAATGAATACAACTTTGTTTAGGTAAAAGCACGGTGTTGAAATACTTTGAACTAAACATTAACAGTGTATGAATTCTGAATAACAAGAGCAAAACAAACTCCTCCAAGGGTTTTTTCCTCTTTAAAAGTAATTCTTCCATCATCTAAAGCAACTTTTTGTTGTTTTCTTCTATAAATACATTCTAATAATGTGTCAAGGATGAATCCTAATCATTTGAAGTTCTCTAACAAAAGGAGCTAAGCAGTAGTCAATGAAGGACCTGCAGAATCACCCTTCTACCTCCGTAAAAGCATACACGCTGCCTATTTCAAACATGACCTTGTGTAGCTTGAAAGGATGCTTCAGCTATTTTCATAATCAACTGCTCTGCTCCTCCAAAAGTTTTCAAGTAATGCAGTGTGGAAATTGCAGTGTCCATATCTTACATTACAGTGACTAGCATAAGGATAAAAAACTCAGCAAGAGCGAGCTGGTTTGATACTCTACACTAAATCTGTAATGTGAAACATTTTATTAAAAAAAACTAATTAGCACCCTTTCATTAAGCTGCTGCTTTTTCCCAATTTGTGTCACACAGGTGAGAGACAGGATAAAAGGACCTGCTTTGCAACCTGTACATCAGCAATCCTCACTTGCCCTGCATGAATAAGGATCACAGCACTGGATCCTGAAAAGAGATTCAGTCATAATTCAATAGCTTTAAAATGAATTACCTTCATGTCAATACTATTGCATGACTTCATATTTCAAACTTGATTTTCTCCTCCAGGAGGTCACAGGTGAAGCATACTGTAGGTGCTAATGCATCTCTGAAGTGACAAAGTGTTAACGGAAATACTGAAAAGACTGCCTAGTGCTGATCCCCTGGGAAAAAACCTGCACACCAGATCTCTGTCTTAGCCTTCAGCAGCAGCTGACAGGAAAGGGAAGTAGAACAAACCAGAATCTGCACCAATCGCTCTTCCTCTAAACTGACAGAACAATTCGACGTATTTACTTCATCTATGCATGTAATACAAAAATTCATATTTAAAAATTATTGCACTTCAGTTACAGATTATTCAGAAGTTTTGATTTGAGAATATAAGAGGGAGCAGGTAGCTGACAGCCCTTCTTTAGGGAGCTGAAGCCATGCTCCTGTGCCCAGCTCCCAGAACGCAACTCTGCCTTGCAGATCTGCCTGCCATAGTTAGATGGCCTAATGCAAAAAAGTAAAGCACTTGCTGGAGTCCTTCAAGTACTGCATTGAAAAACAAAAATATAAAACCAGAAATATCAGCATTTCTAATGATATTTTCCTCCAGAACTAGAAAAGCGCTTTCTTGTTAACAGAAAGGATTTAAAAGTCTACCGTCACATCCAAGACAGAGTTATCCATTAGTTTTATGCAGCTTTTTTTTTGTTTTGTTTTTTTGCAATGCCTGACTCTGGTTCAGGATGGTAACATGGGCATCAGGAGAACTGATCTCAGCTCCAGCATGCTCCAGACTCTTGGCAGCCCTACCTGCTCGATTCAGTTTTCCATATATTTTATCCCTGGCAGTCCTATTTAACAACAGTGTTGACACACAAGCAGAATTGAGATGTGGGGTAAACTGATGACTTGTCCAAAGTCACAAATACTTATTTGCTGAGGCAGCTTCCTGAATCCGGTATTCACTGAGCAACCCGCTAGCCTATAATCCTCCCAAGTCTGGAGGAATGGCAGCATCTCTGCCTCAGTTTCTCCATGTAAAAACACTTCTTCTAAAGACGTAAGGCAGGGAAGGCGACTAAAAAAATTTAGAAGTGAAATATCTAGCCTGTTTTGGGTATCTGAAAGTCTTGCTACAGTTCAGGCTGTAGCTGCCTGTTTTTAACAGTGAAGAGTAGTTGGTTATTGGGTATGCTGAACTCCCTGTTGTTCATAGTCTCTACAACAAGAGAGGATGTTTTCCTAAAATTTGACTACTTTTCAAAGGAGAGCTATGAGCTTAAGTAGGAATTTCTGGGTTACTTTATTTGGTCAGTCCTTTGGAAGAAGTCAGACTAGAGGATCATAATTGACGGTTGGACCGGATGATCTTAAGAGGTCTTTTCCGACCTTAATGATTGTATGTTGTAAAGCTTATGCAACATATAGAGTCTTCTATGATGGTAAGAAATGCCATATAAATGCAACTTTTACCATATACAGGAAATCTCGTCTCTTTTCCTTACAAAGGACATCAACAATACCAGCAGAAGTAGCAAGACCATGGTGTCAAGATCAAGGTTTATATAATATTTAATTCTAAACTACATTACCTACTGTCCTGCAACTTCTTTTGTAAAACCACTTTTTTCATACCTCACATAACAGATGTTGATAAACACTGAAAACGTCTTACATTATGCTTTGCTGCATAGTCAGTTGCTGCTTAAACTTTCGTTAACCAAACGAGTAAACGGCCATTTTGTGTACTCCAGCATCTTTCAGCTAAGCGATACAATTTATTATCCCTAGGAAGACTCCAGACAGCCACAATGATAATCTAGGATTAAAACTCTTAGTAGCTCGGTTATTTAAACATAAAAAGAATACATGCTACATCAATATAAATAATACTACTACAACCATTATTGATTATTAAGGTGTTTGATAAAACCATAACGGAACTACTTGTTATTCTGATACAACATATCAAACATGCTAACATTTTCCAGGCACTCACAAGACATTTTTCAGTTATGAATTATTTATTTAAGCTATATATATATATTTATGTGTATACATACACACACGTGTCCTTTTGACTGATGGAATCAGATTAGTCTGAATTTTTTCATCGTTAATTTTGGTTTGGTAATCTGAATTGTCTTTTAACGATAACAGAGTATCTCCTGCTTATTCTGTTTTTCCTGTGGATTCTGTTTATCTTCTCAAATGCAAAATGTACAAGTGGTGGTGTTTTGGACTGGCAGCTCCATGCCTCACTATTGCCACATAAAGGCAGGCTAATTTATCCCTAAAACTTGTACTAAGATACAAATATCACAATTTGCAATGATTTTATTCCTAAGAATGCACTCTAAGTAATAGACAGCCACAGTTTCTCTGCCACACCAAAAAACAGTGACTTCACCCCACAGCAATTACATATTTCAGTAGCCTTTTCAAGACAAATCAAAGAGGAAAAATCTACTCCGCTGTTCATCTGATTCGGTCATCTGTGTAACTGCTTTTACTTATCCTAAGTATAGCAAGCTTTAAAGACCTCGGCAAGGAAGGATTTACAGGAAATTACAGCTCCAAATACCGATATCCAAGTAAGAATCAGTTCTGCCGGGGCAGGGACTTCAGACTTTGGCCTGCCTGCACTTCTGGAGATGAAGCTGGCAGGAAGTGGAAGGGGAAGCAACGCACTTTGGGCCGGGATAAGCAGCTTGGCAGGAAGCGAGGGAAGGCAGTCACAGACCACTCAGCAAGATAATGAATCCAATCCAACCTCACAGTAACATGGAGAAAAAGAAGTCTGACTTTGATTTTTAGCTGCAAATTCAAACAATGCGATTAATGGTCATCTGCTCTCTTCCTCCCATTGTAAGAAGGCATAAAACAAGCTTTGTTTGGTTTAGCATTCAGAGCAAGACACTACTCGTATGCACTGGTGCTGAGAGCTGTGCATAACCAAACCCCATACAAAGAACCAGGGGACAGATTAAGGTTTTAGTGCCTATCGAGACAGATACTTAGGTTCTTGTGAAAATCCCACCTGGTGAGATGGGTGGCTAAATCCCAGGGAAGTTAAGGAACAAAAAGAAAAAAAAAGCCTTGGTTCCACATTGCTTTCTGTGGAGAGATATATGCCTCAAGAGACTGTTTGCCTAATCGCCGCAACTTTTCCATGGGGTTCTCTAGAAGTAGCTACCAAGAACAGGCACTAACCAAGTGAAAAAAGAAAGATAATGTCTTTAAAAATAAAAGAAAAAAATTACAAATCTCTTTCTTCGGTATTACTGAGGTTTTGCGTCCGTTTCTTAGAAAACGACCTTCTGAAATGCTATTTATTACACAGCTACACAAAAGTAGCAGTAGATTTCCAAAAAGGATATCAGTATTAAAAAAACACCAAGAGAATCATTTCAAACTGAAACTACCTAATCTTTAACAGCACACTTCACATTCAGCTCATCTGTGATTAATGTACACCAACCTATGAAGTCACTCCTCAACTCTTACTTGAGGAAGGAGGACTAGAAGGGAAAAGAAGGAAAAGGTTTAGTTGGGTGCTACAAAAATAGGGAACTAGTAAAAAAATTTAGATCCTACTGAATTTAACAATGCCATTATTTAAATTTATTCTGAGTAATCCTTAACAGAAACTTCCATTTTCTAACTAATTAAAAACCGCAACCGTATGTCTCCCAGGAATAGAGAGGAGAAGAATGAATAAAAGAAAATGCAACATCAATACCAGCAAACTGATGAAATAGATTCCAGATGTTTAACGACAGATTTTTTTTCCTTAGTCTTTCTAGTGTAAGTATGAAACTGGAAGGTTGGACTTTTTCCATGTTTTCTTCCAAATCTCTTACTGATGTAAAATTGTTCCAGTGGAACTGGGCTGGCCTCATTACAATCACAGAAGAAATACTGCATGCCTCATGTTATCCAAAGTTTCTCAGACCAGATATGGTGCAACATTTTCAGTTTCACCTGTGCTATAGCAAATCAAATCCACTTCTAAAGTCTTTTACGCAGTCCTTCAAAGTTGGCGATGTTAGCAGTTGCAGCATTGCTAGAAGGAATCACTCAAACTACTATGTCAACACAACCCTTAGAGATGATAGTTGTGACTTCAGCAGCATACAGTATTTGTAACAAAAAAAGAATTTGGTAACAAAATAATTCCATTTTGATATTTTATATGGTTAAAAGAGTTTGTGCAAAGAAATTAAAAAGACGCACGTTCTTAAATACAACTTCTATAGCCTTTATGTCTGTCATATACACAGTAAAGGGAAACTGCTTCCACTACTTTTAATATATATTAATTTAGAAATTGGGAGTCTTGTTCCCTAGAAGAAAATATTAACACTGCAGAGAAACTAGTGTAGAATGTATTGGACGTATTAGTTGCCTCAGCTTTCCACAAGATTATTTGTAAATGACTTCAGGATTCTTAAAGGCTTTCTCCTCCAAAGGTAGTAGCAATGAAATTGAATACTTTCCAATACTTTCCATAGTTTTTTACGTGTAGCTAAACTGGCACGGGATAAAGATGTTTGTATTTCCTACTTTGAATCTTTCACTAAGTCGCTATTCTCAGTTTGTAAGGAAACAGTGTGCCCAATAATTCAAGTGATCTGTCCAGCTGGCGGCAGGAGTTCCACTGACTCCTGCTGAGGCCCAGAAAATGGGTGATAAACCTCAAAAAAAATACAGAAACATAGGCCCATGCTGTTTGATAGCTCATGTCCCAAAGTCAGCCTTTCTGGAGCAGTACAGAGTTAGATATCTGTACATAATGAGGACTGTGGTGCTGCAAAGAAACAGAAACGTGAAAAGCTGGATCACATTCTAATATGCCAAAAGCCTTGGCTATCCTAGGTGGAAAGTCTGTGAGTGCACAGTCCTTCAGAGAAGACATCAAACAAGATACTACGGAGTGCATGAAGTCTCCCTCCCCTTCTCCCACTCAAAAAATTAGGAAAATTGCTGAAACAATAATATATGATTTCCTTACATAACTTGGTTAAACACTCAAGCACAGGTAAGGGAAACGCTTGATCTACCTAAGAGAAGCTAAATAACTTGCAGTGATGTATACATTCTTCTGAAATGAACACAAACCCTCCAAACCAGCATCTTCACAAAACAGGAAATGTCATTTCTGATACTGATTATATCCCATGAAGACTAAATGAAGAAGTAAAATGTATCTTCTACACATGGGATGTCTGACCTTCCCTGAGCGTGCATAATTTATGCTCTTTAATAAAAGACTGGGGATGACAGCCTTTTTTTTTTTTTAATAAAAAAACAGACAAACTATAATTAACGATTTTTAATCTTCAAATCCTCAAAGTCGTTTGTAGAGTCTTCAGCTTTTGGATTTTTTTGGTTTTTCTGGTTTAAGATCCGTTCTGAAATCCGCTACAACACCACACACTGGAAGAAAAAAACTATTCATTGTGGTCAACTTGCCACTCTCAAATCTACAAGTATAACTAAGAACTAATAACTCCTGCATTTGTACACAAAGGTACTATATTCAGCAAAATGTCCCAAGACAGGATTTTGAAAAAGGACCCCTGATTACAATTTAGCAGCCAGCAAAGAGTTTCAAAATAATGAATTCTTAAACAGCAAAAAAAACCCAGTACTACAAGTTCATTTAAGATTCTGAAACAGGGACAAATTGTTTTTTAATAACTGCAAGTTCATTGCATCACACTGAGTGTACTTCCTACTTTTTAAGTGAGGAGTATGTAGTTAACTGAAAACAAGATATAAATCTAAATCTCAAGTGCTTTTCCAGTCTTTAACAAGCTCTTTCTCTCAAAGAAAACTTCCACTTATTAACATCAGCCTTGCAGCACAACAGGCAGATGTACTCGTATTTTCCAGAGAAGTCTGTTGACACGCAGAAGAATCTTGCCCAAAGTCAAGATGGCAGACGCACAAATTGCTCCAGTTATGGCATTTAACCAGACAATCCTATCCTCAAAAATGTTATTATAAATTGGGTTCATCCGTGACCCCACTGCATACATGAAGGAGCTATATTATCTTGCCTGAAGTACTAAATTTGCACCAGCCTTGAAGTTTGTTCAGTATAACAACTATATATTTATATTCACTCCAAAAACTATGAATACATGAAAACTGGATGCTCTAAAATAAACATCTGCCATCACAGATATTAGCAAAATTTGCTGTACATATGGAATGCATACAAATTAATTATAAAACACCTTAGAACTCTTTACAAATTTTAACACTATTTTTCTTCAGAAACACTTTAAAGCATTTGAAAGTAAATAAAAACCTTCTTAGTCCATTAGCTGTTCTAACACCAAAGTAAATCAGACACCAAAACAAATATTACTGTAGTTTAAAAACAAAACAAGATCTCCGCTATTTAAATTTTACTTATTGTGTTTGCAGCTAATGAGTCCTTTCTCTGCCTCTGTTCAGCATGTATTCTACATGATTCTCACACTAACATTTATAAAACACTGAAATATTTGTGAATTCTGCTTCTGAATATAATATTAAATATAATGTTAATTGAACACATGGGTGTACATTGCTTGTTTACTTAATCAACTGAAATGCACAGGACAATTTTGTAAAACTAAGAACTCACCCACTGAGGCAAAGCCTCAAACTTGATCTTAATATTCTGACCTCTGCACCTGAAACTTTCTTCAGACGCAAAGACAATCCCACAGCAGTGATCCGACTTTTACCAACCCTCAAATAAAGTCCTTGCCCAGGATTACTGGGAAAATTGTACTGCTAAACAAGCACTCTTTCAAAAAGGAAAACAGAATGGCTGCAGTTCTTTGTCATACAATAGTTAAATACTAAATCATATTTTTAATAAAGGCCAGACTAGATTTTCAAGCATCCTGACCAAAGTCTGAAAGTGATTATATATTCACACAGTTTCATTTTTCTGAAGTCTAAATGGGAAAAGAAGTTCCTTCTTCCTCTCTAGTTCCTTCTTGCCTTATGATATTGCTGTGCAAACGTAAGCAATTACACTGCTCTGAAAACAAAGTACAGCTGCTTCCAGTATTTTAGACAGAGGTGAACTGATACCATGGGTCACTTCTCTACTATGGAAAAGTCACGAATTGCAATGGAAGATGTTTCCTTTAAATCACACCATTCACAGCAGAGCAGACTTCCAAGATGATGGGATGAAGTTAAAAAATGCTGCATTGAAGACTAATAAAGAAGAAAAACACATGCTTAGGAATTAACTGGAAAGATTCAGTTTCCTGGTACTGATCTAGGAATTATAAACAGAGAAGTAAGTAGAAAGGGCGTATTTCTCAGTGTTCCTTTACAACACTGTAATATAAGTGAGATTTTCTATCTGTTCTATCTTGGAAGAAGGAGCCCCACTGCTGCAAACCGGAGTTATTAGAACTCCGATTTATTCAGCTTGAGTATTTTGCCCTAGATTCTGATATAGCTTCACTATTTATTAATGGTTAAGCTTAGTGTGTGTTACAGTAATACAATTTCTGAGAAATACACCTTAGCCTTAGTATAAGGGAACTCAAAGATCTATACTGCATGCAATAGCTGAGAGTCCAACATATCAGGCAGTTAGTCTGTTAAAGCTACTAGTTCAGATTAAAATCTACATTTTACATTATTCCTGATAGCACATTAATTCACCGTTTTTGAAGAATATATTAAAGAAATATGGCAGAAGTAAAGAAAGCAAATTAAAAGTCATAGCTTAAAAAAAAAGATAAAGGACTAGGTCGTGTTTAAATCAGAATATATATCTCACTTGCAATATTTTCCTTAGAACAGCCCTTATGAAAATCCACAGAAATGATGAAAGGGCTTGATCTTCCTTTTTGGACTTGCACCTTGCTTTCTTTGAAGATTTCTTTTAAAAACTCTAACTTGCAAGTAATACACACATGCTCTACTCAATCATTTTTATGTCCAGAGACTGCCTTTTACAGTGACAAAACAATTCCCCCCCTCAGGTACAAAGCATCCATGAAAAGGACAGATAAAGGTACCGATGGAAAATGAACTGCTCTACCTTATTACTTTAGTGGTAACCCCTGCTAACACAAAAAAACAGTTTACCAGAGTATTTATATTCTTTCAGCCAAATTCTGTCTACATGAAGGTGAGGCAGGGGTGAGAGGGCAGGTGGAAGCAGAAGCAACATTAGTATGAATCGCAGACCGTACTGTATTCTGAGAGTACCACAAGAATTAACACATTATTAGCACTGCAGATGCCTTTGCAGAGGCATTTCCAAGAACACGTTACGATTACCAAAATCTTTAAAGAAAAAAACCACTCAACACAAACCCACACTATTACAGTTTGAGATAATGAAGTTCCAATGCAGTAAGTCTATTTTTCATTGCACAATCCACAGATTTAGTTAACAATATGCCTTAAAAGATCTACCACAGGCTGAAGGTGTACCAAATTATGAGCACAGCTGTTGTTATAAAAATGAGAAAAACGTTTCTGAATATGCAAAAGTGTAACCTGCAAAACCTGCCAAGAAAGCTTCTGACTGACAAAACTACTGCCCTTTTGTATACAGCTCTTTTTACCTTCTTCTATGGTAAAATATATTTAGCTATGTATTTACATCAGCTAGTGATACTTACTTATAAAATACTGAGATTATAGTTTGTCTTATTCTCCAATAGTATAAAGAATGGCTTACCACTGAGAGGTATAAACACACATATTTAACAGTACCGTATGTCCAGTAGTAAAACAGAGTCCAAGGGTCCCTTTTAATGATGGCCACGTTCACTAAAGACAAGGGCTTCCCACGTGCAGTGTTCTTTGTTACCTAATTTTAATCTCTAATTATTGGGACACTCTCTGTACTGCATGATCATTACCTCAAAAAAAAAAAAAAAGAAACAGCAAGTATAAATTTTGATGATTTGCAAAGCACATAATCTATTAACTTTTCTCAAATGCTTTGTTTTATCTTTACTGAAACTCCATATTCTACACCACAGGTTTTTAATATTGTCCACTCTTCCTAAATGGAAAGTGCAAAAGACTGAAATGATTTAAGATCCTCTGACAAACGAGCACAGGTAATGGGATTATCCTTTTAGAACATCTGCTTATTATTTTTAAAATGTCCAAGAGTTTGAAATTCAGGCTTTTACGTAAGATATAACAATAGTACTTTTCAGTTAAGTGATTTTTAAATAGCTTTAAATTCTTTTAAATAGCTTTTAAAACATGAAAAATTATTTACCTCTGCTTATTACAACACTTTTTTATACTTATTTTCAATGGATTAATAGATAAATATGCAACTGTATGCAGATTTTGAGCCTCTACTAAGAACGAACTTTCCTAAATTTACTTCTGTTTCCAGCTGTAGTAAAATATTTTAACCTCTCAAGACTATAGTCAAAAAATACGTAGTTTTTGAGACTACAGCTGTTTACACTACTGTAGAACTCATTTTAAAAATAGTAGTAGAATTTTAGGCTATGTTGAAGGCAGTACATGTTTGGTTAATGATGTTCACAAAAGACAAACTTACCGCTCCCAAAGTTTTCACAGCCTCACTGGTACATGAAATGGCCAGGAACATGGATATAACCGTCTTTAATGTACGTATTACCTCATCTATTCATCCCCTAACCAGCTAATCAAATTACAATATACCAAGACTTTCTTCCTCAATGATACTAACAACAAACAGACTTGACTATCGTTGGGGAGCATAAGGGTGAAGAGGGAACAGATTGATTCAGAGCACAGTAGCGTAACAACAGAATTGTAGAGCAAAACACTAACAAATCGTAGCAGAGTATAGGTTATGTATTTTATGAAGTACAACAAAACAAATACACATAAACCATAATATTAGATGTGGTTTTCACATCACATCATGTTATACAATGAGCATTAATCTATGTTGTGTCTTCTATTATGAAATAGCGAGTCATATACAGATTTCCAAAAATGCATTTCTAATTGAAATCTTATTACTAGTTCATCTTTCCCTTCTGTATGAAAACACCATTATAGTTTTTAATTTAATACTTTTCTCCAGTTTTCTTCAAAAAACACACTAGGTATACGCAGTGGTGAAATTAAACATGTCTATTCCAAAGGCCTTGCACAATTTTGTTAGGAAAAAACCCCCAACATATGGAAATCGGAGCTTTTACTACATAAGTGGAGAAGAGGGGGACAGCAGTTTGGAACGTGGTACGTACACAAGTTTCATTATTTTTCTATTTCAGTCTAATGCAATTTTCCTTAAACAAGTACAAACTCTTAAAATACAATATAAAGGTGCCTTTAAACCAAATCTTCTACCAGTGTCTTGCTCCCTGCAAAGCACTTGTTTTGGCAAACAGCTAGAAGGCTGCCAAGAAAAGGTCATCCATCTTTGTCTGAAAAGTTTGAGCCAGCTTTACACAGTAAGGGCTTATTACAAACGCACAATGGTTACCAGATGTTCCATCAGCTAACTGGATACAGTCCAAGGGATGGCTATAAATCCACGGAGAGATGTTTGTTACGAAGGCATTTATCACACAGCCAAAATTACATAAGCACCCTTTGGAGAGCCTCTTCACCGAGCAGCGCAGTTTAAAAGGATCAGGCACCAACAGACTGAACTGTCACCTAATACTGATTTGCGTTTGCACTGATACCTTTAAAAAGAATTTTGGGTTTGAATAGTTAGCCTGCAAGGTTCGTTTTCCCAATCAAATCCCTGTGCCATTACTAAAGTCAGTGTTAACTTGCAAGAGCAAAGAACTTCATGTGGACTCTCACACTATTATTTCA
>Ga0181612_172402_pt1 | contig 24071 bp, 11 predicted proteins | sample HoacroProtozoa21_FD_119630 | JGI IMG/M metagenome (GOLD analysis project Ga0181612, IMG submission 119630) | Hoatzin crop microbial communities from Cojedes, Venezuel. Combined Assembly of Gp0051906, Gp0051904, Gp0051908
CCTACCATTCTGTGATTCTGTGATATGGTGTTTCATCAATTATTTCTGATGGCAGAATAGGATATCAGGAAGGACACTAGGTGTAGTAGTTTGAGAGTGAAAATAAAGACTGTTGTTGCATGGTGCCAGCAACAGTGGTCATGTTATATGCAGTGTACATTTTGATGTCAGATATTTAATTATAGCGTGACCAGGATGTCTTCTGTTGGAAATAGATCTGTGATGTATACTCAGATCCTGTAGTTACACAGCATTCAAAGGAAGAAGATAATCTACGTCCAATTGTAGGCTGACATAGCTGTCAGTATACTGGCTTCAGAGTCCCTGGTAGAAGAAGCTGCAGTTTTGCAGGGTGGTTGTAGCCTGTGTTTTTGGCAGTCTGGAAGATGGCACTGCCTACATGGCTACACGGGTATAGGTACAGCACTGCTATCGAGACCATGACTTCGACAGAATCTGCGAGAATGATTTTTGATTTTTTTTTTTTTTTTCCAATTACGGCATTAAAGCACAGAGGATTTTCTGCCCTTGTACAAGTCGTTATGAGATGTCCTTGTCATTCTGTGGCTAGTCCTCAGTGTGCAAGAAAAATGAGAAGTGTCTTGTATGGATGTTTTCTTGCTTTCCAGGTATGCCTGAGGGAATGCAATGCTGTGAGGTGTTTTATTATATATATTCATTAGTTTATTATTGCTTCTTTAAAGACTAATTGTGGTTCTTGGTCTCTGGTTTTCTTTCCCTGCCGCATACTCTTTCCATGAGGCCAAAAGGCCTCTTTCTGACAGAAGACAGAGCAGAGTATTTGTTGTTCTTTTTTTGAATTCATAGTATGATTTCCTAGACAGGATAAATGTTTGCTCTCTTTATTATATTTCATTTCTATTGTATTTCATTTCTAAGCATTGACTTTTTCTGAGTTGCTCCTAGTGAGACTGCTGGCCTGCATGTACTTCAGGAGGAATTTCAGATTTCATTTGCTAAAAACCAGTCAGCTTGACTGGAGGGATGGAAGGAACATGCTAAAACCAGGGATCTGTTACAAGCTTTATTTTAGGGGCTGGAATAACATCAGGGACAAATTCTCTGCAATTAACCCTCAGCAGAAAAAGGGTCAAATTTTGTAGCATAGAGAGGAATGTTATCTATCCATGGAGAGCAGATTCAGATTGATGGCTGGATACACAGCCTTCTGAGGAATGGAGAGAAGTAAAGCTATAGGGTGAGGTGTTTAGAGTCTGTTCTCATCAGTTGACTTGATTTTCTTTATTTTCCAACATATAATGTTCTCCCCCAGTATATCTTGTGGAAATGTAATGGCATTGGCTGCTTACCGAGCTGCAGTTTCAGTTGATGGTTTGATTTTGCTGCAGTTTTCTCTCTGAGCCTTGTTCCCTAGTCAGACCGTGAGAGTGTGACCTGAAGGCTACTTGTCCGGGTGCAGGGTTTGTTTCAGCAGGGTGATCTCTTTCAGGGCTTGTGTGCCCTTCCTCTACCATTTTTTTTTTTAAATGAGCTTAACCTTTGATGCTGTCTGTACCCTCTACCAGTTGTGCAGATGTGCAAAATGTCAGACTAACCCTGGTAGAGGGCCTGCCATGCACAACAATGAACTCCGACTCGAAGGCTGGGGCCAGCCCGAGTTTGAACTCCTTGCTGAAGAGGGATGGAGACGAAGCATGCCAGGACTTGCCGTGTACAGGCATCCTGAGGTTTTTAAAATGCTCTTTTTGGTGTGTTGCTCTCCATTTAAACCTCACCTCTGCCAAGCTTTTCAATATACTTTCATTCTGCTGCAGCCGAAGAGTGCATTTCCCACAGTTGTGTTTGCTGAACTCGCATGACAACATGGCTGTTTGGGAGGTGAAGGCGCACTGAGGCGGATCTTTATGTACAGCAAGGCGAGGACCATCAAAATTGAGCTGGCTGAGTGGAATGATTAACCAGCTGTCTATGAATCCACGGGTGGCCTCCAGGGCATTGGAGCTCAGAGAATAAGCGCTACAAACAGAAAATAGAAACCTGGGCAATTGTGAAATGACACTGGAGTAGAAAATAAATTTAATATTTTGGTCCCAGCTATACTTCCACTGTAAAAAATATGGTTTAAAAACTGCCTTAAAGCAAAACTTGGCATGATCCATATGAACCCTTGAGACATCCTGGGTTCAAAAGCCGTGTAACATGTTTGTAACGGTTTTGTATGAGGCTAGTAGAAGGATTTTAGACTCAAAGCTGGCTAAGAGACTAGTTACCAGTGACAATCCTGTTAGGATATAGACAACAAGTATACAATGTATCCTGGATCTGAAAGGTCGAAGTTCTTTGGTCAGATTAATTCACGTTTTAAACAAAGACTTTTTCACAGTAGAGAAAAGTTAACCCCCTTCTTTTTAGAATGCTATTTGAAAAGAACTAAGGAAATTAAGATAATGATATAAATTATATCCTTCTAAAATTAGAACAAATTCAGTAGGAGTATATATTTTGGTTTTTTTGTTTTGGAGAGAGAGATATCAGGGAGGCCATGTGGATCAATAATAATTAATCCATTTAGCATACCGACCGTAGGGTCTCTGGACACAAGCTGCTTGTAATTCAGCAGCTACAATGACTTGGTTCTGTCTCGAAATATGTTTAGACACAGCAGTGCAGATTCTGGTTGCGTTTTGCACTGGAGGCCCTGGCACTGTGCATGTGCGAGATGCAATGGAGCAGAGCTGAACCCTTTTGTTCCCTGAAAAGGAATTAAAAACTTAATGTGTTTGTTCTTAGACCAAGTGTTTTACTGATCTGATAGACCCCTTCCCATTTTATGCTGTGTTGTCTTGAAAATAAATGCCTGATAGTGCAAATCACACAGGATTCTTTGGGGGTGGGCGGCTCTGGAGGGGGTCAACTAGGATCGTAAGTTGTTGCTTAATAATTCAGTAGCACTGGTAAAAATATGAAAATACATTTCGAATGTTGGAGACAGATGCTGCAGCCATTACCAATATTAAAACTTTGTGGGAATCTGGTACACAATGAATTAATTTCAGAATGTAATTTTTGTGGCACTTTAGATGACATGACATGGATAGGGATGCAAAAGGATTTAAAAGTAAAGAATGACTAAATAAACGTGGAGAATAATATGTCCAAGTCTATTAACTGGCAGTAAGACATGAGCAAGATTTGTTAATAAGTGCTATTGCATTTGTATCTGGATAGTCTCTGACACTCTGACTCATGTCCTTCCCAGTATAGGTCTAGAGCTTTATGTCTAAATCATTTGAGGCCAAGCATATTAATACTACCTATAAATCTCCTGATATTTGGGCTAAAGCAAATTTTGCCCTAACTCTTAGTCTCACGTTTGTGTTTGTGAACTGATCTATGTCTTCTTGAACACCTTTTTTAATGAGTTATTTGTTTTCCTTTCCCCGTCTTTTCTCGCCACATTCTCCCTCCCTGCTTTGAAGTACTACTTAATTCCTGTAGGAGCTCTGAGATGACAGACCACGTAATCCTCCAAACATAGGGATTGTTATTGATACAGGCGATTGACTAGTAAATCTTTTTGTAATTTTCTTATTTGCTTTACCAGGTGCCTGTCTAAATGATCTGTTGTTCTGAGGAGCCATTTGTATGGTGCAAATGAATACTCATAAATAAAATTCGCTGCTTACATTCAAAACTATCAGGCCTTGTAATGTCAGATGGTTGTATAAGTTTTAAGTCACACTTCCAGAACTGTGCTTATTGCAGAAAAGGCTGAGAACTTCAACCTTTTATAACCATATATGTGGCTTTTAAGCTGCAAAGGAAAGCCTGAGGATGGCTGAGAGGCATCTCAAGAAATTATTTCTATCTTCCTAACAATTTTTTTTAATTAAAAAAATATTCTAGTGATATCTTAAACCAATCTCTTGTGATTTAGGGAGGGGACAAAGAGTTCTTCAGCCATGGGTCTGAACCTTTGGGGCCAGGTAAAGAGGCCTTTTCAGGCACACTTCTCCCACTGTTCTGTGTATCTGTAATAAGCTACTTAACATTCCTCTATGAGTTTAAAGGAGAAAGCTTTGTTCTCTTCCTCTGTCTATTTTCAAGTAAGTCACTTAGAGCTTTCAGGAATAGCATCTTTCTCCCTTGTGTCAAAGTCTCTGTGGGATGAAAGTGAAGCCTTTCTAAAGAAGAGTTATTACTGAAGCATCTTATAAGGATGTCAGAACAAAAGGCAGCTTGTTCATTTCCTATTATTAGTTAGGCCTACATTAAAATCCTTTCTGCTTTCTTAGTGCCAGGAGTTTAGACTCAGTCATGCTCATATGTGTCTATAGTATGCATCTCTCTGTCCCACCACACTCGCAAAACATGCCATTAGATTTTCCTCCTTAATTAAGAAATACAACCAAAGAAACGCAAAATTTGAATCGGAAAATGAACATGGAACCTCTTTCCTCCATCACTGTCTCATAAGCTGAAAAAAAAAAAGAAAAGAATCATGCCCTATGACAAAATCTCTTTGAAGTAGGGCAGGTAGAGCTGATGTTTCTATTGTTTTTGTTTGCTCCTGTCACCTGTCTTCCTGGGACTCCATCAGTCTCTTAAAAAGCAAACTGTTCTACCTGTCAGCTTTCATCAGAAAACACAAACACATCAGAAACTAAGCTTGAAAAAAATGCTTGCCTGTGATTTGTTCACTTTCACACTAGACTTGAGCTACACCTTATTACTTTCTATACATGCTGTTTTCCTGTTCAGCTTGGGATTAAAAAACACATATATATTTATTTTGGGTTTGAGTGTCACTACATACCCTGCAGTGCTGTAAATATGAAACTAAAGTATGAGAAACTCAGGATTCTGCACAAAAATAGTGACAGCTGAGCTTCCAAAGTCCTGATTTCTGTGTTTAATATGAACCCCTGCCACCTTGGTCTCCCAGAGGGAGGGAAGCAGTTTTAAAAGCATCAGTTTACATACTTCTAAGGGTGGAAGTGTTTGCTTACTTTGCTATAATTATGTCAGGACTTCCACTGCCAACTCTTTATTTTCACGGATATAACATTTGACTCTAGAAATGATTCTGGCTGAACCTTTTAATTTAATGTTGATCTATACCCCATCCGGCCAGAAGCTGAAGTTATTATACAGGAGCAGAGAAAGAAGGAGAGGAAGCAGCGCTTAATATTGTATGCTATCAATTGCTGTTCTTATGATTAAAAAGAAATAGAGCTCCAAAATCCATTTGCACAAAGGCAGCTCCTTCTCGGCAGCTGCCTGGCTGGCTGTATCTGTGCCTAATGGTGGCAAGCGTGTCTAACCTTTGGGAAGCAGAGCCACAACGTGCCTCACTGCGAACAGTTCTGTCCTCACAACCACACAACTTAATTTGTGCATTACAGGAGAGCAATTTAATCCTTCTTCGTGTGAAGGAAAGTGCTTATCATTCACCTGAATTTACTGCAGCCTTTCCTAGTATTTTTAACCCCGCGCAGCCTTACACCGTTTGCTCAGGACCCTCGGCACTGTCTGACCCTCAGCTCTCCTGTGCAGCCCTCTCTGTGGTTCTCAGCCCTCAGCGTGCCAGCCTGCATTCCTCCAGACAATGTCAGACGTTGGGGAAGTTTCAGAAAGTAGTGTCAGCATTTTCTCTGTGTGTAAGACGCCGAACCTGGCTCTGCAGCTCTCTTGGTGTTCTCTGTGCCTGAGCAGGCATGCATCAGTCCAGGATACTGAGTATATATTGGACTTTTCCTGACTGTGGGAGCAGAAGCCCTGCTGAGATGGAAATCCGATGTGTGTCTGGAGCAGTGTAATAAATCACCTGTGGTGATTATAGTCCACTTAATGAAAAAAAAAAAGTGCAAACAACCAAAACCTTTAACCTGTATTATCACTGGGATATGAACTTAACTCTATGCAGTTTTCACTCTGAATTCTGGCCAAGCCTCAATTGCTAAAGAAATATAATATGAAATAATAAATACAAATGGACCGATTAGTCCATGAAATTGTGATCAAGACAGGTAATGAATAGGTGTCACAGAACTTCTGTGCCTCCTGCATTGCTAAATGGGAAAGTTTCCAGCTACTGGGAATATTACTTAGGATAGGGAGCCAAGTGATTAAAGCTTACAGCTTCTCTTTCTGTGCCAAAGGGCAGTGTCTTGGGTGTTCACTGCGAAGGAATATTGTAAGGAAGGTGAACAGAATGGTTGAGTGGGGGATGTTTTCCCAAGCTTAAAAGAGAGAAAGGGAAAAGGCAGGGATGTTGTGTAGAAGTCAAAAAGAAAAAAGGCAGTACTAATGGAGACAAATGGTACCTATCCTTGAGATAATTAACAAAATAGCTATTTAAATCCAAAGAAAGTGCAGAGAAGAAACAAGTGCTCTAGTTTCAAATTGATCCTCCTATTGATCAAATTGATACTCCAGTAAGTCAAGGAGTTAGGAAAAAAGACATAAAAAAATGAGAATTTGTATTAGAGTCAAATATGAAGAAGACAAAGAGAACTTATTTGTTCCACTGAAAACTTAAGAGGTATTGTGAAGCTATAAAAACAAAATATTTGCTTGGTTATCCAGACAAGACGTCAGTCCTCACATGGATTCCTTAATTTAAGTGTTAAAAAATGAACTTTTATCTAGCTAAGTCGTAACTCTTGTGAACTTTTCTATGCAAAATGCTCTTTTTAGAAGCCCATGATTACAATGACTTATGACACTTTGATTACCAATCAGACCAAAACAGGTTAAATGCTAGCTTTTGACTAGCTGGGCTTTTTTTTAATTCATCTTTATTTCAAAAGAATATTTAAGTAATTATTCCCCTTCCTCTGAAAATAAGGCAGGTAAATTTCTATTATAATATAAATTTCTGATTCAATATAAAACAAAGCCATGATAGCTTAATCTAGGGTTATAGTATATATCCCCATGTACTTACACTAATGAAATCCAAATTAATCAGGAATTAATAAAAAAGTTATCAATGCAATTAATAAAGAATTGCCATTAATCAACAGTATGAGCCTGGAAAGGAGAACTAATTTACAGTATCTACAATGTTAACCATGTTACGTAGTTTAAATAAAAAAAAAAATCTGCACACTTTGAATTTATTTATAATTGTGAACGGATACATTATTTTTGTTCATGTGGCTGGTAAAATAAAAAAAAGTCAGAAATAAAATCCAGGCTTTCATACATAAATTAGAATTTTTTCTTAACTATTTTGCTCTCATAACCTGAATATCAAATATCTATAAATATCCATGATATAAATTCAGTAGCTGCATGCACTTGAATAACAACTTTCGTAACAATATTCACAATAAGACTGACCAACAAAAGTTCAGGAGCTTAGTAAATGTGAGTTGTTTTATATTCTTTTTCAACAGTAATCTTCACTGAAATTTTATTCAAGGCCCACATATCCACTAGTATAGCACACAGGAGATAATGATTAGCAGAGGAATTTTGACAAGGGAAACATTTCTCTTACTTTTTCTGAAAATGTGTGATAATTTCACTCCATTACAGTTTTGACAGAAAAGATACAAAACCTTTGTAAATCCTTTATATTAAATAGTGTAGGAGTCATATTCGCTGGAAATTGTCAAATATTTATTCAAGAATAGATGATTTCCTGTTCATGGGGGATACCTTAATATGACAACCTATCAGACAGTTGTTGTAATGACAGTTACAATAAGGTTTTGTAGATTTTGGTTAACATTGTTATTGTCTCAAGGAAAGAGAGAAGAGGGCTCTGGTCACGTAGTCTAACATGGCAGACTGTCATTTGTACTAATTGCACTAAAAAAAAAAAAACTGATGAAAAATGTTAATGGTCTGAGAGACTGCATTTTAGATATATTTTGATTTTAGACCCAAAGGAGTTTTATGAACTTCAACTGTGTGTTTTTCTCCCATTGTTTCAAACTTTTTTTAAAGTAAGAACTCGAGGCCCTGCAACAAGTATATTTCTGATGTAGTCTTGTTTGTTTGCTAAAACCGCTTACAAAGTTCTACTTCCCTGAATGTGTTCGTGGGGGGGAAAGCAGCTGTTGTTTTGTTACTTTAAACTTCAGCCACCCTGTTCCAAAGACAATATTTCCTAAGTTCTTTTTAAAGTCTTGCCACAACTCCATTTATTACCTTTGGTTGAGCAGGAAACTTCAGTCTTACTTGACCTTAATTTTTTTGGCCACTTGTGTTAGGCAACTAAAGGGCATTATTTGCTTATCCAAAAAAGAAAATGATTGTGGCTTTTGTTATTCCTTTCAAGGAGTTCTTGGCACATCTTTTGGTTTTAATGAAATGTATGATTATGCCCAGGCTTCAGTTAGCACTTCTCAGCTTAGCAATGCAGTTGTATTGCCATGCAACAGGTTTTCAGTAAGTTTTCATTTTCGTGTGCTGGTACCAGTTGTTTTGTTACACCTATTGGCTGCTGAAAGCTTACTCAGTGTGAGGGCTCAGATTCATCAGGAACTGGAAGTATTTTTCACATAATCAGAACCTGCTTAGGAAGGATAGACATCAGCATAGACATGAGAGAACAAAGCTGGGACCACCTTGAGTATTCAAACTGAAAAGTTAAGGGTACAGCTAGTACAGAAGAGATCATTCTCTGGGATGATGTTTCTGTTGTGGATGAAGCCCTGTATCTTAAAGTGAAAAGCATGGAAATAACAAAATAGAGAAAGGAAGACAAACAGATTGTCATGAATAGGTTATCAAAAAAGAATCTAGATAGCAATGCATACGCTTTTACATGAATGTTGTGATTCTAAGAAATAAGATGGGGGAACTGGGATGTCTGTTCCAAAAAGAAAAAATCAGTAAGCTGGCTGAAGTATGGTGGAAACCTTGTGGAATGAAGACAATTTGTGTGACATTGCAATACCAGGTTAAAACACACACAAGAAAAACAGAATAAACTGCAATGTTGATGAGGCATTTGGCAAAGAGCCTAGACCTACAGTCTAACCAAATTAACTGACTGACTGTCTCAAAGATAACATAAAATCTGTAAAGAATGGAATTTGAGCTCTGAAATGAGCTAGTTATTGACCTTCTGTTTAGAAAGCTGATGCTGGCTGTGATATGTTCACAAAGATCAGACAAGCATTTAGGGACACGAAATACAATAAGCGAAAACTTCAGTTACTACTAAGTATTCCTTGGGGATGTAATTAAAATGACTGATGACAAAGCACAGCCAGACCTCAGTAAACTGTTCTGATGGATCCTACAGAAGGTCTGCAGCCTGGTCTATTCAACACATATGCCCCAGAGCCACCTTCTAAAGGACCTCGTGAACTGTACCATGAACATGGCTGTGTCCACTGCTCCACAAAGACCTTCCACGTTACATCCCATGTGTGTAGCAGAATCAGCTCAGAGCACAGGGTGGCTTGCTGGGGGTCCTTGCCCTCTTCTCCTTGGGCAAAGGTGTGGTGGGGCCCAGGAAAGAAAATGGAAAGGATGGAGCATGAGGAGGTTCCTGTGGTTTGGTTCAGAGGTGGGCTGACTGGAGCCTGCTGACCCTGTGGTGGGGGTGCGTGGAGGAGATCTGTGGGGCAGAGGCTGACAAGGAACTCTGTGGCCCCAAGATGCTGGCAGGTACCCACATGCTGGAAGTGGGGCAAGGCAGATTTCTGGTCTGGCCTGCTCTGACAGCTGTTGTGTTCTCAGATAATCTGGTATACTCTTGTCCTGATGATGGGCTCCAGCCATCGTAACATCCTTGACGTACTTCATCTGTCTAGATAGTGATAGCGCTTGACCATGAGTAGGTAGGAAAGGAAGTCTGTAGTCCTCACAATCTGATGAGATGAGAGTGCAGGTCAGTCTTTGTATAACTGATATTTGCAGAAGAAATGTCATAATCTGGGAATATTTTATATCTCAAGACACCTGCACCTAGCAGGTTAGGATGAGCACATAGCCTGAGACATGATATAGATTGGTAGCATATAGATTGGCGATATGTGTGATCAAAGTATGACTGAGCAGTACCTTCATGGAAAGACCATATAATGTGTTTGATGCTACCACTGTTTATGGAGAAAGAATAATTAGAATTAATTGCATTATAAAATAAAGAAGTATAAGAGAATAGTTATTTATTTTGGAATCAGAATGATAGAAGGGACATAGACATACAATATGTGCATGGTCAGTCACAGAGCTGATTACATTTTTTTTTTTTACTATAATAATAGCAGTTATATTTGGTAAACAGCACTCCATCATGATAATTTGCAGATGTATGACAGAAATAAAATCTCTTGGTCAATTAATTGAGGTGAAAAATTTTAACAGCCACAGAAAATCCAGAAGCAATTATGAAACTGACAATGAATGAAAATCTTTCCAGTATTAAAAAATACCCCAAACTGGCAATTGCTTTTGTTTGTGTATTTGTCTTTAATTCCTCATTCCCTGTGCAGGCTAAATATTGCAACATTGGGCACTTCAGGATAAAATGGAATGTTTATGCAAACAGAGTGATATTTTTTCTTTTTTGTTTTGAGGTGGGGATAAAAACAATGAATTAACAGAAGGGAAAGCAAATGGACTTCAAAAGTGCTTGAATTTTTACAGAATCACAGAATCACAGAATGGTAGGGGTTGGAAGGGACCTCTGTGGGTCATCTAGTCCAACCCTCCTGCCAAAGCAGGGTCACCTACAGTAGGTTGTAGAGGACCCTGTCCAGGCGGGTCTTGAATATCTCCAGAGAAGGAGACTCCACAACCTTTCTTCCTATTGTGGATTAGGCATCCAAGTTAAATATATGTTGATATACACAAAAAATGCGAAAGTCAGTCTGACTAAATGTTAATTTCCTTCTCAGCTGCTCAGATACAACATTCCCTAAACAAAAATGAGAACAGAGCTCTCCTGCAATTAAGTTTTTCAAGATCTTTCAGATCTTTTTAGATACATCAAAAGAAGAGCTCCGTCCCCTCTTCTGTAGATTCTCTTCAAGTGAAAATCATGTACTTTCAGATCACCTCAGGTAATCTTTTATAATGAATTCATAAACACAAAGATGCTTTTTCAGGGAGAGCATCAGGCAAAAAGTCTTGGCTGTTCTCTGCCTCCCTGTAAGACAGAGCAGATAAATTAATATTCTATCCTATTAATTTCTTCTGCCGTTCATGTCTTTTGCAAAGGAGATGTCACAATCACTTCCGGGCAATCTGGCACACTAATAAAAGCACTTCTCAGTATGTAACCTATTTTCTCCCTCCTAGTGTTTTTTAAAAAAACACCCTTCTCAGATCTGCATAGCTTTTCCTGATGCTGATATACTTGACATGAACAGGAATTCCCTGTACTTAATAGAGCGGAATAATGAGTTTGATCTCCACCAGACATCCTTCCTGGCTTCAGGATATTCACTCTTTATGGAACGGGTCTGCAGACCACAAACAAGATCCTTGCTTTCATTAAGTACTGCCAGCACAGATCACCATCATCCTATACTTTTATCACTTTGTTTTGCTCATATTCCTCCCTTCACATGATGTTTTCTCCCAAAACTTTTTTTCACTTTCCTACTTCTTGTTTGTATTTGAAATATATGCCTGTATTACTTTCTTCCAGCTAGCCGGTCTTGGACAGATTGCCAAGAAATTCCATAGTGTACATACCAAAGCCGAAAGAATGCAATTCAGCAGATAAGCATCTTAAAATCAACAAGTAAAAAAAAAAGTATCAAAACTTTAGTTTCCAGCATAAAATAAACCTAAACCTGGAAGCAATTCCCCACACCCTTTCACAGTTTATATTCTAGCGTTTCTACATTCCTGAACCTTTTGCTTGAGGGTGTAGTTCCTCAACATGCTGACTTTGTCAGCAGAACCAGCTTTAGCAATTTCCACGCCTTCCTCCTCAACCGAGCAGGGCTCTCAGCAGGGCCATGGTCTTGGATAAAATCAAGAGAGGAGCAGAAGCTTCCATCAGGAAAAACTCAGCCCGTGACCCAATTTACAGTGCAGGGATATGTACCAGCACAAACGAAGGGACACTGAATGCCACTCAACAGGCAGGAGCAAGCGAGCACACACCACTGCAGCTCGCCTCAGCACTGGAGCTACTTTCTGTGAACCTTTTCTACCCTTAGCCAGGGCCTGGTTTTAAACAGATCTTTGACTGAAACCAAATGACTCATGCTGAATGAATGAAGTTTATAGCACAAAAGCTCGCTTTGCTGGAAACAAGCCTCTTGGATTGTTTAGGATCAAATTGTTTTCTTGTTCCCAAAGAGTCAAGATTACCTTCTACAGCCTAAACACCACAGACTTGGTAGCTCGTGTCACACTTGGTACTTAGGGCTTGAGAACAGGCTGGTTACTGCTCATTGGGCTCAAATGATGACAGAATGGTAGGGGCTGGAAGGGACCTCTGTGGGTCAACTAGTCCAACCCTCCTGCTGAAGCAGGGTCACCTACAGCAGGCTGCAGAGGACCTAAAATGATGTAACTTATCACTTCCCGCTATCAACCCCCTACAATTTTTAGGGCTTTCCCCACCTCTAATCATTGCATCAATCACATAACAGTCACTAACCACAAGTTTTGGAACACTGCACAGTATTTTCCCCACAAATTCTCTGAAGGGGACAATAAAATAGTAAAGTTCGTAGGCTCATGCACAACCCTCATCTCCCTGTCAAAAAAGAAAACAAAACATGGCGAAGCTAATGTAATTATGCCACACATATTCTTATGTTGCAATAGAAGCTCACGTTGTCCACATGAGTCTATACTCAGAGATGCAGTGAACACAACTATTAAGCTATGGCATTCACAGTTAAAGTTAATTCTTGGGAAATACGTAAGACATTTAGTATTTATGCTAAAAATTACCCATTCTTTAATTTTTCTTTTTTATATGCCCATGCTATCCTATTATTAGGGGCTAGATGTTATACTTTCAAGAAGTGCATTCTATGGGGGTTTGTGTATTTTTTTCTACAGGACAATCTCTGCAATTAAATATTGTTATAAATGTTGCCTTGATAGCTACATGGTATCTCACCACTGAACCCCTACACCTTTGCTAAAAACCGAAAACAGCAGACTGGTAGTATATACAGGCTCACCATGAACGAACGGTTACACACACAGACACACTCCCGTGATTTGGGCCACGTCTGTATTATTAAAGTTTGGCTCCACAGAGTTTCATCCTTGCTTTAAGCTTTTCTGGAGTGATGAATTTTTGGAGTGCTTTGCCATGGCAGGTACTGAGCATGCTGCCTCCAGTTCAGCACATCTAAAGTCGGGCTTGTGCTTAACCACCCACATGGCTTTGCCAGATCAGCCCGCCAGCTCTCAGCATGCATTTCAGCGTTTGTGCTTGCTAAATTAGGAAGATGAATCTCATGAGTCTTCAACTCTGTGCTTCGCAAACTACTGTTGTTAAATTATATACCCAGCAATAGGACTCTACTAACCCAAGTCCTGAATCCACTTTGTACTCGCTTTTAAGAAGTGAAAGAGCAAAGCATGATCCTAGGAATATAGAAAACACCTCTGTCCTGCCAACTTGCTTCCACAGACTTCTTAACTATACAGGCAGTCATTTACAAACTGTCTCAATGCCTTGTTTACATATTTAGGCAGATATTACTTTCCTTTTACAGAATCAAAAAAAAAGTATCACTCCAGAAAAGCTTAAAGCAAGGATGAAACTCTGTGGAGTCAAACTTTAATAATATTTAATATTAATATTATAATCTCAAATATGTAATCTACTGCCTTCCTGCTGCTGTTTCTGCCAGACATTTCCTCTTCTCTTACATATTAGTGCATTCAACATGGATGGGTTAATCTTCAGTGAAGGTAAAGGGATCTCTTCTCCTCAATTGTCTTGCTGCTCTTCCCTACTGTCTTGCCAGCATGCCTAACCTAATTAGTATCATTCCTATTCTTTAAACAAACAAGATTAAACTCAAGTTACAAAAGATCCCGTTCTGTATCTTCTGCACAAACCTTTCTTCATGGGATTTCGTAATGCTTTCTGTTCCTCTGCTGCTGAAAATCTATTTTGACCTTTCTGTAATACTTGGACAGGTGGTGTTTGAATCAGAAGCAGCTTTGTGGTCCAAGTTTTTAACCATTACTCTTACGCAGGAGAGGTTGGAGATTCTTATGGGCGAGACAAATGTTCCTATTCCGCATTGCTGCTCACACAAAAAGTAGACACATCTAAGCAGAAGTACTCAAACTCATGTTAGTTAATATACGTGAGGGATTACAGTCAAGAAAAAAAAAATCAATTTAATGGAGCAAATTTAACTACACAGCTTGCGAGATCTTTTCCAACTGTCTCTGAAAACAGAACAAGACAATTACAGACAATCACATCTTCAAAAGGCCCTCATGGCATCTCCGTATGGTGCAAGAAGTCTGCTTCCTCCATCCTCGTTCTTCATAACAATCCCTCAGAACTTGCAAACTAAAAACCCATCCCCTTCTTCCTTTATTCATCTACTCCACCCATGTTATGCACACAGCAGATTGTGAATATGCTGTGTCAGATAAAAAAAAAAAATAAGCTACAGGCAGCATGCAAGTGCATTGAAGCACAAACACGCAAGTTTTGCTGAGACTGACCAGACACAGAGCTCACCAAACAGAAAGTAACTGCTGTGACATTTTAAGTTCCTTTTACAAGGAGAAGGTACAGGCTGACGACTGCTATTTGGGAAGGGGGAAATTAACAGCAGTCTCCAGGAAACAGGGACAGCTGGCTAAAGCTCAACTTGGACAGCACTGCGACAGCTCTTCTGGATGTCAACCCTCCCTTCTTCTCCCACTGCTTAGAACCAAAGTCTCTTCCAATGCAGCAGCTCCAGCATTTACTTCTCTTGCAGTCCAGATGTCACCAGATGGGCAACTGCTCTATCATTTTGCCATGTCTATCTCCAGGGACAGATGAGTCCCTGAACAGTCAAACTCTTCTTTGTTACTGCATTAGGCTAGCATTATTTGTTTTTAACTGGTCTTCTCTTCAGATTAACTCATAAACCATTTAGCCATTTGACGTGATGACTCTAACGGTACAAGAATAAGCAATACCTAACCTGAGTACACTGCAGGGTTCCAAGAGGCAAAAAGCTTCTACATCTGGCTTTACCGACATAATGATAATAACCTGAGCTTGACCTACACTTACATCTATTGCTCCAGGTTTCATGACATCACTTGTGACATCTCTGACCCAATATTTTCTAAAGTTTTCCTCAAGACGATGTGGCTTTGGAGTTGTTGATACAATTCCCTCTCCACTGGAGTCCTCGCTTTAGCTATCATCATTTTTAGGCTTCCCTTCTTGCTAGTTTCTTTACTTCCACATTCTGGGATGTAATAGCAATTCCTGACCCCTGCCTTTTATCTCTCTCCAAACAAAACTAACACTCCTCTCTGGGAAGCAACACCTCACTTGGTTTTGATGTCACGACTTCTTTACAATTTTACTTAGCATCAACACAGTGACACATTCAGCGGTGACCTTCCAGAAGGGTATTTCAAGAGAGGAATAGAGAGATTGCTAACAAGGATCTGATCACCTACTACTTTAAAAATCCATCTGTGTGAGAGCCTCCCTGAAGACTGTGAATAAGCAGAAAACCGTAAGTCTAATAATACTATCAAATATAGATGTGCAAGACCAAAATCTTCACAAAGTTTCAGCACATTACAGGGATTCTCAAACCACAGAGACCAGTAGTGATTATGAAACTTTTATTATACATCTGCAAAGTGCCATAGGTTAGCTAGTATTGGTTTCTTCTCCACTCCAGTTTCCAAATGATAATTAAAAAGAAGACTGATAAAAAAAAATCAGAATATTCAATAGAATATTTTTCTATAAATACCAGCTGCCCTACTGGCCATACAGACCCTTATCATTACCGAAGCTGGCCTCCTGGATAATCAGGATCATGAAATTTCACCAAGGGAGTTTGTGTCAAACCTTTAACACCTGACCAAAGCATACCAGTTTTGATTAAAAACCATCAAGCAGCAGAAAATCTACCACATTTGTAAATAAAGACTTTTTCCATGTAAACTACTACTAAATTCACTGCTTAAAATTAGGCTTACTAGTCTGATTTCTCAAGCCTCATCTCTCAGCTATAGGATCAACCTACATCCACGTGGAACAGATTACAAAGGCCTGGCCTTCAGATACCCTCTTCAAGTCACAGGTCTACTACGACATGAAGCACTTAAGTCTCATTTCCCCTGCAGTTATATACCTGAGACAGAGTCTTTCCTCAAACTGTAACCCTGTCATTTCAAAACCTTCTCTTAGACGAACTAAACATTATTGAGCTACTTAATTTTATTCTGTGAGGGAGGTTTTCCACACATCGAATTGTTCTGGAGCTCTTCTCAGAGCCCTTCCTTGCCTGTCAGCATCTTTTTTATAATAAATCCAGGACATCACAACAAAATTCAGTAGTCTAGGACCCAAAGTTCATCCACAGAATACATGTACGTTGTTATTTATACATCCAAGAATCATTTTGCTTCTTCAGCTAACATTCAGCTGATTGTCAATCATAGCAACTTAGTCCGCTTTTAATGCTGTCATCTACATGGTGTTTCCCATACTGTTCACTCCAGTCATCTGCAAACTTCACATGCTCCTGTTTTGTCCTCTTTCAAATTACTTGTGAAGATACTAAGTAAATTGATTTAAAAACATGTCCTTTTCATTTTCTTCAAATAGATCAAGTAGAAAATTATTTTCTACATCCAGTCTTTTTATATCCCTCTGTATGTCAATTTTTAGCACACTGCCATTACACTTGCAAATATTTTAATTGGAGCATCAGCACCAAGTCAGATGCCTTAAAGGGTCTAAGGATACTATTTCAGCAGTTTGTCAACTGAAGCTGCAATCTCATAAACAAAACAGAGTTTGACAATTCCAATTCCTCCAGTGCTGTTAGGATCAACACCATGTTTGTTAACTTCTGCGGTCACCCGGAAGTCTTGGTAAATCAACTTTTCAATCCTTCCCCTTTAATCCAACCAACTACAATAGACTTAGGAGTGAAATATTGACACCTTACTCTAGATACTAACATCACACTTGTGAAGCTGTTTGTGCGCTGCGCAGCCAGGAGAACTATCCGAACCTGACCTATGCAGAGATAATTTTCTAAGAGTCAAACTTCTAGCATGCATATTGAATGACAAGGGCACACCAAACATTTGTTAAATGAATTGAAAGGAAATGTTACTGTAAAGCCCAGCGGCAACAAGATGTGTCTTAAATTTGTGAGGAAATCAATGAAGATTCCTAAAAACTGCCTTCTGCATCAAATGACAGTTGAAGTACATTCGTATTAAATAAAATTTCTGTTAAAATATGTTAGTATTTTAACAGAAAATAAAGATGCATTTTAACAGAAAATAGTAACAAATAAACAGCTATTTCCTCTGTGTGTCCCACCCCCCCCTGAATACTGCCCTTTTTGAAAAGCTTCAAAATAAAAAATTTTCTCTAACATCTCAGCAAGATTCCTGAGGCTAACACTGTTTCTAGCAAACCAAATGGCAGGAGCAGCAACAAAATCTTCCCTTAGTCTCTGGCAAGGCTGCTGGGGCTTGTCTTAGAGGGAGAGGGAGTGTTCGCACAGAAATTTGAAGTTTCTGGCTCCCTACTTCGGTGCTTAAGCTTAGGCCACACACATAGGGAAGAAGCAGTGAAGACATTAAGATAAGTTCATATTCTAAAAACTAGTTAGTGAGTTTGAAATTAGAGGGTTGAAGGAAAGCAAAGCCACTATTTCATTTAAAACAAGTAAGAAGGGAAGTGGAGGAAAAGGAACAGAAAGCAGAGAAAGGTAAGGAAGGAGAAAACGGAGCCAGGAGGAGGAGGAGGCAGGAACTCAGGTAAGAGAAATGTTACAATCAGCCGATTAATTTAAGTGCTGGAATAGCACAAAATGTATTATATTCAATCAAACTATCCCACTTCGAAATTGGTTTAATAAGACAGCATTAAGCAATTTAGATTGCTTTAACAGAAACAATTTTTCCTCTCAGACCTCTTTATGCTGCTTATTTACACACTGCTCTTTGCTTGTGCAGCAAAGCTAGGTCAGCTTCATGTTCTGCATTAGCAGCACTGCGTCACATAGACTATGTGAGCTACATTGAGTGTTAGTATAAAACAAAGAGATTTTTTTAATCCTCTTTCAAAACGCAACTAAAAATACAGTGAGGAAAAAAAAATGTTATAAAATCACAGATATGCCACATTTTACAAAGAAAATTTAGATGAAAAATGCAAGAACCAAATCATGTCTCACACCAAACCTTTAAGTATAAAGGCCAGGACTAAGTGAATTACACATGATGGCCCATGACCACCCTTGCTGAATAATTTAATCTGTTTTACATGTGAGGAAATTGAACAGCCGTACAAAGGCTAGAGAAAAGAAATAGAAATGTTTCTGAGTAGAGCCTGCTTCAATATTGGGCAGTAGGATTATACCAGATTACATCAAGATTTTTCTTCTGGCATCTGTCAAGCATAGTAACCAACATTAATGTAGAATCTGCTCCATATTTGCCAGTCTGAGCCATCAGATAAAGTTTCTGACATTCTTACAAAATAAATATGTTACTGGCCACAAGCACGTAAATGTCATATATCAGAAACAGATTTATAAACTATTTAAGTTTACTAAGGTTAAAATTATTGAATTAATAGAGAACAGAATAGACATCTTATGATACAACTGTTTACAAATGGCACGTTTGCAGGGCTGGGGATCAACGATGGTACTTACAAATGGCATGAAAATAGGAGATATTTAAAAAATAATCCAGGAAAGGTTTAAAATAGCAGCAACTACTGTCCTCTTGATAAATGGAGCAAAATAGAATTTTTAAGAGATGTCATTAAGGAAAAGCACCCAGAAAAAAAATAAGCAAGAGAGATCGGTGTCACCAGTAAAATGCAGCAAGCTCTTCTAATTAGGCTGGAGCAGAAAACTCTTGGTAGAGACACACAAGGCTACAAGTTCAACACAAGAAAATACTCCTCCAGTTCTCCCATTTTTTACTCACAAAATATACATTGGGAAGTATCCTACAGACATTTTCCGGTCATTATCAAGGTTCCCTCTCTTGTGTTGAAAGCATGCAATTCCATTCAACCAAAACAAATTTGATGTCTAAATTTGTAACATTTAACTGATAATTAAAAAAATCTGTTGTCACTGGAATTCTTTCTGTATTTGTATCCTACATGTTTACCTACACAACACTGTCCACAGGCAAATCACAGATCCACACAGTGTTCACACACTTCGGCCCCAAGACCTCCAAACTTCTTAAGCAGATACACTGCCTTCAGTAAAATATTTTAGCAATTTAAGAAACACTGGAACATTCACAGAACCAAAACTCGATTTCAAAATAAGGCAAGTCATGAAATCACATTAACATGACATAATTGGAAACTATATTTCATGTTGCAAAATCGACATGAGAAAGTGAAATGACTAAGGAAACCCACATTTCCAATCTCAAAAGTCTTCAAAAGTGATGCTGTAAAGTTGGTTAGAATCTATAAAAATTATTTTAGAAATTAAAATACCAAAATAATAGATGTATTAATAGCCCCTGGAAAGTCTAAGCAACTTTGGGGTCTGGAAACATAATAGCATATACTCACTGAACTGTATGCAATCCAAAAACCCCCCAGAAAATAACAGCAGTAGCTGGATTTCCATCATTTTAAGAAGTTTCAATAATCAGAAATACAATTCTCCTATCAACATGTTTCTGAATTTTGCCCTTTTCCCACCTGTGAGCCTTTTGTTTACCTGAGTAGAAGACTGAGGAGTTCTCACCTTTGCAAAACTGTTTCTTAAATCCAAAGACTCGTAGCTGTTTTGGAAATAATTTTGCATTAACTCTAACACTTATGCCAATAATTGTAAAGTAGACAATGCTGTTAACATTTAAAATAGTGGGAAAAAAAATTTCATTGCTTTGTTTCTTCCAAGGAACGCTACTATTATAATTAATATTTTAGTAACATTTCCTTCAGGAAACGTCTCACACGTACATGGCCAGCTGCTGGGCTTGCTCCTTCTGGTCTCAGCCCCATGAGACATCTAGGTGTGCACCTAATTCTAATCAAACAAGCAGTCCCACAATAGCACGCAGAACTATTTACCTATTTAATTACAGGCAACCACTTTAGTACCCTGCTGAATCAGGGCCTTTGCTACTATTTTGAATGATCCTGCAATAAAAGTAATAACACAAAAATCTAGGAAGAAAAAAAAACACAAAAAACCACCCAAATTAACAAATTAAAATTTTCATAATGCATCTTGGTTAGGTAAGTCTAATTTGAATTCTTCTATACAGTTGGAGTATTCCCCTTGCTGGTTCCACAAAATGTCATGTCTGATGTACACTCACAAATGAGTTAAAATTTAACAACAACAACAAAAGTCATCCTGTCTTTTGAAAGAAAAAGTTTCTTTATTAGAAAGCAGAGGCCGATTTTTTCCAGCAAACAATGGATTTCTTCAAAGATGCTAATGGTATCCAAATCAAAACCAGCCAGGAGGTAGTAACTTCAGAAGAAATAATGGAAATGTATTACTCCCCTTTCAATCAATTCCCAGCAGTTCCCAAATGCAGTTTTTACAACTACAAAAATACATGTTCTTTGTAAACAGGAACAATGACTGGCAGTCCCAGAGGAGGAAAGAGACTCTCTAATCTCTCCTCAGGCAGAATAAACAAAATTCTCCCATCTCTGAAAGCTCTTAGTTAGAAACTAATGGAGGAATGGAACAATAATCTCAGCCTGAAGAAAATACAGCCCTCTAAAACCTCTTCCCTGTTTGATGTCCCTGGTACATTTCAGCGATGCAGAAGAAATATCCGGACAAATCCAGCAAAGGCCCACTTGCACTGGTAGTATCTGACTAACCAACCAACAGCACTTGGAGGGAAAAAGATTAATCTGAAATAAACCTGCTAAACAATATACTAACTAATAAAACACATCTGTAGTTTAAAGGAGATTTTGGTGGTAGCTCTGAATTAAAGCAATCAGTGAAAAGTGTCACACCTCCTTGGCAGCTTCTAACATGACCCAAAAGGTCATGTTTGTTTGCAACACCACAATTGCTCAGCCATTCTGAAAGAATCCACAGTGGATTGACTTAATCTCTAAAAGCTGTATCTTCATCCAGATGGACTAAAGAAACATATATTTAAAAAAAAGAAAAAAAATCACACTCCCATTAGAAAAGTTAAAATGCAATGGGATTTTTTTCACCCTGGGGGTTTAGACTGCTTCAGGACAAACACTATGGTAACAAATAATCAATTTTGTATCACTGAAAATAGCAAATAGAGTAAAGCATAATGACTGTCTCTGATGGAAGTCAATGATAAAGAACTGTGATGAAAAGCACCGAAGACCTCGTTCAAAGCAGCCCCAACTCTGAAGAACACACTTCTGCAGGCAAGCAGTTGGTGGGAGATACCTCATGTTCGTCTACATTTTATGTAAAAGCCAAGTAAGCCCTTAACGCATGTGTTGTGCTTTTTGCTGCCATGGAACTTGCAACTAATCTGCAAGGGTTATTTTCTCCACAAGCAAGCAAGCCTCCAGCAATTCTCATGCTCATCAGAGCTACAAATTGCTGTAAGGGCAAGTTATTAACATAAGCTCTTCGTCAAACGAGGTTCTCGGAAGAGTCTAAGACACTGATTAACAAACAGTCTAATTCCCTTCTCCCCTTCCTCTTATTTTAAACCAGGGCCACAGTAGGTTTGGGTTTTGGTTTTTGTTTTGTTGACGCTAAGTCTGAACATGGTGCCTGGAGCAAGAGTGGGCGAGAGTGCCATAGCCCGCCAAGCTGAGCGGCAGCTATGGGGCTGGGGAAAGGAAAGTTCGGGGCTTCCATCCAGCTGCTGCTGCTTAACTTGCAGGAGAAGATACCGCATGGCTTTTGGACATATGCAGGCCCACTTTTGCCCATTTTTAAAATTTAGGAAACTATTCTGTTCTGCACAGGCATTAAGCCTGATGCATGTCTCCAGAGGTCAGTGCAGGTACACCGGGGGTCTACTTGGTCCTGTACAACAGACCGATCCCTTCGCTCAGGTGTTCCGCTTTTTTGAAACCCAATGCTAGGTGAAATATCTCCATACAAAAATTTCTTTCCATATATTTCAATTTTGATCTGGTTCTAATATATATCGTACTGATAATCTGAACAGGAAATTAACCATCCTGGTGTACACATTTCTCATGATGCTTCACAGAAGACATAACCCCCAACTTGCCTCACGCACTCCACACCTTAACAATAAACATCAAAAGCAGCTTTGGTTCCCCCTCCCCACAGGCAGGCTTTGTTCAATGATCTATTTTTCTACACCACCAAGCTCACTAAATAAACATGACGAGCAAACCTGCAGCACGGCACGGCACTCATCCCAACCCAGCGCTGTTTAATATATGCAATTACGCTAATCTGCGAAGAAGGCTGCCAGTGGAAACCAAATACAAGAACGTCAGCATTCCTGACTAACGCGCCGCAACCCGATGCAACAAAAAACAGCTCCTTAACATACCAAATTGGACTGCTTAGAGCAGGAGGGCTTTTGCTTGCTTCCACTCCAGAGAGGGATCACGGCTACCACCCTCCAGCTAACTGCACGAGGAGTTCAAGAACAATGCCAAGAGGCCCGAGCCTTTTCACATCTAGGTGGACTATCCCAGCTTCCTAATAAAGGCAAGGCTCTTGGCTGCAGGAAATTAAACTGTGATTTAGATAAAGATAATAGACTCCAGTCCCAAGATAAGTGGAGCAGGTCTACCGTGAGTGGTACCTACAGATAGGCTATTTAGCACGCAAACCACTGAACTAGCATCACCTTCCTCCTTACCATGGTGACCGCTATGCTTTTTTGTTTATTCTGAACCACAGCTGTAGGGAGCTGGTGAGGAGAAGTCCAATGAAACCTCTCTTATTGCCTCTTCAGGTCCTCAGCCAGATCCAAGCCTTCTCCTTCTCCCCTGTCTTAACCACCCCTGCCAGATGCAACAGCCACGCTACTCCCACGACTGTAAAGATGCCCCTGATTTGGCAGCCTTGCTCCTTGTATTTAATTTTTTCCCCTCAGGAAATAAAAAGCAATGTCACGCTCATGAAAGGCCAGGGGATTCTTGGCGATGTATTGGTGTGTCAAATGCTCACAGCAGAAAAAAACTCCTAAAGTTAAAAATCTTCATTGTGCATTTCTGAGACCGTTTAAGACGGCAGTATACCACAGCAATACGCTCTGCTATTTTTCGTGATTGCTAAGAATACGCAGAGCAAGATCCTGAAGCTTTTCGCTGAAAGAACCACTGTGACACCCGCTATCTACCCGATTAAACTGCACTGAACTTGTCTGCTGGTTTAAACACAAACCTATGCAGCATCAAGAATGACTCCAAGAGACTAAAACCAACACACTGAAAGCAAAAACTAAATGCTACACCTGAGGAAATAAGGCCTAGCCAGCTGGCACCTTTTCACCACAAAAATACCCCATCTGACAAGGGCCAGCAATACGGCTCTGTAAGAAACTGGCGGAAACTTTATCTGTGCTTCTTTCCTATGGACGCATAGAAATCAGAAGGGGGGAAGGGGGGCCAAAAAAAAGGAAAAAAAGAAAGGAAAAAAGAAGAAAGGAAGAGAAACAAACACAAGAAGTTTCCAAACCTTTTCATCTTGTAAAGTCTCCCTGCACTAAAAATTAATTAATAACTAGGTTTCCATAAACCACAAATTTTGCATTAAGGCTGAAGCACACCAGTAGCATCCATCTCGCATTAACACCCGATTTGCACCAGTCCAAAAGCAAACTGTGAAAACCGGAAAGGAAGAAAACCCCAGACCAGGAAAAGCGCCTCGAGGACCCCCGCGCCCTGCCCGGTTTCGGCTCCCCAGGCAGGGGCCGCAACCCGCGGAAGGCGGCTACCGGCAGCACCGGGGCCCGGGAGCGGCCCC
>Ga0181612_133598_pt1 | contig 24062 bp, 7 predicted proteins | sample HoacroProtozoa21_FD_119630 | JGI IMG/M metagenome (GOLD analysis project Ga0181612, IMG submission 119630) | Hoatzin crop microbial communities from Cojedes, Venezuel. Combined Assembly of Gp0051906, Gp0051904, Gp0051908
GCTAAGGAGTTCTGAAACAGATACAGTAATTTTTATTTTTCTCTTGGCTCATCAGGAAAGTTGTGTCTGCATCATATTTTTGTTTTTCCAAATCCCTCTTTTCATTGGGAATGACAAACAACTGTCTAAGGTCATACTAAATACCCTTCTCTCCAATGGTGAGCAGTGATGGTTCCCTGGGGAAGAGCAACAAGGACAAGATGAGCAGTCTGCAAGACTTCCCCAGGATGGTTCCACAGCCTTCTTCACCTGTAGGCAATGTTACAGCAGCTGCATCACCAAGAGGCTGCTCCTGATGATTGAAAATTTTAGCTTGCTTTCATGTGAGCAGTGTTATAATCAAACTTTAAGGATACTCTTTTCAAAAGTCTTAGGTGCAAGAATTCACTGGAAATTACCACAGCTCTCTGGGTGTGCATTTGCCTTAAGAAAGAACTAGACTTCGTGGATGGCCTCATGGGCCATGAGGCTGAAGAAATTGATTGCAAGGCCTAATCTAAATGACAGAAGCCAAGCTGGGACTTCATTTTCATCCTGTGCTCCACAGAGAGGACAAGTGACAGAATCACACCAAGAAGAAGATTGCTGATAGCATGGTGCCGTAGGGTGTTGGAGCTGGAAGCTAACGTCTGCACCCCAGCAGAGGCTGAAGGACAGAGGCATTTCACAGTGGAAGATGGGAACTTGATAATGGCCTGTCCTCACCCTTGCACTGGCAATACTGTGGTGGTTTCACTTGCATGGAGAGCTGAAGGATCCTGGTGGCATCTCTCCCAAACCATTTTTCTGCAGGAAAGCAAGCAAAGTGGAATAGATCACAGCAAAAGGGAGGAGCCAATCTACAGCTGTGGGCAGGGGTTTTAGTGGGGAAACTAGGAAGTGGTTGGGTGGTTTGGAGTATTCAGAATAAAACAACAGCCAGAGATCCTCCTTGGGAGGACTTCAGTCAGTTGAACAGTGTGATTGGAAATGAAAGGAACATGTGGGAAAGAGTGTGAATGAGTCTCCCCATGTGACTATCGTTTGAAGGGGGAAAGAAAAACGCAAAGCAGGAGAGGTTAAACTGACTGCTAAATAGAAGCACATTTCTTGCACATAAAGTTTTATTGTGAGGGTTGTGTTTATGGGCCTAGTGAGAAGGGCTGATTAAATGGCAGGTTAATAAAGGGACAGCATGTGGTTTCTGACCTAGGTGGAGAAAAGTTATAAGGTGGGAGAGAAAAAAGTCTGACTGAGGGCCAAGTATGGAAGAGGAAATCTTGCATCAACACAGCTCATAATCGGTGCTCCTTATTTAATGTGGAGGAAGAGAGGTAAAAGAAAAATGTCATGTTCCATTGCTTTACCACCAAGGCTAGTAAATTCATGACTAGAAATTGTTATCAGACTGTAGTCAATGCTCCAGGTGACTGCGACTTCTGTGCCCCTAAGTTTTGAACTTCCAGCCCAGCACAAGGAAAATATGTTACAATACTATGAAAGCTGGCTGACATAAGGCTATAAAGAGTTGAAAGTTTTGTAGGTAACCTTGTATCTTAAAACGGAATCTTTTATGTAGGTCAACGACCAAAAATTGAAGAAAGAAACCAGTAAGCAATTTACAGTGATGCTTTTAGTATAAATCTATACAATGATACAGTTATAATTCCACTGGATAGTAGAGCTATAGATAAGGTGAGCTGGATGAGACAGCCACTGTAGAATTTGGTCTGAAGAAACGTGGTCACAACTCCAAGCTAAGAGCTGACATTTTATACATAACTGCCATACACCTACACTTACAGGAATACTGAAGCTCACAACTAACTGAAGTGGTTCTTATTGTTGCGCTAGCTCAGCCTAGTTTCTTACTCAGTTTGAAACCCCTGTCATCATTGCCTCTACTGAAACTTAAAATATACATCAATTAGCAAGAATGGAGGTAAACCCATTTGCTGTCTGTGCATGCAATCTAACTGACACAACCAAATTTTGCCAAAGCTTCTACGCATCTGTGAAGTCTACGTTGGTGTCTGCCAGGCAAATTCCATCCACTTGCATCTGTGGTACTTCTTCTCTGTTGACTTAACTTTTCCTGAAATACAACCCTGTTTGACCTGCAGTCTTGGAAATGCCTGTTTAATATGGCAAATTACCATTTCTAGTTCTTCAACAGCATTTTTGGCAAATATCACTGTTTCGGCAGAAATGCATTATTTTTATGGAAATTTGCATGTGCTGCTCTATAACAGAACATAATGACAGGATGCCCTCAAGTGGCAAAATATAAACTCCACCCAGTAAAAATTAAAGTGATTAATATACAGACATTCCCTGCTAGAAGATGCTCTGGTGGTTTAGATATTGACACTGTAGATGAGCTTAAATATCTCCTAGTTCTAGAACAGTACAGGGAAACAAATTAAAATCACATAGTATAACTTTTGCAAGACAAGAACTGGGTCAGGAAAGAAGTTTCCAAACATGAAAGGTTGTCTAGCTTTTAGCATGTGTGGATTGACTAATTTCTTGTCTACAGTATTAACTTCCAGCTCTTTCACAAGACCAGAAAAATCTTAATATAGTTCCTGGTATTCCTAGATGGGGACTATCAACAGACAGTGTAATTGCATGAGTTCTTAAATATTTGCATGAGTTCAGGCATGAGCCTTCTATTTCAAAACCATACTGTACCAAGCCCTATGAAAATGAAGTACATTAATGTCTTCATACAGAATCACAGATGATGTTTTGTAAGTTCACTGTTCTTTGGCAATACAGTACACATTTACACAAATCATTTTCTGAATTCATAGGAAGTTGGCTTTCACTGAGAAACTAATCTGACAACAGCAAAAAGAAGTATTCAGCAGTTGGTGTAAATTTACTTTGTAAAAGTTCTTTGACTCCTGACAAGCATTTTCATTCTCCCACCTCCCCCCCCCAAAAAAAAAAACCCAACCCAACAGAAGGTCTGACTAACCTAATTTCTTTTTTTCCAGTAACCCAGCAGGTTTTGCAATGAATAGCATTACTACTTTGGTAATATAGATAGTTTTTCTTATGTGAGAGAAAAACAATAGGTTTTGTAACTAAGCCAGAATATGAAAGGTTGGAATATTCGCTAGTAATTCAAATACTTCCGTGATTACTCTACTAAATAGAACAGAGCAGAACTTTCTAGTTGTTGTTGCTTTCCCTTTAAAACTGTGTTGTTTAACTAAACAGATTGCATCTGAAAAATTATTGGAAAATAAGTGTTCAGTGGCTTAGCTAATCCTAAACTCTTCCTCTTTAAAGTCACAGTTTTATCTAACATCTGAAGTTTCTCTTCATTAGGTCTGTAATCTTCTTAAAACACCCTATTTCCAAGAAAGTCTCAAATATTTCCACGTAAGTTTTTTTAAGTAGGTAGTTCTACATACATTCATGAGGCTGATGTGACATCATCCACACTGCTCAAAGAAAAAGGCCTTGTCTTTATTAAAACATTATGCCTTTCAGTCGTCTTTTGCTAGGCTAAGGCCTATAGTATTTCTAAAAGTACCACGCTGAACGTTTTACATGAAGGCTAAGAGGTTTTAAAACAATGTAGATGATAACCTTATTCTGATCTTTGAAAAAAGCAGAAAGGCTGTGAAAAATCATCAAAGTTACCACAGGTGTGGGAAATGGTGCTAGAATAATTCCCTTTTTGCACAACATTTATTTCCCTGACTCCCCTCTCAGGCGGCTACTTGCCCACATAATGTGGTCCTTGCCCTCTTACTCTCCCCTTCTGACTGCCTGGGTCAGTCTTTACATAAAAGAACCCAAGTTCCACCTACAAAGCCGTCTCTCTGTCTTTATTTTCATGGCAGACACTTTTATATCAGAGTACTTTCATCACAGTGGCACCCATACCAGAGCCACAATACTGTAGTTAAGAGTCTGTTCTTTGGCATTTCTATTCTAAAGCACTATTGTAAGAGGTTGCTCAGCAGCTAAAATTCCTTCCATGCTGAGACTTGGCATACAAGTGCTTAGCTCAAAAGCAATTTAATTTTTTTAAAATTTTGTTCTTAACTCTCGGGTGTCCCTTGGAAAATGTAAAGGTGAAAAACAACAAATGCTGACTGTCTTTGAGCAATTGCTGGCTTTGTCATTGTGTGAGTGACTTTTACAAAGAAATACAGCATCCTGTTTGTTAGTAATGTAGATTAAATAGTTTTCAGGGACTATCTGAAATCCTTGAATTGTCCTCTCTGAAATAAATGAAACAAGCCACAGTAGTAATTTTTTCTTCTGAATGGATGCTACTTTTCCTAGAGTGTGAAGATGCTCTCCTATAATGATAATTCTAAAAATGTTACGGTGATGGCTATCTTAGAAGTATAGATAAAAAGAAGTAGATAAAAATCAGAATACCTTTAACATCAGAATAGCTTTAACCAGGAGATTTAGGGGATAAGATAGTTGTCACGTGAAATGAAACAGAATTCTTGCCTTCTCGTCCCCTTGATGAAACAGTCTATCTAGTAAGGACCACTCTGAGGATTTCACGCCATCATTTGAAGCCATTGTTAGGGGTTACTCATAGTGGCAAGGTGCCAGACTGATCGTCTTTTGGTCTATTCTTATGTAGTTAAGAATGGAAAAGGTGCCGAGAAGCCTAATGTGGATTAATGATGCCACTTTAAATTATATCACTGTTATTTCAGAAAAGGCAGGAAAACACAACCACGTTATGTCAGGGTACTGATTTGCAATTCTCATACACCCACAAACGCTACTAGTAGTAGAAAAAAACAGATTAAATACACAAAGGGTGGGGTTTTTTTATCTTTTAAGAAATGACGAAAACCTGGGGGGTTTATTTTAAGAATTGGCGGCAGAATATACAGATTTCCAGGAACAGGCACAGGCACTAACTGATGGTGATGACTTTCTCTTTAGATAGGTTAGATCATGCAACATCAGTATTTATTACCACACTGGAGACAAGATGAAGCTATGACATCCCAGCAGGACAATCTCCTTGTGTACAAAACGTGACTGAGGGCAGAACTTACCCGCTGCAGGAAGGGGTAACTTGGGAAGCCATTGAATTTCTTTTGAATACCACACTTTTACTTGGAATCTGTCACTAGGACACAATCTACTGAAGGCATACTGGCCAGAATTGGTTATTTATTCTCAACTGTTAAATGCCAAAGGTAAATGATGTATACATTTTCCAGCAGTTACTTCATTGATCATATCTGAGCTATCTAAACTGGCTTTTAAGATGTCTGTTAGCTTGTTTTCATACTGGAAGAAAAGTCCTTTTCACCTGCTGTGCAGATTTCCCAGTAAACATTGCGGTCCAGTAAGCTAAGCTGTCCTGAAAAGCCTATTCACACTCTGAGACTACTTTTTACATGTCTTCTTCTGAATAATACATATATTTACTGTCCCTCACTGCTTTGCTTACATAATCCAACATACCTCTAAAGATGCAAGGAAATTGTTAGGTACCAAATGTTGTCTATTCTGAATTTTTTTGTGTTTATATGACATTTTCCTTTCCCAGTTTTTCGGTATGAGCCCAAGAAATATTTGGTTTGTACCTTTAAAAGCACCTGCTTCTCCTGTTGGCAAAACAAACTGGAAAATTCAAATATCGTGTCCTATTTGATGCTATAGTTCCTTTGTGAGGATTACAGGTAGTCGGAAAAACTGTGGGCATGCGTAAGACTTGAGAATAGCAGAGTGGCTTCTTCTCAGAATCAGGCTGTGACCACTAACAAGCTGGTTCTTCCAAGCTTCTCCTTCTGGGAACATCTAGCATCAACAGCACCCCCATAAATATGGAGGCAGCATACTGGTGGTCCAAGAAAAAAAAACATGTGAGAGAGAATGTCCAAAAACCATGTATCTATGTCGGTAAAAACACTCAGTTCCACTACCTTCCATTTCACTAGAAAATCAAACAGAGAAATATAATTGGAATAGCAGCAGAACTCCAATTGAAAATCAATTGTCTGCGGGAACTGTAGAGGAAACCTTTTTGAATATCAGCCAGCCTTTTTTTTTGTGTGTATAAAGATCCTCTTTTTCAAGCTTAGTCTAGTATGATAATCAGCTCTCCTTTTTAACAAAATGTACAAAATGTCTGAAGCAATTAGACTGCATTACTGTCTAATTATACCAAATGGTAATTTTCAAATCAGAGCTACTGTATTTTTTATAGCTATACAATCACAAATTAGCAAGCTCTTAAATTAGTGGGCTTCTGCTGGAATCACTGGCAAGGTCTTTAACTACAGTACAGCAGTGTGAACACACTTCTGTAATACACCCAATTAGTAAATCATTCTGTTACTCATTACCCAATTAAAGATTGCTTTTCTTTTTACACGTTTTCACACATTTATGTGAGCTTGGGTGTTTATGAATATGTATAGCCTATAGAAGTAGAACAAGCAGTACTCATTTATAGAGTATTATTTCTAAATTATGAAACAGAAAAGATCTTCTTCACACGGTGGATATTTATGAGGTTCTTAATTGTGTAGCAAATGCAGGTGATGGATGTGTAGAGATTAAACCCAGATGTCTTAGTCTCTTGATCTTTAAATTGTCAGCTAGTGGCACTCTTTTTTTAAGTAAGTCTGTTTAATCATTTCTTCTTTCAAAAGAAAGTTCCATGTTTTGCTTCAATGATGGACACTATTTCTTGCCTTACAAGCTGTGAAGATTGATGAGAAATTTTAACAAATTAAAAAAGAGATAAGGAACATTTTGATTAAACATACTAATTGTTGGAAGAAGAGTGAATAAATACATCATCAAATGACAGGATAGGGCCACTGTAAAAACAGCTGAAAAAAAACTCAGTAATGACATTATGTGTAAAGAAATAATTACATTAAATGAGTCATTAAGAACATTCAAATTCATATTTATTATTGTAAGCACAGAGGAAAAGAGAGAAGCAAATTCATATGAGAAATTTGGTATAATGTAAGTTATTTGTCAATAAAACTCCAACTTCAATTTTAGTTTCAGTATAATTTCAATAACTTTGTAAAAATGCCATAGAATACATGGAACTAGATCCTCATTTAGTTTCTTTCTAAATAAAGAAATAATATTCTGAAGGGAAAATATTTATACTAGTTACTTATTAGTTATTTATACTTCCGTTTAAAAATCACACTCTTCTCTCTGAAAAAAACATGAAACGCTGTTTCTTCATGTTCTAGACATAGGAGATGTACAAAAAAATATGGAAGATTCTCATCATCTGCCAATAAGGCGGAATATTTAGAAACAATAATTGATTGTAAGACTATTGCGAGCTGGTAACAGGCTGTGGCTGCAAAAAAAAAAAAAAACAAAGGATGATATCTTAAGCATTTCAGGGGTGCATAATGAAGTACCAGTGTTATGGTACTGACTCCTCATCTGGAATTCTCTTGGCAGTGATGGTGGATGACATGACAAATAGAAATGCAAACCTGAATGAATTCAGAAAAGGGTCATCAGCTAATCAGATGAATAAATTATTTGCCTTATGAGAAAAGAGTTAAAATCAAATCACACTTAGTCTAGTAGGTAGAAGACTGGGATGGATTGCATTGCTATCTGCTAGTGCCAGAAATGCACAGGGAGCAAAGCCCATCTTCAGTGGACGTAAAAGTAAGCCCAAAATCAAAATGTTTATTTTAAATGGGAAATCGAAAGGTTTTGAAGAAAACCCTTCAGTAATATCAGAACAAAGTAACACAGTACGTTTACATGGAACTTAAAGTCATGAATAAGGTATAGTGCATGTCATGGTTTCTTGTGAGGGGAAGGAAATGGATCTGGTGACATTAACATAAGCGTAGTAATCAGCAGAGAAGTTGTGTGAGGTCCTTGTCCTGCCACCTGTTAGCTTAGCACCAAGTGACTTGAAAAGACATGCCACACAGCTATTAATTTTCTGGTTTTGTTCCAAATGGTGTCCACGCGAGTGAAGATGCTTCCAGTCCTTCATCCTCTATAGCCAGCTATTATATCAAGTTCAGTTAAAAGAACAAAAAAACTGTGTATGTGTTTTCAAAATTTTGCGATGTGTTTGGTATACAAATCTGGTCTGAAAAAAAGAATGAAAGGATAGGCTTCTTTTCTTGGGTGGCTTCTCTCATTTACTGCTTCTTCTCTGGCCAGGTGCAGCCTGTCTCCTGCAGCCTTATAGTACACCTAGGCTGACATGAAGTGGGTATATACAGAGTGAAGCTAATATAGTGCAGGGGCTGAAACGGATAGGTAAGTGTTTAGTGGCTGAGCCTTGAACATTGCCAGCAGAGCAGGAGAAGCCATGTGAAAAGGCTAGCCAAAAATGTCAACTTTAATTTTAGAAGACTAATGCATTCACTCAGAAAGGAAATCCATACAACAGACATAGGACTAAAATTAAACCAGTAGGCCAGCTAGAAAGCTTAGGGCTCATAAAGTTGCTGCTCACTCAGTGTCAAAATATGCCTGTAGCATAGTCACTATTACCTGGAAATTAATCTGGTTTGCCTTCTGCAGATGTTGGGTAATGCTGAAAAAAGAGTCAACTCTTTAGGTGCTCGAATATGAGTAGTAAAGCTTCCCTTTAGGCACCTCTGTTTTGCACATTTTGCCTAACTTAAAATGTCACAAAGCAATGGACATAAAGGACCTTTTCTGCACTGAGATTTTTTTTATACCTGCTTATTCAAAGATGAGGTCACCAGAATAGGAAACAGTAAGTATTTGGCAAGTCAAATCAGGGACTGGAGCTGCTGCTCTCTGTGTATTCTGTCAGACAGATGGACTTGCAAACTACTGAGCTGTGCTGACCCTGTGTTCTTCAAAGATGCTCCCCTTAAGGGAAACTATTGATTTTACTTCCATCAGACAGCACAGTGAATGATGTTCAAACATTCCAATTATAATCATTTTCTTACCTTCTATCCTTCAGGTTGCTTTTCATAAGGTACTGATTTGAAAATTTTCAGGGAAGAACAAAAAAATAATTTTTATTTACTTGTTCATGCCCACCAAATTTTAATTCATCAAGATTAATTCCTTTATAGCAAATTAAAATTATTCACATCATGGCCAGAACACCAGGTGTGATCAGACAAGTCATTTGAATAAAGTAATACAATTCTTCTGTTTTTTGGTGCAAAGTGTATTTTCACCGTGTTAAAATATGGCTGAGACATATACCATACTATTGTAATTCTCTAAGTTTGTGACCATGCTCTTTAATTTAAAAATCCATTATGCTGCTTTTGAGTTGGACACCAGGAATATTACTTTTTTAAGCCTGTCTGTCTTTAAAGTCATGAGGGCTAAACGGTTAAGTGAAAGCTGCTTTAGGTATTTTCTTCTGGAGTTGAAAGTGGTAGCAAGCTCCGGGTATGTCATGGACAAAGACTGTTGGCTGATTTATTCAATTCTGACACTAGGAGAGGCTTTTCTGTCTGGATACAATGGGGTTTTCCTCTTCAGCCAAGCAGTTCAAGGTCCTCTGCAAATGGCTGCAGCTGGCAGAAGCCAGGATTTCTGAATACCTCCATGATGCCTCACAAACTTGCTTCTAGCAGAACATAAGCCTGGGATATTTGTAAGTGTTACTCAGCAGAGTGCCAACCGTGTTTAGCTACCACTGCTTTCCTGTCTCACCCAGCAGGTCTAGTGAGATGCCCTCTCTCACTGTTCTTGTTACAGCACCTCTTATCCAGGCATAAAGCATGAGCTGGAATTTTCCTCAGCTTACATAAATAAGTAAAGTCTCAATAAATGGTGCTGCAAACCCATAGTGCATATTATTTTAGTGTTAAAAAAACCAGCAAATATCTGTTGAGTGGAAATATTCAGATTTCCTTGTACTTTAGATCACATTTTAAAATCATTTATTGCATTTACACAAGCAACATTTATGCCTCTAATCTTGTTCTAACATGAACAACATCAGTGCTGTAGTTCTCCCTAAAAAATATCATAGGTAACCAGTATAGATTTCTAAAAGTTCAGGAGGTGTGGTATAAAACATATGTCAGTTTGAAGTTTAGTCGCTGTAACATAGTCAGGACAGTAGTCATTTCCGATACATCATGTCTTAATGAATTGGTCTGTTACTACGTGATGGTTTTGCAAACATAGACATTTTTTATGCCTTTTTTTCTGTTCTTTGTGAAAATACCACCAAAGTTATATTAGAGATTAATGAAAAGAACTGCAGAAAGTACTAACAAATACAGCAAAAGAAGTAAAGTAAATAATAGATTTTAATTTCCTTCACACAGCAATCCTGGACTTCTTACTACTTTTTTTGTTTGTAAGGGTTATAAGGGTTGTTCTATCCTTTATATAGTCTCATCTGAAGTAAAATTGACTACGATATTAATCACTGGCAATTCAATTATTTCCATGCTGTAACTTTCAGAGTGGTGCCACAAAGGAATTAAATCTTACTTAAATTAGTCTTTATTCCTGTTAGTGATTTTGGATTTTATGATATTGTCACATAATAATAGGGGAGAGGGACACTCAATAAAGGAAGTGAAGGGTGTGATATACAGAAGTGAAAGATCACATTACAAAATTTAGCCCAAAACTGAGTCATGCTGTATGGAGCAGACTTTGTGCTTCACTTAGTGTGACATATAGAGGATTTTTTTTCACTTTACCTATGACATTCACTCTAGAAATAGCTTTATCTTCTATAATTTTAGTAAGAAATTCGGGTATGGAAAAAAGCTGTTTTGCAATGTTGTGGCCAAACAATGATTATGTCCAATGTTTCCAATCATCATCTATTGAGCAAAAAGCCCGTCCCTATCCCCAGGGCTTCCCATGTTCTCAGGTGTTCCGAGGGATGCAGCGGAAGGGCGGGTGCATCTCGGAATTTCAGGCAGTGTGGATGTAAACAGTTGTTTCAAAACTGCAGCTTAGCAAACGATCATCCAACGTGCTTGCAGGTAGCAGAATAATTTTCAAATATCTGTAAAAAATAACTGTGATCTGACATAAACATCCTTGGGAAGAAGCGAAAGGAAAGACCATGGCCAGAGACAGCCATTCAAGCCGACCTGTGATTTTGCAGTGCTACAAGTGTGATAAATGTAATCTTTCTGAAAGATTCAGTTAAAACGATTATTGTTGAAGTATCAAATGTAAGAACAACCTTTTTTTCTTACCTTTTTTTCTTACCTTTTTTATTTTTTTCCCTAGTGCACTTTGCCCCATTTTCAGAGTCTCTTAGCACTGCAGATATTTTAAAGCAGTGGAACAACTAATACCAACACTGAGCATTGGCAAGGATCGTACTTCATTAGCTAATCACTTTCAGAGAAAAAATTGTCTAACAATAAGTAAGATTTTCAGCTAACTTGGGTGAAAAGATGAGACTTACAAGATTGTTTCCTGACTGTTCAACAGAGGAAAGGCTCACTGGCATGATGTTAATTTTGAAGCTAATAAGAATTAGATGAAAAATGTCAGCCCCTGGTTTTCACATTGTGGGTTTCAAGTTTTAAATGAAAGGTCCCTGTGACAGCCATGCGAATACTTCTACAGAGTCAGGATTATTTTGCATCAGTGTCTATGAACACCAGAACTATAAGCTATGTGTAAGACCTCTATTGGGTCGGTACTACAGCCACAGCAGCACCGAGTTTTGCACGAAGGCCATAAATTAGGTTTTGCTAAACTCTGTCATTTCACTATTGGACTATGACCAATTCCCGTGCTTACTGTCTAGTGGACTGTGACAACTCTGTAGACACAGAGAAAGGACAACAGACTGCAGTTTAGCATGGTTGTTAGGAACTTAATCACCCTAGTATACTTAGAAGATTCTCTCAGGCTGCCTTGCATCTATTAGCAATTATCTTTAAGAAGGTACTCATAGGGGATAGATCTTTTTAAAAGAAGAAACTGATGCATTATAGACTAGCTTAATTTTAATTAATGGAAAAAGTATTTAATCAAACAAATTATTTCTGACTACCTAGATGATAAGAAAGAAGTAAGAACCACCAAGCATTTTTTATAATCAAGCGTTGTCTATTTTTCTTTTGAGACATTTAATGGGCTTATGCATAGTGTCATACATATATACCTCACTAAGATTTCTAACAATATCTCTTATGGCTAGTTGAAACTGCCGTAAGATGAGCATGCAGACAGATAAAAGCAAGTTAGGAAGTTCATTGTCAACTTCGAAGGATGTTTTAAGTAGTATTTCACAAAGATCTGGATGGAAGCTATTCAAGAATGTCAATAGTGACTGTTTCATAGAATACAGACCCTGTTTACACAGGCTTCATCAGTGGGAGTGACTGCAAGCACATTTGAGTACAGTGCTGGGATTCAGCGTGATGCAAACATTGGAGGAGTAATCCTTGGAAATATGGATACTGTTTAGCAAGGACAAATGCGGAGTTCAACAGGTAGAAATAATCATCTGTCTCTCATATGAGTAGAGGGGTCTAAATTACAGTTATGCGGAAAAGGACATACAATTTTTAGCAGATCAAAGGCTGAATGTGAACTGTGGATGCAGCACTGCTAACGAAAGGCAAATAATACTGGCATGTATAAATAATGTAACTGCAAGACAATTGAAGTGGCCCTTTCAAATTCTGTAGTGCTAGCCAGGCCAGTACTTGTCCTATCTTGGACGTAACAGTTCAAAAAAGATTTTGACTAGCAGTGGAAAATCTAAAGGAGAACGAAGAAAAGGATCAAAAATCACAGTGATAGCCTTGTTTGAATCATTGCATTGTCAGACAAGCTGCAAAGAGGAAGAAAAATCATTCTCATGTCTGCTGTGGATGGAGTGCCACAGTATCACAGAATCAGAGTTGAAAGGGGCTTTGAAATGTTCTTGCAGGCAACATCATCCATTCTAAATATATTCTGTTAGACCATGAGTCATTAGTCTGAGTGGAAATCTATTGTAAGAGCTGCTACTCTGATATTTAGAAACCTCCTTTTCAAGGAATCAGATCATAGAAAACAAATAGCAGAATAAATTCCTATAAAAAAATGAACATATTCTACATCACGCTGCATGATTTTGTTACTGTTCTTTGTTTTGAATATCACTTGGATATTGGCAGGCTAGAGGTGTAGAAAAACCAAGCGAATTTTCAAGAAAATAAATTTTTTTAATCTCTGTTTCTCTTAGAAACGATGCATGTAAGCACTATCTCTACTCAACAGCCACTTATTACTTATTATTATTAAGAAAGCAGCAACTGGAATTTAGTCAGAAATCTGAAAATATTACTTTATACAGATCCCTAAAAGAATGTATAATCAGTTAGAGTACTCCTGATAAAATTAGGCCCAGCTAGTTAACCTTTAAAAACAGAGAACAAGATAAACAATCCTTTCATAAAAGCCTGCCAGGCAGGCGCAATTTATTCTTACAATATTATACTTATTGCCAGTGCAGCCAGACATAATCTGATCTGATAATTGATCTGTATTGTGTGCAAGAAATTTTACTTTCTTCGACATTGTAAAAATCATGCCTGCTAAATTACAGAAGAAAATGAACAGTCAAATGGAGAGCTGTGAATGAAGCAGATAAATCACTGAGTAGCCTAGAAAACATGTTATATTTCCACCATTTAAACTCTGAATCTTACACAACAAATTGCATATTTTTTTGTCCTAAAACAAGTTTTGCAAATAGGCTATACTTGGTCTGTACTTTGTGTTTAGCTCCTCCTTTTTGCCTCCTTATAGAGAAGGAAATTAGGAAGCTATCCTTCTATGAGTTTACTATACATATTAAAAAAAATAGAAGCAAAACATGGTCACTCACCTTCTGTAAAATAGGCAGGAAACACTTATCCCCTCAATCCCAACTGTCCGTGACCATCTTACATCAAATGCAGAAAGCAGAGACATCTCTTAAATCAAAAGCATGGTTAGGTCCACTGCACAATAATAAGCAATCTTTCGCATTTTTAAAAGTCCTTAATTTCTTTCAAATTTTATTATATTTTTTAACAATCTTGAATTTTAATAGAACTTACAGCCTTCTAAGTTTGTCCCCTTCCTCCTAAAATTTAGCAAGGTTAACATCCTCTGAGAGGGATAAATCCATCATTCTTGTCAGCCTTAATAATAAGTTTTCATTTAAAAAAGCAACTTGATAAAATAAAAAAAGAGCAATAGTAACATGTCAGGCAACCTAAGAGAACACATATATTGCAAAGTCTAGTCTGTGCTCTTTTCAAGCTTTGTAAAAAATGATCCTGAAAGAAGAGATGCATTAAGCTTTTTCTTAAAGGTCTGAACTGCAGAGAAAGAGTTCCTTTAGGAGAAGATCTTTTGAAATTTATATGTTTGAATCAGCTTTTGTCTGGAAAACCTGTAAGAGTACTTTTGCTACATGAATTTAGAATAAAAATGGTATATTTAGTTTAGTGAATTTACATTGCTGGAGGAGGGTTTCTGAAATTAGTTTTCTTAAGCTCTCTCTAAGCTTTCAAAGCTTATAGGACTTTAAAAAATAGTTCACTTTCCTGAAGTTTTAATTGAGCTGTATGTACAGTTCTGTGGAAGAGGAGAATTTTGAAAAGAGTTTTAAATATCCAATTTATCAAAGGTAGTTTGATAAAATTTGTTTAAGATTAACAAGCAATAATTCACATAATATCTTAGCTAGAGAGAGAAGCCAACAGGTAACATTTTTGCTGTTGAGAAGAAGGTTCTGTATCACATTCACAAATTATTTTCATTGGAACATTTCTTTGCATCGAGGTTATATCCAGCAATTTTTAGCACACTGATGCAGATTATATGCTAGGTCAGATTATCTGGCCACAAGTGAACACTTTAATCATGTACTCCACACTCCTTCATGATACAGGCCTGTGGTCCTCCTCAAATTAATTACGGTTTTAACTAGTGGATGACTTCTAAAAGCAAAACATTTTAAGAGACAGAGAACTCACAATACTCCTAGTATTCTGTTCCAATGGCTAATAATTTTTACTATCTAAAATTATTCACTTGTTTTCAGTTTTAATTTTTCTAGCAATAACTTCTAGTGTTTGGCTCTTGTTACATCTTTGGATGAAATGTTGAAGAGATTTTCATTAAGAAATTTGTCAGTCCCATAAGATTCACTGTGATCAAATGTCTCCATAAGCTTTGCTTTGATACTCTAAACAGACAGATTTTGAGTCTTTGCTGGTAAGGCGTGCTTTCCAATACTTTTATCATCCTCCTGGTTCCATTATTAACCATTTTCCTTTGGTGTATTTGCATTTACTTTAGACAATTGGGTTTACGCTAAAACAAGTATGCTTGATGCTTAACTTACACTACAAATCATATCTGTAATGATAACACTGCGCTCTTCATTCTGGCTACACCAGTGAATGTTGTTTTTCAGTTTGATGACAGTGATAGCCTTCAGTTTTCTAGTAAGAGAAAGTCTACTGGAATTCTCTTATCAGTGGAATTTGTTCCAAAATGTACTGTTTTTCTGTCCAGTCTTTACCAATTAGTCTCTTTTCACTTCCCTTTGTTGACTAATCTATGTTCCAATACCTCTGGTATACATTTTTCAGAAGTGTTGTGCCTTGGTGTGATGCTCATCTCCCATACTAATAAATGGTAAAGCTCCTGTTGACTTCCAGCAGCAGAGAGAAGGAAGTGCCAAAATTTCTGAAAGACCTTACCTTAATCAATTTCTTCTTGTTACTTCATAATACACTTAAAGAAATCCTCCTTTAAAACATGGTGCCCCCAAAGTATTGCTACATTTCTGTCTGCAAAGCATTAATTTAATCAGTAGACAGCTCAGAAAGCAACAATGATATATATATATCAATATGACTGAAGGAACATCCTTTAAATTCTTAAAAACACACTGTGATTTATATCATTGTGATTTTAAGCTCTCTATCTTGCTAGGGGCAACCGAAATTTCAAATTTACTTTGGAACCTTTCAGAAGGTATTTCTAGGGAAGATTGGATAATGCAAGGATTTTAGAATAGAGTTTACATTTGCTATTAATTAAAAGCAGTTTTTTCATAACTTTTGTCAGGTATCTACAGTTCACATTTATGCCTCTGAATTTCCTCTTGCCTCATCATTAACTAGAGACAAAACTATTCACCATGTAGAATGGAGAGAAGACATTGTCCTGTAAATATTGTCGTCTTACACTAGAAAATTAGGCATCTAGTCACTGGAAATGCACCTTTCTCATGGAAACAAGTAAAAGATTAAAAGTTTCTACAGAGGCCACTATGATTCCAGTTTCAGTTTCTCTGGAGGATGCATTGCCAGATCAGGGAACAGGTAACAGCCATGTGTCACTGAGGAAGCAGAACAGATCAGTCTAAGCGATTCTCCTGTGGATCATACCATGATTTACAACTCTTACATGATTTTGCAGAGAAGATATTCAGAGGATGTAATGATAATGAGGAACAATCTGTCATCATGTTAATTGCCTTTCAAATAGTGGTAGGCTGCTATTAGGCTGCCCTTAGCTGCCTCTTAACCTGACTAAGGAAGCTCAGTTCTTTCATGGTGTCTTCATAGGTCCTATGCTCTAGGCTCCTGGCCATCTCATAGCACTCTGCTAGATGGTCTTCAGTTTCTTAACATCCTACTTGAACTAAGGGGCCCAAATGTAGGTACACTAATACATACCAATGTGGATTTGTTCACAGTGTTTTATTCACAGTGAGAACACAGCTGGCTCATATGCTGCCTGGTATCTGTCATAATCTCCAGGTGTTTTTCAGAAGGGCACTTAGCAGCCAGGCTATTGACTTTTTTTTTGTTTATAGAAATTTAAGGTATTAATATGACTTCCATGAATTGCAAATGTTTATTTTCAGATGCTTCTTCCTCCAGTCATGCACTACAGCACAGGAATATTTAGAACAGAAATCTTAAACAACAGAATACTAGAACGTAAATAAATAAGTAATTATCCCATGTCAACAAAACTGTATTGACTACACTACTATTAAGGGAGGTGGTGGCTGTACCTGGCACAGCGAAAGGTATTTTACAGATTTCTTTGTTCTCTACGAGTCATAAAATAGCGAGATGGGAAGTGGAGCAGGGAGGGAAATGAATGACTGTAGAGAGCTTCTAGGAAGTCTAGGATGTAAGCAGGTGTTGTTTTCAACGGTCTCCCTACTGTGCAGGCACAGACATCTTACTGAAAATTTTGACTATAACCTCTTTACTCTAGCTGGTGAGTTTCATGTGAGATTCCAGAATTCATAGAAGAATATTTTTAGTGCCTCTTGAGCCATAGTTTAAAATCGTGCACTGTGCTTTCAAGTCATTGTTGTAGATTTCCATTGCTAGTTTGGAACCACTCCAACGTAACAGCCCTGTGATGGTGTCTAGAAAAGTAGGGGAGCTAGGAAGCCTGAACTGTGCCTTTTAAATGACTGAAGAAGCCTGTAAGAAGCCCAGAAGGACTCTGATGTGAAGATTAGAGGGAGGATACAAGGACTGTCTCTGCTGGTATATACACTTAAGGGGTGATCTAATCTCCTGGGCATCTGAGAGAAGTAAGTCAGCAGAGCTCTCTAACACACAGCGTACACCTTTTACACACCACAGCAGTGGAACTCCTTGGAAGCCTTTGCTGTCTATCAACTACGAATGTTTTCTTCTCAAAGACCCCCAAGGTACATAGAATGAGTCCTGGGAATATTGACTACTTGAGAATTTTGATATGCAGCTCACAAGGTCAAGAAGTTTCTTTCTCAGATAGACTCTGGTGCATAGCACTTGTGTTTTTCAGAGGCGAGAAAACCATGAGAACAGACATTTAGAGGAAAAAGGATTTTGTTATGTGATGCGTGTCCTCATCTTCTAGAGGAGTTTTGAGAAAACTGTAGGGTTTTCTTAGTGTTTGAAGGACAATATGTTTTGTAGCAGAATGTTTTCCTTTTGTTTTTAATTTCTAAATCTCTTCGCCATTTACGCATGCTTCCATTTCTTTGCATTAAAGATTGTATCTATCTGTTTTCTTCTGTATTTTAAGGATATCTATCCTGAAGTGTTACTAATTTCTATGTTACTGTAGTTTAATTCAACACAGTATCTAACAGATTGTGCCCTTCAGGTGACTAACCACATTTCAGATTACACTTCCTTGAATTTTTAAACCAAAGTTTTGCAAGATAAGTTTCATATTATTGTTAATATTTTTAATTCTTAACATTAACCTTATTATTTCTCTGTACTTGCTGAATGTCTGTAAATTATGGCATGTTACTAACGTAGACTCGGCAAACATCCCACAATCCACCATTGAAATGGCCTCACTTGATAATCAATATATCATAATCTATTACTATTTAGCTATCCCACACTCTGTCATGTAGTATTACTTCGAACATTTCATTCCAGAATGACAGGTAGCCTAAGGATTATGAAATAACTGGAAAACTCACAAACACCCAGAGCCAACAATCTGTGCTATAATTTGATGGTTATCACAGGGTGTGAATCTCCAGAGTCCCCCCACTTTTATGCTGATGTCACTTCGCCTGAATCAGTGTTGTGATATCCTGGAGAATTAGAATACAAGGGGTTAGTGCTGAATCCAGCTTTATTTAATCTTCATTAGTGATCTGGAGGTGGAAGCAAACAGCTCATTAACGGAATTTGCAGATGCTAATAAATTGAGAGAAGTTATGTACCTGAGGGAAAACTGCAAAATAGTAAAAGGGCATCCAACAGGGGTTTAAAATGTGGACAGAAAATAACAATTTAACTCAGGAGAGTTTATAATAATACAACTCAGAATATAATTAAAAACACAAATAAGAATGCAAATTAATTCCATACCTTAAAGTACAGAATAAGACATTGCATCAGCAGAAGAATATCTTTTCTCTCATGTATTTGGGAAGGAAACCAGGAAATTTTGCTTAGAATTAGAGCCTGTCATCAATAATAGGCAAAAAAGGTACTCAAAATAGTTAGGTGCAGGCATGATTCTATGGTTCTAAGATGCAAGATGCTTCTGCCTTGGTGTTTTCAGTTAGCTGATGATGTCTCTAACTGTAAAAGTTCTGTGAATTCCAGCAGTGGATTTTCCACAAATTTGGTTGTCTAAATATTCTCATTCTTTGGTCAGTCTGGCAAGAGGGTGACTGGATTTAACCTCAGTGAGAATTTATATGATAATATGCAATATGGAATTTGCAAATGTACAGACTGTGTATGCCTTTTAACCTTTATTAATTTTTATGCAGTGGTAAAGTTTAATAATTCTATGAAAACAAGTAAATACAAGAAATGTTGTTAGTAAACAAAGCGCATTACATGCCTTTGGCCTATCAGGAAATCCCCAGAAAGGTATTTCAGTCTTCTAGTATTTTTATTTACAGAAATAAATAACAATGCTATTATGTTTTAAACTTCTGATGACTGGATAAAAGAATTCGTATTTATTTCTGTCTTTGGACCTCAGTATCTGAAGACATTTATGCGTCAACAAAAATCAGTAAAAGCAATAATTATAAGAAAACACAGTTGTTTATACATAATTTCCATTCCTACATTGGGTTCTGTGTTTTCTCACTGTAGGGAATAATATGTCAGACACAAAGAAATAAAAATCGTGCTGCTTGCTTTGGCTAGCTGTAAAGAAACAGTCATGAGCTCATCAGGACATAATGCCATTCAGATGTGAGCATGAGGCTTGCTAAACTTTGCCAATGATTTTGAAAGCTGATCCCTATTTCTTTTATATTTAGAAAGTTGAAAGTATAATTAAAAACTTCAGTTTGTTTAGCTCATTGTTCAAACATAATACAGGTCACTATATACCTAACATGTTTTGCAGAAGCGTCTTCCCTCCAGTAATTGCCTACCCAGGGCATTTTTCTCCTTGTAATCTTTTCTCCTTGTTTATTTGTTCAGTATTCATCTCGAACCAGAAAATGTTCCCTTTCTATTCCCAATACAGCCATTCTTCTTTCTCTTCTGCCTGCCTTTTGTTAGAATGATGTTTACTGGAGTAGCCCTTTCTCTGCTTTTCTCTTCCTTCTTTAATTGCATTGAGGTCTATTTGGAATGATTCCTTCTGTCTCTAAAGACTCTTTAAGATCAGATTAGTTGATCATTCCATCATTTTTGAAGTTGCTTAGTTGGAGGTGGCCTAGAGCTTTTCATTTTGAGCTTGACTTAATATGATGTTCTCCTGTCATTGCCACTCAAGCATATGTATCACAGCTGTGAAGCTGCAGAACATGCAAGTTTTGGCAGTTATCAAGCTTGCTTTGCATTTGAGGATGAGGAGATAAAAAAGAGTTGTAGCATCCTGAGACATGAATGATTACATACGGGGGAGAAAGAAAGAAAATAAAGATTATGCAGGCTTTGACCTCGATTGCACATTTTTGTGTGTCTGATTGCCTAACGATACACATCTGTGAAATCAGCATTGTATGCCCTCTAAAAAAGGGCAGTTCAGTTTGTTGATGTTACTGTGGAATGACAGAGCATGATTTGATCAGCATTTGTACAGTACAACCGAATTCAAGAAAAATGAGGAATACAGAAAACATGTAGGCTTTGCAGACAGGCAGAGGAGGATGAGCAAGGGAATGGAATTTCAGCTAATGTGTGTGGTATGTCTGGAATCTTTATCTGAGATACAGTATTAAAATTGAATTTCTCAGAAGAAATACAGGACTGTCAGAGAAACACCACTGGCAACATGAGAAAAAAAACAGTCCTTGCTTTCATTCTGTTATTTTTCTGCTTTACAAGCATAAATCAATCATTATGCTTTAACACAAAATAGTTAATATGCCACTTTCCCCTATGCAATTCCGCATCTATCCAGTGAAACAATCTTCTTGGCTGTCAAATACATGTACCTTGGAAATGCATACCCATACATTTAGGGCCAGGTTCGCTGTCTTCTTTCACCAACTGGAGTCCTCTCATTCATCATACTAGGTCAGGTCACCAAGTAGTGCTGGTGGGCTTGCTTGGCCGGCTTCTCTGCATGGCAGCTGCAGAGTGCTGACCGTGATTAATTGTATTCCATTTACAGTGCTATATTAATTGTTTTGCTTCACAGACGAAAAAAATTCAAAACTGTTAGGTCTCTAACAAGACACATGTTGCCTATTTGGTTACTTTGTATCGGGAATATAAATGTGTCAAGCAATAACACTGCATAGGTCATAGCTGATGTGATGCTTACTCTGATCAAAAAATTATATTTGTATTTTAATACTGGTCTTATAACAGTGTTACAGCACTAAGAAATAGTATGACTGTCATATTTTCTCCTGTGATTATGACTCAGGATACTGAGAATCATAAAGTATCTTCCTACCAATTAAGCTAACGGTGTTAGCTAGTTAGAAGATTCTAAAATAAAAGAATAATTAGGAAATATAAAGATTTATATTGAAGTTAAGGTTCTGTATTTTCTCTAAAAAATGTTTTTCTATCTTTTAGGCTCTCATAGTCAATAGCTTTTGTAGTTTGTACAAAACCTGAAAGCTAAAGCCAAATTGGCCAAATGCCTCTTTTTTTTCCCTCTCTTCTGGCTGTAATTGAAAAAAAATCCCTACTTTTTACATTCTTAAATAAAAATATAGTCTGAGACTTAAGTAGGACCCTACAGGATTTATTTCCTTTCCCTCCCAAATGCTGAGTCCAGTATGGTGCTCCTTAAAGCTAAACTCAGAGTGGTGTCTTTGGCTGGTTTATGGTCACAGTGCTTAGTACCGTTCTGTTGTATAAAATCCTACCATTTATTCTTTTCAAAATCCATGCCAAAGCTTTATTCTGTAATTTCATATCAGAGATTAGAAGGCCTAATAGTGCTTCCCTACTAAAAAAGACAACACTGTTTCTCCTTTTCCCTCCCTCAGCTAAAGGGTCCTTTCATGGGTGAGCTGATGATCAGAAATTATCCACTTTGGGGGCTGGAAGGAGAGAATAGTATTTCTTTACTGATATCTTAATTAGTTCACTGTGGGGAAAGAGAAGTGCCCTCACTGACAGAAGGCAAACAGGCAAGTGTAGTGCAAAGGAGTTGTAGAGGGGAGGATGGAAACAGTTATGTTAGCCTTCTTATCCTCCATGAAAGGTTATCTGTTCCTGAGGAGCAAACTGCATCCTGATCAGAGAAGCTAAAGGCTCCACTAGATTTAGTTGCATTGGTTTACGATATTAGTACCTTTGGCTGTGTGCCTTGCCTCTCATATTCATGCTGAATACACTAGAACAGATGCCTGCCCACCTCTCATCAGCCTTTCTTTATAGGCTCGTTTTTTACCATAAATCTACTGCTTTTGACTACTTGAATTAATATGTTGAGCTGCGAACTTGAGAGAGTCAGGTAACAAAGTGTGTCCTTCTGCTTATCCTGCTATGCGCCAGTAAATTCTGGTAGAACAGATAAGAAGTGAATACCGTGTTTTAACATATAGCCATTAAATTGATTGGCAAACATCTGTCAGAGCCCTAAGAAAAAAGAGCAAGAAGCCATACCCTCAGCATAGTTTGGAGGAAAGAGGGAATTCTGAAGCCAGATCTTAGCCTTAGAACACTGAACGAGGAAGCTATTTCAGACACTTTCTGATATCTCATTCCTCCAAAGTTTACTAAAACTATTTTTTTTAAATATAAATCCACAATGTATTGGAAGAAATCAGTCCATTATCAGTTTATCTACATAGAGGCATGAGCTTTAGCTTTTAGGTCAAAGAAAGTTACCAAAAATTTATTCCCACAGAAGACATCGTGAGAATGGCAGGCACATTGACAAAGGATTTATTTTTGATTCAGTCCCATCTAATTGTATGCGATTATATCTATTTCAATACATCATATAAAAACAAGCAGAAGGAAAGTTTTATAGTATGGTAAGCATCATCCAATGCAGTATCTTTTGTCATTCACAATTCACATTCTTTGTGCGGTATGACTAATACATGTGAAGAGTTGGAATGTTTTATAACGTTCCTTTAGAAACTGGGATAAAAATAAAAGCTATACAGTTAGATATGTGAGAAACAGAACACACCAAATTTTCCAATACCTTGGCTTTGTTCTGAACTATCAGTGTCATCTGGTTTAAAGGCCCAGTAATTCAGGAGAGGAAGAAGTATCTAAGAGTGATCTAAGAGCAAGAGTGATCTCCTGGTGGAATAGAAGTTCTTAATAAATATGATGTCTCTACTGCTGACAGGGGAAATAGAGTGAAGACAAAAAACAGGGTGTATAGCTGAAACAGCAGCACTTTGATCTTAGGCTGTGCTTTTAAATGGCTCCAGAGCCTGGCATACGTTAAATCAGCTCTTGTGTTTCTCCATTTGAGCATAGCGAGAATTGCTGTTACAGAGGAGAACAAAGTTAAAAAGGCTCAATGGTCACTTTCAAAACTTACCTACAGAGCAGCCTTCAATCCAGTCATGGTCATAACCAAATATCTGGCCCCGTACATTTTTATTGTTCTTAAGGAGCAATAATTTCAACAATTACAGAGCTGCAAGTGCATGTTGAAGCCTCCCCAACCCCCACATAGATATACAAGATTAATCTGAGAATCATACTAAAAGCATCTGATGACTGAATTAATCTATTTTAATTTTTATAGATAACAGTTTGTGAGATTTATAAAGCAACTATGGATTATTTTTCTTTCAAACAAGTTTTTTATAGCAGTTATATACAACAAACACTGGAATGGAGTTCATCCCATCAAAAAATCAGAACCTTTGTTAAAATCTTTGTCATTCTCTGTTGGCGTGGATTACGGAAACGTTGTAACGATGTCACCCTAATATGAGTATGATCGTTCACCTTTATTAGTCAGCAAAAACAAGGTTTATATAGTAAAGCAATTACAGCATCTGAATGGTTAGACCCCTAATCCATATATAGGCAAAGCTACTGCAACTCGTTGTGACGGGTGCAGAGCTGCATCTCGATGTGAAAACAGTGCTGTGGCAGGAAGGAAGTGACAGTGCGGCAGGAAGCGGCGACGTGATGGTCCCCCTGCTCCAGTGTCCCGAGCTCGTCGCTCTACTTTCCCAGCAGGGTTCCGTGTCA
>Ga0181612_125493_pt1 | contig 24054 bp, 18 predicted proteins | sample HoacroProtozoa21_FD_119630 | JGI IMG/M metagenome (GOLD analysis project Ga0181612, IMG submission 119630) | Hoatzin crop microbial communities from Cojedes, Venezuel. Combined Assembly of Gp0051906, Gp0051904, Gp0051908
CCCTGGGTCCTGGCAAAACACACCACTCCAGCTTAGTCACACAAATGCAATTACACACATAAACATCTATAGGTTTCCACATATAATGTACAAGTCTGTGTACATACAGGCTTATTTATTGTTTTCAGAATACTTGGATAAAAGCTGGGGGTGAAGGTGTAATTTCAGAGATGATGACTGAAAGCAAGTAAACTTTTCAGCTTTACAATCCAAGGCAAATGTGCAGCAAGATGCTGAGAGACGCCGCGACCCTGCCTAAGCCAGCTGAGTGAGGCTTGGCAGAAGCTTCAGATGCACCTTACACCAAAACATAGAAATTGCAAATAAGTTTCTTTGAATGTTTGTCAAATTCAGACTTCTTGCATCAGACTAAGCTGAATACATCTAATCTGGATGGAAATCAAAGAAAGTTAGCTGAGTTTTATAATTAGTATGCATAAATGTTTTAAATATTTGAACAGATGAATAGTCATGAGGAATAATGTTTAGCAAGGGGGGGAAAAAATTCAAGAGCTACACCTACTATTGCTGGGGCTCACCTGCAGTAAATACGGCAGAATTTTTGGCATACAATGCTTTCATTAATGATAAATCGTTGTATCAACAAAAACATGACGAGCAGCATAAATAAGGCATTGTCTTCGCAGGTATGTTGGTGTCAGTCCTCAGTTGCATTGGTGCACACGAGAAGCCATTATGAGTACTCTGTATCCGTATGTTCTTAATCAAAGCTGCGAAACCATTATGCAAGTACAATTACAACAAAACAATTAAATTTTTTAGAAGCTGCTGTTAAAATATGGTTCAGCCATAATTATCAAAAGTAAACAGGCACCCACATACTGCAAACCGTGGCACAGTTTAGCCACAGAAGGCGGCTAACAAACAGCGCTTCCACACGGAGCTCAGTGCAGCGAGATCTGTTCCAGTAGCTAAGCTTGCTCTGGGATCTCTGCAACGAACTGAAGGCTGCAGTCAGCCTGTGACACATGCAGTACACCATTTCACATCTCTCTTCTGTGCAGAAACAGAATAAAACCACACCTCTTGTTTTCAGACCACTAGATAACCTTGAAGCTGGGGAATCCTCACGACTGCAGGCTGTTTTACCAACCCTCAGGTCACTGCGTGGCCAGCTGACACCCACCAGAGCCCTGTGGGAAAGGGTGTGCGAAATGAACAGTACTTGTTAATTAAAGGTTCTTAATCAAGCTGTAACCCCTTCTGGAAGATGCATTTCCTAACTTCCACACATATGTTCATGTAAGGATTGACAGACAAACCCAGCCTTGAGAGAAAAGATAAAATTTTTAATGTTTATTTTTCCATGAAAAAGCTTTACAAGGAGAAGGAGGTTTTACAGCAGAAAGAGTACATTCTTTAATCACTGTTTATTTGTTGAATTGATATCCGAGGCTGACATTTCTTCTACAGTGTATTTGTTTGTTCTCATAATATTACAGAACATTTACCTTGTAATTTAAAAAGGATCAAAATCCATGAATATTGTTAAGAACGCTATTAGGCAATCCTATATGTGAAGCATTTACACAGTCTACATCAGCTGTAGATGCAGTGCCTTCAGTTTTAATTCTTCACATATTTTGTAGCAACAAATATAAACCACATCTTTTAAATGTTCAGATATTTGAAAGGCTTTGCATTGCATGTAATGGAAAAGCAGAGTTTTAGTGTCTCAAAGAGCAGACAAAAATATTCCAATGTCCACAAAGCAAAACTGAAGTTCTCAGAGAAAAAAAAAAATGCCTGCCTTTCCCCCTAAACCATATGGAGACATTTATAAAGGTGTGAAGTGCACAAATGTGACTTTCTTCACTAGTATTATACTGCTGGGATTTTTAGACATCCCAGCATCATATCCTAAGTGAAGTTACATGGTTTCACAGTGAGAGAACCTGAGCCTTCCTAGCTGCCCCTACACACAACCTTCTGCCATTTAAAGAACCTTTGCTGATCTGTACAACAGGAGGAACAAAAAACCTCCAAAGACCACCCCTCCACTCCTCAAATACCCCGAAGCATTACCCTTGCCTGTTTGATCAACTAATGTTTCGCCTTCCATCTCACTCATATCACAATCTCAGAAAGATGTTTGAAATCTCCTTGCAAAGTTTGTTCTGAAGTGTACAAAGAGGTAACAGTAGTTTCACAAGACTGAGAAAAAAGCATTTTAAAGTACTTTATAAGAAGAGTGGCTTGAACAAAAAGCACCTTAATTTCAACACAATTCAAAGCCATAAAAGAGAAGAAAAACTCTTCACAGTTTCAGAATTAGTAGAGAATTAAAAACCCCTGAAACTTGCAAACCATGAAGGTCAAACACCTTACTTCAATCCATACTGCAGCACTCCTATAAAGATACACTTTCAAGTATTGTTATGGAAGGCACTGATTTTTTCCTTCAGCCATCATGATGCAATGAAAATGCAGAATTTCTGTCACGTTGGGCTGAACTACCAGCCCTAAAGACATCTGTCACTAACCTTGGAGCAGCTGGATTTCACCCAGTCACAGTTTTACAACTACTTTCTTTTTCTTTACTAATTTCTTTATAAAAACACACAGATCCATTACAGGTTTTAATGATACCATGATTAATGGTAGACTACTGGCAATGATTTACAGAAGATAAAGTTTTAATTGCACTAATTCTCCTTTAAAAGAGTAATTGGATAGCTTTGAAGTTAAATGTTCAAAATGCAAAACATTTAGCAATTCTCTTCCTCCACTTCGCTATCAACTCCAAATTTTTAATATCATGAAGCCAGTTATCTGATACAGGCAGCTCTCAGGACAGATTCCTTGAATGGACGGTTCAAAACCAGGTATCTCAGTTTAATAGAAAGCTTGAAAAACAAGCTGTTATTTAAAAAAACCAAACATGAATGTAAACTCCAATTGGGAATTGTTATCTTGCTTTCTATGAAGTCTGACGATGGCCAGATGGGTTGAGTTTCTAAATACTTAGTCAAAGGGGGGAAAATAGAGTGTGGAATACTGTTCTTCTGAGGCATGTTGAGTACAGAGCATTAAATTAAGGTAGACAAGAACAGATTTTTACAAGTGGGATTTCTTTAGCTCAAAATTGTTGATGTTTCAGAGGAACTAGGCAAGACTTGAAGAATACTTGCAATTCTTCTGCTTAGCCCTAGGGCCTGCCATTGGACAAACAGTTCTCTGGTACACTTGAAAGCAATGGACCAGCAAAGAGGTACACTAAGCAATAAGTAATTACAGCTGCACAAATGCTCCTCAATTTATATCCAAGGTTTCTAGTTTTGCAGCTGTGACAAAAATGTGTTACCCTCTGAAAATAATTAAGCACAATCTGCAACAAGGCAGCAAACGGGAGTATCTTTCAAATGGCCAAAGTATTTCATTTATAGTATCAAAGACTCATGAAACTAAGAGCCATGAAAATCCCTGCATGGGCTACTCCAGTTTGATGGCATGCTCTGGGAGATCTAGAAACAACTTCAGGGCCTCACTAGACAGGGCCAGAGGTAAAGTTAAAAAATCTGAAGGTAGCTGCATCAGTTTAAAGCTTGATGAAGTTGACCTGTGGACATAATCTTATTCTAATGCTACCAAGAAGCGTGGGGGAGGGTCCAGATAGGTCCTAGATTCCAGTAATAATCACCTGGTTATCTTAAGATAAAGAGTACTAATGAAGCAATTAACTGAAGATTATTGCAGGAATGGGCAAAATCCTTGCCTTCTTTAGGGAACAAGATTTTATAGGCGGTAAAGACAAGCAGATCTAGGAAACAGGAAACCCCAGAAAGCCCACATGCACGAGGTCTAACCATTTTGAGGATTAGTGTCGTGGTGTAACTCATCCTGAAATCCTCACCTCATTTGCACCCTTTTGGAGTAAGCTGCCAGGTAACCTTGTCTTTGCATGGGACAGCCCTATTGCATTTGCTGTTTACACCCCCATCCCTAAAGCAGGGATGCTGCAAGGAGCAGCTGCTTGCTGCAGCAAGGAGCTGGTGAAGGGAATTATCTTACTTGGATCCCTCCATGGTAACAACATACTAGCTGCATTTCATTCTTGGCAAAACTACAAGAGGAAAAGATAGATCCAAAAACCTGATCAAAATCCACCAAAGAAACAAAGATAAACTCAAAAACTCAATCACAGGTGTGCCTGAATCTTTAGAAAGTAAGTGATTTTACATATGATAGTACAAAAACTATTAAGCGTAAGAACAGCTACTTCTGATGGAAGACAGTAGTCAAATTTTGTTATATGAACATAATGGAATGTAAAATATTAGAAATACCATTTCTAAATTCATGATCTGTTGTAGAATACAAAGACAGATGTGGTGACTTAATTAAAAAATAACCAGCTCTCACATTTTCATCAACTGTCTCCAACTAATTGTCACTGTTCTTATGCTTTCCCTGCTTGGGACAGAGAAGCTTCTCTAATCAGTAATTTTAATTGTTTATATGAATGACTGAGCTGGCAGATTTGAGTGGAGAGTTACTGTGGGTGGCTGATAAACTGCTATGCGTGGTAAATTCTCCTCAGGTAGCACAGCTGCAGCCTGGAGACAGACACAGTGTCTATGTATATTATGTGTCACAGCATCTCACATATTATACAAACCAGAAGACTCACTTTTGAGTTGCAATACACTGTTTCTGAACACACTTCTGTGGGAGTTTAGCTGCAATATGTCTCTGAGGTAAGTCTTAATGAATAACAGTGATTTAAAAAAATTACAGATTATAAGAATGCACATAAATCTCTGCTATTGCCTATTAAACCACAAGCCATTTTCAGCTAGATACATCGCTCATAACTCTACAAAGTCAGGCATTTAAAGCTTCCATGTATGCAGAAAATCTCATTAGGAATCAAAAATTCAAGAGAATTTGTGGTCAATAATACAACTCTGTGCTAAAATAAATAAGTCAATAGTTAAAGGAACAGGAGGACACATCTCTGCATGAGAAGGAAAGTCACTTCGTTCTGATCATCCCCCTCCTCTGAGCAAGAGATAAGAAACAGTTTTTCTTGACATTCTCACAAAAAAAAATAGTTTTACCCATGGTTTGGGCTACAAGATTTGCCCATTGGAATAAAAAAAGCGCATTAAAAATATATACAATGTACTGGAAGCTATACACACCTTTTCTCAGGCTAAGCAGATAAGGCATTTATATGACGCTATAAAAGTACTTTCTCATGTATTACTTCTCTGGTCTGTACTTGCTTTGTATCACGACATTACCACAGCATTATACAAACGTACGCTCTACAAGTGGAAGACATGAGAGGTAAAACACGAACTATGAAGAAGTGCACCCAGTAGAAAAGCCCAAAATGACATGTGAGTATCTAACACAAAAAGCAAGCAACTAAAAATGTACGCAGAAAATTTGTGCCCATCAATAGGTTTACACAGTCAGCATCCCTCCTCTTCCTGCAACAGAAGGGAACAAACTACAGAAAGTCACTACTGAATTCAAACAACATGAAAAAGCTTTAAAACACATTACGCTTCCTCTTCGAAACCACATTATCTTTTTCCTAGTCTCATGAAGAATATTGTACTGTAATTCAGTAACATTTCTAAAATCATCTCATGGAACTATTAATATATTCATTCAAAACCAAAAGCTGTTCCAGGAAAGTAAACACTAGAACTAAACTGCAAATGCTACTGAACTTGTTTCCGTTGTACAACGCAACCATGACCAATATTCTTTACAGATTTGCTATAGTAATTTATCACTTTATTAAGGTCTGATGCAAAACCTATTAAAGTCGGTTGAAAGACATGTTTTGAAAAGGCCTTGAATTACATACTTTTACTGTAAGATACAAATCTGGGAGTGGTGAGCCATACCAACCTGCTTGGAGGTTTTATATCAGGAAACACTAACCAACTAAATTACCATACAAAGAGACAGCAATCATCAATGCATCTGATTTTTCAGTATTGAGACACAGCAGTAACATTTTCTATTTTTCTGTTTGCCTGTCTGGTTACATTTATGGCACTTGTTGCTTTCCTGTAAGGGCATCTTATAAACCCTGGAGGAAGCAATGGAAATAGTATGCCTAAACATCATAAGCTTTTAAAAAACATGTTTTTCTAATTATAGAACATTCAAATGTCTGTACACCACATGGAAAAGAGAAGGAGTGAATCCAGGAGTGTGTATGCTATTTCTTGGACAAACAAAACATAGCCTTAGGCTATATGATTACAGGCCAGTCCCAGCGAATACGCAGACTGAGCGAGGAGCAGAAGAACCCCAGTAACCTCATCGGTGAGAAATGGAGCACACTGAGAATCAGCTGCTCCTAAGAAGATGAAGGAGAACAATTACAGCAGTGTCCCCATATGAAACCCACTAAGATGGGTCAGGAAAAGCAGCTCTCCTTTGCAAACTAAACAGGTTATTGCCTAAAATAGTTTAGGACTTACTGGATGTCGGGCAAAAGCATTTTGGGATATACAGCTTTTCTTTGTAGATAGTGGGTTGTGTGTCTTTTTGAGACAGTATCACATCTTCTGCCTCTCCTTTACCATAAAGCCATTACAGTGCAGTAGCAGGGAATGCTCTGAGGCTCTGCAGCAAGAATAATGATATCATGGATACAGTATAGCAGCCCCCACACCCCATTCCCCTAGTTTATATAGATTCAGTCATCTGCTGCAAGACACTGACTTAAAATAAAAGATAAAGAAAAATCTGGTTCAAACAGAGATATTCCTGTTCTCCACTAATAAAGCTGAAACTGTTTTCCTTGAAATACAAGTGTTAAAAATTTGGCTACAGATAAATATTTAAAGGTCCTTTACAGTTTGATTCTGGACTTCAGCTTGATGCTTATGCAACAATTTTCCTACTACCTACTATCACCCTTTCCCAATCAGCTTACAGTGGTTCTGAATGTGTCTACAAACACTGACTAAAAGTCACAACTTGAAAACAGAAAGGATATGAGACTTAAACACACATTTATATATATATATATACACATTTAGATAGAAAACATATCTACAATACTATCTTTAAACATTACACACTATAGTTTAATAAATTTAGAAATACAGAGTCTTTCCCCTACAGCAGTACATTAATTAAAAAGTGTCAATAAGAAAACAGATTTGTGGACTTTTTTTTTTTTTATAATACTGGAATATAGGCAGAATTCGATGAGCTCATCCAATTGAAACGGACAAATACAATGTCATTATAGATGAAAATGAGAGGAAAAAATCCACCTGATGAATTATATGTTCAAGAGAACTGTAACAGTTCAGTTCATTATCCTGGACTTCTAAAATGAATGCCTGTTTTTTTCAGTAAGCAACAGAAAATTTGTGAGCTAGCTGGAAGGTGATCTAAGGTTTCCTGGCTACTATCCAAAGTTAAGCAAAAAAACAAAAAATTCTGAAAGAGTGAGTTGTACTAGAGTGTAAAAAACGGTAAATGCCCAAATCAGTTTGTTTACCTTCGTCCTTCCAATAGCATTAGCAATCTGTGAACAAAGTAGCAAAGCCTTCTCCTTCAAAATGGCATGTGAGAATTGAGAGGCTTACTCAAAGGAGCTGAAACACTGAATTTAAAAAGTTGCTTAAAAAGCAAACACAAGAAAAATAATAGTTCAGCCCTTGCCCTGCTGACAGGTGAGATAACAACCATTTCTGGTACTACAGAGAATTTGCAGATAGACTGACATTTCAATGGAAGGAAAAACCACACCAGTCCATACGGTTCCCTTAAAACAAAAGCCTCTTGGGTTCATGACCGACATTTCAGTCAGCCTTTAAGTAAGAAAGAGCAATGACAAATTATACTGGGAATTTACTGACAGGTGTCAGGAACAATGGTGATTGTTTTAGAAAAGACTATAAAAAAATTCTTTCAGTACTGTATTTATAATATATGTAAAAATACTATCTTCAGGCTTAAAACAAAATCATCTTCTCAGAACTGACCGTGATGACCAGAGCACAGAGCCTAATCCAATTACCACTTAAGCACTGTGCAAACTCCTCCAGTTCCAGCAAAAAGCTTGCACCCCCTCCTGTATTCCTGCTACTTAATGGCAAATGAAAGGAATTTTACTTCCAAAACACTTAACCAGCAAAGGCAGAATATTGTTACACAGTTTTAAAGCACTCAGAGACTAGGTTACCAGTTTTCCAGCAAAAGCTCAGAACCTCTGAACAAGAATGCAAGTAATCCATTATTAAATACATAATTCTGGTTCAGTGGCCAATATTACAAATTGGGGGACTAACAGTGACTTAGCAGAAGACTGAATCAGACTTCAAGAGTATAATGTTCTTCTTAATATTATGTATTTGCAAGGCAGAAGTCTTCAGACAAGTCTTTACAGAGAAATCGTAAGTAGGAAAGTGATTCACACTGCTTGAAATAGTTGACATTCAATTTTTGCAGTTTAGATATTCAACCATTATCAACCACTCACTATAAAATGCAAATTGGTATGTATCAGAAAAACTACAGCATGGTTTTGTGTTTTTTCTCTTTATATATATATATATATACACTTTAGAGAGAGGCACATTCTTTGTTAGAAATCAGCATGAAATTCTTCTATAGGAACTTGAACTCTTCCCTTCACAGAAATTTTTCCATGAAACTATGCTCTTCATATAATGCGGTCATATCTAGTCAAGCAAAACGCTCAGTTCGCATAAAATTAGAGCTGCACCTAGTTTAAGATGTATTTTCAAAATACATGTGTCATAAATGCCGCTACAGAAAAATAAGCAAGATACTTTTACAGCCTGGAGAAAGAAACTATTTGTTCTGACATTCTATTAAAATTTAATAAGGGCACAAAAGAACTTGTAACTGTTAGTAAAAAATGATCTAGCTATTCTAACAGTATGTACAGTGCAAAGAACTTCTTACAGTAACATCACAAAGTAACACCAGCTCTTTCAAAAGGACTCTAAAAATTGTCACCCATTGCTTAGAATGCCATACATCCAATATATTCACAGCTGGCAACAGAGTGTAGAGTATTACAATATTATTGCTGCTACTGTAATGAAAAGAAATGAGATTGTGATGATAAATTGTCAGGTTAAGCTGTAGGGAACTCTCCTTCAATTTAAGAAGTATATTATTTCTTAGCTTTATCATAAGCTCCAGGAAAACGAAAAACAGAGAAAAATTATGTATTTGTATTTTCTCATACAGAAATGGTGGACAGTAAAAGAAAGTATGAAATTAGCTGGCTTTGGGTTAGTTGGTTAAAATGTGTGTATCAGTTCAACTTGAGTCAAGCTGCCTTGGTTTGTACCAGCTATCTGTAAAGGCTGACTGAATGAGATTCCTTTCATCATACAGGCACTGCTACCTTTGCTGCAATAGTAGAGGCACACTTGAACAGCTAGGATAGCTTCAGCTGACAGACAGCTCCTGGGTAACTGAAAGGGAATGGCAGTTTGACAGGAAACATCCTTTATTTCTCCAGACAGACACTGTCCTTGAACCAACCAGGTATTATCTGTAAAAGAAGAACAAGTTTTATCATTAGGATATTTAACACCATGTCTGAAACCTACGGAGAACACTAGTTTTACCTATAGGACAACATGGACTTTCTTTCCATACGCAACACTAGGGGAAATTTCCTTCCTGATGTTTCCAGTTGCAGAAAAAAAAACGAAATGGAAAAGTACTCTACAAATGCTTCTTTAGCAGTCATTTACAGATGAAGAGACCCATAGCCTTGCTTCAGAACTATAGGTATATATACAGTACATCTTACTTAAACGCAATGGATCTGCAATTTGACCTATACACTCTTCAGAGATTATTAAAAATTATTCTGAGATATGCAAGTAAAACTCCTTAAATTAATGGGCTCCTATACACTTGTATCAGGGGTCTAATAGTCCAGGTAAGGTATCTGCCATAAATGCATACAACTGCAGGTAAATTATGGCATTTCCAAATAGAAGTGTTGGATTTACAAGTGGGTTGCTGCAATTTAGCAATGTTCAGGCTGACTGTTACAACAGAACTTCACATTTATTTAAATATTTAAGAGTACGTGAACTGAAAAATGAACTGCACAATAAATGTACCCAGCTCACTGCATTGTACTCTGTATTTTACTGTAAGTTAGATGGATGAAGTGCTCTTTTTGGCATTTTTCAGCAAATAGCTAAAAGTTGGCTCTGGAATTTATGAGCTTGAAATGACTTTTTGAATTTAGGTTGCTTACATTCTCCAATTTTACTAACCCTTGAAGCTATCACATATATCTTTACTTCAACAATATTTGGAGATTCTGTAGGCCAAAAAGTGTGCCGACTCTCCTGGAAATAGTCTATTCGTACTCCAAAAACACCAACCGGGATGAGAAATTACTTAAACCATAAGGCATATAAACAAATTGCAGTGCCTGTACAGTATTTGTTGACTGCTTTTCAAAGCAATCAATTTAATTAAGCTACCACATGGACGCTCTGAAAGCTGGCCAACAAAAGATGAGTCAAAAGATGGGCAGATGTTTACTTTCAGATCAGTTTAACAGCATCTAAAAGCAGGGATAACTATTAACAAGTATTTATTGTTGTAAAAGCCCATATGGCATATAAATTCAGCCAGAGAACAATTACTAAAAGTTAGTACAATTTCAAAATCTAGCAGCATTTCTAGAAATAAATGTTTTCCAATGCAGTGCAACAACTGAGTGAACATAACCGAAATATAGATGTTCTCTCCACTGCTTTCAAAAATCTATCAAAGGTGAAAATGATGCAATTTCAACATCAAAAACATCACACAGAAACTGAAGAAAATGACACTCTCGGCCCTTCTGTTTTTAAAACTGTTCAGCAAGCCATTAAACAGTCAGCAGAACTTTCCTTTGCTCTATACTGGCTTAGTGGGCATCTAGTTCACTGCCTCCAAGAGGTAACGATTCTGTGTACCATGCATCACTCACTTTAGGGTGCCCAGAGTTTAACAGAAGATGTGTTTATAAAGTTCAGAAATTTCTCACAGAGTTTGAATGCTAAGTGTCCTCCCTTCACCTTCAAGAACACTAGTTTCTGGCAGCAGTTTTACTTCGGCACACAGCACCTACTATAGGGTACTTTTCAGAAGTATTAACGTTCCAGTGAGACAAAAAATTTTCTCCTAGAGTGCAGATGTGTTAAAGCAAATGAGTCAGACCTGAGTAACTCAATAACCACAATGCACAAAGAATGTGAAAAAAATATGGGTTATTTTGTATATTGGTTTTCACATGGTACTTCCAAGGGCACGGATAGATTCTCCCTTTTGGATACAGCTTGACTACTGGAAAGTACTGTCTCCAAACACTAATGGTCATACTGTGGAAGAAGGTGTTTCAGATAACCTTGCTATTTTTGTACTGAAGAGAATTTTTGGGAACACTCACACAGTTCTAGTCTACCAGTCATGTTATGGGCATAGTCATCGCCAGTGTCAGGATGGCAATGATGGCTAGAATTAAACCACTCTAGTTGCATACCATGTGAACATGTTCCATGTGCTCTTTCAGAATACCTAAGAGTTGAGAGAGATTAATTTACGCTCAGGAAACTCCTTTAACATGAAATAATATTTCCATGATTCCAATATAATAATAACAATATTCCCATTGCACAGTAACCAAGGTACACAGTGACTGAGAGTTGTCCAAGGTCACACAGGAAGTCAGCAAAAGAACTTGCAAGAAAGGCCAAACATTTCCGCTGCCTTGACATACCATAATTTACCCCTTACATAAGAGTGTGCCTTATTATAGAAATATTCAAGCAGAAACATGCAAATATGAATTATAACAAGATAGGTTCAAAGTGGTTAGGTATAAACATACCTCAAATACTTTTTGGAAGAGACAAAAGCAAAAAAAAAGGTATCTCTTTCAGGAATATGCTTCAGCTTCATGGTGAGCTTTCTCCCAGAAACAGACGGCAGGGCTGGGATAAGCTGTTCATAGAGACAGGGTGGAGAGGGCAAGCATCTAAGGGGGATCAGTACCCTTTGCAAGCCCTCACTGCCATCTTGTTCCAAGAAAGTTAAAAAAAAAAAAAATGCAGCACGCATTAATTCAAGCAAAAAGCAGCCTTTTAAGTGTTTTTTTTAAATCCTCCCACTCCAGCTGTTGAATGTATCAACTCTAAATAACATGTATTGCATCACAAGGTCAAATGGGAACACAGGACTCCGAGGGACATCTTGATTCATCAGACTCAGATCCCTGGTATTGCAGGCACATCTTGATACAACCCACTTTGTATCTTTCCTACTCCTGTTCAACTGCTAGAACACCACAGGCACTTTACCTTCTGCTGTAATAAACCAGGAATTGGGTGCTTCTTCATTCAGCTTCGAATCCGGAGGAAGGGTCAACTTCAATAAAAACTGAATTGTCTGGCCAGGAGCTACAGTTAGTGAAGGAAGTTGAATGTTTGGTGCAGATTTAGGCAGTTTTGGAAGGCTTCTCATTTTATCCTTTTGCACAGGCAGATTATCTGGAACATCGCATGCTTCTGGATTTAGGATAGGCAACTACCAGTAGAAATCAAACAAAATATTTATTTTTATTTTTACTGAAAGCAAACAGGCTTCCACAACACAACTACAGTTTCAAAGCTGACATGAACCAACAAGATAATATGGCTATTGTACTAAAACTTTCTGACAGAGCGCAACAATACTACAATGACAAAGAAAAGGGAAAGGACAAAATTGCTTTTAAAATGAAAAAGATAAAAAATAATTAATCTAAATAAAAATAACATTTAATATTAAAATCATAAAATCCACCACTACTTTAGAGTATTCACTACTTAAAGTGTCCTTTAATTTAAAATTTGAAGAGCTATTATATTTTTACTTTAAGTGAGTATTTTCTTCCAATCTGGTGGTAAACTGCATGCTTTGGTAATAAAATCAAAGATTTTAACCATGCAGATTGCACAGTAAAGGACAATATCCCAGAAAAGCCACCACTGTGTTATATGACATGAAAATTTAAACACACGTTATGATCGTGTACCGTTAAATGCAAGAAACATACAAGAAGACAGCTGAACCATTATATGATACATAGATGAAAACATTAAGACATAGCGCCATTGTAAGACAGACAGGAGCATGAATTTTCTTTGCCTTTGTGTTTATAAGCAAATACAGCAGTGATCAATTATGACAGTGGTTTTGATCTGACAACTTGGAAGCCAGCTATGTAACCCGCCTTAAGTAACTGATCTCCAAAAATCATCTCTTATGGCTTAATTACAGGACTTGGTAAACTATTTCAGCTTCCACTTGTTAAAAAGGGAGTTGGCAAGCGCTCAAGAAATGCTTTTCATTTTGAAAACCTAGGCTGGATTTTTTAATAACTCCTGTTTCTGTATTGTTCTTTTCTAGACAATCACCACTTTCTGTTTTCATGCAAAATTTTTTTTTCTTTCCAAATACTAAGGCTTTCAACAACTGTGCTATCAGGCAATGTTTATTTGCCAGATCATCACGAAACATTCTGTGAGTATAGCTACTGTACCCAAGAAGTTTATTAGCTATATGATTTTTATAACACTTGCCAAAGTCTGTAATAGTAATTTACATCAAGAAATACCACTATCAACCTGTTTAATAAGTATTACTTGCCATGGAAAGAATTTTTGTTTCCAAATCCAGCACTTTAATCTGATGATTATTTGTGTCTGCAACATACATCAAGCGGCCATTTTCTTCAACAGACAAACCTCCTGGCTCATTAAAAGTTGACTGTGTAAAGCTGGAACCAATAACATTGCTTGCTTCTCCTGTGCCTGCCAGGGTAGCACAGTTCTTCATCTTGGGATCTACAACCTTAATCTAAGATAAACAAAGACACAAAAACACTTCTCTGAAAAAAAACCACCACGATTTAGAAGTTCTGCATAATCTTACACCCCACACTTTCAGAAGCCAGCACTGAGTACCTTAGCTACCATGTGTGTGTCCCAGAACCTAAGTTATCATACTTTATCAATGACACCTCCCATTCCTCCCCTTCCCCCGACCCCTTCCCCGGCAAGACTTTATTTCTTCCTTGGTCTTCATTCAGTGTTCTCTTCCATAATTTTGAAGGCACCTACCCTCAGGTATAAAAGTGTGCTGAATAGGGTGTTTTTCTAATGTTTGTAGCCTTTCTGGAAACATTTGCAAAACAGCAAGAGCATAACAAAACTAGCAGGCTAACTTCTACATAATTCTTTTTCTAAAAATAGATGAAGGTTTGGGTTTTTTTCTTAAAGTAATAGCAAAAAGTTTACAATGTTTTATACAATACCTGAAACAATATTTCATTTGCTACATAAATTTCCGTGTTTCATGTTATACAGTTTATTCTTCAAATAAAAAACAGATTTCTTTTAAGGCACTTTATGTAGTTAACAACCTTTGAGACATGAAAGGTTATACAACATCATATAAGGCGAATCACGCAAAACAGCCTCTCTTATCTCAGAGTTCCATGGAGGCAACCCACAATGTTTCTTTTCAAAACTTGGGTAGCTTTTTTAAGGGAAAAGCAAGTCCTCTTGTTCTCCCAGTTTTATTCCTGACTAAGCACTCCTAGCTCTTTTGGTCTAGTCCAGTATCTTCAAAAAATATATGGAAAGGGTCTTTCATCTGAACTGTAACTTGGAACTTTAAATTCACCTTCCCCAAGGGACGACTGTATGAGCACAGCAGCACGTGACAGCAAAACAATGGTAAAGAGAAGGACCCGTAAGAGGAGGAAGGGATGAAAAAGAATCCATGAAAGAACTCATGTCATTCGTATCCTCAGCTTAACCGAACCAACCACAATCTTTGTATGTTCCTAAAATAAACCTTCGCAGTAGTAAAAATTGCAAAGCCTGTATACGACAAGCTACTATATGCTTACCTTATGATTATAGGAATCTGCCACATAAAGCAGTTTTCTTTTCTTGTCCCATGTTACTCCTAAGGGATGCTGCAGCTTTGCATTTATGCCTGATCCATCCACGTCACCAAAGGCAAACAAATTCTGAAACAGTATTTTATGAAATTAATACATTTGATTGTTCAATGTTGGTGTGAATTTAAATGATTGTAACTAAATGGAAATTCACTGACTTGAAAAATAAAAAGACAACTCCAAAACAAGGATACTGAAAACTGGGAAGTGTGGATGCTAACCATGGAAATGGAAACTCTCACATTTAAGTACGCAACCAGCTGGCTTTCATGACCACACAATGCTGACTCAAGTTGGCTATTTTAAAAACAAGTGAAATAATTTGTTATCTGAGGACCAACAACCTGCACTACAACCTGAGCGTCACAACTGGCACACATTTGCATTCCAAGCAGTGAAGTTAAGAAATTGATGGCCACGGAAACTGATTTACCCTCTCACCCCAAAAGTGGTTCCTCCAGGTCAGGCTTGAGGAATATTAGTAGGGCAGTGTGGGGAAGTTTGAAGTGATTACCAATGGATCTCTCTCTCCTCCTACAAGGTGCTTCACGGCTCCGTCTTTCAGAGAGATGGTTCGCACAGTGCTGCTCTCACTATCCACTACGAAAAGGCAGTTCCACGGTTCCTCGGAAGCCAGAGAGAGACCCGAAGGCTGTGCAAAGCCTGCCTTATGCGGGTACGCGTTGTTTCTGTTCTCTTCATTTCCACTCCCAGCGAATCGAAGGCAGACTCCTTTCTTTAAATCACTAAAGGAAAATAGTATCTAAGTTCAAGAATGAGTTTGAAATACTTCAGGCGTTGTGCATAAACAGAAGCTACACGATAAGCACTTGTGAGTTATAAAAACCACAGTACTGTAGCACAAGGAATTACTCAATGCCTTTGTGCTAACTTTTATTTCACCTTTGTTTATCATTCATCACTACGTAGTTCAGCAAATGCAATGAAAAGAAACATTCAGCTATATGACTGTACCCTACCAAGTCATACTTCTGTAGCAGAAGCAGCATCTTTCACTTCATCTACCAGATGTGGGAAAAAGCAGGTGGACGTTAAAGGACACACGCCTTTCAAGTCCGGACAGAAGCAGCAAGATTCAAGCTTAGTACAGCTTGAGAAAAATCATTTTTAGTGTAATTTGATTATTTCTCTCTTTGGGGTTTGAAAGCTGTTTATCAAGACAAACAGCAATTTCACATGTTTCCTATTACAGCTGCTTACCTTCCCTTTGGTAGTTTTCCACCTTCCAACATCAGTGCCCATACCTGATGAGTGCCTGCCATTGCTATCCACAAAACTGCATCTTCCCGGGTTCCTGAAACTTTTAAAAATGGATGTATAAAAACAGATGAAAAAAAATAAATCTTTGTGAATGTCTCACAAAACAAAGAAATCAACAAACCAACCCTGCTGTCTCCCCTACTCCAGCTCACCTTCTACCTTGGAGAAAAAAAAAAAACAACCACAAAAAAAAAAGAGAAAAAGGAGAGAGAGGCTGTCTTTAATCTACTAAGAACTCTGCTATTTGTCTTCTGCACTCTTCCCAAGAATATAAAAAACGTGTTTTTAATATCCTCACCTGGTAAAGGCAATACTTCAAATGGGATTTGTTTTTGGCAAACACTTTGTATTGGGTCCATGTTTCACCTGTTATTTTTGGATTCATACTGGCCAACAAATATGTACATATATCTTTGCTACGTAGGGTAGGGAGGTGGTGGGTTATTTTTTTTTTTTACTAAGCTAGTGACAAATTAGATGTTCCAGAAAAACTACGTGCAATTGTATAAAGATTTTGAGAGAAATAACAATGGCAGTACCTTTGTAAAATTACGTACAGAATACGTAACGTTTTTAAGATAAGGGTAACTGATGCTTGAGTGTCACACAGATATACACTCTGGAGAGCAACAACTGCTGTTTATTCAAAGATTAGATGTGATGTGGGCAGTTACTAATTCTCCCCTGCACTTACCACCCAGTTTCCAAGTTGTACTCTCTATGCACATGTACATGTAGTATCACAAATGTGTAATCTCAAAGTATAGCATTGCTATTCACCAACTCTAATCAATAAAATTACACAAAGCTTGCCCAGATAACACTTCACAAATAAAATTATACAAATGGAAAGAGAAAAACATATAAGTGCTTTATAGCTTTAAGAATATCACATTACAGCATAAGAAAGAACTCCTGAAGACAAGCTGTGAAAGATCATTAAAAAACCCCCCCAAACCCAAAAGAAATCTATTTATCTTAGCCTTTTCTGAAAATCTTAAGGAACAGAAAGTTGGTATTTAAAAACTGCATTAAAACAGGGACACTATTATATTTCTAACACTGTACAAGTCTATACACATTGTATACAACTGTCCCATCTAGTCAGAAACAATATTAAAATGCTTTTCTAAATGAACTTATCAGGTATTGCAATAACTATTAGCCAGTCAACAGAAAAACACCTTCAAATTGCTCACAGAAACTTTGAATAGCTGTTTCTGCAAACAATCTAATGGATACCTCCCCCTGTCCCCTTTTTGGAGTTTCAAAATAAAAGCAATTATATGCAAAATGCTTGCAAGCATTTTAAACATGAGAAGTTAGTCCAAATCCATCTTCCTAAAATGAAATTACCACTATTCCCCCAACAGAGATCCTACTGTTGCTCTTCTAATCCTAAACCTTTCTTACATTACATACTGCAAGAGGGTAAAAATAGCATCCTTCTGTCTCCAGAATCAATTTCCTCATACTGTGAGCCCTCTTCAGAGTAGTACTGGTATGACTTTAATGCAGTTTATCTTCAGCCTTTTCTGTTTCTCAGATCAAGATACGAGTTTTCAAGTCTGCGATCAAAGGAACTCTGCTGATTCTCTCCTGCACCTCCACGTGGCTCCATGTTTTCATGCAAACTAGAGCTACAAGAATAGAAGTCAAACTTCCAAAGCACCTAAAAGCTTTTCCTTGAGCAGGATGGCTTGCAACATGAGTTGGAAAACACACGTTTTACGAGTCACCAGAGATGTTCCCAAAGTACTAGTGATGCCAAAAACACCCCAATAAAAAACCAAACCAAACCAAATCAAACAAACTCCTATAGAATCACCTTTGATTAGAGCTTGTTTCCAAGAGATTTAAATTGAGAAAATGGCCTATCAATTCACTTCTCTACTTCCGATATAGCACATGTTCAACTTCAGGACTTTCTGTTTCCATGACACCTTGCACTTTGCAGATGCCACTGTTCTGACTACCCCAGAACGTACAATGTTAAAATCACTGGTCAATTTAGAAAGTGAGCTTTTTATCTTGCTATGCTATGCAGTTCATTTTGAGGGATCTCAAAAATTGCTTTGTTAATTATTTAATATTCATTTCATCCACCAATGAAATGAAGGAGTAAGACTAGAACTGAGCACTTCGGAAAAATCTATTCCATTCTTCATCTATCCAATGCTCTAATATCACCCACTGAAAACTCCCTTGTGACAGCTATACGTTGAAAAATTGAAAAGGTTTCTTACTCTAATTCTGCACACTGAAAGGCTTATAAAATATGAGACACAGGAGAAAAGTATTAATTTCAAAATATACTGAATATGGAGGATCAATAGAGAGAAGACCCTTTCTTCAACTAGAGAACAAGACAGCAAAAATAAGTAAGAGCTCCATAACCACCATAAATTTTAATGCAACTTAAATGTTTTCTGCTGGATGGCAATTAGAACAAAGAGAATGGAAGCAAGCATGGAAACAGCACAAGCACACTGATTTGCAGAAAATATGTCAGAACTTTCATAAAAAAATTTATACAAAACCTGAAAAGTAAAAACAATGCCTATGATTGCACAGCTAAGGTATTTTATCACACAATGGTCCTGACGCTATAGAAATTAATGCTTTATGTTCTGAAACCAAAGACAGAAAAACCTCTTCTTTGAGGATAGCACAGTTGGAGGACATGTCGCCATTGTCATCCTTGTACTGTTCTCCCAGGAGAAGGGGGCCAGGGAGAACCAGCATGCTACAGTTACGATAACGCCATCATTATCATAACCCCTTATCATCCCTGAATGGAAAGAACTTATTTGTAAAGAATTTATTACAAAACAACATAAAAGAACAAAGCAATTCTTCTATATTTATTCAATTAAGCACCACATTCCAACCTATCTTGAGCTGTTTTAAAAATCCAGTGTAGTTTCTCCTTATTAGGATATGCGCTTTCTTATCTTTAGTGCTGCCTGTGTCAAAGCAAAGTATAGCTTGCAAATGTGATATACTTCTGCTATAAAGATTCACTAACAATGAACTAGAGCTCGCATGCACTGGTATTTCATATTATATGATGCTTCAGTGCTTTTCAAGTTCCTGAATCTGCCCTCTGCTATACACCCGTGTTTTAAAAATTCACAGTCCTGTTTGTACACCTACACAACTTGAAAGGGTTCAGTAATACTGCTGAGCACGAACTGCGAGTCAACCCGAGTGCACAGAAAAGACTTTATTTTGTACCAGTCAACAGCAGCATCTGTTTGAAGAGATTCCAGTCCCAGGACTACCCACACTTCCAGCTTCCCTGTCTGGAGACTGCATGCTTACTTCCAGCCTGGGAATTAAAAGCCTGGGAATCAAAGTTACATTTTGTGGCTGGCACCACTGACATTTTCTAAGTAGATTGAAGTTTGAAAATATTATTCCTGTCTACTAATTTTATCTTTAAAAAAAAAAGTAACAAGGAAGAAGTCTGTTGGTACACTCATCCCCTGCAAAAAAACAAGAGGCAAACGGGGCTATACCACACGCCCTCCCGTCTTACAGATGGGCATGCTGCCTATGCGCACGTGACTGCAAGTCTCATCTTCACTTAAGCCACTGGAAGTTTAACAAATTAAATCCAAATCTGACTGGCAGAACAACTACAGAATCATTGTTCTTCTTCAGTGAGACAGAGATAGCAAAGCCCCAAAGGAATGCTTTAGCACTGTCAGTCTGGACTGTTACAAATACACATCAACCCTTTCAGACAAGTAAAAATTAATTTTCTTCTTTTTTTTTTTCCTCTGCTACCTGGCACTCTTTCCCATAGTGTTGCATCATGCAAACAGCATAACCCTTTATGAAACAAAATGCTTCTGGAATATTCCTCCATAGTTAACATACCTGCCCTCTCCTTAAGGGAAATCCTTGGACATAGATACCAAGGGGATGTCATACAATGGGAGATAAAAAGAAGCTAAAAATTACGACTATAATGAAATATGTTCTCTTTCTTTCCCCAGTTTTCTAACTCAGGCCTTGTGACTGTAATGGCAGTAAATACTTCAAAAAAATCCAAAGTAGAAATGCTAGCATGGAAGAACTAATTTAGATTATTTAGTGTTGGGATACATCACTGTAACTATAGAAAAAACTAAGTCTGGTTATGCACTTTATTAATTCCTATTTAGGCGTAGTAAATGCATACACTTCAGAGTACTTCAGCACCGCAGTCTCCCCTGACCCCCAACACCCACATTCCATATTTGAAAGCACTTTCAGAATCAAATGAGAACAGTTCAAAGCTATGTCGCATTCTGAGCCCAGCATGCATGACAAAGTCTCTGTAAGACTTGTTAAGGATGTTTATTTTCAGCAGCTCTGCATCTGAAATTTTGCATTAAAAACAGTATCTGGTATCTGAGCTAGTGTTTAGAAATCTGATCTGTAGTTTTAACTTCTTTATCATGAGCACACATTTAATTCACAGAACAAGGCTACAGACTGTGGAACCAAGAGAATGGGAAATCATCATTCCAGGTACAAATACCATAATTTATTTAAAGAGGGCATTTTCAAGTCACAGACTTCAAAATGTTACAAAGTTTGACATTGTTAAGATGGTAACTCTGCTAATCCAAATATTTCTTTTTACTGCAGAAAGTAATCATGATCATGAGCCATTCAGTGAAGAAGTAGAGAAGTTCAATTTACTAGAAAAGTAGTCTGTCAAACGAAATTGTGTGGGATTACTGTTGGATATTCAGTGACAACTCCCATTACTTCCTTGCGTTAAGACTTTAGTCTTTGTATGTTTCTGTCAAAGGCATGTTTATACTAAAATACTAGTGTAAATATCTAATTTCTTGACCTGTTTCTACAGCAAACTAGTGAAATATTAGTAAGTTTTGTTGCTTTTATTATTCAGCAACACCATAAACTCTTTGATCTCGTAGTTTTAGCCTGGAATACAGAATCAGAGCATTCATGGGTCAACATTTTAACCAGGTTCCTGTAGAGGTAGTCTGTTGGGCTGATAGCACAAAATGCTACTAGTTCTAAAAGTTTATCCCTCCTCATTTTTCTCTCAAACGTTTAAAGGAAAAAAAACAAATGCCAGTTTAGGAGCAGGAATGAAAGCTGCTTAGGTGTGACAGAACTCGTACCTAAATTATGTTAGGACATGTGAAAACTTCAGTTAAATCTATTTGTCCCTCTCTGGTTCTGCCAACAGTATGAAGCTGGTTGACCCATTCAGACAATATACAGAAGAAAACAGTGCACTTCAGAAGTCCTCCCAAAGCAAGACTGGGTAACAACCTGCTTCACTGCAGTTCCTCACTGTAACTTCTTAATGTCCTATTTCTCAAAAGACTTTTTATCCCTAAACAGGTCTTACACAGACATGAAACACTAAGTCTTCCATTTCAGCCTTCTCTTTAATAAAGAAGCTGCTACTTCTTTGAAATGTCAAATATTTTAAATAAAAATAATTACCATTTACAAGTGAATTTAGAATCTAGTTCAATAAGAGAAGACAGACAATGCTGTTTTCACGTCAATGATGTCTCTAACGGGATTTTCTGTGCAACTCAACTCGTACGATGGCAGATGCAGCTCAAAGCTGAATGAGGTATCTTTCAGTTTATAGCAGCTTCCTATGCAAACTACAAAAAGATGAGAAGGCCTTTTGCATTCCAAGTAAATCTATATTGATACATCATGCAGTCATATTAAATATGTAACATATGTTTAGAGTAATTCAAATTGAGTTGTGCACAAAAATGATTCTTAATTAATCCCTGATGATCACAAAAGCAGCTCTCTTATTTTCAGCTATTATCAAGGAAAATTCCTTTCGCAGAACAGGGAAGGCTAGAGCTTCAATGCCAGAATGAGATCAGACTAGAAGGAGAAAGAACAGTGACATGTAGAAAGCACACTTTCAAGACAGTTCAGACATAAACAGTTCATATATTGTCTGAGCTCACCCAGGAAGTGCTAACTGCTTATTGCTGAAGTGATTATTTCTTTTTTTTTTTTTTGTAAAATTCGTGAAGAATCCCCATGAGTAATTCAGAAAAAAAAAAAAAAAAAGTGTTTTCTCTGGAATGCAGTGGTACAAAATAATCCTTTAGGAGAAACCCGGAGAGGAAAAAAAAAAGGTTACATACCTTTGCCTTTTAAGGGCTATAAAAATTGTACCAGTATGATAAGGTACTACACATTCATTTAAATAATACGTAAAACCTAAATTCACGCACAAATTTCCAAGCAGTTTACTGAAAGCATGGTCAATATTGCACTTGGGAGCTTCTATTTATAGATTACAATTGTGCAATTTAAAACCAGAGTTTGGAATGTGAAACGCACAGTTATGTCACCAAGCTCAGTCATTGTCCTGTTCCCTCCAGCAAGAATGCAGCTATCAAGAACATTTCATGCTCAGATCAACTGTGCATTTAAGTATCACTTGCTTTCAACACTCACTGGATAAAAATAGAAGGGGACAACAGAGAAAGCAAAAAAAGCACACAGTAATTTAATAACATATTTTTAAACTGCTGACCCTCCGCCTGCATTTCCTGCACAATCTATGTCAGTGCAAATTTCAGCACCAGCTTCAATGAAGCCAGAATTTAATCCATGCAGTTCATTCAAGAATTTTAAAGGGGGAGGATAAAACACAAGCTCGGTGGCCACCACTGCAGAAATAAAAAAGATGACAAGGAAGAATACTGTCTGCCTGAATCCTAGCATATGTTTTGTCTCCATTAACTCCTCTATCTTAAAGAGAGACATTTGTGCCAACTTTCTTTTAAATGGTATTTCACAGTCACTTAACCTCTTTGCCTCAGACTTCAGCATCTTACAAAATGGGGAAACAAAAGCCTATTATCTCATGGAAATACTATAAGAACGCTTAAAAGCATGCTACTTAGTAGTATCTGTTCCAAGTGTTAACTTATCTGCGCCCTCATAAACTTTTTTCCTCAAGTATTTTTAATTTCATAACAAACTATACATCAAAATTTTAAAATGCAGTGAACTCTTAGTTGATAATACACGCTCTTTAACTGTACATAAGAGTAGCCTCAAGAAATATAAATGATACAGAAAAAAAATTTTCTCTTAAGAAGTGACCTGTCCCTTTGAGACTTTGAAAAAGGTCAAAACAAGCTGTTTAATCCTACCTAGTGTAGTACAGAAACAGCTTAAACACTTAAATTTCTTTTTTTTCTCCCCATCATGTTCTGGATAGCATGGCTTTGGACATTAAAAAGAAACTCACAGAAGCATTACTTGTTTAAAAACTATAAAATCTATCTCTGAAAAGAAAAACTGCCTCTTGTACGCAGTTTAAGCTACACAGAGCTAAGGCAAACAGGAAAGTATGATGCTATTCCCCATATGCCACACACGAATTTTGTAATAATGAACCTAAGTTGCTGAAGTGCAACTTGCACAGAGACACATATAAGCAAACATAGAAAAACGGGCATGCTGTGTGGATGCAAACAAAAGTAATTTTTGAAACTCATGTCAATTGCTTCATCCATCCGAACGCATAAATAGACACTGGCATACCAGTTTTAATGTACTGACAACAGGGTATTTACTTGTAGGACAGCACACCGAGAATCACCAACAGAAGGCTGGGACTTCATCCAGGTCAGTGAAGATTTCCTACAAAACTGTGCTTCGTATGCACGTAGTAACAGAAGATACTACTAGGCTCAAGCAATTTGAGTAAAAGTATAATTTTGACAAAGTCTGTGTTGAAA
>Ga0181612_163696_pt1 | contig 24049 bp, 13 predicted proteins | sample HoacroProtozoa21_FD_119630 | JGI IMG/M metagenome (GOLD analysis project Ga0181612, IMG submission 119630) | Hoatzin crop microbial communities from Cojedes, Venezuel. Combined Assembly of Gp0051906, Gp0051904, Gp0051908
AAGAGTGTGAGTAGAAGAGAGAAGAAGGTGTCTGTTTCTATATTTTCAATTTCTATCTCCCTAAAAATACCTCCTAATGACACTCATCCTGACATTTGACTCCAGAATTTAAAAGTGAAATCAGTGCGTACCATCTGTGGTACCATCCTGCCATCTCTTCACAAGAGCTGCCCCTGGATAAGGCCATCACCTTGTTCTCCTATCAGTCGGTATTTAAAGCTTAGAAGTTCATTATGCAAATATGAATAATGATAATGCTAGGCACTTACTTAAATTTGGATTTAATTCTGATATAACTCAACATTTGTTCTAATGCATTCTAGAGAAAGAGTATTTACATAATTTTTTAAAATAATATTTAGGACAGTTCAATGTCATCTTTAAAAAAGAAAGATGCAAGACTTCAAGTTTGCGAATGCTTAATTTGTGAGATGCCTAAAATCTCAGATTTGAAAACGAATACTACTGCTGCTGCTAACAAAGGAGAAAATACAATTCCAAAGAACCATTTCTATACATAACTACTTTTCCAATTCCGAGGGGCAGACAGACACCCTCCACCCCTCCTTAATCCCCAGTCAACTAATTTTTCCTATCTTCAACCAATTTTGTGGGGCTTAATTTGATTTAACCCACATTCCTGGAAGTTCCAGATGCACCTGTTCCATGGTTACAAAAAAATAAAGGAAAAAATACTGACAGGTAGGGAAAAGTATATTAAAATGGTCTGTTTGTGCACTATGACAAAACAGTGGCAGAAAACTCAGTTTTCTGGTGCATAATTCACATTTCAAAAAAATTCGTACAATATACCTAGACTGGGAGGTATTACAATTTTATAACCGGAACAGGTCAGTGGGACCACAGGCAAAGCTGAAAGTAATCTTACAGTTACAGCCTAGATGAAAACAAACATCGGCTTCAATTTGACCAGAAATGAAGCTCAGGGAGACAAAAAATGTGAACACAAAGAAAACATTAAAAAAACAGGAAAAAATGGACATTTCAAGGGAGCTGCTCTTAACTGGAGGCAGTCAAAACAATAATTGCAAGCAGCACACGGTCATGGGTATCATCTAGTTCCACATTGTGATTTTCAGGAGAGACAAGTGGGGTTGGTTCTTTTTGAAATGGAGTTTTAAAAAATGTTTTCTCATTTTAAGTTGTTTAAACATAATAAACATGTATTGGGTGCTCTGCATTCCTGAGTTAATCTTCAAGGCAGAAGTGCAACTGCTCTTCCCCCTGCTCCTGCCTTCTACCATGTGAGACAGGAACAGCAGTTAAGGATCACTTCAAAGTTAGTGTATATACTCATTTTCCAGTTCTCACCAAAAATACACAAGTAACAAGCCAATTCAGAAAATTAAATGGAAAAATCTTTAAATAAGGAAAAAAAGGTATTAGTTTAAAAAGGAAAAAACCTCAAACCACCCTACTTTCTTGGATATGAAAGGTCCACCCCTTAGTTCCTTACGAGAGCATAAAGATTCATGAGATTATACTTTTCCTCAGAAACAAGTTAATCTCCAATGAAATGCCTATTTGAAAAATGTGCAACTCGTCAGGTCCCAAAAAAGGGACAGTGACAATCAAGTACAAAAATAGCCTGATTTGGAGCAGAAAAGAAAAAACAGAAGAGCAAGGAAACAACCTTCTGAATTCAATTTCGTCTTCTATTCACTCTTGCAATAACTGTTGCATTATATGGTTTTAATGCAGTTTACTGTGCAGTACAAGAATTACACTGCAGCTAAGTAGAGGATTGCAGCTAATACAAATACTATTTGCCATTTAAATGAAAGACAGCTTGAAAAATTCTACGAAAAAAAAAGTCACTCCCTAAAGACAAATAGAGAGTGACATGGTCCACTGAAAGTCCCCTCATACCAGCTCTAAGCTATTAATAAGACCACTGTATGAATAAAAAAAAACTTCCCTAAGATTTTTTCAGGACCTACATCCCAACAGAAATGCCAGCAATAGGAGGTTAGTTTGCAGCTTCTCACTCTAGAGTCATTTTGGAACTCTGCTGACAGATCCTTCACCTTGTATGATTCTGTATCTTGGTCAGCGCTAAAATACTAAATTTTTCAAGCCTTGAGAGAAAGCGTCAAAAACAAAAGGGAAAAAGTCTTAAATATATTTTAAAACATTAAAGAGACAGAGAGTTACACCTTGATTTAGAGATGTATTTCAGTTCATTTGGGTGGAAATACCATAGCATTAAACTTTTATTATTAGCTCCTGATTCCTAGCTTCTCTGGATATGGTGTATCACGGTAATCAGCCGAAGTTTTGTCATTCCAAAGCACTATCTAAATCATTAAGCTGTGATAATTAAAGGCAAGAGACCGTGCATTATATATTTTTGTCTCTGATGCAAAAGATAGTTCAGTTTTTAATCAAAACGGACGTTTCAATGACCATAGATCTCATTTACTCTAGTGAAAGCAAGCAACTCGGATATGAATGAGAACACAATCTTTTCTAATTGTTTTCCTCCTAAAATAGCCCAGAGAAAACAGTGAATTATGTGATAAGAAATCAAGGATTGTGATGCTGATGCCAATTTATTCAGAATACAGCAAACAGCTTGACCTTGACCTATGCCTGTACTTCTCAGAACAGAATAATGAACACTCTTTACCTTCCATTTTTTCCTTCTTCAATGAGTTATCCTTAACGTTCAACAAAAATGTAAGATATGTTTATAGAAAGCTTACACGGTTTTGTTCTGTTTAAACTAATGCATCCCCAAGCTAAGCCTGCTGAACTCAAATGACTGAAGTTAATGGAGTGATACCACAAATTAGGTCTGATCCAGTTATTTATTGTGGTCTGCATTCATTGTTGAACGCTAAAAAGCACAGCTTACCCACTCTTCTGTTACTGCATGCTAGTCAAGTGCTTGTGTTCTCCCAACCAGCTGGCAGTCTAATAGTAATTCTTACCCAATTTCCATCAGGAAGAGCACTAGCGCGTCCAGACTGTCTGCCAATGACTAAAACAGTTAAGAGTTGCCCTTTCATTTTGGGCTGCCGCCTCCTTCAGTATTGTTAAGCCTTCCATACAGTCAGAAACATAGCATTTACCATTGTTAGCTTACTGTTCAACTTCCTTGGATGATCTAGTTTCTGATGCAGTATCCTGGTATGTCTACCACATGGATTTGTGAAGTACTTGCCACCACAGTATTCAAGCAGTTCCGAAGCGGACTGCATCTGCCTGGCAAGGTGCTGCGACGTCATGGTACGTTCTACCTTAACCATTTTCACCCACGTAAAGAGCTTTCCTCAAAGAAAATTAGATTTTGGTGATGAGGGAAAAAAAAAATATGAAAAGCTTTTTAGAGAGTGCACATTTAATATCTTTTTGCTTTCTTCATTTGTCTTGTATGCCCAGAGTCTACACAAAAAGCATCAAACTACATAAAAATGCTTCATTCCAGCCCTCCAGAAAAATCTATCTACACACATATAGAAAGCACAAATTTAAGACCCAATTCATATTCAGGCATCTTCTAAGCATAAATGTCATCTCGGTCTAGGATCTCACTAAACCCTTAGCAGGAGGGGAGAACAGTGATGCCTTCTTGAAGGCATTACAGTCTTCTAATCGGTAGCGATTATCAGCAACACCACTCCGGGCTCTCAGTTCTTACTGCATCAACAACTACATTATAGCCATCTGCTCTGTGTCAAAGTAGAGAGTAAGGTTGGCTTCTATGAATCTGGGGCAACACGTGTTCTAGCTTGCATTTTAATTATGGTTTACAAAACACTATGCATGGACAACTACAGAGGTATGTTATTGTAAGCTCCCCAAAGCATCTATGATTCTTACCTCTAAAACAAAAAATAATTAGTATTACTTCCCTGAACTAATTTCTTTGAATCTATATACACAGGCAACAGGACAATAAATCATTTAACAGGCTTTTCTCCTCATACACTGTGACTTGTGCTAAAATAAAATCATTTCAGACTTGAGTCATATTCCAAATCCTAAACTTTCTTGTCCTCATGTTTTTAGCCCATGTGGTCAATACAACTAGCACATACTACTCACCACCTTCACACACCCGAGTTCTCCAAGACGTGGAGATGACCTGTCTCTCTCCTTTTTTGTTTCTCATGTACTCAGATTGTTAGCTTTTGAGGACAGCTGCTTGGTTTGCTTTATATATAATACTTCCAGGCTACAGCTCATTTACAGAACAGATGTTTCAAAACTAAGAGTGTTCTATTAATAGTTCCACAAATCTTATAACGGGTTTTAAAGACCCTCTTTTCATTAAGGCAAAAGGCGTGACAGCCTAGAGATAACATCAATGACTGACCATGTTATGACAAAAATCTCCCTGGTACTACTGGTTATGGCTAACTATAGTTAATGGAGAATAATTTCCCAGACAATTACTAAACTTTTGTAATTATCTCAAATGAAGCATTACTTTGATGTTACAAGCAGCAGTAAACGCTCTCTCCCAAAACCAAACAAGCCAGGTGGTCTTCTTTCTTATTGCGACTCAACATGTTCAATTCAGAGTTGTGGACACATTTCCATTTCAGCTATGATGAACAATCTTTAACAAAGACAATTATTAAAAAAAAAAAAAAAAGGAAGAGAAAACATCTTTTCTTTACAGGTAAGAAAGATGCCATGCCTTCACGTTTGCTGTCATGACACGATAAAAGCTAAATCAACTATGCTTTTGGAGAGAAGAATATAAGAATAGAATTTAGCAAGCTTTCTGTCAGAAGACGCAACGTCCATTAGTATGAATCCTATTTGGGGGAAGTATATATGTATGTGTCAACCGAATGACAATACTGTGCATACAACCTGATGTTAACAGTAATATAATTCCAGAGTTTCTAGTTACCAGCCAACTGATTTTCTAGCTAATTACTAAGTCACAATTACAGCACAGTAGAATTAGATATACAACTATTTCTTACAAACGGTTTAGCATATATACTCACAAGACAGTATAGAAAATACAGCTGCCCTATAGGAAGAGAATGAAAGTCCACATAGTCAGAACGATTTCATTCTACCCAATAGCTAGGGAGACAAATCATTATACAAAGCTGAAAGCAGGATCTGGCATTTAGAAAGAAAAGTGCATTTGTCATACAAAACTGCTATCAAGAAAACTATTGTCTTAAGCTACCCATGGCTTGGGCGACTATCCAGCTGAGAGTCAATCAGCATCAACCTGCGACTAGTGATACTGTCACTTAGTGGTGCCAGACACAACTATGGCATCATCTGCTTTTCATACTAACATTCTATTCAGAAATTAGTTTTCAAAGAACATAATGAATTCTCATGTGCATGTAACTATTTCATTGATTACTTCAACAGGCAAGACTGTTTACTTACAATAAACAGCCTATCAAATTATACAAAATAAGTGTTGCATGAACACTGTGTAGTGTTTACACTACAAATCAAGGATCTGAGTAGCTGGGTAAATGTACACTGTGCCAGAGGCTGTCTAGGATCTAAGCATTACCATGTTACAGGAAAGTCCAACCTTGTCTTCTTGGAAATACATTTGTTAGTGTGTCAGCTAATTGACAGGTGAGTACCACCTGGGACAGTTCAGTTCTGATTTAGTCTAAATAAGTGTAAGTGATGCTCAAAACCTATTATTTTTCTTTAATTGAAGGCTTTATTAAAAGGTTTGAAACCACTACAAAGCAACTAAACAAGGCAGCCCAGAGAAGAACGACAAAGGACACTGGCAGAAGTGGAACCAGATGACAGGCTACAAAAACTTGTAAAATCTGGAAACTGTCTCCCTGGAAAAAATACTAACCAACCAACCAAACAAACAAATAAAAACAAACCAAAAAAAACCAAAGTAAAACAACAACAGAAGAAAATAAAACAAAAACCAACTCAACCCAGTTCCAAACTTTAAAGAACACAGGAATAACATCATCAAGGGAAACAGGACAGCAGCAAAAGGAAGAAAATCAAGTACAATGGGAATGAATGTGGCATGGAATGAGACTGATGGCTGTCAGCTACGAACTTTGTAAAGCTACACAAAGCCTGTGAGGCTCTAAGTCATGAAAAGTAACTGGCCACAAATATTCATGGCCAAGTGGCTAAAATTAACTAAAACTAAGGTATTAATTGTCTGAGCCTCTCAAGCTGCAAATCTTTCAGAGAAATATCAGTTAAATATACCTAATGTGCTATGCCACAAATACAAGCCTGCCCAAAGCACCTCCGAGTCAAACGTTTTGAAACTTTTAATCAAATGTCAAAGATTATCCTGGCAAAAACTAATTTCATATTTTAAAGACTGCAGCACAGAGAACTGTAACAGACAGTAAGCAAAACTTCTCTCTCCAAAACCCATGGTATTTTGGACCTTTCCAATACATGCCTCAAAGGCAAGATTAAAAAGTTTAATTAGTTTTTCATGCAAGTACTGAACCAGCTGATCACATTCACCTTCCTCCCCAAGTGCGTCAGTAAAGTCATCAGGGTACTATTTGCTCTCCAAAGAAGACACTATTATTGTGATTACCTGCTAACAGTTAAATCTCCAAAGCCTCGGTGTCACTTGCTTAAAATAATGTAGCAAAGATCGCATGTATGCTCATATTCTAAGCAGCATAGACCTCAGCCTTCCACCCATCCAAATTCTGGAACAGAGAACACATTTGTTCTCCACAATCCATATTCCTTTCTTTAGAAGTGGAGAGAATGAACTTCATCCATAATAAACTAAAATCTTTACATTAAGAAATGTAGTATTACGAACACTTACATACACTATATTGGGATATATAACAGATTAAAACAACAGAACAATCTTCAACACACTAAATATCAAAAAAAGAATAAGCCTCCATAAAGATATTTTATAAAAATCAGTGCAAGAGAAGGGCAAATGATCTGCAACTTCAAACACAAGTGCATGTAAGAAAACTGACTGAGTAGCAAAAAAGTGACTAGTGCTGTTAAAAAACACTACTTTTTAAGTATTATCTAGAATACATATAATGAGTCAATCTGGTTGCATTGTAATGAAAAATAACTCGCATTCAATACCTCTATGAAAAATTAAGATATATTACCTGCAGAATTCAGTTTTATGAATAGTGTGAGTCTACATACAATATTAATAATTCACGCTTTCACAAAGATAAAAGAAAATAGAGACAGTATTTCAATCTTACGTCCTAAAATGCTTGCCAGCTCGTAAGCTTAAGCTTCTCTTAAACTCCTGAGATACTTCCTTTGCAACTCAGATATTATTGGCGTTTCGCAAATGACTCCTCCACCTTTCCCCAATAAAGCCTCTGCTAAATAAACAAAAGAGTAAAGTCCATATACCAGCAAACACTCCCAAAATTATGAGTTACGGTATTACTTCTCAGTATAAAAACTGGTTATGGAGAACACTCACTTGCAGATGGATCTCCACACAGTGCACTTCAATGCACGGCAAAACTGCCCTATGTAATCAATTATTACATTACAGTGTAAGAATCTCAAAGTCAACCCAACTAAATCTACACAAATATGAGAAGTTTCCAAAATCTTCAATCTTCCTACATCTAACTTTTGATGCAGAATTTAAAATTAAGGTAAATATATATAGATATAAAGAGTGCTCTGTCATTTTGCAACATAGAGGTGAAGTCATAACACAATAAAACTGGGTGGAGTGGAAGATAAAAAGTTGTTTAGAACTTTTCTTGTCTCTTGTAATTCAAGCAAAGGAATAAAAATACCACCAAAGATCAATGCAAGCATCTAACATAGCTGGATTTGGATTTGGACACAATCCTGTTCTGGATCTCTCAGAGAAAGGAGTAAAAACTCTGTGGGGAGTCTCAGTTCCACAGTGCCATAACTGAAGGATATTTTCCTGTCTTCAAAGACTGTTTTTGGCTCTTGAAAATAATAATAATGAAATAATAATTAATAACATTACTGAAAAACACATCTCTGACAGAAGTCACGACAATCATTTTCACAATGATTCTTATTAAATTACATCTTTTGTCTCATTATAACAACTCAGTACATCTACTCACTCAGTACATTCTACTGAATACTTACCTCACACAACCTCTACGCTCTTTAAATATTACAGTTCAACCGCCTCACTGTCCAAAGACGATTTATATAGACATCAACCCCTCCAGCACCTTCCCATTCTTTTTCTTACCTCAAATGAAGGATTAAGCATATTTTTCATGTTCAAAAAGGTAGTAATTCAGCATGTGTCCCACTAAAGTTTGGTCTATTTTAAAATAATATATTTAAGAAAGTAAAAGTGTCCTTGTACTGCCAAAACAGTATTTTTACCCTTGCACATACCTGATTTTTACATTTCTCCTTCAATTTAAGGGCTAGTAACAATTCATAGGTACCCAGAACACATTCTTTTCTAAGCTAATGTTTAATAGTAAATATAATTCACAACGTGGTATTTCCATGTATAGATAAAGTTGAAGTCAAATACAACTGTACTCAGAGGTTTGAATGAGCATAACTTTCATCTTTCTTTAAATACTGATAATCATTAACGCAGAGCACATGCACATACACACAGAGAAAACACATTTCTTCAGAACTCTGCAAATTGCAACACAAACCCAAATGTTTCTTGCCTACTAATTATTTCTTTTGTGGTTTGGTAATAGCACTTGCACAGAGGGACGGTACTTGTGGTAAGCTAAATGAGTAGAGGGACATAAATCAAAAGGGTATTTCACCCTACTTCTCTGCTTCACAAGCTACATTCACAGATGCTCCTCAGTTAAAGACTTCCAAAATTTCCAAAGGAAATACAATGGTCATTAATACTCCCTTGTTATTACCCTGTTTGTTTCATCAAGGAAGGAAGTAGAACTGACACTGCAAACCACCATAGTGATTCTTACTCCCTCCCCACCAAATCAACTCAGCTGTCGTCTGAATGGATGCTGAGGGTCCAACTAACACTGATTCAATAGGAAAAGGTTACAAGAGAGGCCTCTGGATCATTTCATACGCTTGGGGGGGAACTGGAAGTTCGACTTGCAGCTCCCCAGGCTGCTGCTTCTGCTGCCTGGTGCCAACAGGCTGAAGCCATAAAGATTCTCCTAAAGAGCTGTTGCTGCTTCATAGCAAAGCATTCAAAAGAAAACGAAAGAGAAATATTAATGATGGCTGGCCGCTATATGACCCCCTTCCACCCCCTTCTGTCTCTCCAAAAACATACATACACAGAGTCATATGATTTTTCTCCTGTACAGAAACCAGTGCAGACAAAAACAGTAAGAAATACATAAAGGGGAAAAAAAATCCTATAAGCAAAGCAGCAAGATTAACAGCTGGAGGGATAAGTTCATGACAACAGACCAAAGGCATAAGCCTCAACCTAAAAAAGCCTTCCATTTCCATTTCCAAAGCTGTGCTGTACCTGTGCACATTTTGAATAGTTTTAGTTAGACATATTGTCCCTGAAAATGGGTGTAAAAGTACTACTCTAAGTACATGTTCTTAGTTTGAGCTTAAGAAAAAATCCAAACATTTTTCACCAGTGTCTTCCACAGACAGTGGTTCACTGAACAGAGAACAAAACTACTGAACCATCAGCTTCCAAAATTAAGATTTTTTTACGCACTAACCAAACCAAACCATAATAAGCACTCTGCATTCTGGCACAGCCAAAGATCTCACAACTGCCGATCAAGAGTGCTTAGTAAGGAGAGCAACTTTCAGTTATCCCAATGGTACTTCACGAATTTTAATATATCTTTACACTAGTTTCCTTTATTTTTTCTTAACACTTAATGTGTACTCTAGCATAGAAAATCTATTACTAATAAAACTGTTTTTCCCTTTGCACATGTCCAAGTATGAAAGCAGTACAAAACACAGAACAAATATTTAATTTCTTGAAATAACACTGATTGCTTCCCTTTCCATAAAAGCAAGCATTAAGTGTTCGTGAACTATAAATAAAGAATATCTTTTAACAGATTAGATCTTTTCATGTATAATAAAGGGTTAGTAGAGCTGTTTTGATTTTTAAACAGTCACAATTATTTCCATTGCTCTTGAAACAATACAATTAAATTTTTGATGTCTAAAACTGCAGGTTGTACATCCAACTCAAACCTGTCCACAAGAACATTTTTAGAGAAAGATAGACCCACATTCACCGCATTAGTAATACATACAGGGTTAGAAGGAAAGAGATGGTTAACACTGACCAAGGTTTTCTATTGAAGCCTCCTGCCACTGATCACACTCAGTATTCTGAGAATTATACCTGTGAGGCTGAGATTTTTGTGCATTGGTTCTCACTTAAGATAGTGTTCGCTCTGTTCGTCCAAAAGGAGGACCAGAATGAAGTGACCACCTCCGAGAGAAGTGAAGGGACAAGGAAAAAGGAGAAGCACTTTCATATATTTCTTAAAAAAGCAACTATTTTAATTAAAAGCTCAAAACAACTGTATCAAGACAAATGGAAATAAATGTAAAGGTCCAGTGGTAAGGCTTGAGTAATACATCGTATGTTCAACATTAACTGATGATCTATACACAGCTACCTTCTACCTCACAGAGAAAAAAATTCATCTATTTACAGTTATCATGGAAACCATATCAGAACACATCATTGACTCCTTCCTGAAAGAGTTACATGCTAAAGGGAAGCTTCGCAACAAGTCATCCTTTGCAGATGTCGTTTTAGCTGATAGCTTTCTGGTAATTAACTCATTGGCCAACATTACCATTTGTAGATAAGGTTTATTTCCTAGTTCAGTTCACAGTGAATTAGACGCAACTACATGAAGAAGTAAACACAACTGAAGAAACCAAACATTTACAGCAATACAGGAAATCTTTATATGAGCATTACATATCATATTCAGCTTTCCTTATGAATCATCCTATACAATTAACTTCTTCTAGGTGTGTAAGTTCTTGCTGCTTGGGAAAAAAACAGTACAAATCACTAGAAAACACATATTACATCACCCTTCCTGTTTGACTGTGACTTGTCAGGAAGCCAAAACCGAATTTATTTCCAGAAGGTGAACGAGAACTGCAATGAAATATTCTGATGACTCTGTTTAATCCCTAGTCTCCTCTGAACTGCTGTGATCCCATGTGCACTTTGCCCTCCCCGGCTCTTAAAACACTTCAGCTTCCTATCAACTTCCTTATCTCCTTTCCTAATTTTTCCCCCTTTCAGCAGTGTTTTCTACTTACCAGCACCCAGTCCAAGGTGACTCATTTGTGTTCACACATTTAGTTGATATTATACATCAAACCACTTTCCCTCAGTTTAGTCTCCTACATATCTGACACATTATTTAATCTCCAGGTAGCTCAGTCTCAGCACAATCTAAAGTATGCTTATGTTTTACCTTCAAACTCTTATCCTACTTGTACCTACAACAATCATCCTACTTTGACTGCTGTGAGCAGCTGCTGACCAGGACTTTCATCATTCAGGCACACCTTACAATTTTCAGATTGCCTTGAATGTTATTGTTTTCCAGTCCCTTTTAAACATAGACGCTGTCCACCTTTTCCTTACTTATCTGTATTGTAATATTGCCTAGAAATCAAAGTCTAACACACTTAACTGTGACCACAATAAAGAAACTGTCCCTTACAACTCAAGGTTGGCAAGGAAATACAAAAACCCTACAGACAAACCACAAAGACAGCACTGCTGACTACTGTTATGGTCAGTGGTCTTAGAACATCACCTACACATGGTCAAAATTCTTGCAGAAATTCGCACATGAGATTCAGGAGGAAAAAAAACATGGAAAATGTTAATTTTACAGTAGACATATCCAATATTCTTTCTGAACAGAATGGGCAGCATGGGACAAAGGTCAAGAGGTACTCACTGGATCGTTAAATACATGTGCAGGAGCAGTTGCCACCAACTGCAACCCAGCAAAGAACAGAAGTGTATGATACAAAGATAAGCCATCTATTTTTCATGAATTACGGAAGAAAGAGATAGTGAATGGATACATTAAGAATGCAAACATTATATTTATATCTTTGCAGATCATTCTGGAAGCATATAAAAGGCATCAGAGCAACCAATGCTGTAGTAACTGGAGAAAAAGGAAAACAAAAAAAAAAAAAAGAGATGAGCAGAACCTGGAGAGTTCTAGCTGGAGGGACAAGTAAAGGGAACACACATTACTCAGAGTTGCTATGAAACAAGAATCTGAAAGATGCAGATAAAGATCTCATTTAGGCCTTTCAATCACACCCATTTGAAAAAGGCACCCAGATTTCAGGCCCAAGGCATGATGAGAAAGCTGGCACTGCCCACGTAACCAGAATAGAGGTAAAGCGGGTGGCTTGAGGCCCAGTTCTGCTTGAGCTAATCAAAGACGTATCAGAGGGACAGACAGAATTTAGCTGGACCAGGAGACAAGCCTGGACTACAGGTTTTCATACAAACCTGGCAGCAGGTGGTTCTGTCTGTGAACAAGGAAATGTTTGGTAAAGTCACAGCAGCGGGAGACGAGCAGAGATGGCTGCACAAACGCAACTGAGCAGAGTACCAAGGACAAAGTGTTGTGAAATCTCTACGAGAAAGCCTGAAGTAAGAGAGAGTTAAACCGTCATCTAAAGAGGATGCAGTGAAGATGGTGCAGAAAAAAAAAAAAGGCAAGAGAAAATATGTTTTAGCATCCCTGAAAGACAGACTACCTCAAATCCATCATCACCCCAAAGCTGTAATTTATTGCCACACCCGGTCCCAAATTGACAACCGATAGTGAGATATATACAGTTCTCTCATTTAGATGTTAGCAACAACTGCATTATTTAATGAATGCTGGACACAGATAGATGATGTAGTTGAAGATGGCATTTCTCTCAAAGATTTATAGGCATTAAAGCGGGCACAGAAGGAAGAACAAGAAGTTTTAAGTCTTCTTTAGTTCATATAAGCAGGACAAAACCAATTGAAAATGACACCTGATAAAAGAAAATTGCAATTCCAAGAGAGCAACACAGTACTTGTGTTAGCACAGCAGAAGACATTCTCTGAAGTATAAATTAAGACGTTTCAAGGGAGACATTAAATATGTTCACAGCCTTCCAGGATTTTTAAAAAGCCAGGGTTTTATTAAAAAAAAAAAAAAAAAAAGAGGTTCTAACAGAAACAACTACAAATGAAACGCAACACAAAAAGACAGCATCCCTGTCAAGGTGGGTTTCCAGATATAAAATATGGCAAACCATCTGGATACAAAAAGGAGGTCTTCCAGATTCAATCTCAATGTAAATCAATTAACTATAACATTTTCTTCCATTTCTGTATTTGTGTTCTTTATATAACTCATGTTTTCTACTTGAAATATTATAAATAGAATCTGGTTTTGAATTTTACCTTAACGTAGATTTAATTAAAGATTATTTCAGGGTAATTTACTAATAACAAAGCACTAATTCAACTTAGGTATCTGGCCAATTTATGAAGCATCTTTACTTCCCAGCATATTCTGCTGCCTATCCAATAAAGATAAAATATATATCCTCAAAAGTTGCACAGGGTGGTTTGGTTCACCATGGATCAGGAAAAGAAGGAAGCTCTTTCACTAACTGCTATGACCAGAAGACTTCTTCAGCAAGCAACAAGATAAAGTAGAGTAAACCTGAACACAAAACGTGCAGCAAGTTTATGAATGAGTCCAAAAAAGTTTCATATAGATGAACGCAAAAGCAGAAAAACTTAATGCCATCAGTTATTCTTACAGTATTGTTCCCCCCCCCTTAATTCATACCTGTCCTGTTCCCATTTATGATCACTGTCCTTCATTCTCCCACCTTTTTACTTCAGTAAATAGCCTGGCTCCATCTTTTAGATAATCTCCTTGTCAGTACTAGGAGGCTGGCAATAGGTGTCCCCAAAGCCCACTCCTCTCCAGGCTGAAGAAGTCCTGTTCCCTCAGCCTCTCCTCCACAGAAGCACTCCAGCCCAGACCATCTCAGCAGCCTCTGCTGAACACGCTGCAGCTGATCGATCCATTTCCTCTTCCAGTGTGGTAAAGGGAAAAACATCCAAAGCTGGACGCTGTATTCCTGAGGCAGTCTACTGAGTGCCAAGTAAAGGGGAACAATCACTTCCCTTAATTCCCTGGTTCGCGCTCCTCCCGATACCACCCGGGATGCTGTTAGCCTTCTCTCCTGCCAAGGCACACTGGCAGCTCATGTCTGGCCCACTGCATTCCCCAGCAGGCATCAGTTCTGGAGGTTAGTCCACCCCAGGTGGATGACATTTGTTCTCGCTGAGTTTCATGAAGCTCCCGCTGGTCCATTCCCTAGCCTGCCTAGGTCCCTCTGAATGGTGGCCCTGCCCTCAAGCAGGTCAACTGCACCTGCAGTTTGATGTTCACCAACTTAATGAGTCGGTCTCGTCTTCCAGGTCACTGATGCAGATACTGAACAACCTAGGTACTGCTACAGAGCCCTGCAGGTCTGCTTGTAACCAACCTGCAGGTAGGAAACCAAGCATTAAGCACTGCCTCTTAAGCTTAATGATCCAGCCACGAGTTTCCTGTATAACCAAGCCAGTCTACCGACTCAGCTACTCATTTTCCAGATTATTTGGATGTATTACCCTGTGCTTAAAGGAACTGGAACTTGTAAAAAGACCTTATGAAGAAAGCTCAGAAAAGGGAAGCTTCAGGAGTTTGGCAAGGGGCAGAGCACAGCTGCCAACTGGCACTGTAGGATGCTGTAGTCTCCAGTATCTCCACTATTATCTAATTTAAAAAAAAAAAAAAAAAATCCCCTCTGTTTCTTCTCCTACCATATGGCTGTCTATATTGTACTTGAATTAACATAGCCTTTCCCACAACCAGACCAGGGCTTTTAAGGCTTTTAGGCCAGGTAAAAATCCAGGGAAGAAGGGCATGTCTTACCAGAATGTTTTCAATTGCTGGTATAGAAACCCACTTAAAAATTATTCTCATTTTACTCAAAATCCTCCCTTGGCACCGAGCATTAAATGTAAATTTAATAAACCAACCCTTGGATCTGTTTAGAAAGACAAACATATTGCAGGGAATAAATATCCGTTCAAAAAGTCATTTGGGATTTCAAAGTATGTTTTGTGCTTTTTTATTATTTCTTTCTGTAACTACTAAGATTACGAAAAGGTCATTTTTAAAATTCATTAAAACCGCATGAACTTTTCTCTTCATGGCTTATATTTGAAGGCAGAAAAAAAATCCCATAGTGTCATTTTGATTAAAATTAAGATCTTCTGAAGCTTCACTTCCCTAGAATATTATCCAAACCCTTTACTGAGTCCACAAAACTTTATGGGTAGTTTGGGTGTTTTCTTATGTCATAATTTTATTTCCAGTATTGAAATGCTTTCTTAGAGCGACAGGTGTGGATATTGTTTTCCTGTAAATCTGCAAGAATAAAAAAGTCACCAGGTATAAGCAGTCACTCACATTCCCTTGATATGTAAATACTATAAACATGCTTTTCTTCAACTCATTGCCTGTTTACACTTGGTATTAGAATGAGGCAGCAAAATGGACACACACAAGCAGTCATGAAGTGAAGAACATTATCTAAAATACTGTCACATCACCTAAAATACTACCTGACAATTTCACAACCTGCTGTGAGGATGACACTGCTTGATAATAAGCACATGGAGATACTGTACACTTGATGTGACACTATCCGTATGGGAGGAATACAGGTCCCAGTGGCCTTGCAGGATTAAACTGTTAGTAGTGTTTTATCATACTTTAGAAAACTAAGGATTTTTTTGTAAATAAAGCCGGGGGAACAGATGTTCAAATAAAAGAGTCTGTTATATACAAATAGCAAGGTATAGCGACAGCGTGGACACCCAAGTGGAGCATCCACAGGGAAGCACAAGACAATGAAGTACACATCCGGTGTTTGGCCAGAGAGGGACAAGATCACTGACTGATGCCCCTTTCCTCTTCCCTAACAAAAGCAAAGAGCAGTATTCTGTTCCAGATGATCTTCCTGCTTTCCAACAATCAGTACCAAACTCCACCAGGATGCCTATTTCAGAGATGAGAACCTCTCCTGCAACATCAGTTTTCAAAAATTTATGAAACACATACAATGTAGCATTTTAGATAACTTCTTAAACACAACTGTACTTTTCCTCACCTCTTTAAGAATCACCAACACTATTCAAACTAAGACATTTTGATGGTGTCTTTTTCCCCTTTTTCCTGTTTGTTTCTTTCAGTAGCCTGAATGCTTAAAAACAAAACCCCCACAACGCATTAAACAGAGTGTATGAGTGAACAAAACACAGGCCACTATACATGTGAGAAACAAAAGGTTAAGTTCAGACCCAAAAAGATGGGAGAACATTAACATTGTGCATACATTTTTAAAGTACTTTTTCCTGTTACTAACAACACAAAGAGAATAAACTTTCCCTTGTTTATTGTTTTTGCCTTACAGAAATCTCCTCTCCAAAGCTTCACACACACAAGAGCCTGTTTTGCGTCTGGGGAGAATTCTTTTCTTTGTTCCTATTTAGCTACCTATTTTTAATTCAAGTGTCTTGCTACTTTTAAGTCTCTCAAGTAAAAAAATAAATTTATTTTCTCTTTCCTACTCTCATCTAAATAACTGAGATGGACAAGTTTTTTTAGTATTTCATCTAGCTCATTTTTCAATAAAAACCAATACAATCACAACCAATCCATCCATTCCATCTACGGATGAGGGTAAATACCCTAATGAAGAGAAATCAGGAATGCAGAATGATAAGGTTATTTTGAAAAGAACCTCATAGGTATCTCTTTAGACCCCTGTCTGCTACAAATTTCAAATCAATCACTCAAACTTTAAAATACAAGGAATTATAATGTATGTTGCAAGTTCTTATTCAAAGGGCTAAGGTATCTAACAGCATTCTGTACTATCTTGATGGTGACAAACTGCAGCAAGTGAAACTCCCGCTGCACACGCAGACACACCTGCCCCATGAAAGTGATTTGAGCTCTGGTCCTGAGAGGCGGTGGAATCGGCATCTTTGGACACAGTCACAATCAAGTGGACAAGGCTTGAGCAACATGATCTAAGTTTGAGGTTAGCCCTGCTTTGAGTCACCATCACAGCTAGCGCTACGCTGGGCTCCACAACCTTCAGAGGTCTCTTAACCTTAAGACTCCATGATCTATAAATACAGATTTTCGTACTCTTGAATACCATTTGTATTAAACACATTCCATACATCAAGGCACTGCTAAACAGAGTAGGGCTCAAAGACCATGTTTGACAGCCCCACCAACACATTCAAGCCCAACTAGTAAGTTCCAGAAAAATAATTTATTACAGTTATATAACTGTATCTCTGTATTATCACCTCTAACTCACAAATACTTTATGAGACTCCAAGAGTTAAAAAGGAAAAAATCTTTTATTCTACCTTGACAATTTATACTATTATCTCATTACTACAACTGGCAGCTGAAGGGCTAAACAAAATAAACAAAAAAACATTTTACGGGAATAGATGAACACCTCCAAAGCCTCCTCCACACACCCACATTATATCTTTATTAAAATTCATGCCCTCTGTCAAGCCAAAGGATTTTTATTGCTACAGATTTCTCACTGTTCCTCTGATTTATTCCCCCTCCCCGCCCCAAGCAGCACCAGTAGGGAGATTAATGTCTGATAAATATGGTAGCAGGAATGTGAGAAAGGAGTGAGTAAATATTGCACCAAAAAGGTATTAAAATGAAATAAATTTACTTCTTAATTCTCTTCTTGTTTATTCAATTCCATCTGAAGTTTACAACAGCAATAACTATTTAAAATGAAGACTATTTAGGTGTTCATATGCCTGTTACTATTAATATTCAATTCACAAAATAAAATTAAAAAAAATTAAAAGACTGCTTCTGTGTAGCCTGACAAGCAACTAATCCTTTAAGCTATGTTCATTGTTACGATCCTACTTGGAGCCCGGCATTGTCTCAGCACATTGGTGGTTACATAAATGTAAGCGTGCGTGGATCTCTCGCATTCAGCTAGCTTGTCTCTTCATAAAGAGAGGGCATTTTCTGTTACATCGGAACTTGTGTGAATGCAGGCTGTCGATGAAAGGGATGCTCCCACTTTCTCCCCTTTGCTGGGGTCAGATCTAGTGACTCTAGTATCATCAGATGAGTGGCTTTAAGCTGGACATATGGAAAAGGTTTGGGGGAATTTCTGGTAGATTACTCCATCAAATCACTCAGTGCCCAATTCCTCTTTCTGCTGCATGACCACTAAATCCTACTATAGTACATCATAGAAAAACGGTCAGTGGAAAGCAAGTGTTACATGGCTAGTCATGTATAGACATAATGACTACACGGGAAAGCAGAAGTAGAAACTGAATTGTCAAAACAGAGTTTATAGCACAATTTTCTCCACTGCTTCATCAAAACATTTGAATAAAGGCATTAAGTGCTTGGTTTGGCTGTCCACTTGCCAGGAACACAGATAAATGGACTGTCTTGCAATCATCTTATACACTCTGGTTTTAGCAACAAAGCTTCCAGTGAGACTTTGAAGACAAGGGCTGGGGCAAAGGAGATTTTAAAAGCATAGATTTGAGGTCCCTAATCTTCCTAGAATAAGCCTCTGATGAGCCGGGCCAATAAAGTTAAGCCAAAGCAAACCATGTACAAACATCAGAGCCTGGATGCAATTAATTCTCAAGTTCAGTTTATCCAACTGCCACATGCATATAAGAAAAGCAAACATTTCAAATATTTTGATATCATAGCTTGATTAGTAGCACAGCTGTCCTCCATACAATAGTGACAAATTCTTGTTCCCATTTCATATGCTCATCTACACTCCGGACATAGCAAAATGCTGCTACATCAAGCTGCACCAAAACAGAGTGCTGCTGTTCCGAGACGATCAGAAAACGAAGCTGGACAGGATGAGAATATACTGGGGTATTCATACACAGCATTGAATTTAGAGGCTTCATGCTTTTCAGTGGTGTAGACACCTCTAGCTAAGTCTGTGGTGAAGAATAAACAAACAAGGAATTCCACATTAAGTGAAGCCAAATCCTTTCCCAACCCAACAGTCTGAACCTGACAGAATGGAGCAAGCCAACGAAAGGAGTTTTGCCATTCCAAGTGTGAGTGATCAGATGCAGCACACAACGTATTTCATGGAAATCCAAATCAGAAGATAGTGTACTGCCTCCAGTAGCTTCTTCAACTGATTTCTGCTAGATTTCACTTAGGCATTATTTTACAATTTAGGAAAAAAAAAAGCGAAACTCCTGTGGAAGTCAGAAAATTAATTTCTAAAACTACGTTTTAGAGTTAGCGCCATCTCTAAACTGCAGTCAGCAAAGAGCTGGTTTCTAATTCTAAACCATTTTCTGCAGTTTTTTTTCTTCTGAACACAGGTTGTTTTGCTGCAAACTGAATGACAGGACAGAATCATTAACTGACCTGCAACAATTTTCTTTCCAGACTTCTGTAAATACCAAGTTTTTTCCTTGTCTCATCAGCCCTTACATAGACTATAATTAGGCATAATAACAGCACAACACTAAAATCTGCCAGATCACCATGACACCATTATTTAATAGGTCTTACTTATTATGAAGACAACACTTAAAAAGTGAAAATTATTTCAGTAAACTCTACTGGTCTGTATTACCATTGAAAAACACTCATCTAAAAGAAAATAAAATTACAAAAAGCTGTATCATCTCACGGGGTCAGATAAAGAAAGGAGAGTGCCAGACAGATTAACTAAATGCCACTTGGGTTAGATGTCAATAGGATTAGCATGGACTCTGGGTCGCCATTAGCAAATATATCCACATGCCTCGCAAAGGGTTTGGTGAGCAGGCACATGTCTCGTCCCACGGAGCAGCTCCAGACCTAAGTGGGAGAACATGAAAGCACAGACTAGAGGAGTGCAACAGGGGAAAGGTTTCAAATAAAAGGTTCTCAGCCAGAGACTAAATACAAGCAAGTGTCAGACAAGCTAAAGGAGTCTCAGATCAAAATAAAAAAGCTTTTCTGTCAACTCACAGAAAGCCTACTGTGTTATTCTTAAATGCACGCCTCCATCCAGGCAACAGTGCAAAATGGACAGCTGCTTAAACCCATCCAGAAAAAAAATAAGCTTCTGGTGTATTTAACAGATGGTGGCACAGGTTATGAAACTGGTCTTTGCTTAGCGTCCGAACAGAATTTTTTAACATAACTGAGATATATTTACATAGCCTTAGAATATTTCTCCAGTGAAACAAAACTAAGCATTTACTGTAGTTCAGACACTTATGTTTAGTACTGTTTCTATAGATTATATGCTATTCCACATTTCTGCTGTCTGAGAAAGAATTCCCTGCTCAGAAAAATGCGGCACTTCAGGGTTACTTTCCTGTATCTCAACCAAAAGAGTCAGAGGCACGCCAAGCCAAAAAAAGCTAGAGTCATGCCTGATTATTGTATTGCTTGTTAGGAAGAAAACCCCAAAGAACAAAAAAATTCCCCTGGTTCATATATCCACCAACCTGCCTTCTATACATACTCCTTTGGCATGTAATACCATGTCACCACACCCAGTTTTCACAGAGAAAAGATTAACTCCATTATCTCTGTTTTACGTTATAGGGTTTGGGGGGAAAGCAGATTTGTTTCTTTCAAATAGCAAGTATAATTCCCTTCTATTACTTTACAAGTCAAGTCTTAAGCTTTCACATGGTATAGGTAAAAGTGAAAGTATCTTCTCAGAAAACATTGTATTATATCAAGAATTTTTCTTAAACTTGCAAATAGATGTCTGTCAGTCCTGTGAACTCTTAACCAGGAAGTTTAATGCCACAAAAATCAACCTCAATATGGGGTCAAGCTACTATTACAAGTAGCACAGCCCCATATTTTACTAATTTAAAAGCAAAGCAAAACACGGAATTTAACTGCTTAACAGCAATTTTTCATTCTAATTTTAAAAATCTGTAACATTTGTACATGTCTTAATAATGTATTTGCTCATTTACAGAGGCTTGACCATTCCTGAAAAAAAAATGTCAACATTATTAAACTTACCAAATTCAAACACCTATCATTACAGATCAGGCACTCAATTCTCCCTATATAAGTAGCACGCTGATGCTACAAACGTGCATGAAGCTTACTTCAGAGCCAGCATGAGTTGGGTAGGCCGACTTCTCCAACATACTACATTTGGCGAAAAATTCTCTTACCACAAAAATTAAACCCTAAAATTTAACATTGAATAGAATATTTTTCATATTCCATTCATAGATATGTAACTACTAACCTAAAAATAATTAATTAATCAATCTTCAAAGGGAATGAGAGAGAATTAAACAAACACTTGCACAGATTTGGCAATATAATGCTTTCCAAAGCATGGAAATCCAGAACTAGGTCACAGCTTTATCCTATGGGTCATTTTCAGCTTAGTTTTAACAATAAAAGTCTTTTGAATAAACTGTCTGCATTCAACAATCATGATACACTCATCCACAAAAGAAGCTGCACTACAAAGTGTAACAGCCCACGTATCCACAGCAGAAAATTGATGGAGTTGAACAAATATACTTGTGGGCTGCTAGTTCTTTGCTTCTTTATACTTTAAAATGATTCAAAAAAAAAAAAAAAATCTGACTCTTCAGGCCAAGTGTTATTTCCAGGGTTCCTGATTTATCAATTCTACTTTGTACATTTTTGATGGATCCCTCAGTAATGAAATCTAGCCATCCAAAGAGGTCTGCTAGAAGCACAAATGCAAAGATTAGTCTTGTCAAAAGAATGAAGACTCTATTTAAATATGTATTTACACAGTTACCATATCAAGATTCCTCTACATTAAAATCCTCAAAACATGAAGTGTTCAAGAAAAATAAGATGTAGCCTTTAAATATGCAGAGACAAAATATGTTTAGTTTCAAGATAATCATCAAGTAGCTTGGATACTGTTTCCTCTTTTACACATACCACAATTTATGCTGCAAAGGTTTCATATATGTCCATTAGATTTCTACCTTAACTTTAAAAAAACCAAACAACACACACACAAAACTAATGTTTCAAAACTTAAAACTGAGCCAAAACAAAAGTGCTAATCTAAACACAGCGTAAAGGCTTCGTTCAATCCGTAACCCAATCTTTAGCAATACACAAGTACCAAAAGCTGCCCTCCAAAATATAAATGTAAAATGTATTTATCAAATTACAGGTATGAAATTTACTCCAGTATACAACCGAAACCCTGCAAGGGCAATGATAACAAGCTTCCCTGCATTCATATTTTACATAATGCCAAAGAATCTTCATTACTTAATTACATAAGCATAAATTTTCAACCCTCTCATATTCATTTCTGCTCTGAGGATATGAAATATCTTGCAAATATTTCAGGCCAAATGTCAAGAGAGACCTGTCAAGCTTCAAGCAGTAAGCATCTTTTAATCTAATCCAATTAAAAAAAAGCAAAAACATATCTGACTTTCTTTGCAAGACTCCATTACAAAAAAAAATCAGTATCATTAAAAAAACATAGCATTTGTATAGACGACATTCCTTCTCTCCTGCTCCACAAGTGTGATTACACACTTAGGCAAAAACACACCACAATTCTGCTGTGATGTTTAGAATAGACCATTCAGGTCCAATTTTATACAATAAATTATGAAGAGGATGGATAATGCATTTTCAAAGACTACAGATTAGCCCAGTTGTGTAGAAATTTTCATTTGTTTGGTAACTTAAATTACTTTCAAATTTACTCTACTAATGTGTATAAACTTCCATTTTCTTCTTTTTAACAGGTTGTATCCTGACAACTTAGGCTGGATCACGGTTGGCAAAGATCTGCAATCACACTGTACCTACTTCACCAAAACAAGCAGTAGTACACCTACAACTGTTCAAAGTGCCATATACTTGTAATTAGAGGAAGATCTGCTATGCTAAAAGAAATGTATTTTGAATTACAGAAAAGCTTCTTTCTCCTGCAGTGTTCACAGTCGTAGATGTGAAAGTTTTCTGTAGGAAATAACAAAGATGGTAGAACTGTGATTTACTGTGTATTAAAACATATAATGATTTTGAAGCGCTACTTAATGAATTTAAGCTGGGAAAAGACAACCTACCAAAGACCAATATGAAAGTGTTGCAAATGAGGTTTTACAAAGCCCCAACAGCTCAAAAGAATTATCTAAACATATACATTTAGTGCTATTTTTAGGCACTGTGAAGTACTCCCCCCAAATGGTGCTGCTGCTCCTCCTGAAGGGCACGGGTCTCCCATAACTTACAGGCATGGCTGCCTGCTCTCTCTGGCCATCCTGGACTCTGTGGCACCTGCTAACTGCACTAAACACCATGTTTAGGCAACTGAATCAAGTCTTCGAAATTTTATTGCCTATATTTGGTAATATAATATTTACTTTTGCCAGAAGGTGAGATCATGCTTACATAGCCACATCTCAATAATTTTTCCACCCAGCAAAGGAACACACGTTGCTTTTCTATCTCCATTCAACACCAATACTGAAAATACAAACATTAAGGGATTGATCTGGGTATGTTTGTGTCTGGCAGGTGAGGATGTCCGTCATCAGAAACCTGTTATTACCTGATCCATTAAAAACTTCATTAAATGGAATTTAATCACTCAGAGTAAAAACCTGTGCATGGCAAGATAAAATTATGACGACTCCTTGACTGTTTCTCGCTGCCCATTGTGCTTATACAGCAAATTACTGCCCATAAAAAAGCCTGAAGTCTTTGACACTGCTCTGTTCAGTGCCTGTACCTTTGTCACTAGATGGTTGTGTAATCATGATCTGGCTTCTCCCTGTACTCCTTTCAGCTGCTATCACCATCCATCCTACAAACTGCTCTACACTGCCCTAGTGAGGTCCCATCTGGAGTACTCTATCCAGTTCTGGGCTCCCCACTTCAAGAAAGATGAGGAGCTACTGGAGAGAGTCCAGCGGAGGGCTACGAGGATGATG